>PVBE010242196.1_pt1 | contig 17727 bp, 23 predicted proteins | sample 1631181 | NCBI WGS metagenome assembly PVBE01 (sample SAMN08397723, study PRJNA350692) | Marine metagenome, whole genome shotgun sequencing project. | isolation source: water | place: Pacific Ocean | collected 2012-04 | reverse complement strand
CAAGAAGAAGATCCTAAAATTTTAATTAGTGGAATTATGCATAGTGCAGTATTGGAATTACGATCAGAAGAAGAAATAGACCCACATGAATTAGTTGAACGAATATTAATGCCACATGTGGATGTACTTAAAATGTCTAAATTAATACTTGGGCAAAATTGGAATCGTTTAACTATAGAACAACAAGAAGAATTTGCATTTTTAATCGAAACTACATTAAACAAAATGTATGCCGCATATCTATTAGAATATAAAGATACAATGGCATTAACATTTAAATCAACCGGTTATAATACAAATCGCACACGAGCAAATGTTCATATGATATTACATTTATCTGCAACTAAAAAAGTAAATACTAGGTTTCTTTTATATGTTGTCGAGGGTAAATGGAAAATATATAATTTTGCAATAGACGGAATTAATTTTGGAATTATATATAGAAGTACATATAAACAATTAATTAATAATTTAGGTATAGAAGGTACGTTAAAACGAATGCGAGAAAAACTTAATAACCTAGAAACAGCCACATAATTATGTCTATGCATATGTTACCTCCGTATATTACTACAACTAATTTACGGCGCCGTAAAAGAAAAAAAAGTAAAACGGGTATAGTGTAATGACTTGGATATTATGATTGACTTTTATATTTCCTTATAGTATACTATTAGTATGAGGAAATGAGTTATGATTACTAGCAAATTTGAATCAGACATATCTGACAATATGAAAAAAAGGTGGAATTGTACAATAGAAGTAAAACCCGGTGCAATAACAGTAATACCCAATGGTTATGATAGAGAATATCCTGTAAATTTATCGCGAGATAAACAATTTATAGAAAATTCAAAGAAGGCTATTCATGAGGCTGGTATTTTTGCAGAACTTATAACTGATAAACAAGATCATGGAAGTTATATAACCTTTGCTTGCCCAGAATAAGTAGCATTAGATAAGTAGAGAAACAATTTCTGCGCGGAACAACTATAAGACGCTTCGGCGTCTTTTAGTTTGGCCGAATATCAAATAAATATAGTTATGTATAAGTATAATGCTAGATTAATTAGGGTTATAGACGGCAGTACAATAGATGCTAATATAGATCTAGGCTTTGGCGTTTTTGTTAAACAACGAGTACGCCTATTCGGTATTAAATGCCCTGATCCAAAAAATAAAGATGATGCTATCCGTGCGAAAGGATTAGCAGTTAAAACCAGATTCTTAGAACTAATTGGTAGTAAATTTGTTATAGAAACAATATTAAACAAACGTGGAAAGTTTGGTCGTATATTAGGCATTGTATATGTAGTAGATGATGCTGGTAATGAAACAAACATTAATGAAAAGTTAGTGTCAGAAGGACATGCAGAAAAATATTAAACATGATCGATCAGATGGTTAGGTTTGCTAAAGCACAACATCAGTATTGGGAAGATAGAGCAAACGAACTTCCTGAATTAGATTTACACGGTATTCCTATACATGATGCGTGGGAAACATTTAAAAGATTTGTTGATACTACTTCACGTACCCATCATAAAAAAGCACGAATTATAACCGGTCAAGGAAAAATGTGCGAAGAATTTGAGGATTGGGTTTCTACTAATCCTAAATTAAAAAGTTGTATTTTAGAAAGATCCGGTGGTAGTTTTATTATAAACTTTGTGTTATAATGTTAATATGTTAGATATAAAAGAATTATTTCCTATACCAGTATGTATTGCAGAAAATAAAAATATAGATACTGCTTGGAAATGGTATAAAAGTGAAACATATTTGAGGAGCAATTAATGAAAGTTATTTTAATGTTAGTAATAAGTTTAGTGAGTTTTAATGTACAGGCAAATGGAAGCCAGCCGGATGGCTTGGACTGGGAATGCTCTACTGCATTTGGTGAGGAAGTGTATCCAGTATTTTGTGGTAGTTGTCATTATGGTTTACCAAGAGAAATGGTACCTAAGTTTGAATTAGGTGATCGGTTAGATAAAACAGATGATGAATTAATTACTACTATTTTAGAAGGTAAGGGTATGATGCCTCCATGGGCAATACAAAATTGGACGGATGAACAGTTAAACGAAATAATTTGTTATCTTCGCTCATTACCATACAGGAAACAGAATGAAAATAAGTGAAACAATCAGATACCGCATAAAAGAAGCAGGTGCTGATTTTAGATGTAGTAATAATTCAGCAGGACTAACATTATATAAAGTTATAGGTCCTTAGCTCAGTGGGAGAGCACCTCGTTTACACCGAGGGGGTCGTGGGTTCAAATCCCTCAGGACCTACCATTCCTTGGTCCGTAGCTCAGTTGGTTAGAGCATCGCACTGATAATGCGGGGGTCGGTGGTTCGAGTCCACCCGGACCAACCATTCTTTTTAGATAAATATTATATATGAAAGTACGTTATCAAGGTATGCTGTTAATCAGCCTAACGTTTCTAAGTGCAATATCGATTAGTTCGGTAGCAGTATGGTATAGTATTATTGGCCTTATGGCCATTTTTAGTGCTAGTCCCATGGCAATTGCGATAATGGGTGGTACGTTAGAGGTAGGTAAGTTAGTTGCCGCTGTGTGGCTCCATCAATCTTGGCGACTACCAGATACCAAACGGTGGATGAAAAACTATCTAACCGTCGCTGTTGTAGTCCTAATGTTAATAACTTCTATGGGTATCTTTGGCTTTTTATCCAAAGCACATATAGAACATGCCGCAGGTGGTAAAGAAATTGGTGCAAAAATAGAACGATTAACAGACTTAATTGCACGTGAAAACTATATTATAGAACGTGCAAACAAAAAAATAAACGATGCACAAAATCAAGTTGTAGACACATCCACTAACACTAGTGAAAGAATTGCTGAATTACAGACTCAGATTAATAATGCTTATGATCGTAGACAGCCTGAAGTAAATGAACAACAAGAGATAATAAATCGTAGTGATAGGCTTGTTGAAACACAAACAAAAACATATTTAGACCAATTAAAAATAGTTGATGCTAGAATTGCACAATTAGAAAAGCATATTACAGATGGTGAAATAGAAAAAGTACAAGCACTCGTTGGTGTTAATGCAGATGGAGTATTAAGAGAAATAACGTCACAAGCAATACGCGATTTCCGTGCAACAAACAATACAGAAAAAACTAGACTATTAAACATTATAGAAGAAATACGTAATGCAGACCGTCCAGAAGTTAGAGCGGCAAGGATGGAAATTAAACGTTTACGTACATTAGCAGAGCAAGAAATAGCAAGTGCTACAGTAGCAATAGAACAAATACGTGCTACAGTTACATATACAGACACAGCAGACATTGACGAATTAGTAGATACTCAAACTGCTCTTATTAAAACGGCTTATACAGAAATAGATACATTATCAGAAGAAAAGTTTATATATGAAAAACAATATCGTATATACGAAGCAGACGTAGGACCAATTAAGTATATTGCAGAGTTTGTATTTACAGACGATAAAGCCGCAGACAAAGACATGTTAGAAGAAGCAGTACGTTGGGTTATTGTTATTATTATATTTGTATTTGATCCATTTGCTGTTATGATGTTATTGGCAGCCACATCCGGCATGAACCGTAGGCATCGTCGTGCTCGTAATCCATTAGAAACTCCCCCAGAAGACGCAGGTAAAGTTGCAGTAGACGAAACCGGCCGAGTTGCAGTAACATCAGAAAAAAAAAAGTTAGCTGATCCCGATCCAATAATAGTGGAAAAGGTAGTAACAGTAGAAGTTCCAGTAGAAGTTGAAGTGGAAAAACTAGTAGAAACAGAAGTGGAAAAAATAGTCGAAGTAGAAGCAGATGTTAATCTAACTACACCCGAGGCCGTTGCTAAATTAGAAAAACGTTTACAAAAAAAGTTAAAGAAAAAAGGATCAAAAAATGACGAATGAAAAGCAAGTAGCCATTAATGCTTTATGGGAAAAGTATGCTAAAATGTTAGAGATGAACATATCGTTATTAGACGAATTAGAAAAAAAGCCAAAAGAAGTAGAAGTAATTGTTGAAGTAGAGGCGAATGTTGATTTAACTACACCACAGGCCGTTGCTGATTTGGAAAGAAAAGTACAAGACAAATTAAGCAAACATGAGAGACATGGGGACTAAAGAATCCATTGATAATATATGGAAAAGGTATGCTAAAACATTAAAGTTATTAAGCAATGCCCTTGATGAATTAGATAAAAAGCCTAAAGAAGTTATTATAGAAAAACTAGTTGAAGTTGAGAAAGTAGTTGAAGTTCCAGTGGAAATAGAAAAGGTAGTAGAAGTACAGGGGCCTAATATGTATCCTTTAAAGGAACAAGGATATGAATTAAAAATAAAACAATTAGAATCACAAATTAGTGGGTTAAAAAAACAATTACAATCATCTGGTATAGAAAATTCTAAATTAGAAAAGGTATATCAAGAGATGGTTAATGAGTTTGGTACACACCCAGAGTTTGATTTAGATTTAACTAAAGATGAAAGTTGGCTTCCTGCAATGCAAAAAAAGAAAGATGAATAGTGAAACATTATATGTAACTCCGCCGGATTTACATTTACCAGTTAAAGGTTTAAGATTTTATTTTCTTGGAGGATCCAATGACTGGAGGCAAGCTGTACAAAATCTAATAGACGATGTTTATTCTACGATTGCTACAACACACTATTTTACCTCAGGGCCTATAGAAGATAAAGAGATTCCGTGGGTCATTGCTAATATATTCCATGCAGATTTAATTATAATTAATCTAGATCAATTAAATAATTTAGAATTAACATTTGCGGCCGCTCTATGTAAAAATGAAAATATATGGTTATATAGTGATCAGGGAAAAAATAAAGGCATACAAAAAATATTAAATACATTAGGTAAAACTGCTATAATAGAAGATTTACCAACTTTTAAAATAGCATTGGAGATAGAAGCAAAACATGTCTGAAGAAAATTTAGAATGTAATTTTTGTAGTAAAAAAAGAACAGAAGTTGTTAAACTTGTAGCAGGTGCAGGTGTTTATATATGTGATGAATGTATTATCTTATGCAACGATATAATAAAAGATGATAGAAAAAAATCTATTAGAGAAATAGAAACTGTTATACCTAGTGAATTAAAAGAGTTTTTAGATTGTTTTATTATAGGACAAGATACTGCTAAAAGAGTTTTGGGTGTAGCTATATACAATCATTACAAACGAATTAAAAATCCTTCAGAAGATATTGAATTAGAGAAAAGTAATATACTATTATTAGGACCTAGCGGTTGCGGTAAGACATTATTAGCAAAAACTATTTCTAAATATTTAGAAGTACCATTTGCAATAGCAGACGCAACAACATTAACAGAAGCAGGTTACGTGGGCGATGATGTGGAAAATGTTATTGTACGTTTATTACAGTCAGCTGACGGTGATATAGATGCGGCGCAACAAGGTATAGTATATATAGATGAAATAGATAAGAAAAGTAGAAAGAGTGAAAACACATCTATTACACGTGATGTATCAGGAGAAGGTGTACAGCAGGCATTATTAAAACTAATAGAAGGAACTGTAGTACGTTTACCACAAGGGTTACAACAATCACCTGGCAGGAAACATCCACAAGCACCAGCAACAGAAATAGATACAACTAATATATTGTTTATAGTGGGCGGCGCATTTATTGATATAGAAAAGATAATTAAAAAACGAGTTTCCCCTAATGCTAGTATAGGGTTTGGAGGTGATATTAACACATCCGACATTGCTAAAAATGAATTAATAACGCAACTTATGCCGGATGATTTAATGAAGTATGGTTTAATACCTGAATTAATAGGACGGTTATCTATACATGTAGGACTACACGAATTAAATAAAGAACAATTACTGGAAGTATTGACCGAAACTAAAAATAGTGTTATACTACAGTTTAAATATCTATTCAAATTAGATGGTATTGAATTAGAATTTAATACCGATGCGTTGGATGCAATAGTAGAAAGTTGTTTAGAATATAAAACAGGAGCAAGAGGTTTAAGATCAGTTGTTGAAAAGGCTTTATTAGAAACACAATTTGATCTTCCTGCAATGCGGGAAAAAGGAATTAACAAAATTATAGTAACAAAAGACACAATAGAAAACAACGGACAGCCAATATTAGTATATGACAAAGAAGAAAAACCAGTGACGAATGGCAAGTAATAAAAAGTCGTCACGCCAATTGGCCAATAATGAAATCCGTTTTCCATATGTTCGTTTAATAGGAGCAGATGGTGCACAATTTGGTATAATACCTACCAAAGAAGCTCGCACAAAAGCAATTGATAGTAATTTAGATTTAGTATGTGTTTCACCCAATGCAGATCCTCCTGTATGTAAAATAATTGATTTAGGTAAACTCAAGTACGAACAAAAGAAAAAGTATAAAGAAAATGTTAAAAAGTCTCGTGAAACAAGAGTAACACTAAAAGAAATGGTATTTAAACCACAAATCGATGAGCACGATTTTAATATTAAACTAAACAAAATACAAAAATTTTTAGACGCAGGAAACAAAGTTAAAATAACAGTTAGATTTAGAGGTAGGGAACTATCCTTTAAAGACCAAGGCTTTGCTTTAGTAGAAAAAGTTACAGAACAAATACAAGCAGACTGGGATCAAACGCCGTCTTTCTTAGGCAGGCATCTAATAGGTATATTAAAACCAAACAATGACACATGATATAAACCCTGGATGGGCAAGATGGTGTGCATCTGTAGTAAATGAAGGTAATATAATAAGATTGACAATCCCCTAGTATTATAGTACAATTTAGTATTACTCTTATAGGAATAATATTATGTTTATTAGTTTTATGCTTCACGGATATGGTGGAGAAGTTGTATTAGGTAAGATATCTAAAAAAGCGGCAGAATTTTGGCAATCTGATGAGATGGAAGAACACTTCCATAGTTATGTTTTTGGACCAGAGTGGTGGGAAGATGAAAACCCAGACATTAAAATACCTAAGTATGCCCAACTTGGATCATGGCATGATATAGATGATCTTGGACACGAATGGGGAGCGGCACAAGATGGTGCGTATCTTACTATAAACGAAGTAAGTGATGACACGTGGGAGGCAGATCATGTGCGTGATATTTTTTATGCTCCGCTAATGGATTATGTACATGAGCATGAAGTAGAGATTCATTCTGATGAACAGCATCCTAACCCAAAAGGATATACCTTCTGCGGTGTTAATTCTGAGAAAGGTTCGTTTTATCACGGTGTTATAGAAATCGAAGGAGAGTTTGATCCTAAAAAAGTCTCTTTTGGTATTACAGAAATCCACCAAGATACTCTTATTACACAAATTTTTTATGGTGGTGAACTTATAGATAATGACGGTGGTGGTACTGACGGCAAAGCCATGGATTTTGAAATTATAGAACCATGGGAATGAAATGGATGAGTTAGAAGATATTAAAGAAAATGAAATCTTAAAGTATCCATGCTTATTATAAATATAAGCATGAAAAAACCAACACTTTTAGTAATGAATTTAAACTTGACAGTTGAATGATTTACGTGTATACTAATAGTATATGGATAAAAGATTCGATAAAAAGCGCGATAAAAATAATATAGTAGAAGGCCGGTATGTTAAAGTCTATGATAATAATATAGATAAAGCCTTACGCATATTAAAGCGAAAAGTCAACAATGATAATACATTAAAACTACTCAGAGAACGTGAGTTTTTTGTTAGTAGAGGAGAGCGAAGACGTAAAGAAAAAGTTATTGCTACTCGCAGATATGCAAGAAAAGTAGAAAAAGCCAATTTAGAACGTTCGTCACCACCCAAACATTAAAGATTGACAAACATATAAAATGGTGTTAGTATAAATAGTATAGTAGGCGCTCATGATGAGGTCTACTAAATTTAAACCTTGCTTAATAGGAGGATAGTAAAATGGTTTCAAATTCACTTATCAACATATTTGATCATTTCGATCGTAATATGCTTACCCCTTATGCAGTAGGATTTGATCGAGTATTCGATCAACTGCAAACATACGCAACAAACAATGTAACCTCGACGGGTTTCCCACCTTACAATATTCGTAAGGATGGTGATCACGATTTTGTTATTGAAATTGCCCTTGCTGGACTTTCAAAGGACGATATCGAAGTTGAAGTTGCTGAAAATGTCTTAACTATACGTAGTGCAGGTCGCGAAGAAATGTCTGACAAAAAGAAAGAAGGTGTTGTAGAAGGTACTCTTTTACATCGCGGTATTTCTTACAGGCAGTTTACTCGTAAGTGGACATTGGCAGATGATATTGTTGTGAACGAGGCAAAGATGGAAAATGGTATGCTTTTAATTAAACTAGAGCGTGTTATTCCGGATGAGAAAAAGCCTCGTATGATTAAGATTAAGTAACATTTTAATCTTATAAATATTAAGGGGGTAGTGAGTATGTTACTCTCTATCCCCTTTTTTGCGGAGCGATAATGAGCATAAATCCAAAAATAGAAACAGCAACTAGAGAAAAGATTAGAATTAAAGAACCTGATCGTTATAAGGTAATATTCATTAATGATGATTTTACTCCTATGGAATTTGTTATGCAATTACTGACAGAAATTTTTCATCATCCCGAAGATGCGGCAAAAGAAATTACGCTTAAAGTACATACAGAAGGTAAAGGCGTTGCTGGCTTATACTTTTTCGAAATAGCAGAACAAAAAGCAACCGAATCAATGACAGTTAGCAGAACTGCTGGCTTTCCCCTCCAAGTTGAAATAGAAGCTGATGGCTAGAAACTATAGTTTTAGTGGTCGCATCAATGCGTCATATAAGTGTTTATATTCTTGTACATTTGAAGATAGTCTAATATGTGATAAAGCGGCTGTTTGTAATAAAGGATTACAATTTGCAATAGATGATAGACTTTCTCATATGAAAAAATTTGGAGGAATAGATGCAACTATAGATCAAATAGATTCTTTTTTTGCACATGTTGATGTATATTCTCCGTTATATGGAGGCCGGATGGCGGGTACGGTCCGCGGCCGCGGACATTTAGCTAATATGTCAGAAGAAAATATTAAATGGTTAAATGATCGAGGTATTGGTATTAAATTAACATTAACCAATCCCCATTTTAATATTGAAAAATATGAAAAGACTAAAGAATTATTAGACAAATATCATTATGCACCTAATATGGTATTAACAACATCAAATGAATTTGCAGAATTATTAAGAAAAGATTATCCTAATTATAAAGTTGAAGCATCAGTTATTAATAGTTTTGATACAGTAGAAAAATTAAATGAGATATGGGATTTATATGATACTATAGTTCTTCCAATTATATGTAATGGACGCCCCGATGGTAGTCTGATGATAGAAGGAATAGATAATTTAAAACATCCGGAAAAAATAAGACTTTTTATTAATGTAGAATGTTCTTATACTTGTCCTAAAAAATTATGTTATCCTAAAATAGGTTTGACAAATGAAGTATTAGGTGCAGAACATGATCCAATACAAGCATTTATACAGGGAGGAGCCGCGGCATTAACACAAAAAGGAGAGGGTCAAGAGTGGTTTGTAGAAGGACAAAAACAAACTACTATGGATCATGCCTGTAGTGCATATCTGGGATTGGATAGAATATTCCATCAAGATGAAATAGAATGGCGGAAATTTTATTTTCCATTAGAAAGATTTCAACAATTTGGCATTAATAAATGGAAAGTATTATTTCCAGATATATCTCAAGGAAGATGGCAATTAATGCATAAAGATTTTTATGAGCAATTTGCATGAGAATAGAAACAGAAATTAAATTAGATTTTAGCGATGTATTACTAAAACCCAAACGTTCTACATTATCTAGTAGGCGTAGTGTAAACTTAGAACGAGGTTTTACATTTAGACATTGGGTAGAAAATCCTGCTACATGGCAAGGTGTTCCTATAATGGCATCTAATATGGATGGCGTGGGTACATTTTCAATGGCAAAAGTGTTGCAAAAGTACAACATGCTTACCATACTTAAAAAACATTATACAATTAAGGACTGGGAAAAAGCAATAGGCGATGGATTAAGTTTAAGTCATATAGCAGTAAGTACTGGAACTAATGCTATTTTCGATCCGGATGCAGAAGATTATAAAACAGCAAAAACAGTATTAAGAAAATGGCCCGATATTAAATTTATTTGTATAGATGTTGCTAACGGATATCAACAAAATTTTTCAGACTTTGTTAAACGTGTTAAAGATGATCATCCAGAAAAAATTGTTATTGCAGGTAATGTTATTACGGGTGAAATGACAGAACAATTATGTATAGCAGGCGCCGACCTTGTTAAATGTGGAATAGGTCCGGGCTCTGTATGTACAACACGAGTAATGACTGGTGTAGGTATTCCACAGTTAAGTGGTATTATAGAATGTGCAGACGCCGCACATGGATTAGGTGGACATATAATTAGTGATGGTGGCTGTACTGTTCCTGGCGATGTTGCTAAAGCATTTGGTGCAGGTGCCGACTTTGTTATGTTGGGCGGCATGCTTTCGTGTCATGACGAAAGTGAACAGGAAATGGTAGACGGCAGTTATGAATTTTATGGAATGAGTTCCGACCGTGCTATGGAAGTACACGGTTCTAGAAAAGATGGTTATAGAAGTTCCGAAGGTAAACAAATACATATGGAATCACGTGGTCCTGTTGAACATACAGTAACAGAAATACTAGGTGGACTTCGTAGTGCATGTACATATATAGGCGCACGTAGAATTAAAGACATGCCTAAATGTGCTACATTTGCTATGGTACATAACCAATATAATACAGTTTATGGGCAATAGTTATGGAAATAGATCATTTTCATCTTTGGCCGTTTGAAGATGATAAATTTAGTTATGCGAAAGCATCTGCGTTAGTCGATTTTGCTTTTTTATCTTATTGTGGCGCATTAACAGTTAGAAAATTTATGCGTGTACGAAATCCACATAATAATGTAATCGTACATAAACAATTTGAAGATGCAATTGCTTGTGTAATAAAAGATATAACAATTATAAGTTTTTCAGGTTTAAAATATAAACATAAAAAAGATGTTATGGAAAATTATTCTGATTCCAATCTGTCAGAATCATATAACGGAAAAATTCATACAAAATTTAAAGAAAAATTTACACAAATATATCCAGAAATAAAAGAATGGTTAGAAAAAAATGCCACCGATAGAATTTATTTTGTTGGACATAGTATAGGTGCTGTGTTTGCAACATTAGCTGCGGCAGAATGGCCTAAACCATCTATTATATATAACTTTGGATCATGCAAAGTAGGTAATAAAAAATTTGTTAAAGCATTTAATGAAAAGCATGAGGCACATATATTTGTAAATGCATACGATCCGTATTATTATTTTCCGCGAGGATCTAAATATAAACACGTAGGAAAATCTCATCTGATAAACAAAGGTAAAATAACTACTAAAAATTGGTGGAATACATCTATGTCTTATATTAAACATAACATTAAAAAAGAAGATTTATTTCATAATCATACTATAGAAAAATATAGAGAAAATATAAAGGCATTAAAATGAATATAAGCAATAAAGGTATAGACTTAATTAAACAATTTGAAGGTTGTAGGCTTAAAGCATATCAAGATTCAGTAGGTGTGTGGACAATAGGTTATGGACATACAGAAAGCGTTGAAGAAGGTATGGAAATATCTCAGCACCAAGCAGACATAATGTTAGGTTCTGACTTGGTAAAGTATGCAAATTATATTAATGAGTATGTTACAGTTTCTTTAAATCAAAATCAATTCGATGCATTAACAAGTTGGGTATACAATCTAGGCCCAGGTAACTTGCGTAGTAGTACAATGTTAAAAGTATTAAACGAAGGAAGTTACGATGATGTTCCTTTTCAAATTGAAAGATGGAATAAAGCAGGCGGTCAAGTATTAAATGGACTTGTCAGACGTCGCGAAGCAGAAGCAGAATTGTTTGCTACCGAACCAGTACCATTTGAAGGTGCATCAGGTGGTATAGTCACAACATATACAGTTAAAAAGTAGCCAACATAACTAAAATATAATAAGTTATATAGTGTAGTATTTGATCGAATGTTTGTATCCACCAATATCTAATATAAGATTCGGGTACATTGTCTATTTTAAACTTAACAAGTATGCGATACTTACTGTAATCAATATGCCAATGTACGATATAATCTATTGCGGCGATAATTACTGCTGTAAAGAAATTAACAAAGTACCAAGTAACTAAAAACGTACCTATGGAATGATTAATATAATGTAAATGTCCCCAGGGCCACTTACAATAAAATCTTTTTAATTTTTGTATATGCGGAGGAGTCGATCTTTGTATGGCTAAATCTACTAGAATATGTTTTATTAATAGCCATAATAAAAAGAAAGGTTCCATACAAATATTTATCGGAGAATCGGAGAGGTGGCAGAGTTAGGCTGATCGCGCCTCCCTGCTAAGGAGGTTTACGGTGTGAACCGTAACGTGGGTTCGAATCCCACCCTCTCCGCCAATAAATATTGTAATGAATGTCATTATTGTAGGTGGCGGTATAATAGGAACATCTACTGCATATTTCCTTGCAAAAAATAAAGTTTCTGTTACTGTCCTAGAACGCGACCCAACATATACGAATGCTTCGTTTGGTCGATCTTGTGGTGGCTTTAGACATCAGTTTCTACAAGAAGAAAACATACTATTAGGTATGTACGGTAGTCAATTCGTTAAACAGTTTAGCGATACTGTACAATATACATCCAATGGTTATTTAATGTTGTTCAATGAGGAACAAAGAGCAGAACAAATGGTAGCAGTAATGACCCAAGGTAGATGTAATGCAGGGTCTAATTCAATAGATGGAAGTTTAATACAGGATGTGTTTCCGTGGATTAATCCGGAAGGGTTAGCAATAGCAACATATACAAATACTAATATAGAAGGATGGTTAGATCCTTATTCCTTGCATACAGAATTTAAAAAACAAGCAATTAAATATGGTGCAAAATTTATTAAACAAGATGTTAAGAATTTAGATGAAGTTAATTCTGATATTATTATTGTTACAGCAGGTTGTTGGACTAAAGAATTATTGCCTGACATTCCTATAGAACCACAAAAGCATACAGTGTTTAATATTAAATGCCCAACGCACATGCCAGACATGCCACTAACAGCAGACTTTACAACAAATATATATTGGCGTCCAGAAGGACATGGTTATATTGTTGGTTCCCCTAACGGTAGATTTAATCAAAACGACTTGGAACCAGACTGGAATGACTTCGAATCAGACGTATGGCCTGCAATGGCAATGCGAGCATCAATGTTTGAAGAACTTAAAATGGAAAATGCATGGGCAGGGTATTATGATACTAACGTGTTAGATAATAATGCAGTAGTAGGCAAGCATCCTAGTAGGGATAATGTATATTTGGCATCAGGATTTACAGGCAGAGGGTTAATGGAATCACCAGGAATAGGACGCGGCCTAATGGAACTTATAACAACAGGAGAATATCAGAGCATAGACTTAACTTGTTTTGACCCGGGGCGTGTATTAAATAAAGAAAAAAGATTAGAACCTTACGTAATATAATAAATATTCATAATGAGCGAGAACTATAGAAGTGACATAATAATTGATTCTAGTTTATTTCAAAAACGAGATGAATTAATTGATTATTTAAAACAAGTACCATATCATAAACAGTTACGCACCACTCAGTGGCAAGAATTAAAAGATATTGAAAAAGTACTAGCAAATAATAACAATCGCGACGAAACAGCAGAAATTAAAGTCGAAGAAATAGATCCCGAAGACTTATTAATGCCTGATTTAGGCGATCCTTAACGTTAATCTTGATCCAAGTCTTTTATAAATGCCCCACCCTGTGAAAATGTAGGTTCCTTAAAAACAGCATCTTTTTGTGGAGTTGTAGGCTCTTCTTGTTTTGGAAAAATTTCATTTAGATCTTCCTGATCAAATGTAACCTTTGCTAATTTATAATCTACAATTACAATAGATTGTTCTCTAATAACCATAAGTTGTACCACATCATCTGGCATATACTTTGCTATTTCTCGTGATAATTCATTTTGATTATTAACAGGTTCGCCATTAAACGCAATAATAACATCCCACATTAGCAAACCTTGTTGTACATGATATGGTATAGCGTCAGTATCTGCAAAATAATTATATTGAACAACAACTACACCATACACACTAGGTACCTTCCTATTGTATTCTTCTTGCACCATTTCAAAAACAAAAGGATTTAAATTAGCAGTAGATACCCATATTGCAGCTCTTATAACTTCTCCATATGTTAACATATGTTCTATAGACCTTATTAAAGTATCTGTTCTAATTGCGTGTCCTAATCCATTAAACTCGCCCGACGGTGAAACAATCAGACTGTTTACACCAACAACTTTGCCTTCCATGTTTATTAATGGTCCACCTGAGTTTCCTTTATTAATAGAAGCAGTAGATTGTATGTGTCTAACATAAGAAGTAATTCTCGATTGTCTATCAGTATGACTAACAATACCTTTGGAAACGGAAAAATCTAATCCAAGTGGATGACCAATTGCAATAACGTCCTCACCAGATACCAACGGAGTTGCTTCAATTTCTAAATAATGAAAAGGCATATCATTTAAATGTTCTGGTACTATTAGTTTTAACATTGCTAAATCCGCAATAGGATCAGTTGCTACAACCTCTGCTTCATAGTGATAAACTCTGTCATATGTCCATGCTTTAAAAATAGTTGCGTTGTGGATAACGTGATAGTTTGTTATAAATAAGCCATCTGCACTAATAAAAAATCCCGAACCATGTCCTGCATATTGTGCTTTTGGTGGAACCGCACATTCTTTTTCACCAGCTGGACCACATGCTTTAGGAGGTTGTTCTACCATGTTTTCTGTTGTAATCATAACAACAGCATGAGTAGAACGTTCTATCATTTGCAAATACGGATCTTCTTGCTTAGAAATTGGATGAGGATTTGGAAGTTCTGTAACAGGTTTGGCTGTTTCTTCGTGCATTGAGCCATAGGTAGTCCCTGCCAGGCATACTGCTATGGCCAGGCTCATTACGAATTGATTAAACTTTTTCATAATTAAACCCCTGTATTAGTATTTACCTTATTATAACATAACATTATTCAAAGCCAATGTAATTGCGATAAATATTCGTATATGTTATTAACTGAACTAACAGAAAAGAATTTTTACCACGGTAGTATGGATGAATTGCCAATTGGTACGATATTAATACCGGGTGAAGATGATTATGAAGAGAATTGGGCGCATAATCTTTGGTTTCAAGCATTAGAAAAGTATAGACCAAAGGAGTATAGACCACATTCATGGTCGGTTTTTATGGTAGGAAGTGATGATGATATAGATGTTGCAGGTGGTTATACAGATCATGTTTATGTTGTAAAGCCTATAGGGGATGTTGAAAAACATGATTTAAATTGGGCATCTGAACTAGGTTATTTGTTTGATAAGGATTTTGATATGGAATCAGATGAAATTAAACAAGCCGCATTAAACTATTGGAAAGGTGTACCGCATCATAATGAACAAGTATGGGAATATTTGGCACCTAAAGCAAAAATTATAGATAGAATAGAATGAGATTACATACATTATTAGAAGCAAACGTTGAGCCAAAAGGCTTAGATTACATTGAAAAATTTATCCACGAAATTGGCGAGGAGTTAGAAGCTTCTAATCCTGGTATTAATCATGGCGCTTTTTTAACTAGGTTAAGAAAAGATATTATTAATAATAATAGAATAATTGGTGCAAATGTTACAATAACAGCATTACAACCTTATAAGCCTAAAAAAACAGATCCGGATTATATTAAAAATGCTACTGAAGAAGTGTATACAGTGAATCATAAAGCATTAAAATTTTTATATAACGATTTGCTTGATCTTTTTATACCTGATGAAGGTGAACCTACTGCTCATGCAATGTTTAATCAATTTCACAATTTAGTTAAAGATGCAGACACTTTAGATCCTAATATTGCAAATAAACTTCTTCCTATTAAAAAGAAATACGAGCAAGGTAAATTTGATTTCTCAGGCTTAAAACAAGCAATGCAAGTTATAACTCAGTTGGGTGCCCAAAAATGGAAATATGATAAAGTAGAAAGACAACGTATAGAAAAAGATGCACCAATTATCATGAAGTTTGATAATGGCATCAAGTGGGTACGTTTAGATTCTAAAGAAGAAATGGCACGTGAAGGTGAAATGATGCAGAATTGCCTCAGTCAATATTGTCCAATCCAAAGTGTTAAAGATATAATAGGCGATTGGTATAGACAATGGGAAGATGCAGATTTTGTTGCCCACGATGACATTGAGGAAATGATGGAATGGTTAACAGACCAAGTAGAGCCCGATGCACAAGAAACTGCCGATGAACTAGATTTGGATATTTGGAACATGGCAGAAATGTTAATAGATCGTTATGAACATAATAAAGAATATGGAGTAGATCAACCTGACGCTTATGCAGGACATTTAATTTATAGTTTACGTGATAAAAACGGCGAATCACATGTGTCTGCGGAGTATGATCCACAAGAAGATATGAATCATATAGAGCCATTAGAAGTATTAGGTAAACAAAATGTGGAAGCCGTAGGAAAATATAAACCGTATATTGAAAAACTAAATAACTTCTTCGAAGAATATCCAGAAACATTTGGCCACGATGGTGCTACAATGGATGAACCTAGGCATCCAAATTATTATGGTACTGACCTCAGCGCCAATGAATCTATTATTAATAGAATGAAACCTAGTGTACGCCAAACAATATTAGAAGCAAAGTCTGCACAATATCTATACCATGCAACGTTTACTAAAAATGTTTCTAATATATTAAACAAAGGACTATTACAATTTCAACCTAGTTTGTGGATTAAAGGACCCGGCGGCAGTAGGTATAATGAAGAAGCAGGTATATTTGCTTTTGATAATCCAAAGGATGCATTAAATTGGGCCAGTAAAATGAGATGGGAATTCCGTGATGACGATAAGGATATTTCCATTGTACGTATTGATATGGAAGAATTTTGGGGCGACGACCCTGCTGAAGATCCTTTTATTGCTCAACATGGCAGGTCAATGCGTAGTGCCCAAAATATTAAAGCAGATAAAATTATAGATGCTATTAAACTAGATGATTTGGGCAAACCTGGCGATTTGGGTATATCACGTGATGAATGGTTGGATCAATCTAGCAAAGTATTAGGTGAAGGATTGTGGGACGATATAAAAAACAAAGTACGAATTTATAATCCAGAATTTAAAGTTGGTTGGGATAGCAAAGGAGATCCTACTGCTAATCTAGTTTGGCGCGGTAAGTTTGATAAAGATTTTAGCCGGTATGATAAAGGTGATTGGGTAAATCCAAATAAAAAGAAGTCGGTAAATCCAGATAAAAAAGTAACAGAAGCAACAAAAGAAAAATTAACTTTAGCAAAATTGCCGTATGCTAAAAATGCACTTGCACCTGTAAAGCAAATGGCGGCAATACATGCAAATGAAGATGTAGAATACGATCATCATGAAAATACATATCCTGAAATAGAATTTGTATGTGCTAATGATGAAT
>PVBE012450766.1_pt1 | contig 17729 bp, 17 predicted proteins | sample 1631181 | NCBI WGS metagenome assembly PVBE01 (sample SAMN08397723, study PRJNA350692) | Marine metagenome, whole genome shotgun sequencing project. | isolation source: water | place: Pacific Ocean | collected 2012-04 | reverse complement strand
GGCCCCGGGATGGTGCCGACCGGGGGGGGAGGGATGATCTGGGCCGCAGAAACGGCCGGAAAAGCCAGAAAAAGCGCGAAAATCGTCGATTTAATCACATGTTTCCTTTCCCTGTAGATGTCTGTCCATTCCTGTACGTAATCTCCGCCCATTTCTCGCTCGAAAATGGGGACATTACTCATTTATTGGGGGTACAATTTCCGCGATGGCGTGGATCAAAACAATTCCGGAAGGGGAGGCCGAGGGGGAGCTCAAGCGGGAGTATGCCGCCGCGATCAAGAGGTCCGGGGGCGTTGCCAACATCCTCAAGGTGATGAGCCTCAACGCGAAAACTCTTCGCGCATCCATGCGGCTCTATATGAGCACGATGCACTTCCCTTCCCCCCTCTCCAGGGGGACCCGGGAAATGCTCGCCGTCGTCGTCTCGAAAACCAATGAGTGTCATTACTGAGTGGAGTCCCACGTGGCAGACCTCCGGGAAGAGGTCGGGGAAGAAATCGCGCGGGCGGTCCGCGACGACTGGCGAACCGCGCCCGTGGACGAACCGACCCGGGCGCTTCTGGCGTACGCCGAAAAGATGACGAAAATGCCGCAAGCGATGACCGAAGAGGACATGAACGTCCTGCGAAATCACGGTCACTCCGACGAGGCGATCCACGACGCCGCGCAGGTGACCGCCTACTTCAACTACATCAACCGAATCGCGGACGCGCTCGGCGTCGATCCGGAAGAGTTCATGTCCCCGGCGCCATGAAACCGCCCGAGGCCACGGGAAGACTCGCCACGCTCGGACGGAAAATCACGAAGTGCCGCGCCTGCCCGCGGCTGGTCGACTACCTGGCGGGAATCAAAAAGAAAGAACCCGGCTTCTGGTGCCGGCCCCTCCCGGGCGTCGGCGATCCGAAGGGGGAGGTTCTGCTGGTGGGTCTCGCTCCCGGCGCGCGGGGCGCCAACCGCACCGGCCGGATGTTCACCGGCGACCACTCGGGTCAATGGCTCTACCGGGCACTTTGTGAAACAGGGTTCGCCAACAAGCCCGTCTCGAAGGGCCCGGGGGACGGCCTTCGATTGCGGAACCTGTACATCACCTCGGCGGGGAGGTGCGCTCCGCCAGAGAACAAGCCGACTTCCGGGGAACTCGCCGAATGCCGCCACTGGCTGGAGGAAGAATTTCGACTCCTCCCCCACGTCCGGGTTTTTCTCGGCGTCGGAAAGGTGGGGCACGACGCGATCCTGAAACTCCTGGCGCTGAGTCCCTCGCGGTTTCCCTTCGCGCACGGCGCGAGGCATGAGGCGGGGGAGGGAAAAATCATCCTGGACACCTACCACTGTTCGCGCCGGAACACCAATACCGGGACGCTCACGTGGAAGATGTGGATCGATGTATTCCGAAAGACGCGGCGGCTTGTTACTTCGCCGCCCTCCCGAGAATAACGTCCACCTTCCCGAATTCCGAATCCCGGAGGTAGGTCACCGCCACCTTCGTTCCCGGACGCTTTTTCGCGATCTCTTCCGACACCGCGACGGCATCCCCGACGACGTCGTCGTCCATCCGGCAGATGATGTCCCCGGCCGCGAGTCCCGCCTTCGCGGCGCCTCCGGCCGGATCGACCTTCGTGACGATCACCCCGACACCCGCCTTGAGGGTCACCCTGGCGCGTTCCGCGCCGGTGAGGTTTCTCAGGGCCGCCCCGAGAGAGGCCTTTCCTGCGCCGGTCCGCCCGTCCCGGTACTTCTGCCCCGCCTCCACGATCTTCTCGTACCGCTTCTCACCCCGGATGGAGACGAGATCGGCGTCCTTCTGCATGTGGGAGACCATGTCCCGTTCGTCCTCGAAGAGGCCGCAATAGACGGAGAGTTCGAGCCAGTCGAGGGCGTCGGACTTCATTTTCTGCAGGGAATAGGCGCAGGCGACGTTGTACGCCGCGATCACCGCGAGGGGCCGGTCCTCCTCCGCGCACCGGTAAAAGACCTTCTTGAAGCCGGGAATCGAGACGGACCAGTTCTTCCGGTCATGTTCCTGGTACCATTTTTCGAAAAGAAGGTTGCGCTCTTCGAAGGGCAGTTTTTCGGCCAACCGGATCAGGGCGGCGTCCCTCTTCCGCCAGTCGGCCAGGATATCCTTCAGGTCGCGCGCCTTGCCGCGGGATGCTTCCAGGAGAGCCTCGATGATCACCGGGTGGGTTCCGGCCTTCTGCAGGTTCAGCGCCTCCTTCTGCGTGATCGAAAAAGCGAGGGGGGAGGCGAGAATGACATCGGCGATCGCGTACGCGTTGAACCGCCTGCGGATCAGGTGATCGATCTCGTTTCCCGCGAGCTTCGTCCTCTTTCCCTTCAACTCTTTCTTCGCCAACTCCCCAAGGTCGCCGGAAGCATCGAGGTTCACCGCCGCCTGGAAGAATCCCTCCGCGATCGCGGGTTTCTTCAACTCGCCGTACACCTGTCCAAGATTCACGTAGACCGACTGGAGCGAGGCGTCGTTTTCGCGTTTCTCTCCCGTCCGGAATTCGATCAGCTGGTTGGTCAACAACGCGTAGACCTTTTCCGCCCGGGGATGATCCTTTTTCACGCTGTGCGCCAGCCAGCCATACTTCAGGAGCATGTCCCGGCCCGGTTTCAATCCGCGTTGAACGTAGAGACGGGCCGCCTCGTCGTAGATCAGGAAGGCCCGCTCCCAACAGGCCTTCGCGCGATCGGCCCTGTTTTCCCGTTCGAACTCCAGCCCGAGGGAGTAACAGGTATCCCCCGCGCGCTCCAGCCAGAGCGGTTGGTCCCGGGCCTCCTCGACGACCTTCTCGACCTCGGCCAACGCCCGGTCGAACTGGCGCAGGTACTCGTGGTACTCCACCAGGCCGAACCGCGCCTCGGCGCTGTGCGGATCGATCTCCATCGCCGTTTCGTACCGCTCCCGCCCTTCCTCGTACATTTTCATGGCGTACATGGCCGCGCCCAGAACGCAGTGGGGTTCGGCGTAGAGTTCACCCGCCCACTTCACGGCTTCCTTCGCGTCCCGCAGGGCCTCTCCCCGTTTCCCCTCGGAGAGGAGAACGCGCGCCCGCGCGGTCAGGGCCTCGTGATTCTTCGGATCGGCCCCGATCACACGCGAATAGTAGTGATGCGCCCTGTTCGGGAGAAGACGCGCCAACCCGATCAGCGCCCGGACATGGTTCTCTTCCAGCGCGAGGGCCTTCTCGTAATTCCTGCGGGCGGTGGCCGGATCCTTCATCGCCACGTGGATATCCCCCGCCACCGCGTGGGCCGCCGCGTAGCCCGCATTTCCTTCGAGGGAGTATCCGATCTGGCGGAGCGCCGGCTTGTGAAGCCCCTGCCTGAGAAACTGGATGGCCAGGGAGAGATAATCCCGGGGGCGGAATTTCACCGCCCCGTTGAGAGGATAGGCGACGATCTCCGGAAAGACCTCGAGCGCCCGGTCGATCGGGACCACCCCGCTGTAATAGGTCCGGACGGTGCGCGCGCGGGAATCGACCGGGGTCACCGTGTTCAGCCCGATCACGGACCGGGTTTCCAGGTTGAACATCGGGCCGCCGCTGTTCCCCCCGTGGATCACCGCGTCGGAGATGATGTCGTCCACCGTGCCGTCGGGAAGAAGGTTGAACTTGGAGAGCGTCCCGAGCGTGGTCGTCAGCGTCACCGCCATCTTTCTTTCCATTTCCACCACCGCCGGGAAACCGAGCGTCAGGAGCGAATCCTGTTCCCGCACCCATTTCCCGGGAGGAAAGACGCGCGTGAGCGGCATGGGCGTGTGATCGGAACCGGCCGCCTTCAGGAGCGCGATGTCGACGTGGGGATAGTTGGTCCGCACCGCATCGATCAGTTTCACGTCGACCGTGGGGCGATTCAACCGCTGGTCCCAATCGATCGTGATGCGGTCGGGATGGCGCCGCACCTTGCGTCCGTACCATGAGTCGAGCCAGACGACATGGTGATTGGTCAAGAGGTAGCCGTCCCTCCTCACGAAGAAACCGGTCCCCCGCATCCAGACCCACCCCACCTTGCCGACGTTCCAGCCGCAATTCACCTTCACCACGGAGGCCCGGTACTTCTTGAGCACCTCGCGGGGCTCGATCATTTCGCGACGGACATGGCTTCCCAGTTTCCCGGGGGAGGGCGTAAAACTGAGAAGGATCTTCCGGAAAACGGGTTCCCACTTTTCGAACCGGTCGGCCGGGGCGTCCATGAGAACGAGGTACTCGATCCCGTTGTAGAAAAGCAGGATCCCCCACCGGCGGAGAACCGGCCCTTTCCGCTGGTATTCCGTATCCGCGAGAATCGCCCCGATGCCGTGAATCGAGATCCTCTTTCCGGGCTCGATGATCTTGAAATATTGTCCCTTCACCTTTTTCCGGAGGGCGCGCATCCGGATCATCTCCGCGTTGATCTTGTCGAGCGAAAGATAGCTGTAGGGGGATTGACGCCCCACCACCTGGGCGTGGATCTGCACCGACACGTCGAGGGACTTCACGGAAGCTTTCCCCTTCTCCGGGGTGAAAGCGACGACGAGCTGATCGTTCCGCATTTCCTCCATGCGCACCCATTCCTTCGGGTGCTGGAGCTGGAAGAAGCCTCCCGGGTGGGAATGGGTCCGGAAATCCCGGAAGCGGCGGTCGCCCTTGAGCGCCCGGATGACGTCGATGGAGAGCCCCTTTCGACGAAGGCGAAGTGCTTCGCCGGTGGAGAGGCTCACCTGGACGGCCCGGTCCGCGATCATCTGGAGGATATCGAGCTCGTCTTTCCCCGCGTCCTTCATGGAGATCGCCCGGTCCACGAGGTCGACTTCCCGGATCACCCGGATAATCCGTTCGGCCACGCCGCGCCGTCGCAGGGCGTCTTCCGTTTCCGGGGAGGTTTCGAAACGGAGCCGGTGGGCCTCGATATGATCGATGATCTCGGCGTCATTCTTCCCGAGTTCGACCAGGAAGACGATCTCCCCGGGCGTGAGGCCCGGGTCATCCTGGGGAACGGCCGGGATCGTCATGCCGAAGAGAAAGAGGGCCAGGAGAGTGAATCGACGGGTCATTCCGGTCTCCTCTGAATCGGGGATCGGCCGGTCAATTGTCCGCGCCGGCGCCCTGGAAATTGTTGGGAGGCCATGCGTCTTCCGTCCGGGCGGCGGGAGCCTGGTCGACGGGGAAAGTCTCGATGCAGGCCACCTTTTGTTTCCCGTCACAAACGTCGCAGGTTTCCTCCCCGTCTCCGCCACAACTCCAGCAGGTCGCCGTCCCCTTCCCTTCACAGCCGGGACAGGATTCCTGGCCCTGAATCCCGGACCCGTTACAGGAACCACATTGTACATCCCCGCCACCGTGACACCGGTCGCAGGTCTCCTCTCCCGTTCCATTGCAGTTCGGGCAGGTCACCCCTCTCGTCCCGACACACCGGGGGCAGTGCTCCCTCTGGCAAAGGATCTGGGCCCGCCCGTACCAGAAATCTTCGGGCGCGCGGTTGTCCACGCAGGCGGCGCACGCAAGCAGGGCGAGAAAGAGGATTCGTTTCACGGCCGCACCGGGAAATCTCTCAGGGAATCCCCGATCGCCATGGCCAGGAGCCGGATTTTCCACGACATATCCGAGGGTTCGATCACGTTGTACAGGGGAATGAATGCGCGCTCGCCGGTGGCCCAGAGCATCGTACCGTTCGCTTTCACGCAGGCGAAACTGAGTTCGGCCGAGTCGCCCCCCACCCTCCGGATATCCCAGAAGAGGATCGCGTCGCACCCCCACTTGTCGCACAGCTCTTTGGGGGTAAACAGGGTCAACTCCCCCGCCATGGTGAACTTCCATTCCGTCATCGACCGGTTCACGACGGGTTGGGAAACAAACGCCCATCCCTTCCGGCCCAGGTAGGAAGCGATGACCGCGCGGAACCAGTTCATGTACTGCAGGCGCAAGTCGGTTGTCCAGTTGTCCGGGGGAACGACCGCGATGCGCTCCAGACCTTCCCACGCTTCCGCTGGGGCGATCACCGCGGGGGGAGGCGTGCGGAGGCCACCGACACGGGGAGTCGTATCGCAGGCGGCGAGGAGAAGCGGCAGAAAAAGAAGGGTTCTCTTCACGATCCCTTCATTGTCCGATCCCCCACCCGGATTCGTCAATGGGAAAAACGCGTCCGTCTCCCGGCACAAATATTTTGCGCCTTCCCGGCAGGACGTGCCATACTCCCCCCGAAGGAGAGCCCATGAACCGGAAACAGAAGAAGTCGTACGAAAACGACCAGTTCCTCCAGTCCCGGGATGCCCGGGGGATCCGGATTCTCTGCGAGTACCTCGAACCGCTCCAGCGGTTCCAGAGGGCGGGCGTGCGGGAGACGGTGGTTCTCTTCGGATCGGCGCGGGCGAAACCGGCCGACGTCCTGGCGGCGGAGGTGCGGAAACTGGAGGAGGAGAAGAAGAAATACAGGGGCTCTCTTCCGGCGAAATTATCCCAGCGGCTCGAACGGATCCACTGGGAGAAAAAGCTCTCGCGGTTTTACGAAGACGCGGTCCAGCTCTCGGCCCTTCTCACGAAGTGGGCCAAGTCGCTGGACAATGGAAAGCGGTTCATCATCTGTTCCGGGGGAGGGCCCGGCATCATGGAGGGCGCGAACCGGGGAGCGACCGAGGTCGCGGACGGGATGTCGGTCGGCCTGACGATCAGCCTGCCCGCCGAGGAGGATCCGAATCCCTACGTCACGCCCGGCCTCGTTTCCGAGTTCCACTATTTTTTCATGCGAAAACTCTGGTTCATGTACATGGCCTCCGCGATCGTGGTCTTCCCGGGCGGTTTCGGAACGATGGACGAGCTTTTCGAGACGCTGACGCTGGTCCAGACGCGCAAGATCGAGCGCCCCCTGCCGGTGGTTCTCTACGGGAAGGAATTCTGGAACGATTTCCTCAACTTCGACACGCTGGTGAAATGGGGAACGATCTCCCCGCCCGACCTGAAGCTCTTCAAGCTGGTCGACAGTCCGAAAGAGGCTTTCGATTACCTGAAGAGGAAGCTTCTGCAGTACTACCCGAAGCCGCAGACCTGGGACCGGAAAACGCCCTAGGAAATCCCAAATCCCCCCCTGCTTGGGATTCGGGATTTTATATCGCTTCTTCCCGGCCGCGCTTCTCGTTCACGCAGAGCAGGACCAGGAAACCGCTGACGAAGAAGATCCCGGTGGAGGCGATTCCCCAGCGCATTCCCCCGGTGAGGTGGACGAGGAGACCGAAGACGAGAGGTCCGATCGCCGCGGAGAAGCGTCCGCCGAGCGCGTAGAACCCGAAGAACTCGGCCGATTTCTTTTCCGGCGTCAACTCCCCGAAGAACCCGCGACTGATCGCCTGCGTTCCGCCCATCACGAGTCCCACCATGGCGCCGAGGATCCAGAAGGCGGTGGAGGTTTTCGCCTGGAACGCGAAGGCGAGTACGGCGAGCCAGACGACCAGCGCAAAGAGAAGGGTCGGCTTGCTCCGGAACCGGTCCGCGATCCCCCCGAGAAGAAAGGCGCCGACGAACGCGACCGCCTGGACCATGAGGTAGACCAGGATCAGTTCGTCCTGTTCCATCCTGATCACCTCGGAGCCGTAGACGGCGGAATTGATGATGACGGTCTGCACCCCCTCGTTGAAGAGGAGGAAGGCGAGGAGAAACTTGAAGAGTTCCCGGTGGCGGCGGATATTCCGCAGGGTCCGGAAGACGTCGGTCACGCCCTTGCGCACCAGCCGGAACTTCGGAATCGGGGGCTTGGGGATCGCCCGTTCGCGGAGCCAGAGGAAGAGGGGGAGGGAGAAGAGAAACCACCAGAGGGCCACGACGACAAAACCGGGCCGGACGGCGTTTTCCGCGCCCCATATTTTGATCATCCCCAGGTTCAGGGCCAGGCAGAGTCCTCCGCCTACGTAGCCGATGCCCCACCCGAAGGAGGAGATGCGGGATCGCTTCTCGGGAGGGGCGAGCTCGGTGAGGAAGGAGTTGTAGATCGGGTTGCCGCCCGAGAACCCGATGTTCGCCAGGATGAAGATGATCATCCCCGGCAGGACCATTCCCGGTTCCACCAGGGCGAGGCCCGCGGTGCAGATGCACCCGAGGAGCCAGAAGACGCGAAGGAACCGTTTCTTGGCGGCGGTATGATCCGTGATGGCGCCGATCGCCGGGGCGGTCAGGCAGACCCAGCCCATCGACACGGCCACGGTGATATTCCAGAGAACGGGCCCTTTGAAGGTCTGTCCCAGGAAATCCACCCCCTCCGCGGGAACGACCGAGGAGGTGAAGTATTTCGCGAAAATAACCGCCAGGATCGTGGTGGCGAAGGCCGAATTGGCGAAGTCGTACATCCCCCAGGACCAGATTTCGCGCCGCTTGACCGGATGGGACATGGGGGTCAGTCTGCCAGAGCGGAGTTTTCAGAACAAGCGACTTTCCCTCGAAGTTTTCCCTTCCCCTGCCGATAACTCTTTATGCCACCAGTCATAGGGAGAGAACCATGGTGAGATGGTTGAACGATTACGCTTTCTCGGAGCGGGTGCTGGAAGGCGAGGGGTATAACGGGGTGGCGTTCCTGGATCATTTCAGCATCCCCTGCGACCATTTTCGGCCCGAACTGGAAGCCTTGGCGAGCCAGTTCGAGGGGAAAATCAGCTTTTCGCAGGTGGACGTTGTGGAATGCCCGTCCCTGACCGAGTACATGGCGGTCCAGGCGACGCCGACGCTGATCCTCTTCCAGGACGGACGGGAAGTGATCCGGTACGAAGGCGCCTATAGCCGGGAAGCGCTCCAGGAAAAGATCCAGGAAGCGATGCGGACGGCGGGAAAAAAGTAGAGGAAATCCCGAAGGGTCAATAAACAGTCTCTTCCGCATCTTTGTCCGTTGGCGGTTGGGCTTTGGAATTTCCCGAAAGGTCAGACTTCCATCACTTCGGTCGTCTTCTTCCCCACGAGGTCGCCAGCCTTCTTTTCGAAGTTCTTGATCAGGCGATCCACCTCGTCGCGGGTGTTTTTCTGTTCGTCCTCGGAGATGGCCTTTTCCTTCTCTTCCCGGTCGGCGGTCGAGTTCGCTTCGCGCCGGATGCTCCGAAGGGAGACCTTCGCCTTTTCGCCCAGTTCCCGGACCATTTTCGCGATCTGCTTCCGGCGTTCCTCGGAAAGAGGCGGCACCGGGAGCCGGAGAATCTTGCCGTCCGACTGGGGGGTCAGGCCGATATCGCTCTTCAGGATCGCCTTCTCGATCGCCTCCGTGCTGGAGGGATCGAAGGGCTTGATCATGATCATGCGCGGTTCGGGAACGGTGATGGAGGCGAGCGACTTGAGCGGGGTGGGCGCTCCGAAGTAATCGACCCGGATGGGATCGATCAGCCCCATGGAGGCCCGGCCGGTGCGCACGCCCCTGAATTCCGTCACGAGGACGTTCACGGCCTTTTCCATCTTCTCTTCCGCTTCGAAAACAATCTCATCGTAAGGCATGATTCCCTCCCCTTTTATTCGGGCGAAGATCCGTCGATCAGCGTTCCGATACGCTCGCCCCGTACCGCACGCGTAATGTTTCCCTTCTTCCACAGGTCGAAAATGATGATGGGAAGCTCTTTTTCCATGCACAACGTGACGGCGGTCATGTCCATGACGCCCAACCGCCGGTTGAGCACGTCCAGGTAGGTAAGATGTTCGAATTTCTTCGCATCTGCGTTTTTCTTCGGATCGGAATCGTAGACGCCGTCCACTTTGGAGGCTTTCAGAAGGACTTCGGCTCCGAGTTCGGTCGCGCGAAGCGCCGCGGCGGTGTCGGTGGTGAAATGGGGGTTGCCCGTTCCGGCGGCCAGGATCACGATCCGGCCCTTTTCCAGGTGACGAAGCGCCCGGCGACGAAGAAAGGTTTCCGCCACCGTCTGGACGGGAATGGCGGTCATCACGCGGGTGGCCTTCCCCATCTGCTCGAGGACGTCCTGGAGGGCGAGGGCGTTGATCACCGTGGCGAGCATGCCCATGTAATCGCCCTGCGCCTCGTTGATTCCGTGCCGGGAGAGTTCCCCGCCCCGGACGATGTTCCCTCCGCCCACCACGACCGCCACCTGGCTTCCCACCTCGGAAGCCTCGGAGACCTGGCCGGCGATAGAGCGCGCCTCGTTGATGTCGATCTCGCGGGCGCCTTCCCTGCAGAAAGCCTCGCCGCTGATTTTCAGGAGAACGCGCTTGTACCTGGGATCGGGCATGGAGCGAATTTACCCTCCGAGTTCGAACCGGTGGAACCTGCGAAGGGTGATGTTTTCCTTCAGGATCGCGACCTTCGAGGCGAGGAATTTCCCGTACGTCCCCTTGAACTTGTCTTCCTTCGGGAAGGGCATGTGCATGAGGCACTTCTGGGAAAAGAGGTTCTTCTCGAGCTTGCCCTCGATGATCTTCACGGCGATTTCGGCGGGCTTGCCTTTGGTCTCTGTCTCATACTTCGCCTTTTCCGCCTCGACGAGTTCGGCGGGAAGGTCGTCGCTGCCAACGGCGACCGGATCGAACGCACAGACGCCCAGGGCCAATTCTTTCATGAGGTCCAGGAACTCGTCGTTCTTGGCGACAAAGTCCGTCTCGCAGGTCAGCTCGATCATCGCGCCGATCTTCCCGGTGGTGTGGATGTAGGAACCGATGCGGCCTTCCTTCGTTTCCTTGTTCGAGAGCTTTTCCGCGCGGCCGACACCCTTCTTTACGAGCCAGGCGTGGGCGGCGGGCATATCGCCGTTGGATTCTTCCAACGCGGATTTACATTCCATCATTCCGGCCCCGGTCTCTTCCCGGAGTTGCTTTATCATTTTAACGTCGATGGTCATCACGTTATTCTCCCTTTGGTTGTTCTGTCGTGGGTGAGGGTGTCGGAGGAGTCGCCGGAGCCGGGGAGGGCGCGGCCTGTGCCGGGCGGGGACGCGTTTCCGTGCCACGACCGATGGTCGTCCGGCGGGGACGTCCGCCCTTTCCGACGGAGATCGCGCCCACCTTGTTCCCCGTGGGAACCGCTTTCGGGGAAGCCTTTCCCTCTTCCACGGGAACAGCGACGCCGATCGATTTCGACTTCCCTTCCGCGATCGCTTCCCCGAGCTTGGCCATCACGATGGTAATGACCTTCATCGAATCGTCATTGCCGGGGATCGGGATGTCAATCGCGTCGGGATCGCCGTCCGAATCGATCAGGGCCACGGTGGCCGCGCCGATTTTCGCAGCTTCGGCGACCGCAATCCCTTCCGCTTTCGGATCCACGATCACCAGGCAGGCGGGAAGGCGATCCATGTTCCGGATCCCGTCCAGGTTCCGCAGGAGTTTCCTCTTCTGGCGGAGAATGCTCGCCTGCTCCTTCTTGGAATATCGCGAGAGGGTTCCATCCTTTTCCCACGCCTCGATTTCCTTCAATCGTACGAGACGTTTGCGGATGGTATCAAAGTTTGTCAGCATTCCTCCGAGCCAGCGCTCGGAGACGTAGGGCATCCCCGCCTTGGTGGCCTCTTCCTTCAGGACCGCGCCCGCCTGGCGCTTGGTCCCCACGAAAAGGATGAGATGTCCACGGGCGGCGAGCTGTTCAAGGAAATGACAGGCCTTGACCAGGCCCTTGATGGTTTCCTTGACGTCGATGATGTGGATGAGATTGCGTTTGCCAAAGATATACGGCTTCATCTTGGGATTCCAGCGACAAACCTTGTGCCCAAAATGAACGCCGGATTTCAATAGTTCCTGGGGCGAAATCGTAAGCGGCATCAAGCCCTCCGAATAACACAGCGAATAAGAGACCCGACAAAACGAACCCTGGAACGGGGAACAGACAGGTCGTCCCGCCATCCGAAAAGCGTCTTCTCCCCTCCGGAACGGAGTTTGCCACACTCGGTCCCGCAGACGGCAGAGCCCTTCCGGGTCCATACAGGAGGAGAGAGGGTATCGGATGGGGGGAATCGAGTCAACCAGAAACTTGGAACGGAGGGGGTCAGCGGTCGATAAGGACCTCGTCCGCGGTCCGGTGCAGGCCGTTGATGACCAGGATGGTGACCAGGTCCCGGTCGTGCTGATCAAGTTTCCCGATCTGCTTTCGGATCTCCTCCAGCCGGAGACGGATTTCCCCTTCCTGGCTGTCGATATTCCGGGCGATGGCCGGATTTCCACGCTTGATCTCGCGAACCTTGTCGAAAATGGACAGGGCCATGTCCGATACGTCGTTCGCCTGCTTTCCTCCCCGTCGTGTCGCTTTTTCCGGCATAACCATCTCCCTTATTCGACCGGACCGCCCGGAGCCCCCAGTGGAAATGACTTCGTCATCATAGCAACGGGTCCAGATGACAGCAAGACCGGGATGAAAAAGTGAATCAGAGTCCGCCGCCGACACCTTCTTCATTGGAAGCTTCCCGTCGATCTCCTGCCCGCACCTGTTTTTTACAAACTATAATTTATAAATAACCCTCTTGAAACCCCATACAGAATGCCGCATAATATATAGGCTGTCCTGAGGAGGACGCGGCCGGAGAGGGAAAGGGAAGTAGAGGAGTAGTATGAAAGTAGTAATTGCCGCTTTCCTCACAGGTGTTCTTTGGTCCGGACCTGCCTTTGCGCAGGATTTCGGTGGGATTCCGGACTGGATCGAGGACCTGGGTCAGGATGACATCGAAACCCGTACCAAGGCGGGAGCGAGGCTCCTGCATGCTGGAAGGGCCGCTTGGGGCCCCCTGACCAATGCGGAGAGCCATTCCAACCCGGAAATCAGCGCGAGAGCCACCCAGATCCTCTCTCACGCCCGCCTCCGTCGGCAAATCTCCTACCGAATCCTTCGGTTTCACCCGAACGCCCTCTACACATTGAAAGACGGCCCTACACGGGAAAAATTGAGGCTGATCGCCACCTTTGGACGCTATTACAAGGAGTCCCGGAGATTTCTCCTGACCTTTTCAGCCGATCCGAACCCGAGAATCGCCGTCGCCGCGGCGGAGGCTCTCTACGATAACCGTGATTTTTCCTGGGTGGAGCACCTCCTGCGGATTTATGCGGAGGAAACCGTTCCCCGGTCCCCCCAGATATCCAGGCTCCTGGTGGCCGCTTCCTCCCGCATTCCGCGGATCCTCCTGCAGAACCTGCTCGGGGAGGCCCGGATGGATGGGAAAGCCCGCCTGATCAGCATGGCCGACATTGCGGACAATCCCCTCACAGTCTCCCCTTCCCTCCTTCGGCGGATGACCAGAGAGGGGAGTCCTTTCGTCCAGACCGTCGCCCTCCGTTGGATCCGGAACAATCCCCTTCCCGGGGGAATCTCGTACACGGAACCTCTCCTGGACTCCTCGGACGCCGGGGTGGTCACGGAAGGCCTCATCACCTTCCGGATCCTCCGCCATCCCGTTCCGGTCGATACGGTTCTCCTCCTCTCTTCCCATGAAAAGGCGGCGGTCCGCCAGGAGGCTCTTCGCCTTCTCTACTTCCTGGATAAATCGAGCGCCGCCACCGTGGCGCGGGAAAAACTGGGGGACCCTTCCACCTCGGTCCGCAAGGTCGCCCTTCAACATCTCTGGAAAATGAAGGGAAAGACGATTCTCCCCACGATCCTGCGCATCTATCTGGAGGAAGGATCCGAACAGGGAGACCTGGCCGCGACGTTCCTCATCCAGAACTGGGATTGGGCCGAATCGCGCCTCCGCGGGGCGCTGAAATCGGTATCTCCCGCCGTCCGCCATCGCGCGTTGCGCCTTCTTTACAGGATCGGGGGAAACCGGGTCCTCGATGGAGCCATGGACGATCCGGACGAAGGCATCCGCCTCTGGGCGCTCCGCCGGGTCCTTTCCCGGAACCATCCCTCGACGGTTTCCACGCTGGAGAAACTGGCCCGGGACACCTCTTCGAATATCCGGTTCGAAGCGATCCGGGGACTGGTGCGGCGCGGACAGCGGAAGAGGCTGGACGATCTGCACCCCTTCCTGGAAAGCGGGGATTATCTCCACCAGGTCGAAGCCGCGGAGACCCTCTTCGATTACAGCCGGGAGAGGGTCCTGTCGCTCGCCATCCGTATCCTGAAGGGAACGGATCCCTACCTGAAAAGAATGGCACTCGACGCGCTTTGCAGTCGGCAGGTATTCGAAGCGATCGACCCCGCCCTCCCCTGCCTTCATGACCGCGACCCGCGACTGCGTCGATCCGCGGCACGATACCTTTCGCAGGCGCTCGCCCACCGTCCGTCCGCGAAGGTGATCGCCTTCCTCCGAAACAGCCTGCCCGGGCTCAAGGGAGAACGGTTCAACCTGACATTCCAGCTCCTGACGGCGCACGGGGACGAGACCTGCAGGGTCGTGATCCTCGACGCCCTCCGGTCCGGGAAAGGAACCAATCATTACAACACCCTGCGCGCGCTCTGTTCCTGGTCGGGCGCCACCGAGAGGGAGGACCTGCTCGACCTGCTCGGGGACGACCCGATCCTGAACCAGGGAATCTTCCGGCAGATCGGCTCCTGCGGCCGGGAACACCTTGACCGCGCGATGGACGGCCTTCTTTCCCACCGGAACCCCTCCGTCCGGTCCGGCGCCATCCCCGCGGCGCTCGACCTGGCGCCCGACGTTCTTCGAAAACACCTTCCGGCGCTCCTTCGGGACGGCGATCCCGGGGTCCGGTTCGAGGCGATCGTCGCCTGTCGAAAGCGGGAAGAGGGAAAAGCGACGAACCTCCTGCTTCCCCTCCTGGACGACGAAGATCCGGAACTTCGCCTGGCCGCCGCGGAAAACCTCCTGCAGGTCGCACCCCGCACCCGTGCGCAGATCCGGGAAATACTCGGGATGGAAGAATGCCCCTGGGTGCGCCGCAGGCTTCGGGCCCTTCTCCGGAAGTCGGGCCCCTGAAGACTCAAACCTCCGGCCGGTAATCCCGGAAGAGGCTCAGCACCAGTTGCATGTCCTCTGTCGCCGGAGCGGAAAGTTCCATGCGCTCGTCCCGAAGGGGATGGTTGAATTCGATCTGCGCCGCGTGGAGGGCTTGGCGGCAGATGATCGGCTCCAGCGGGTCGGGAACCCGTTCGTCGGAATCCACCTTCAGGTCCCGGAGGAAGAGGGTGTCCCTCTTTCCGTAGGCGGAATCGGCGAGGCAGGGATGGCCGATGGAAGCCATGTGAACCCGGATCTGGTGCGTTCTCCCCGTCTTCGGCTTAACGCGGACGTAGGTGAACCCGTCGAACCGCTCCAGCACCTGGTAATACGTCTGCGCGGTCTTTCCCTCTCCCTTCCGGACCACCGCCATCTTTTCGAAATCCTTCTTGTGGCGGTCGATATCCTTGTCGATCCAGTCCTCGTCGAAACGGACGACGCCCTCGACGATGGTCCGGTACTCCTTCAGCACCGTTCTCTCCTGGAACTGCTTCGTCAACGCCGCGTGGGCGCGAAGCGTTTTCGCGGCCAGGATGATTCCGCTGGTATCCTTGTCGATCCGGTGCACCACGCCCGGCTTGTAGATGTCGTCCGTCTGCGGGAGATCCCCGCAGTGGTGCAGGAGGGCGTTTACGAGCGTGTCGTCCCAGTGGCCCGCCGCGGGGTGAACGACAAAATGGGGCGGCTTGTTGATCGCGATCATGCACTCGTCTTCATAGACGATATTGAGCGGGATATCGGTGGCCACCACCTGCGGCACGATCAACTTCGGTGCCTCGATCCGGATGACGTCCCCCACGTTGATCCCGTAACTCGATTTCGTCTTCTTCCCGTTGACCATGACGTTCTTCTCCCGGATCAGCTTCTGGACCAGCGTCCGGGAATAGCGGGGAAGCCTCTTGTGGATGTAGACGTCGATCCGCTGAAGCACCGACTCCTTCCGCACGGTCAGCTCGTGCGTCGTGATATCCGAGTAGTCCACCTGTATCGGTTTCGCCATAGGAGCACGATCTTAGAGAAGAGGCGGCGGCGGGGAAAGAGGGAACCTTGCGCGGGTCCCGAAAATATTGTATCCCGGCATGCATGAAAACCGCCGCGGAGTGCCCGAAGTGCGCGTTCACGCTCCACCTCAGCGAAGAGGAACTCAACCTCTTCTTCCCCAACTTCGCCTGCCTGCGGTGCGGCCATCGCTTTCCGTTACCGATCGACAAGGCCGCCTACCGGAAACTCCGTCGAAACAATTTCCGGGATCCGATGCCTCCCCCCCGTCAATCCATCACAGATAAATAGTACTGTCCCCAGGAGCGTGGCCGGGTAACCACATCAAATCATCCAGGGGAAACCAACCCCAACGTCACCAGGACACGAAATTTCGTCTTTCTTTCTTCCCCGAAAATTTTGGAGCACGGGCTGGATTACACGGCTCATCTCCGGGGAACGGATTTCGGGAACTTGTGTGGCGGAGCCTGACCCCACGACAATGCGACGTACATTCGGATCTGCGCGCCCTGAATTGAAACACGAAGAACACGGAGGGAACGAAGGAAGGATCCCGGGCCGCCTTGAAGGGAGAAGTGACGATCAAACAAAAACCATCCTTGGGGCCTTCGCGTCCTGGTGTTGAAGAACGGTTACCGGAACAGGCTCCTAGTTACCCGGCGAAGGAACCTCGATCCACGCGGAGACGAACCGTTCCGGGGGAAGCGGGGCCCCCGCCTCGGTCGGTCGTACGCTCTTCCGATACTCTCCCCCCGCCGTGGAGTCGTAGACGAAGCGCATCCGCGCGGGTTCCCCATCGGGCACCGCGAGGGCGTCCCCCATGAAGACCTCCACGCTCTCTCCGGGATCGACCGCCACCCATTCCACCTCCCGGTTTCCCGGGGGCGAGACGATTTTTTGACCGTTTTCGAGCTCGAACCATCCGAAGGTCCCACAGACGATGAGGTCGGATTCCCTCTCACGGGCGACCATGAGGGGAACGGACTGGTCGTTGACCAACCGGACATATACGTGCCGGTCCATGAGAACGGAGACGTCCAGATGAACCGTCGGATTCGAATGGGGCATCGTGGGCGAGACCGGACCGGGTTCGGGAAGAACCAGGTTCTCCCGGACCACCGGGGCCGTTTCCCCCATCCGGGCGAGAAGCCTTCGGGCGCGGGAAGCGAGGATCCGCTTCCGGGAACTGCTGGCGCGATTCAACGCGGAAACCGCCTCGTCGCCCGACTCCATCAACCGCTTCTGAGCCTCTTTGCGCACGTCGGGATCGGAATCTCCCAGGTCGCGGATCAGGTCATCAACGGTGGGCGGGGGGGCTTCCGGAGCGCCGGAGCCGACCGCAAGCCAGGTGGCCCCGCCGAAAATGGCCAGGCACGACAGGACGATCAAAACCAGGTTGAGCTTGTACATGCGCCCCGGAACCTCCTTCTCATACTAACTTAGACGAGGGGGGGGGCAAAAAGTTCACCCGACAAAAAAATAATCGGGCTCTCAATCGAGCCAGTTCTTGTCCTTAATCTTCTTCGGCAGGAAAACTTCCGACGCGAAAGAAATATCTTTCTTGGAAAGGGCCTCCAGCTCCAGTTTTACACCCGATTTGAGCATATTCCGGATTTCCTTCTTCCAGGGCCCCTTCTGGAACCACTCGTAGGAAAGAAGCTGTTTCGCGCGGGAAATATCTTCCGGCGTCAGCTGGATCGTGACGTTTCCGGGGAGCTTGAACCGATCCTTGTCGAAGCTTGAGAGCCCGATGAAGCGGGCGCTCGGTACGGCCATCCGCCGGGATTCGTACGCCAGGTTGATCGACCCCTGCTTGATGACGGAATAGATGTAGTACCCCCAGGGATCGTTGTCGACGAAGACGTAGAGGGGAAGCTTCAGTTCGTTCACCATCCGG
>PVBE010143199.1_pt1 | contig 17729 bp, 14 predicted proteins | sample 1631181 | NCBI WGS metagenome assembly PVBE01 (sample SAMN08397723, study PRJNA350692) | Marine metagenome, whole genome shotgun sequencing project. | isolation source: water | place: Pacific Ocean | collected 2012-04 | reverse complement strand
CCCTTGCCTCCGCCCTTGCCACCACCTTTGCCACCGCCCTTCCCCATCATGGCATAGATCTCGTTGATCTTCTCCGTGACGATGGCATTCATGGCGTGCTCGTCGAGGTTCTGCTGCTGGACGTTCGGCTGGTTGCCCTCGAAGTCGCCGTCGGTGAGGTGGACGGGGGACTTGTACCTGCCGCGGTGGTAGAGAATCGTGTTCACATGCGCCCTGATGTGGTCACGAAGTCCCGCGTAGGTCTGGACGGTTCGCCAGGTGGAGGCGGCCGTAAGCAGCATCCCGACCACGAAAAATACCCAACGGTACTTGAGCACCCACTTCAGATAACGCGCCGAACGTTCGTGGGACTTCACGCAGGTTTCCCGTCAGGCTGACCGTCGTCGTTACGCGCACGGCGGGACCGCAAGTAGGTTTGAACCCACCCAACACACATGTACACCACGACACAGTAGATAATGCCGAGCGTGGCGTCGATGACCCAATGATGATCCAGGTAGATTGCCCCGAAGGCCATCAGCACGAAGTAGAGCACTGCGACGCTGCGGCCAAACCAACGGTGGAGCGGCCAGGCAGCCAGCAAGATCAAGACGGCATAGGCAACGTGCAAGGACGGCACCGCGCCGAAAATGTCGTTCGAGCGACCATAGAACCCCTCAAAGAAGCCAAAACCCATCCACTGGTCCACCCGGAGCAGGTTCGGTCCAGCTGAGGCCGCGGCATCGAGATCGACCGTGCACCCGTACTTGTGGAAGTACCAGGGCGGAGCGGCCGGGTAGAGGTGATAGGTGGTGAAACCGAGAACGTTCAGAACAAAAAATGTCCACGCATAGCGGCTGAGCGTCCGGATATTGCGGAAGTAGAGATAGATGCCGTAGCCGATGATGACGAAAAGGAAGGTCCCGTAGGGGATCGCCGACAGCACATCGAGCACGGGATGAGGATGAAGCTGCGCGAGATCGGGCAGGGCCATACGGCTCGCGCCCGTCCCGACGCCGAATAATGCCACCTCCGCCGCGTGCAGATCGCAAACGTGGACCGTGTCTTCGCTAAGGCCGAGGTTCTTGATCGGCCCCATCATTTCGTAGAGGAGTCCCACGAGGAACAAGGGGTAGATGACAACCAGGAGTCGCTTCGTGCGCTGGTTCCAATACGAGAGAAAAACGGCGAGGAAAGCGACGAGGAAGATCTCCGTGCGAAAGATCCCCATCCCGATTTGATAGGCAAAGAGAAACACAAAGGGAGCCGCAGGCAGCAACGTCCAGCGCGGCCAAAGCTCCCTCATATGCGTCCACAGACGCTTCATCGTTTACCCCCAGGCGTCTTCACGCTCGATGAGGTCGAAAACCTCTCGGAGGACCTCGAGCACATTGCGCGCCGTCCCCTCATCGAGCGTCAAAGCTGGCTGGATCCGAAAGCTCGCCGAGTAAGCCATGGTGAGAAGCCCCCGCTTCACACATTCATCAAAGATGCGTTCGGTCACCCGCTTTGACAGCGGCGTCCGAGTCGCTTTATCCGAGACCAACTCCATTCGGAGCAACATGCCTTCACCAGACACGTAGCCGACAAACGGGTAGCGCTCGACGAACCCCTCGAGTTCCTTCAGCAGGAATGCCCCGACCTGCTTCGAGTTCTCGACGAGGTTCTCCTCTTCGATGATGCGCAAGGAAGCCGCCCCCGCGGCCGCCCCAAGCGGATTCCCCCCATAGCTCGACGATGACCCGGAGCGGTCTGCCCACGGCTTCGCCTTGCCTATCTCCTCTGTTGTAATAACCGCACTCAGCGGAAAGCCTCCACCGAACGCCTTTCCAAGCGTCACGATATCGGGCTTCACGGATGAGTGTTCCACACCCCAATAACGGCCCGTTCGGCCGAAACCGGTAATCATTTCATCGGCAATGAAAAGCGCGTCGAACTCTTCGGCGATGGATTTCAGGGCAGGCAGGAACTCCTTGGGGGGTACGATATTACCCGCTGTGCCCTGAATGGGTTCGACGATGAGCGCAGCGATGGCGCCCGCAGAGTTCTTCTTGAGCAGCTCGCGGCCCACTTCGGCGCAAGCAACGCCGCAGGTCGGGTACTGGAGCTTGAGTGGACAGCGGTAGCAGTCGGCGTAGAGGATCTGATGGCTGCCGGGAGCGAAGGGGCCGAGGAGTCGCTTGGACGGCGAACCCATCAACGACATTGCGCCGAGCGTCTTTCCGTGAAACGCGCCCGAGCAACTGACGAATTCGTATTTGCGGGCATGCGACTTGGCGAGTCGAAGCGCGCTCTCCACCGCTTCGGCGCCGCTCGAGTAGAGCTGCGCGCGTGTCACGTCGCTTGCAGGCGGCTTAGCGCGCAGACGCGCGAGCAATTCGACGCGAGGCGCGCTCGTCAAGGAGCCGACGGCCGCGCGAGCCGCTTGGTCCTGGACGGCCTTGACCCAGATGGGATGGGAATGGCCGAGAGCGTTGACGTTGATGCCGCCGATCACGTCGAGGAATTGGTTGCCGTCCACGTCGGTGATGGCGCTGCCTTCTGCGTGGTCGATGGCGATGCCGGCCATGAGCGCATAGCCCTGCAATCCGGGCGCGACGTTGGCGTCTTCGTCCTTCCGGAGCGCGCAGCTCTTTGGGCCCGGCACAACCGTTTTCAGGTGGATTTTCTGATTCTTGGGCTGGGACGGATTGGTCATCGAGCGCGTTTCGCTTCGGTCTCGTGGGATTGCTTGGCCACCGGAAACACAAAATACCGATGCAGGGGGTAGTTCCAGAGAACCCCGACCGCCCCAGCTACCATTACGCGTGCCAGCACGTACTGGATACCGAGCGACGCGTAAAGCACGTGCTCTCCAAGAACGTTGAGCCCCAGGCTGACGGCGGAAACGATGGCGTAGCGGACGACCTGAGCGCCGGCGTGTCCGTCGGCAGCGTTGAAGATCCAATGCCGGCCGAGGCTGAAGCTCAGGATGGCCCCGCAGAGCGCGCCAAAGGCTGTCGCCACGTCCGGGTGCAGGTTGACGAGGGAAACGAGGACGATCATCACCGAGAAATCGAGTGCTGTCGCCGCCACGGCCGCGCCCTGATGGCGCGCCAAGAGTACGAGCCCGCGGAGACTGAAAGTCGGCGGCAAGTGATCCGTCGGCGCCGCTGTCTCGGGCTTTGCCTCGGACTTGGGCTCCGGCTCTGGGATCGCGGCCGGTTCGGCGATCGCGGCCGGCTGCTCAGAGACGACAGTCACGTGTCACCCCGCCCCAGCTGTTGCGGGAGTGTCAGCGTCAGCGTCAGCGTCAGCGCGTTGACGGTCTCGCTCGATGAGCAGCCGCTGGATGGCGCCGAAACGCTTGATCGCTGAGATATTGCCAACAACACCGATGAGTCCAAACACCAAGATCATGGGAAGCCCCACGGCCATTGGGTTGTTCCAGAACACAGCAAGGACCGGGCCAATGCCCGCGGCGAAGAAGCAGTAGAACGCGCGCTCGGCGCGACGCATGGCGCCTCGCGGTGCCTCAACCTGAAGCGCCTCGGCCTTGGCGCTGGTATAGCTGACCATGAACGCGCCGCAGATCGCGACCATGGCAACGAGCACGCCCCAAAAGCTCTGGATCGTGAAGAAGTAGATCGCCGCGCCGGCCATGAAGATCATCTCATTGTACCGGTCCACGGCGGCGTCCAGAACCTCCCCGGCATCCGACGACTTGCCCGTGGCGCGCGCCACACCGCCGTCGGCGGCGTCGAGAGCACTCGACAACGCCGTCAGCAGCGCGCCGAGACCGATCCAGCCCGTGGCGAGCGCGACGCCCGCCCCTATCCCAAGAACCAACGAAGCCCACGTCACCTGGTTCGGCGTGATGCCCAACGCGACGCAGGGCCGAACGATCCAGCCCATGAGCCAAGCGCCCATTTCGAGAAACGATTTGCCGAGGAGGACGCTACCGCCGTACTCCTCGACCCGTTCGGAGCGCACACGGCCCCGGATGGCCATACGAATAACGTACGCAATCGTGAACCCGATCACGATGGCCACCGGCGTCAGGGCGAAGCAGACGTCGAGATACTTCATCTCAGCGCCTACTTACCTTTAGATCAGTGCCCAAGCCCAGTCCGGTGCCTAAGAATCTGACCCATCCCAGGGTCGTCGGCCGCGTCCGCGAGATCAGGCTTCCTCTGAGGCGAGGATTTCGGGGCGGAACGAGCCGCTGCCGTTTCCACCGTGAGACCCGTTGCCGTTGGAGCCGATGAGCGGCGTCCGCGCGGGCGTCCAAGCGTCGCGGCCGAGGGGAATGGCCCGGCCGCCCTGCTCGGACGAGCGCTGAGCGGCGGAGATGGCGTGGATGCAAGCCATCGCGTCGATGGCGTCGCGTCCGACGTAGTCGCTCGCGTCGATGGCTCCGCAGAATTCCTCGACGAGGGTACCAAACCACCCACCATGTCCGGCATCCATCCAGTCGGAGGAGACCGAGCGCTGCTCGATGGTCCAGCGCTCGCGCGGATGCAGCTGCAGCCCACCCGGGTTGCGCACCGCGACCTCGATCTCGTCATCTTGAACGGTGAGAGCACCTCGGGTGCCGTGAATCGTATAGATGACCTTACGTATCCCCGCCGTCCATGTGAGCCGGGCCGTGGCGACGCCGTTCGGGAACTCGAGCCGACAGAAGGTGTTGTCCTCCGTGTCCCAGTCGCTCAGCGTCGTCATCGTCGACGCGATCTGCGTCGGGTATCCGCCGAGCCACTCAAAAGCCAGGTAGAAAGTATGGCTTCCGTGATCCATCGTGATCCCGCCGCCCGCGTACTTGCGCTCACGGCGCCAGTCGGGGCGCCATTCCTTTACGCCCTTGGCGTGGGTGTCGCGGAAGGTGTCGAGGGTAACGAGATGCACCTCACCGATAGTGTCGGCGTCGAGCAGCTCGCGCACTGCGCGGATGACCGGTGCGTGCTTGTAGGTGTGGCACGGGAAAAGAACGCGCCGCGCCGACAAAGCATGCTCGATCATCGAGCGTACCTCTGCGGCGCTGGTGGCTAGCGGCTTCTCGCAGAGTACGTGCAAGCCGCGATCGAAAGCCGCGTGAGCGATTTCGGGATGCGCCGATGGCGGCGTCGTGATGTCGACGAAGTCGAGTTCGTCCCCCTCCGCGACGAGAAGTTCCTGATGACTCGCGTAGATACGTGCGTCCGGCAACGCCTCCCGCGCGGCCTGACGTCTGGCCGCGCAAATGTCCGCCACGGCCACGATCTGGGCCGCGCGATTACGCGCGGCATAGCCGTGGACATGCCCCTGATGGGCAATCGTGCCGAACCCGATAATGGCTCCCCTTAGGATTCCGGGCATGCGGCCACCTAGCCTAGAACGGGTAGTGCTTCCATACAAACGCCTTGCGTTACATAAGGTCGGGTGGAGGTCCGTGCGGCCGAGGGGCGGGCCCGCGCCGGCCCGCCAACCAACGGCTCATTCCGTTGGTGCGGTGAGATCCCAAGTGATTTCCGAGATATGAACGCATCGGCCCTGGCCCACCGGTGCCGACCGATAGCTGTACGGGTCGATCTCAACCTCAAGGAACTCGACGTTCGTCAGGGTACCCCGGGATTGGCCGTCGCCGGCTGCGTCGGCCACATCGACTGTAAGAGTACCGCTTACTGGGAAATATTGTGTCCTCGGCCCGTTGTCGCCAATATCCACTAAGACGCGAATACAGTTGTCGCAGGTCTCGTAGTTGTCGTTGGGTGCATCAGCGAGATCAAAGCTCCCTGACACCTGCGGACCGCCGAATTGTTAGAACTCCACCATGAGCAGGTGGTAGCCCTCGCCGAACCCGTCGATGGGCGCGCCGGAGACGGAGCCGACGCCCGCGACCGCGTTCACGACCGAGAACCCCTCTAGGGTGGAAATGTCGACGGTCTCAAGGCAATCCTCGGTGTAGGTACCGCCGCCGTCGCCGCCGTCGCCGCCATCACCGCCGTCCCCTCCGCCCGAGCCGGCGTCACCGCCGGAGCCAGCGACCGGGCCGATGACGCCATCGTCGCCGTCACCATCGCCGTTGCCCTTGTTGTCGTTGCCCACTAGCCCGCAGCCCGCGACAAGCGCGGAAGCAGCAATCAGTCCCCAGCCGAATTTCATCCAGATTACCCCCTACTCGTCCTACACGGTTCGGAAGGGAAATTGATTAAGCTAAGGAAACACAATTTTGCCGTGTTTTTTTCAACACTTAGGCGTCATGCTTCTGCCGCCACTGTAGTCAGGGCGGTGACGCCCTGTGCGCGCATGTGGTCATGCGGACGCCAACCGGCCACTGCCGCCGACGCGGGCGCACCGGTTCAGAGACGCGCGCAACGCAAGTGTTTCGTCAGCGAAACGCGTCCGCCTGGTCGCGCTAACTATGCGCCTGAGACGGCACGGCGTCCGCCATGGACGGACGGTCAGACTGCGCGACTTCACTGCGAGAGTGGAATTGCTCGAGAGCACCTTGGGCCGCGATAAATCGCTCGCTGGAGTTCATGAGATACGCGCTTGCCTCGTCGACGTAGCCCTCGGCCGCGCAGGACCAGACTCGGTTCAAGTAGCGCTCAGCCGTCGCGAACTCGGACATGACCGCCGCGTAGGCGTCCACGCCGTAACGATGGGCAATGGCCTCGCGAGCTTCAACGAACCTGCTGATCGGGATTTCGAACTGGTTGTCGATGATGTCCGGCAGGTCGTAGACCTTCTGGGGGTCGAATTGCTGGGCAAGGGGGCGGATCTTGGCGATGATCTCGGCGAGGCCCGACTCGACGTTGGCGAGGTGGCTCTCAACCTTGCTGTCTCCGCGCTTCTCGGCGTGGGCAGCGACTCGCAGCAGGACGACGCCGACGATCCCGACGGCGAGCGCGATGCCATAGTGCAGCCAATTGATCGAGTCCTTGCTCAGAACGGAGAAGAACGCGCCGGCGGTGAAGCCGAGCGTGGTGAGGATTAATCCAAGGGCTTTCATCTCAGGCGCCTTCTGCGATCGAGTAGATGGCTCCACCCACGCCAACGAGGGCTTCACCGATGAGGAGCCCTGCCGCGATGGGTACGCCGGTGTTGTCGCACCAGGCTGGGCCCTTCACCTTGTTGGATACGAGCCGGAGAATCGTACCGATGGTGTAGGTGAGGACGATGCCGAAGGGCATATAGAAGCCTAGCCCGACCAGAATGCCGAGGCCGCCGATTCCGGTAGCACTCAAAATGGCCCCGAGACCGGCCCCGGCCGCGTAGGTTTGGATCGGCACGTTCTGGTCCAGAATCGCGCCCACGACGCCGGCGAGGGCGGTTGCCTGCGGCGCTGGCAGCGCTGCGCTACCGATGGTGAACTTGTCGTTGAGCACGAATATCAGCGCCATGATCACGATGGGGCCGAGCCAGACTCCGATCATCTGGCCGTATTGCTGCTTTCGCGGCGTCGCACCGACGAGGTAGCCGGTCTTCAAGTCCATCATCATGTCGGTCGCCTGGCTCATGGCAACGCACATGGCCGCGCCTACGAGGAACGAGGCGATGATGGCTTCCGTTGTGCCAGCGCCGCTCGCGACGAAGAGCAATATCGTGATGCCGATGAGTGTCATGCCGCTCAGGGGCGACCAATTGGTTCGGCCGATGCACTCCGAGAGGATGACTCCTGCCACCCAAATCCAGATGGTCCCGAGCAGCGCCATGATGGCGCCGCGCACCCAGCCGAACTCGGATGTTGTCAGCGCGGAGATGGCGAAGAGCACGAAGAACGCGGCTACGACGGCGAAGTAGAGCGCCTTGATGGGCATCTCGTCCTTGGAATGCGCAGCCTTGGTCTTCGATGCCGCCTGCATGCTACGGATCGCGCCGACAATCAGCGGCCCCGCTAGAACGACGCCAATGACAGCGCCGCCGACCAGCATCCCGATTCCCAGGGGACGAAAGAGTTCACCGCGCAAGAAGCCGGGCGCCGCCGCCCCCATTTCCGCGAGCTGGAAGTAGCCCAGCGAATCGAGCACTGGCGCCAGGATCCAGTAGCAAACGTAGCCGCCAATGACGAAGAAGAGGCCGCCCTTTCCGGAGAGAAAGCCGACGCCGATCATCATCAGCGAGACCGCCCAGATTCCGTTCATGTAGTCGGGCATGCCGATGAGACCACCCAGATCGAACTCACCGTGGGGAAACACCGCCTTCAAGGGGTAGGTCACCAGGTAATGAACGATGCCGGAGATGGCCGCGGCGGTCAGCATCAGCTGCGCCTTCTTCATCCCAGCGCCGGGCGCTTTGAGGATGCTCGCAACGGCGATACCGCCGGGATAAGGCAGGCGGTTGTAGTCGATCATCTGCTTGCGCAGCGGGATGATGAAGGCCACGCCCAGGATGGCGCCAACGATGCACGAGAGCACCATGAAGGTGACGTTGAAGCTGAGCGTCGGCATCAACTCCTTATTCGTGTTGTGCAGCACGAATAAGCCAGCAACGGAGAACATCATGCCGGAGGACGCGCCATTCACGGCACTCGCGACGGTCTGATTGATGTTGTTCTCAACGATGCTGCGGCGGTTGAAGAGCCCGCGGAGGATGGCAAAACCCAAAATAGCGGCCAGCTCCGATCCCTCGATGCTGAACCCCATGATCAGGGAGGCGTAGCCGATGCTCACGGCAATCAGGATGCCCAGGACCCAGCCCACCACGACGGCGTGCCAAGTGAGTTCGGGGTACGCACCCCTGCGGAGAATGCGTCCATCCGCTGTTTGTTCGACGGTCTCTGACACCCAGTGCCTCCTTACGAGTCGGCGAACGGATAGCTCTGCCGGCGGGCGACCCTATCGGCGACGTGAGGCCACTGGCAAGGCCGGTTTCGCTCTCACGGCGCAAGACTTGACTTCGGTCGCTTTTAAACCGAGGTTGCGTGGGGCGTCGGTTGGAAATAGCCATTTAGGGCGGAAACGAACCGAGTGACCGCTCAGCGATTCGTCCCGCTGGCCCGCGCGGCCGAGTCGGGACCGCGGGGTCGGAAGCAGCGAGAAGCACCATGAAAGAATACGGAAAGTTCTACATCAACGGCGAGTGGGTCGCCCCGAAGGGCGAAGGCCACTTCGAAGTCATCAACTCCTCCACCGAGGAAGTCATGGGCCGCATCCCCTCTGGCAACGCCGAGGACGCCGCGGCAGCAGCGGCTGCAGCCAAAGCCGCGTTCACGGCCTGGTCCACAACCCCTGTGGCGGAACGAGCCGCCTATCTTGAGAAGATCCAGGCCGGACTCCAAGCGAGGATGTCGGAGATCGCCGACACGATCAGCGGCGAAGTGGGCATGCCGATCAAGATGTCGACCATGGTTCAGGCGGGGCTGCCAACGATGCAAGTCGGGCACTACGCCCAAATCGTCAAGGAGACGGCGCTCGAGGAGAAGGTCGGCAACTCCATCATCGTCAAGGAGCCCGTAGGCGTCGTCGCGTGCATCACGCCGTGGAACTACCCGCTCAATCAGGTCGTCGAGAAGGTAGCCCCTGCCCTCGCCGCCGGCTGTACGGTTGTCCTCAAGCCGAGCGAAGTCGCGCCGCTGAGTGCGTTTATGCTTGCCGAGGTCATTCACGAAGTTGGCCTACCGCCGGGCGTCTTCAACTTGGTTAGCGGTTTGGGCACGACGGTCGGTGAGGCGCTGGTCAGCAGCGACGACGTCGACATGGTCAGCTTCACCGGATCGACAGCCGCCGGAAAGCGCATCTCGGCGCTTGCTGCGCAGACCGTAAAGCGCGTCGCCCTCGAACTCGGCGGCAAGAGCGCCAACATCCTCCTCGATGACGCGGACTTCGCGAAAGCGGTCAAAGGCGGCGTAAGCCACGCCTACATGAACTCGGGACAAACCTGTAACGCCCAGACGCGTATGCTGGTGCCCGAGTCTCGCTACGAGGAGGCCGTCGCCCTGGCCAAGGCGGCCGCGGAGAAGCTCACCCTCGGCAACGCGCAAAAAGGCGAAGGCCGCCTCGGCCCGCTCATCTCTGACGTCCAGCGCAAGCGTGTGCGCGGATACATCGAAAAGGGCATCGCCGAAGGCGCCCGCCTCGTCACCGGCGGCGCCGAAACGCCGGAAGGCCTCGACAAGGGCTTCTTCGTCAAGCCGACCATCTTCGCCGACGTCAAAAACTCCATGGCAATCGCGCAGGAGGAGATCTTCGGCCCCGTCCTCTGCATTATCGCCTACAAGGACGACGACGATGCCGTGGCGATCGCCAACGATTCACGCTACGGCCTGGGCGGCGGCGTCTGGTCCGCTGATGTCGAACGGGCAAAGAACGTCGCGCGCCGGATGCGCACGGGACAGGTGGACATCAACGGCGCCCAATTCAACCCGGTAGCGCCCTTCGGCGGATTTAAGCAATCGGGCAAGGGCCGCGAGCGCGGCAAGCTTGGTCTCGACGAGTTCTTCGAAATCAAGTCGCTCCAGCTTTGATTATTTGTTGAGGCCTGAAGCGCGCGGCAAGGGCCGGCGCCAATGCCCAGCATGAGAAGTGTCGAGCACGCGGAACGGTCGTCGCAAGAGTGACGATCGTTCGCGTTTTGTGGCGCGCCCTTCGCCGCCCCCCCGTCCTCTTGCGGCCCCGCGCTTTGCGCGCGCGTTCCGGTAGCCGGCGGCGCGTCGGCGGGTTACCGCGTTCTGCTGTCCCTTCAATGTCCCGAAACGCGGACATTTCGCTCCCAACGACGGCTCCATGCGCCGCAAATGTCCCGATTTCGGGACATTTCGCCGTCTGCACGACGCGGCCGCCGGGGGCCGCTCGACACCCGCCGCGCCCGAGTCTAATGTCCCGCCCTCATGCCGGGCCACACGCTTCGCCTCGTGATCACGCTCGCAGTCGCGAGCGCAGCCGTCGGCTGCGGCGATGAGTTCGTCTCCGAGAGTATCTACGCGCGCGTCGATTGCGCGTTCTGCGCGAACGTCGCGGAGCGAACGGAAAACTGCGGCCTGCTCGAGACTGGCACCACAGAGGCGGACTACGAAGCCACCTGCCGAAACGCCGTAAGCCACCTGTGCGACAGCGACCCGCAGAACTTCCTGGAACAGTCAGAGCGGTGCCTCACCGAAACAAGCTGCAGCGAATTCAGCGATTGCTACTGGCTCCAGCTGAGCACCTTCAACGACCGGACCCACTGCACAGCAATCTGCGAAGAGTGAATCCAGACTCCCGCGAAAACTACACGTAGGTATGACACGAAGATCATGCCAGCTGTGCGTAGCCGCAGCGCCCTTTCGCTCCTAACCTGCGACTGTCCGAGAAACTACGACCTCCTGTGCCCGCCACGGTGCGGAGCGGCGATGGCACGCCCCTTGCTGTTACCCGACGCATCGGACACGCTCCTGCCCGTCCCCCCTGGCACATCGAAAGAAAAATCCCATGAAAACGCTCCCCCAAAGCTGTTTCACCGTCTCCATGCTCATCGCCGTCTCGGCCATCACGGCCTGCGGAGGCCGCTTCACCAACGACGACAACACGGGCGACCTCAGCACGGGTCTTCGGCGCGCGCAGACCTGCGACGACCTCGTCGGCATGTTGCGAACTGACGCGGTCGTGAAACTCGACCAAACCATCGCGGATCTGTCGCAGGACGGAATGCTCGGCGGCGGCCGCGGCGAGGGGGACCTTCTGGGGGCTGCTGAACCTGGCGCCGCTGACCCATCAGACAGCGGACAAGACAGCAACACGGGCGGCGACGGCGGCGAAGAGAGCGGCAACAAGTACTCCGACACCAACACGCAGGTGCGCGGCGTCGACGAAGCGGACATCGTCAAGACGGACGGCACCAACCTCTGGGTCCTTCAGAACGGCGAACTCCGCACCATCGTCGCCTACCCGCCTCAATCCCTGGCGGCGACCCATTCCGTGGCCATCGAGGGCACACCCATCGAAATGTACGTCGCCGACGGCTACGCGGTCGTCTTCTCCCAGGTCTACGTCGACGTCGAGCTCCCCGGCTTCAACGGCGGCGGCTACGACACCATGGGCCCCGGCACCAGCGAACCGATGCCACCCGGCGGCGGCGACGGCGCCTACCCGGACGGCTACTACGGCAGCAACGCCATCAAGATCACCACCATCGGACTCGGCGAGAAGGACGCAGGCGGCTACTTCACCGAAGCCCCGCAAGTCCTCAAAGAGTTCTACTCCATTGGCGGCTACGTCTCATCGCGCCGCCACGGTAACGTCGTCCGCGTCGTCGTCAACGAGTGGGTGCAGGCGCCCAACTTCTACCCACCGGGCGACCTCTACGGAGAGAGCGCAAGCTCGATCAAAGTCCGCACATGGCGCAGCGAGATGGTGAACACCGTCAACGCCATCCCGGTCAATCAGTGGCTCGCGCCACGCTTTGAGAAGATCTCCGGCGCCATGAACGAAGTGAGCGCCGACTGCGCCCTCTTCTACGCGCCCGAAGAAGGCAGCACGGGCTACGGCCTTACGAGCGTCATCACCGTGCCTCTTGACGGCGACGGCCCCGTCACCGGACCCAGCGTCCTCGGTGCATCCCACATCATCTACGCCAACGCCGAGAGCCTGATCGTCGCCCACTCCGAGTGGTCGCGCGGCTTCTGGGACTCCGGGCACGACTCCACCGTGCTGCACGAGTTCAAGCTCTCCGACACCCCCAATACCGTTTACGTCGGCTCCGGTAGCGTCCCGGGTTCGCTGAACAATCAATTCTCCATCGACGCGACGAACGGCGTCGTCCGAGTCTCGGCAACCGTCAGCAACTGGGAGCGGGGGGGCGGCACCAGCAACCACGTCTACACCCTGCGCCAGAACGGCGTCGGCCTCCGCATCGTGGGCGATACGGGGCCGATGGCTGAAGGCGAACACATCGAATCCACCCGTTATATCGGTGATATCGCGTACGTCGTTACCTTCCGGCAGACGGATCCGCTATTCGCTATCGACCTCGCTGACCCGGAGAACCCCACTGTCCTCGGCGAACTCAAGATCCCTGGCTTCAGCACTTACATGCATCCGCTCGGGGACGACCACCTGCTCACCATCGGACGGCACCGAGGCGACGATGGCGTCAGCCAAGACGCGCTCGCTCTAAAGATCTTCAACGTCAGCGACCCGACCTCGCCGGAGACGACCTCCGAGTTCGTGATGAAGACAGCGGGCTACTCGGCCGCCGAGAGCCAGCACAAGGCCTTCAACTACTACGCAGAAAAAGGCTTGCTGGCGATCCCCTTCGAAGGCTGGAGCAACCCCAAATACACCAGCACCCTCGAGGTCTTCCGGGCAACGCCCACCGCCGGCGTCAAGCAGCTCGGCTCCATCGATCACTCGCCCTATTTCGAGGGCTACAACCCGGGCAACGACGACTACTACGGCGGCGGGACCCTGATGCGACGCGGCGTCTTCATCGAGGAGTACCTCTACTCAATCAGCGCCGGCGCCATCCTCATCCACGACGTCTTCGACCTGACGGATCCTGTCGGCGAGTTGCCGCTCAGGTAGCCGGCGCAAGCCGACTACCACGCAGCCCTCCCACTGCTCGCTCGCGGTGCTACGCTAGACACCAACACTATGGGAACGCTCAAACGCGCACGCACGTTCTTGGTCGCCGCAGGCTCACTGCTGACCGTCTCTGCCGCATCCTGCAGCGCGGTGGACGATAGCCCCTACGCCGGCAGCTGGGTCTTCGACTTCAACCCCACCGACGAGGAAGTCGACAACGAGACGTGTCCCATCGACAGCAACGGCAACTTCAACTGCGAACTCACCTGGGGCTCTGGGGATCCAGCCATCGCGCTCGGCGAGGTCGTCGCCGGCAACGCATCTGGCAGCCTACGGCTCAATCAGGCGGGTGCGACCATCAAGTCCTACGAAATCAGTGGGGTATGCGCCACGCTAAGAACCTGTGCGGGAGATCTCTTGGACGGATCGACAGGCGCCAAGAGCGGGACGTTTACGATGACGCAGCAGTAGCGCCGGACTCTTGAGTCGGTCCCGCCCGCGCGAAGCAATCGTCGGCGCTTCTTAGCAGCCTCGCGCCGTCGCGCTCAGCGTGCTTAGCCCTCAAGCGCCGGCAGCTATCGGCAGCGCGAAGCGCTCGATTTCACCGCGGAGTAGGTTCATCTCGCGGTCGACGCCGATCATCTCGCCCGGCTTGAGATCGGTCCAAACGTTCTCGCCGTGGATAATCTCGCTCGAGAGCAGGAGATGGTTCACCTTGCCGGTATGGGTCGGTGCCTCGCACTCGGGCGCAAGGAATCGGCAATCCTCGCGATCCGCACAGCGCGTCTTGTGGGTGGAAAAGCGAAGCTCCTTGCCGCCCTGTAGCGCCACCATCAGCTCGCCGTCGGTGAGCACCATCGTGAGTAGCGGGGCTTTGTCGCCCGTTGCCGGAGATAGAGCGCCGACTTTGGCCACGACTCGGCGAATCGCCGCCATCACGTCGTGAGCGTCCACGTCGCAGCCCTTCGTGACGCACATGCCCAGCTCGCTCAAAAGGAGAAAGAAGAGCACCTCGCTATCGGTCTCGCCGAGAACGAAGGGGCGCAAGTTCTCGCTGATTTGGCTGACCAGCTGCTCGCGGATGTCGAAGAAGTTCGGGATGTCGCCGTTGTGGGCAAAGATCCAGCGCCCAAACTGAAAGGGGTGGCAATTGAGAACCGAGTTGTCGCCCTGCGTCGCCTTGCGTACGTGAGCGACAACGGTCTCGGAGCTGACGACGCCGCTGAGCCGATGGAAGAGATGGTCCGCAACAGCCGTCGCCGGGCTGCGCGTCAGATGTGGCGCGCCGTCGATGTAGTACGCGACGCCCCAACCGTCAGGATGCCGTGTGCTCTGCGTGCCCAGCGCGTTTTCGGCCTCGACCAGCGACCGATGGACGCGGCTGCGAATCACGCTGCGGAATGTAAAGAGGCGGCACATAGACGGCCACGCAGATTGGCACAAGCCGGCGCCCAGGGCTATTGCGGTGGCCGGCCGAAACGGCCCGCCCGCCGTTCCGGCCTCCTTCAGTCACAGGCGCCCGAGCAGCGCAGCGCCGTAGGCCGCGAATGTCGCGGGCTACGGAGCCGCGCGGGCTCACGACCCTACGGAACGTCGTACCCGACGGTATCCCAGTAGTCGCAGTGCGCGTTGACCGACTCGGCTTGCGTGATCTTCGTGTTGAGGAGCTGATATCGCGTGGCCACCGTCTGGGACCACTCGGGCAGCCCGCTCCTGTTGGGGTCCAACTCCCTCGTGAACTGCGTCCAATACTCCTGCATTGTGGTGGACAGCTTGGCCTCAGTCGCATCGAAATGATCCGTGAGGCTGGGTACTGCGAGCGAGAACCCGTTGCCGAAAACCCATGGCAGTTCGAACGCGTGGCATACGAGGCTGTCCTCGAAGCAGAGCTTCAGGCTGGGCTCGATGTCGTAAGAAGCGACCTGATTGAACTGATAGAGGAAGCGGTCCTGCTTGGCCCGCTTGTACACGTCTAGGGTGGCGCACGTGAAGATGTAATCCGTAATGAGATTGTAGAGCGGAGCGGTCCAGTCGTCGCCAACCGCCGTGGGCCCGTAGAACTCAATCGCCTTCATCACGATCGCTCCGGGGTCTGGTGTGAGACCAAAGAACACGCCCACCACGAGTGCGTACGCTTCCTCGTTGAACTCCTTGATCAGCCCCTCTTTGATGAGTCCGTCGATGACCGGGATGGCGAAGGTCACGCCTTCGTCCGTATTCGTGCCCATCATCACCGGTACGTCAAAGTCCTCCTTATTGGGCTGCGAGCGAAGGACGCCATCGGTTGAGACGACGGGAGTCCAGGGCAAGATGTACTGGAACTCAAAGCCCGGTCCCACCTTGCCTTGCGCTGCGAGGATCTGTGCCGCCGTGAGGCCTCTGAGGCAATCCAGCATCTCCGCGTCCGACGTGTCCTTGCACTTCCCCTTCGCGGCGTCCGTCGCAATCTTGATTGCGTTGTAGGGTGCGCTCCCTGCCGTTGTTGGACTGTCAACAAGGTGCCGGTACATGATTCCGTACGGATTGCTCTCCATCAGGCTCGCGCGAAAGAGGTTCTCTCCCGCGGTACCGACGGCTATCTGCTGAATGCCGACGGACATCGCGCCAGCGCTCTCGCCGAAGAGCATGACTTTGTCCGGATCGCCACCGAACGCAGCGATATTGTCGTTTACCCAACGCAGGGCCATCTGCTGATCCTGGATGCCGTAGTTGCCCTCAGCACCCCAGGCGTTGTTTGCCATGAAGCCGAACGCGCCAACGCGGTAGTTCATGCTCACGACGACAACGTCACCTCCAGCGGCCAGGTTCTTGCCGTTCATGAGCGGCAGGTTGCTCGACCCCTCAATGAAGGCGCCTCCGTAGATGAAGACCATCACCGGTCGCTTGGCGCTTTTCGATGCTTTCGGCGTCCAGACGTTGATCGAAAGGCAATCTTCTCCCACCGACGCGTCGAGCACAGGCTGGAACACCGGGTTGGCAGCCGCGATGAGCTGCGGACATCCCAGCCCAAAGGCGACGGCCTCGAACGTCGTGTCCCAAGGAGTCACGGCCTGTGGTGGCTTGAAGCGGTTCTCACCCCCCGTATCCGCGGCGAAGGGAATGCCCACAAACGTCTCGACTTGAGATGGGACTCCGTCTGGAAATCCACCGGTCTGCAAATTGCCACAAACCGGACCGTCCGCGGTCTCCACGACGCCCGTCGTGCAAGAGCCCGTACTCGCGCTTTGCAAGCAGCCAACCGTGAGCGAGGACGCTCCAGCCAGTACAAAGAACCCGAAAATTGATCGTAGCTTCATCATTTTCTCCCCCGATGTTTCGAATGGATCATTTCTCCATCAGAGGAGATGGAAGTAGCCGCCCCACGTGAACAGGCCTGCCATATTGAGAGCCTTGACCTTGCCTAGCTTCTTCCCGTTCTGATCCGTCAGATTGCCGAGAAAGGGGATGTCGAAGGTCGGAACGAAGCCTGCGTAGAAACTATCGGTGAGCGTGAAGAGAATGGGCATCTCGAGCTCGACCCATGCGGCAAGGAGCCTCTGCTCGGACTCGTAAGGCGCGTACGTGATCTGGCCCTGAATCGCCTCTGGAAGATCCAGTTGCTTTCCGGTGGTCTTCGTGACGTCCCAGATAAGCTCCACGCCTGCGCGAGGCCAAATCACCCAGTCTCCGAAAACAAAAGCGTAGCCGATTCGCACTTCTCCACCGACAGCAATCTCGCGGACTTCGATGTCGGTGAGCGCGGGCGGCAGGGTCGTATGCAGCAACTCTGTTCCCACCTGGTCGACCACCGTGTTGACGCCTACGGAGGCAGGATCGACCGGTGTCTGATTCCCGCTCGACTTGTAGCCAAAGATCGGGCCGCCGCCGATGCTGAAATTGTCGGTAACGAAGACGTCCAGCGACAAGCGCGGGATCGTTAGCCCGAGGTTCGTGGTGTCCTTGGTCCCACCGATGAACAACGAGAGTCCGAATTCGTTCGGCTGATCGATGTTTAGGTCGTTGCCGCCGGCATCCTGAAGGGTGTTCCGGGTGTAATAGATGCCACCAATACGGCTGATGCCGAAGGTGACTTGCCCCGCTGTACCGAAGGGACGCATGTCCATCGCAAAGTCTTCGGTCCTCGTAACGACGTCAGTGGTGACGACGGTACCGTCGTAACTGTTCACCCCCCCGCCGGGCGCCAGCATTTTTCTCGTAGCTGGGCGCGTATGTGATCGAAATCCATCCATAAATAGAAAGTGCTTTCCATTGGCGACGAAATCGTCGATGGCTTCGCTCGTGGCCGAGGACTGG
>PVBE012681256.1_pt1 | contig 17730 bp, 16 predicted proteins | sample 1631181 | NCBI WGS metagenome assembly PVBE01 (sample SAMN08397723, study PRJNA350692) | Marine metagenome, whole genome shotgun sequencing project. | isolation source: water | place: Pacific Ocean | collected 2012-04 | reverse complement strand
TCGATCGAACGTCGTCGTGTGATGGCTGTTCTCGGAGCTGAGATCGTTCTCACCGAAGCCGCCAAGGGCATGCCAGGCGCCATCGCCAAAGCCAAGGAGATCGCCGCAACCGACCCCGGCAAATATTTCATGCCTGGTCAGTTCGAGAATCCCGCCAACCCCGAGATTCACGAAAAGACCACTGGTCCTGAGATCTGGAACGACTGCGACGGAGCCATTGACGTTCTCGTGGCCGGCGTGGGCACCGGCGGCACCATCACCGGCGTCTCCCGTTACATCAAGAACGGCAAAGGCAAGGCGATTGAATCCGTTGCCGTGGAGCCCAGCCACAGCCCGGTGATCACCCAGACCATGAACGGTGAGGAGGTGAAGCCAGGTCCACACAAGATCCAAGGGATCGGCGCCGGCTTCATTCCCAAGAACCTCGACCTCTCGGTGGTCGACAAGGTGGAACAGGTCACCAACGACGAGTCGGTCGAAATGGCTCTGCGTCTGGCCAAGGAAGAGGGCCTGCTGGTGGGCATCTCCTGCGGAGCCGCAGCTGCCGCCGCCATTCGTCTGGCCAAGCAGGATGCCTACGCAGGCAAGACCATTGTGGTCGTTCTCCCCGATCTGGCGGAGCGCTACCTCTCTTCGGTGATGTTCGCCGACGTTCCGACAGGGATCATTGAGCAACCCGTCACCGCCTGAAGCAAAGCGGTGGCAAGCCAGTCAGCCCCGGATCACCGGGGCTTTTTTCATGCCTGGCTGTTGAGCCAGCTCAGGGCGTCACGTCTGGAAGCACTGCATCCGGAGCGATCCACATGGCATCACCGTAGGAATAGAAGCGATAGTCCTCCCGGATGGCGATCTCGTAGAGCTCAAGCAATCTGCTGCGTCCGATCAGAGCGCTGACCAGCAGAAGCAGCGAGCTCTTGGGCAGGTGAAAGTTGGTCAGCAGACCCTGCACCACTCGAAAACGAAAACCGGGCTGGATCACCAGATCAACGGGACCCTTCAGAGGTTGCAGGCTGCCGCCTGCAGCAGCGGCAGCACCCTCCAGTGCCCGCACGCTCGTGGTACCCACAGCAATCACACGCCCTCCTCGCCGGCGGCACGCGACTACAGCACTCACCAGCTCAGGAGTCACCTCCACCCATTCGCTGTGCAGACTCAGATCGGTGAGATCTTCGGTCTCCACCGGCCGGAATGTGCCCAAGCCAACGTGCAGGGTCACCGTGGCCAGCTGAACGCCACGGCCGCGGATCGCCTTCAACAGCTCATCACTGAGGTGAAGGCCCGCCGTTGGAGCAGCAACAGCGCCTGGCCGGGAGGCATAGCGGGTCTGATAACGCTCTTGATCCGACTGGTCATGGCGTGTGATGTAGGGCGGTAACGGCACCTCGCCGTAGCGCGACAGGAGCGTTTCGATCGCTGCAGCATCGACGTAATCCACTGGGAACTGAATGATGCGGCCGCCACTGGCACCATCCGCGGCGACCACCTTCAGAGGAATGGGCTCCTGTTCAAGGGCTTCGAGCCAGATCTGATCACCGGGCTTCAATTTCTTGCCGGGTCTGGCCAGACAGAGCCAGCGGCCTTCGCCGCGAGGCTCCAGCACCAGAAGCTCCGCCAGACCGCCACCGGAACGCCTCACCCTCAGACGCGCCCGCAGAACCCTCGTGTCGTTGACCACCAGCAGGTCGCCGGAACGGAGTTCCTCCTGCCAGTCCCACACCTGACGATGCATCAGATCCTGCGCAGGCCTGCTCAGGGCAGGTGCCATCAGCAGTCGGGCTGCATGGCGAGGCTCCACGGGTGCCTGGGCGATGCGCTCCTCGGGCAGGCGGTAGTCGTAGGAGCTGAGTTGAAGATCCCTTGGATCCACCACAACGCTTGAGCGTGATCAATCCATGCTGCCTGAGGGCAACCTGCCGTCCTCGCTGGCGAAGCGAGGAACGAAATAGCGCACAATCGAGAACACCCTGCTCTGGTCGGTGGAAAGCGCCTCAAACAGACTGCTTGAGCGCTGGTTGAGCAGAGCCACATCCAGTCGGTCCCTGGGAATGGCCACAGGCATGACCACCGTGGTGGTGCGCTCGGGATGCTGTTGCTCCTGCTCCATCACGAAGTCACAGAAAGGATCCAGCAGCGAGCTGTATGGGCTGTCGAGCAGCACCAGCTCGAGAGCACCGGTGTCTGTGCCCGCATAGCGATCCCACATCTGGCTGAGCTTGCCGGCGTCCTCTCCCTTCTGCACCACCATCACCGCCGTGACCGAATCGGCGAACGAACAGGCGTAGCGCAACGCCTCAAAAGACGGCTGCGTCACACTCGCCACCCAGACAATCGCATGGTGACCGGTGGGTGGATCACGGGGAACCAGCTTCAGTGACGACCCATCAGGGTCCAGGGCGAGAGCAGCGAAGATCTCCCGGTAGCGCCGGCGAATCAAAGCCAGTCCCCAGACCAGCAGGGGGATGGCAATCACCACGGTCCAGGCCCCCTCATCAAATTTGCTCACCACAATCACCACCAGCACAACGAAAGTGGTGATCGATCCGAGCGCATTCATGGCCATCCGCCCCTGCCAGCTCTCTCCGCGAAGCTTCCACCAGCGACAGACCAGGCCCAGCTGCGACAGCGTGAAGGCGGTGAAAACGCCAAGGGCATAGAGATTCACCGCCACTGTGGTGTCACCCCGGCAGATCACGATGATCAGCGCCGTGATCGCCACGAGAACACCGATCCCATTCTGGTAAACGAGCCGATCACCCAGCAGCTTCATCTGCACAGGCAGGCAGTGGTCTTCCGCCAGCATCGCCGCCAGACGAGGGAATCCTGAGAAAGCCGTGTTCGCTGCGAGTACCAGAATCAGCAGCGTTGAGATCTGCAGGATCCAGTACAGAACACTGCCGTTGCCGAACACGCGCTGGCCGATCTGAGCCAACACGGTGATATCGGGATTAGGTGCGACTCCATAGATGAAGCCCATGGTGCTGACCGCAAGGAACATGGTCGACAGCAGAACAGCCATCACCAGCAGGGTCTTGCGGGCATTGGCGGGAGCAGGCTCCTGGAAAACCTGAACACCATTGGCGATGGCTTCAATACCGGTCATCGCTGAGCAGCCGGAGCTGAACGCCCGGAGAATCAGGAACAGGCCGATTGGCTGCAGCGCAGCCGTGAGCGGAGGGGCTTCGGGACTCCAGCCGTGATGAAAGGTGAGGTCCTTGAGCCCAGCAACCGTGAGCAGAACAATCATCACCACGAAGGCATAGGTGGGAATCGAGAACACCCGACCCGCCTCCCTGACTCCGCGCAGGTTGGCCCAGCCCACGAGCACGAGCAACATCAGGGCGATCGGAACCTCGTAGGCCAGCAGGGATGGATCCAGCGACGACAGCGCCTGGGTTCCCGCCATCAGGCTGACGGCAGCCGTGAGGGTGTAGTCGATCAGCAGAGCAGCGGCTGCCACCAATCCCACATTGCGTCCGAGATTGTCACGGGCCACCACATAGGAACCGCCGCCATTGGGATAGGCCGAGATCGCCTGCCTGTACGACAGCACCACGATCGTGATCAAAGCGATGATCGCCACGGTGATCGGCAGGGAGAGCCTCAGAGCGGCACTGCCTCCCAGGATCAGAACGCCAAGCGCAGCTTCGGTGGCATAGGCCACGGATGACAGAGCATCCGAGGAGAGGATGGGCAGCGCCTGAAGATTGGGAAGTCGCTCATCCTTGGCACTGGAACGTGGCAGTGGACGGCCAAGCAGGCGTGAAAAGGACGGAACAGACACAGAGCGACCATCACCGCTTCAAGAGTGGCAAGGTTCGCTGTGCTCGGCAGATGAGTGTCGTCCGCTGACCTGGTTCAGATCGCCAGACTTTCAGGACGGTTTTCAATCAATTCCGTCAGATCCTTGAGGAAGGCAGCCCCGTCGGCGCCGTAGATCACACGGTGATCCGCCGTGAGATTGACCTGCATCTGCCGCTTCACCGAGATGGACCCATCCTTTCCAGCCACAACGGCAGGTCTTGAAGCGGCCACCGCGAGAATTGCACCAGTGCCGGGAGGAAGGATGGCATCGAAGCGATCCACCCCGAACATGCCCAGATTGGAGAGTGTGAAGGTTCCTGTGCTGTATTCCTCAGGCTGCAGCTGTTTGCTGCGCGAGCGCTTCACCAGATCCCCCCACTGACGGGACAGCTCATACAGATCTGTTCGATCGGCATGACGCAGCACTGGAGTGATCAAGCCACCGTCTTCCATCGCCACGGCAACAGCCACATTCACCTCGGCGGGATAGCTCATGCCCGCAGCAGTGGTTGCAGCATTCACCTGCGGATGCCGGGCCAGTGTGACCGCAACGGCTTTGGCCAGAAGAGCCGTCATCGTGACGCCCTTGGGCTTCACCTGCTTGTAGAACGCATCGAGTTGGTCGGTGGTGATCGTGTAACCCACCCGGAAACAGGGAACAGCGAGGCTGGCTTCCATGTTGCGGTTCACCGCGCCCTGGAGCGTGTTGAAAGGCACGGTGTCGCCAGGACGGCCAAAGCTGTTTCCGGCAGGGGAGCTGGGAGCCTGGACGGCATTAGCTGTTCCAGCGCTCACTGCAGCGGTGGTGCCTTCCCCGACCAGGGGCACACTGACGGGACGACCGGCGGCGCGCTCCACGTCCTCGGCCTGAATTCGACCATTGGGACCACTGCCGCGGATCCCAGCAAGGTCGACCCCCATCTGAGAGGCCAGTTTCTTGGCCCTGGGGCTCACAATCAGCCGACCGTTGCTGGGGGCTGCGACGGCCGGAGCTGGAGCTGATGCAGCAGCTGGTGCAGCGGCAATGGGAGCTGGAGACGGGGCAGAGGCGGGCGCGGGCGGTGCAGGAGTGGGCGGTGCTGTCGGCGCGCTGGTTGGAGCTGCAGGAGCGGCCTGGGCCGATCCACCTCCACCCGGTGACTTGGCCTGAGCCTCGGCGAGCTCAGCCTCGGTCTCGACGATCAGGCCGATGGTCTCGCCCACAGGAGCTGTGCTGCCGGCGGGCATCAAAACAGCAGCCAGGTAACCCTCGTTGAAGGATTCGACATCCATGTCGGCCTTGTCAGATTCGACCACAAGCACGGACTCGCCTCGGCCAACCTTGTCGCCGGGGTTTTTGAGCCACTCAACGATCTTCCCCTCCGTCATCGTGGAGCTGAGGGCAGGCATGAAGATGTCGTGGGTTGCCAAAACCGTCTCCAGAGGGGCTGACTAGAAAAATCTTACGGGCCGGCATGCCGGCCCCCATCAGCGCTCAGCCCTGCTGAATCGACTCGATCACACCGTCGCGCACCACCACAGCAACCTGCATCTTGCTCACCAGGTTGTCGCCGACCTGAATGTCGCAGAAGCTCTCAAGCTGACCCTGATCCACGATCTGTTCCATTTCAAGCTCGCGAACCTGGGCCTGTTGCTGGAGCATGTTGCGCTTCTGTTCTTCAAGCTCGGCCCGCTTGGCAGCAACCTGCTGCTGCACCTGCGCCACCTGCTCCTGCACACGGGGATCAAGAGGGTTGGCACTCTGACGACGGACATCGTCCACAACCTGCTGACCCTCCTGCTCCAACTGAGCCAGTTGCTGGTCGGTGGTGGCGATGCCGGCGCTCAGCTCTCGCTCGGCCTCTTCCTTCCATGCCGGGGTGACCACGGCACGGATGGTGATGGATCGCTTGATCGACAGAGTGGTGCCGTCGGACATTGGGGCGGGGAATCAGCGCCAAGCGTCTCAGCCCCGCGCCGGATGGTCAACCCGATGCTGGCGCGTGGGCTTTCAGCGGCCATACAAGCTCTCAATCGATGAGCGATCCCGTTCAGTGATCCGATCTCGGCGTTGCTTGAGCGTCTGGGTGAGGAGACCGTTCTCGATCGAAAATGGTTCCACGAGCGCCACACCGGCAAGACGCTCATCAGCCCTGGATCCGACACGATCGGCCAGCAACCGGTTCAGCTCCCCGCGCAGCAGCTTGAGCAAGCGCTGATCACCGGGATGACCGCCCAGATCATCACCTGGATGGCAGCCCTGGGCAATGGCCCAGGCCTTGATGGCGTCAGCCCGCGGCACCACCAGGGCCCCCAGTTGGCGTTCGTCCTGCCCGACCAGCATCACCTGCTCGATCAGAGGGCTGGAGACCAGCGCCTCCTCCAGTGGCCCCGGCTCGATGTTCTCTCCGCTGCTGAGCACGATCGTGTCCTTGGCCCGGCCGGTCAGAACAACGGATCCATCGGGGAGAAGCATGCCCAGATCCCCCGTATCGAACCAACCATCGGCATCCAGAACCTTGGAGGTGGCCTCAGGCTTGCCGAGGTAGCCACCCATCACCTGAGGACCACGCACCAGGACCACCCCCCGTTCACGGAACCCGAGCGGCGCCCTGGTTTCGGCATCAACGATGCGGAACTCTGTTTCCGGAAGAGGCAGACCGGAACTGCCGCGGATGTTGCGCCATGGCCTCCGGCAACTCACCACCGGACTGGTTTCGGTGAGGCCGTAGCCGACCAGCAGTTCGATGCCAACCGCTTCAAAGAAGGAGTCAACATGCGGAGCAATGGCCCCGCCTCCGTTGATGGGGTAGCGCAGTTCTCCACCACTGAGCTGCTGCCGCAGTTTGGGCCAGATCAGTTGGGAAGCCAGTGCATGGGCTGGCCAGCGACTGGTTGCCTCTGCCGCAGCCTTGAGCCGGTCGCGCCTGCGCAGCGGTTGGATCATCAGATCACGGCTGCGGCGCCTGGCGAGGGTATAGGCCGTGCTGTTGGCTAGAGCTGCCCTCAACAGACGCTGACGGGATGCAGGAAAAGTCTTGACGGCATCTTCAAAGCCGGCCTGCACCGCTTCCCACAACCTGGGAACCGTGGCCATGATCACCGGTTTGACCCGTGGCAGATCCTTCTTGAGCTGCTTGATCGTGGTGTAATTCTGCGAACAGGCACAGGAAAAGAAGTAGTACTCAGCGCTGCGTTCATAGGAATGCCAGATCGGCAGAACGCTCAACACCGGTGATCCAGGTTCCGGACGGGTGACACAGGCGAGGCTGCGCATCTGATGCAGGAGGTTGGCGTGCGTGAGCGGCACCCCCTTGGGCCGGCCTGTCGTTCCGCTGGTGTAGAGGATCGTGGCCGTGGTTGCTGAAGCAGAAGCGCGGTCCCGACACCTGACTGGGTCACGCGCGTCCTGGCCATCGGCAAGGGCGAGAAAAGACTCGAAATCAAGCGCTCCGCCAGGAGCAGGCCCTTCAAGCACAAGCACAAAGCGCAGACGCTCCTGCAGCTCCGACGGAAGCTGAAGACGCTGCAGCAGATCAACTGTCTGCACCACCAGCGCGACAGCCGCCGAGTCTTCAAGGATGTATCGCAGCTCTTCAACTGGTGCGGCGGCCCCGCGCACCGCATCAATGGCGCCTGCACGCATCAGACCCTGATCGGCCACCAACCAGCGCGGACTGTTCTCTGCGAACAGGCCCACAACATCGCCGTTGCCGATTCGCAGACTGCGGAATGCGGCAGCAGCTTGATCGATCCGCTGCGCCAGCTGTTGATAGCTGAGGCGTTCCGGATGGGCGGCATGGGGAGCATCAACCGCCAGCACATCACCGTGATGGGATTGGAGCCAGGGCCAGATCTGATCCACACGGCCGAGGCTTTGAACATGGGCCTGGCGGGCCAGAGCCGCCTGCTCGCGGGAGGTTGCATGCCAGGTGGATTGGGCGGCGGCAGTCACGGGAAAGCTGTGCAGTCGCCCAGGCCTATCACCTCAGCGCTGCATCGGCAATCCGGCTGTTTCAGCACTCGCCATCTCCCGACCGCTGTCCTGCCAGACGAGATCGAAGCGCGCAGCCAGGGCATCACGCAGCAGGGATTGCACGATCTCGATCTCCAGATCAGGAATCCAGTCGCGCAGACGCCCCACCGATCGTCCCTTGAGACCACAGGGCACAACTGACTTGAACCCTTCCAGGTCGCAGGTCACATTCAACGCCAGCCCGTGCTGGGTGATCCAGCGTCGGCAACCAACACCGATCGCCGCCACCTTCCGCTGATCGAGCCAGACCCCGGTGAGTCCTTCAATGCGTTCCCCTTGCAGGCCAAGAGCCTGCAACACGTCAATCACAACCTGCTCAAGCTGACGCAGATACCAGTGCAGATCCGTACGACGACGGCGCAGGTCCAGCACCGGATAAGCCACCAGCTGACCGGGTGCATGGTGCGTCACTTCCCCGCCACGATCGATGCGGTGAAGTGGGGCCGGCGGATGCTCCGGATCGAACAACAGGTGGTCTTCACTGGCGCCGCGGCCGAGGGTGAAACAGCGTGGGTGCTGCAGCAGCCAGACCGCTTCCGCATCGGCTCCGGTTGCTGAATCAAGGAGCAAACGCTCCTGCCAGCGGCGCTGCAGATCCCAGGCCTGCTGAAACGGCACCAGTTGATCCGGCTGAAAAAGAAATGCCGAAGACCCTGCTCCGGAATCCAACGGCGTCACTAGCTTTCCTTTAGGCGCAGGCACCGGAGGGATGCATGAAGCTCTTGATCCATGGTCGCAATCTGGATGTGACTCCCGCATTGCGGGATTACACCGAAACGAAGCTTGATCGGGCGATCCATCACTTCGACGATCTTGTTCAGGAAGCGGATGTGCATCTGTCTGTGGCTCGCAACCCCCGCGTGCCGCAGCAGACGGCAGAGGTCACGGTCTTCGCCAGCGGCACAGTGATTCGCGCCCAGGAACGCAGCGAGAACCTCTACGCCAGCATCGATCTGGTGGCAAGCAAGCTGGCTCGGCAGCTGCGTCGTTTCAAGGAACGGCACAGTGACCACCACCACAGCCATGGTCACCGAGCCACGGAGACCCCAACCACTGAAGCGGTGCTGGACGACAGCCCCATCGACGGGTCACTGATCGAGGGGAAGGAGGCTCAGCTGCCCAGCCCCGGAGTACGGCGCAAGTACTTCGCCATGCCGCCGATGACGCTGGATGACGCTCGCACCCAGCTGGATCTCATCGACCATGACTTTTATCTGTTCCGCGACAGTGAAAGCGGTGAGCTGCAGGTGATCTATCGGCGCAACCACGGTGGCTATGGCGTGATCCAGGCACGCAACTGAACCTTTCATGGCGGGTTGATCCGTCGTTTGCTCAGCGATGACCAAGTCACCGCGCCGGCAGGAGCTGCCGGACATCCCCCCTCTGATCCACCAGGCCCTGCTCAATCCACTCCTGCAGGAGGAGGAACTGCTCACGCTCTGCGACGCCGCCAAGCAGCTGGGGTTCGGCGGCGTCTGCGTCAGCCTCATTCACCTCGAAGCCGTGCGCAGGCGCCTTGGCGGCCACGGACCGGTGAAACTGATCGCCACCGTGGCTTTTCCCTTCGGAGCACTGCCCACTGAGCTGAAACAGGCCCAGGCCGAATGGGCTGCTGCCCGTGGAGCTGACGTTCTCGAAGTCACGCCGGACTGGTCGGCACTTGTGAACGGACGTGCCAACAGCTTCGCCGAGGAGCTCGCGGCGATCGCCGCGCTCGATCTGCCCATGACGGTGGTGCTGGACATCAATCAGCTGACTGCAGCGCAGCTTGCTCTGGCTGCGGAGGCCGCCGTGGATGCCGGCGCTGCATCACTTCAGGCCGGCAACGGTTTTGGTGCCGCAGTCTCGGCCGATCAGATCAGGGAGCTGCGCCATCTCACCCGAGGGCGTTGCGGCATCAAGGCCGCCGGTGGGATCCGGGAGCTTGAACACGCAGTTGATCTCGTGGGTGCAGGCGCCACCGCGCTGGGCACCGGTCACGGTCCGGCGTTGATGAAAGCCCTGCGCCAACCTCGATGAGTGGGGACAGGCGCATGACGGGACTGGCCCTCAAGGTGGGGCCCCTCGGGGAGCATGACCGGCTGCTGACGCTGCTCAGTGATGAAGCGGGGGTGGTACGACTGGCGGTGCCGGGAGCTCGAAAACCACGCAGCAGCCTCGCCGCTGCAGTGCCACTCACCCTGCTGGATCTGCAGGTGGTGGGTCGTCGCGGCCTGAAGAGAGTGCGTCAGCTGCAGGTCGTGCACAACTACGGCGGTGTCGGCAAACAGCTGGAAACGCTGGCAGCGGCTCAGGCCCTGGCGGAACTGGCGATCGCGCTTGTGAGCGACAGCGATCCTGTTCCCGGAATGCTGGACACGGTGCTGATCCATCTCAAGAGTCTCGAGACCCTCAGTCGAGCCACCCAGCCGGACGCCGATCTCTGCCTGGCCATGCTTGTGCAGGCGGGAGTCCATCTGCTGGCGCTGGGTGGCTACGGAATTCCACTGCAGATCTGCTGTCGCACAGGAGCAGAGCTGGCACCTCCGATCGGGCAGTGGGAATGGCGATGCAGTCTGCTGCCTGAAGAAGGGCTGGCAATCGGCTCTTTACCGGGCGCCACGCTTCAGTTCAATCCATCGGAGCTGGCTCTTTTGCAACGGTTGCCCAGGGCGGAACTGCCCCGAAAACGCGATGGCGAACTGATGGGGCCGCGTGCGGTTTGGCTGAAGCTACTGGCCGTCCTGGAATGCTGGTGCCGAGCCCATCTACCCCGCCCCGTGCGATCGCTGGAGATGGTCGGCAACTGCATGCCATCGCAGTGAGCGATCATGACCCCGTCATTGCTGGAACATTGAGCGGATCCCCCCTGAACAGTCCAGAGCCGGTCTTACCCACCGGCAACAATCCGGAGGGAGGCAGAGGACTCCAGGCAGTGCTGCGCCTGAGCGACTTCCGCAAACTCTGGATCGGCCAGATTTTCTCTCAGCTGGCGGACAAGTTCTACATCGTGCTGATGGTCTTCCTGATCGATCAGCACCTGCTGCTCACATCTCAGCAGAACGGTGTGCTTGCGGAGGTGGCGTCCGACTACGGCCTCGATATCAGCACCCGCACACAGGTGATCACCCTCCTGGCAACGGGGATCTTCGTGGCGAACACACTGCCGGCGATGGTCCTCGGCAGTGTGGCGGGTGTGTGGGTTGACCGTTGGCCGAAACGGCGCGTGATGGTGGCCTCGAACGGTCTGCGGGCGCTGATGGTGATGCTGACCCCCCTGTTCCTGATCCCAGGTCCCCTGATCCTTGGACTGCCCTGGGGCTACTGGGGTCTGATCGGCATGACGTTTGTCGAATCGATCCTGACGCAGTTTTTCGCACCCGCCGAACAGGCGGCCATCACCCTGCTGGTGCCTGGCGAACACCTGCTTGCGGCAAATTCGCTTTACCAAACCACCAGCATGGGAGCCACGATCGTTGGCTTCGCACTGGGAGAGCCGATCCTCAGAGGTCTGAATCACCTCTACAGCGCGGTGGGCGTGCGCGGTGGTGAATTCATCCTGCTGCCGTTTTGTTACGGCCTGGCAGCCCTGAGCCTGCTTGCAGTCCGTCACCGGGAACAGCAGATCCAGAACAATGGTCGATCGGTCTGGCACGAAATCGGTGAAGGGCTTCAGGTGCTGAAGCGCATCCCCACAGTGCGTAACGCCATGGTGCATCTGGTGTTGCTCTACAGCCTGCTCGCGGCGCTCTACGTGCTGGCCCTGCAGCTGGCAGGCCTGATTCGCACCCTTGGGCCTTCCGGTTTCGGAATGCTGCTTGCCATGAGCGGACTGGGCATGGCCCTTGGCGCCGTGATGATGGCCCAGCTTGGCCATCACTTCAGCCGCCGTCGACTCACTGCAGCAGGGCTGGGGCTGATCACCTTCTCACTGGTTTTACTCAGCCAGTTCAAGGGCTCACTCAACAGCACCCTGGCTCTCTGCGGGATCCTCGGGGTCGGAGCGGCACTGGTCGCCATTCCGGCCCAGACAACCATCCAGGAGGAAACTCCTGAATCCCAGCGGGGAAGAGTGTTCGGCCTTCAGAACAACCTGATCAACATCGCGCTCAGCCTGCCGCTTGTGCTGGCAGGCACTCTGGTCAGCAGCATCGGGCTCAGTCCCGTGTTGTGGTTGCTCGCTCTGTTCGCTCTCGTTGCCGCCCTGCTCGAACGGCCCTGGCAGCGCTGCTAGCGTCAGCCATGGCTCGTGAACGGTGGCGGTGACGCATATTGCCTGGCTAGGCAAAAAAACTCCGTTCTGCGGCAATGTCACCTATGGGCTCAGCACAACGGAGGCCCTGAGGGCAAGGGGTCATCAGACCAGTTTCATTCACTTCGACAATCCGAAGGCTCCCGGCAGCGGCACATCGCTACTCGCCAATGATCCGGATGTGAGTCTTCCCTACCTGGTGAAATCGCAGGTCTACACAATTCCTTCACCAGGTGCCCAGCGCGAGTTGAGGGAATCGCTGGAACGCCTTCAACCCGATCTGGTGCATGCAAGCCTCACGCTGTCGCCACTGGATTTCCGACTGCCGGAGCTCTGTCAGCAGCTTGGGGTTCCCCTTGTGGCGACCTTCCACCCCCCCTTCGATGCAAGCCTGCGCAATCTGACTGCAGGCACCCAGCAGCTCACCTACCAGCTGTATGCGCCGGCCCTTTCCAAGTACGACCGGGTCATCGTGTTCTCTGATCTGCAGGCTGAATTCCTGGCGCGCCTGGGCGTGCGTGAAGATCGTCTGGCGGTGATCCCCAATGGAGTGGACACCAACCAGTGGTATCCCACAGCCCCGCAGAAGGAATCGGGCATCGCACCGGCAAAAGGCACTGCAGTGCATCAGGTGCGGTCCCGTCTGGGACCGGAGAGAGTCTTCCTTTACCTGGGGCGCATCGCCACGGAAAAAAACGTGGAGGCTCTTCTGCAGGCCTGGCGCCTGGTGAACATGGATGGCTGTCGCCTGGTGATAGTCGGCGAAGGGCCTCTGCGCAGCACTCTTCAGAACAGTTACGACGAAGACGTGTTCTGGTGGGGCTATGAATCGGATCTAGCCACGCGCATTGCCTTGCTCCAGTGCGCCGAAGTGTTCATTCTTCCCTCTCTCGTGGAGGGTCTTTCACTGGCACTGCTTGAAGCCATGGCCAGTGGCTGTGCCTGTGTGGCAACGGATGCTGGAGCTGACGGAGAAGTGCTGACCAGTGGAGCAGGAATCGTGATGAGCACCCTTGGAGTGACCAGTCAGTTGCGCACCCTGCTACCAGTGCTGCGCGATCAACCCGTGCTGACGGGCGAACTTGGTCGACAGGCCCGCCAAAGAGTTCTGCAGCGCTACACGATGAGCCGCAACATCGATTCACTCGAAAGGCTCTACGGGGAGCTGATCCGCAGAGCACCCCTGGCAGCCTGAACTCATGTCATGGAGCGCTAGCTCAGTTCAGCGCAAAAGCCTTCCATGCTCCGTGGCCGCGACCACCGCCTCGATCAAAGCAGTTCGAACACCGGCTTGTTCCAACTTGCGAAGAGCCGCCATGGTCGTGCCTCCAGGTGAGGCAACCATGTCTTTGAGCTGAGCTGGATGGAGCTGCTGCTGATCAAGCAATTCAGCAGTGCCGGCCAATGTCCGATGAGCCAGATGATGGGCCAGATCACGCGGCAAACCAGCAGCCACTGCGCCATCAGCCATGGCTTCAGCCACAAGAGCCACATAGGCAGGGCCTGAAGAGGTTAGTGCCAGAAACGCATCCAACTTCGACTCCGGCAGCTCAAGTACCTCGCTCACAGGCTCAAAGGCTTCCTTCACCCAGTGACGCTGCTGCGCAGTAACCCCTTCTCCCCATGTCAGACCACACAATCCTTCCCCCACCAGGCAGGGCGTGTTGGGAACAGCACGAACACAGACCCGACCAGGGAATTGTTTTTGGAGACGCTCAAGGGTGACCCCCGCCAGCACAGAGATCAGCAGAGAAGACTGTCCGGATTGAGGTGGCCCAACGCTTTCAGCCAGAGCATCAAGCTGCTGCGGTTTGACGGCCAACAACTGAACCGGTGCCTCCCAGGCATCCATCGCTCTGGGATCCGACGCCGTGACAAGGGTCAGACCATCCGGCAAAGCAGGAGTCAACCGAGCAACAGAAGCATCACTGCCGACAACGCCGATCACATCGGCTGACTGAAGCTTGCCTTTCTCAATCAGAGGAAAGATCAAGGCCTGGGCCATGCGGCCCAAACCGATCACACCAACAGAACCGGTCACCGAAGCGAGGACTCAAAGAGCCGCAGCATCGGAAACCGCCCAGGCAGGTGCAGGGGCGACGCTGCTCTCGACAGAGGCCTGCTCAACATCCTTGGTGACAACGGTGGGAGTGGGGCTTTCTTCCTGACTGGCGTTGGTCACGGTCACGCAACTCGGTGCAAACAGGAAGATGCTCTCGCCAACACGCTCCTGATGACCATCGATGGCGAAGGTTCCACCGGCAACAAAATCAACAGCTCTCTGTGCCTGATCAGGCTCCATCATCGTGAGGTTCAAAATGACAGTTTTGCGTTCACGCAAAGCCTGAATCGCCCTGGGCATTTCATCAAAGCTGCGCGGCTCCATCAGGGAAACTTCTGCTGCACCGGAACTGATTCCAGGCATCCCGATCACATTCGAGCCGGTGAAATTCTGATCCATCTCAAAGGGATTGGATGCATCCAGAGGAGCGAGAGCGCTGCTGTTCACAGATGACATGCTCTGCATGTTGTCTTCTTGCTCGCCCGTGTCGTAGTCGAGCTCGTCATAATCGCCGTCTAGATATTCATCGCCAGCAACGACCGCACGAAGACGAGAAATCAACGACACTGGAAAACCGCAAAACCTTGACCCTGAATAGCGCTCGACGGAGTTGTGAGCAAGCGTGTCCAGATGAATTGATGTCCATCTGATTACTTTGATTGTGTGGTTGTGTTCAGGGCGTCACAGACGGACGCTCACCAAACAGTGCGGACCCCACACGAACCCAGGTCGCCCCTGCTGCCGCGGCCTGCGGCCAGTCACCGCTCATTCCCATCGAACACTGCGTCAGATCCAGCTCATCCGCCAGATTGCGGCAAGCCCTGAACAGGTCCTGCCGCTCAGGGATGTCCAGCCCCAACGGAGCCATGGTCATCAGTCCGGCAACATTCAGGCCGGGCAACTGGCGCAGCACCGGCCAGGCCTCTTTCAGTGATTCCGGGTCCCATCCCCCCTTCGAGGGATCAGACCTCAGCTTCACCTGGAACAGCACCGATGGGTAACAGCCCTCCTCCACGGCGATTCGGGATGAACGCTCAGCCAGGGCCATCGAATCGATGGAATGAATCCAGCTGAAGGCTCTGACCACGGCACGCACCTTGTTGGCCTGCAGGCGACCAATGAAATGCCAGCGCAAATCAGTGAGGTCCGAGAGAGCCTCCTGCTTGGGCAAGGCCTCCTGAACACGGCTCTCGCCGAAGTCGAGCTGACCACAGACGGCAAGCTCTCGAATGGCTGAAGCCGGCTGCATCTTGCTCACAGCAAGCAGATTGACTCCCGGCGGGAGACGCTGCTGCAGTTGCTGCCAGCGGCTCTGAATCTCCGTCACTCGAGCTGTCCGTCTTGCATGGGTCAGATGAAGGTCTGATCGAACAACTGCTTCCAGCTGCCGTAATCCTCCGATGCATCCCGGCGGCGCCTGGCGAGGTTCAACTCGGCGTGATGACGAGCATCGAGATAGGGAATCACCTCGAACTGAGCACCTCTTGGTTGAAGGGTGACAAGAAAAAACATGCGCTGGGCGTACAACGTGGCGTACACATCTCGACCTTCCCCGGCAGGGGCCACTCTGTAGAGCATCCCAAAGGTGGGGTGATTGAGATAACCCTCAGCGCTCACAGACCTGAAAACGGTGATCAGAGAGCACCGTACCTTCCGCGCAGAACCAGAACAGTGACAAGCCCCACAGCGGCAACCCCGTTGAGAATGCTGCGGGCAACACCCTTCGAGGTCTGCTCCGGACGAAATGCATCAGCGGGCAACCAGGTTCCGCCTCGAGCGAGCAGCGCTTCCGCGCCCTGTTCAGCACGCAACAGGATGTTGGCCAGGAGGCGCTCTCCAACAGAAAGCACCAGACCGAAGGAGGCTTTGAAACCGAGACGGCGCAGGTTGACGGCACGACTGGCAAGCGAGCGCAACAGGTTCTGGAGCTCCTCCTGGACCAACGGCAGAAAGCGAAGTGCCAGCAGCAGCTGAAAACTGAGCCGATCAATCGGCACTCCAAGACGAGCCAGGGGAGCCAGCCACCAGCTCAGTGACCACATCAGCTCCTCACTGGGGGTGGACAGCAGCATCAGATTCACGCTGTGGACAACGGTCACGATCAAGGTGGCGCTGTTCAACCCAAGTTCAGCCGAGCGACGATCGACCACAAGCGGCCCCAGCTTCAGGGATCCCAGCTGAAGGGGCCCCAGGCGAACCAGCTCCCAGGAAGGTGACGTGAGCGCGAGGCCTGGAATCTCCGCCGGTGGCCTCAGGTTCAGGCTGGCTCCAGGATCGCCGGTCGGCAGCAGCATGGCCAGCAATCCGACCGCACAACCAAGAACGCTGACCAGCAACAAGGAACGCCACCACAGTCGCGCCGGCAAACCACTCACCAGGGTGATCAAGAGCAGGGCCAGCACAAGTGCAACTCGCCAGAGCGGACCTGCCAGCACAGGGGTGAGCAGAAACACCAGCACCCACAACAGCTTCAGGCGTGGATCCAGCTGACGCAGCCAGCCTCCGGCACCATCCACGTACTGCCCGATCGGTATCTGCCTCAGCCAATCCATGCCGCTCAGCCCTGGTGGTTCTGCTGCCTGGCCAGATCCTTTTCAGCGTCCCGCTGCTGCTTTCCACGCCAGAACAGCTTCAAGGGAGTGCCGTCGAATCCGAGCCCTTCACGAATCTGACGTTCAACGTATCGGCGGTAGGTATCTCCGAAAAGCTTGGGTTCATTCACGAAAAGAGTGAAACTCGGTGGTCTGGTCGCGACCTGAGTGCCGTAATAAAGCCTGCCCTGACGACCGCCCCGGGTTGTCGGCGGGCTGCGCCAGCTGAGAGCTTCCTTCAGCACTTCGTTGACTACAGAGGTGCTGACACGACGACGGTGCTGCTCCACGGCGAGGACAGCGAGGGCGAAAATACTGTCGACACGCTGGCCGGTGAGAGCTGAGGTGAACAGCATCGGAGCCCAGTCGAGGAAATACAGCTTGGAACGCAGTTCTTTTTCCATGGCAGACATGGTGTGGCTGTCCTTCTCCACGGCATCCCATTTATTGACAACGACCACACAGGCCCGACCGTCCTCTTCGATGCGACCAGCGAGGCGCTGATCCTGCTCGGTGACACCATCCAGCGCGTCGATGACCAGCACGCAGACATCACTGCGCTCAATCGCCTTGAAACTGCGGTTGATGCCGAAGAATTCAGGTCCGTAATTGACGCTGCGGCGCCGACGGATCCCAGCGGTGTCGACCAGGCGCCAGGGGCGGTTTTCACGCACGATGCTGGTGTCAATCGTGTCGCGTGTTGTTCCTCGAATCGGACTCACAATGGCCCTCTGCTCGCCGCAGATGGCATTCAGAAGGCTTGATTTACCGACATTCGGACGACCGATGATGGCCATCTGAATTGGCTCTTCCTGATCGCCCTCCTGATCCTTCGGAGGCAGGAAGGTGAGAACGCGATCCAGGACCTCCGCAGTCCCTGCCCCATGAATGGCGGAAATGGGGTAAGGCTCTCCAAGCCCAAGGCTCCAGAACTCCGCAGCCATGGCCAGTCCCTGATCGGGCGACTCGCACTTGTTCACCGCAAGCAACGTTGGGCACCGCTGACCACGCAGAAACTCCGCGATGGCCT
>PVBE011748767.1_pt1 | contig 17730 bp, 18 predicted proteins | sample 1631181 | NCBI WGS metagenome assembly PVBE01 (sample SAMN08397723, study PRJNA350692) | Marine metagenome, whole genome shotgun sequencing project. | isolation source: water | place: Pacific Ocean | collected 2012-04 | reverse complement strand
CCATGGCCTTGATGTTTTCTGACTGGGACACATTTGCTCCTTTCTGGAAGTAATGTACCTTCATTCCAGGAGCTCACGCCACTTCCACTTTCTCGGGTTTTCTTACACCCCAATGTGTCCCATTATCGCTGACGGTCTACAATGCGGCCCAGGCAGAGGAACTGGCCGTGACCCAGGAACGCAACCGGTTGGCCAGAGACCTGCACGATTCAGTCACCCAGTCCATATTCAGCATGACTCTAACCGCCGAGGCAGCAAGAATCCTTCTGGAGAGAGACCACACCAAGGTGGCCATTCAACTTGAGCGCCTCCAGAACCTGGCCCGAGATGCGTTGTCAGAGATGCGCTCCTTGATTCACCAACTCCACACCACCGGCGAAGCCGCGGAGGAACTGGTTCCAGCAATCCGCCGGCACCTGGCTTCTCTGGAAAACCGTGAAGGGTTGACGGTGGAGTTCCAGATGGAAGGAGAGGGGCAACTGCCCCAGGAGCAACGAGCGGGGTTGTTGCCTATCGTCCAGGAAGCCCTGAGCAACGTGTCGAAGCACGCCCAAACGGACCGGGCGGTGGTCGCCTTGAATATGATGGATGGTAAGGTCACACTATCCATAGAAGACCGTGGAGTGGGGTTCGACCCATCTCTCACCGAACCAAGGGAAGGGCATCTTGGCCTGGCCAGCATCCGCGAGCGCACGGAGATACTGGGCGGCACCCTCAAGATTGAGTCCAGCCCGGGAGAGGGAACGCGGGTCATAATCGAGGTGCCCTATGCACCGGGAGCATAAGCACGATGGATAAGATCGGTGTCCTGATCGTCGACGATCATGCCGTGGTACGCCAGGGGTTGCGGACCCTGCTGGAGTTACAGGAGGATATTGAAGTGGTGGGAGAGGCCGCCAACGGCTTGGAGTCGGTGGAACAGACCCGCCAGCTTCTCCCGGATGTGGTGCTGATGGACCTGATGATGCCGGAGATGGACGGGATCGAGGCCACCAGGAGGATCCGGTCCCTCAGCCCCAGCACCAAAGTAATCATCCTGACCAGCTTTGCCGAGGATGACAAGGTCTTCCCCTCCATCAAGGCCGGCGCATTGGGATATCTTCTGAAAAACGTCTCCCCCGCCGACCTGATCAAGGCCGTTCAGGCCGCCCACCGCGGGGAGGCCCAATTGGACCCTGAGATCGCCAAGAAGCTGATGGACGAGTTTTCAGCCAGACCGAGCAAACCCGCCTCCGACGACCTAACCGAGCGAGAGCTGGAGGTTTTGCGCCTTATCGCCAGGGGGCGCAACAACCGTGACATCGCCGGTGAACTGGTGATCAGCGAAAGGACAGTGAAGACCCATGTGAGCAACATCCTGAGCAAACTCCATCTCTCCGACCGCACCCAGGCAGCCATCTATGCCCTTCGAAAGGGCCTGGTTCAAGAGGAGTAGGCCGGCGCTCTTGTCCTGATCCCAGCGACCTAGATCTGAAGTCCTAAGACCAGAGAAGTATCTCCCTGCTTACTGAGGCCGATCTAACGATCGGCCTTTTTGCGTGGGCATGAATACCCCGATGGGCTGTGCCCAAAAACGGGGGCCAGAAGCAAAATAAGAGCATAGGTTCGAGCGTGGAGAGCCGAGATGGGAAAGACCGGAGTTTTGACCAGAGTATTGATCGCAGATGATCTGGCCCACGTGCGCGAGGGCGCCGTTCCCTCCTGGAAAGCCTGCCGCCGGTCGGTGACGCGCAAACTGGCTGCCGCGGACCGCACCGCCGAGGCCTTCTTTACGAGTGGTATTGAGCGTTGGGAGACAGAGGGCAAACTTGGGTCTTCGCAGGCAGCCATGCTGCGGGCTCACCTGTCATCGGGTCAGGCTCAGGATGCCTTGCACCACCTGGGGATACACCTTCTCCTGAGTGCGCCGATACCCATTCCAGGATTGCAGAACCTGGCGCGCCTCTCCTGGACACTGGCCTTTATGGTAGTGGACCAGGTGAAAAGCATTCGCCACCGGGCCGCCGGTCCTGCCGCCTGGCTCCCCAACATCCATACCCCGCTGGTCTTGGCCCTGTCTCTTCTCCCTGGTTTGGGGCGCTTCGCCTATTTAGCGGCTCGCCCTTTGTGGAACAAGCTGTTGATGCGCCTGGCTCTGGACCAGGTAGCCTGGATGCCTCCCTTCGGGCTTTATGGCCTCATGGGTCTGGGGCGATTGTTGTCTCCTATCCCCCTGCCGGAGCTTCACGATGCGAGCGTTGTCTATACCGGGGCCTAAGTGCCGCATCCGGCTACGGCCGGCATCAAGCGTCCAAATCTTGATCACAGGAGAGGATTGTGAACACCATGAGGAACGATCGATTTGCCGGCGACAAGAAGAAGGGTGACTGGTTCCTCGCCAAGGCGGAAAAGCGGATGGTGAACTGGATGGCGCCGCGCGTGCCTTCCTGCTTGGAAACCTATCATCTGACTCTGTTTACCTTGCTGTGGAGTATCGGCATTGTGGCTTGCAGCTTCCTCGCAAGGGAGAACATCAACTGGCTCTGGGCGGTTTCACTCTTCATCTTCCTCCAATATATCAGCGACGTATTGGACGGGGCGGTGGGCCGGTATCGAGACACCGGGCTGGTGAAGTGGGGATACTACATGGACCATCTACTGGATTACGTCTTCCTCGCGTCAATCATCGCCGGCTACGCGCTGGTATTTACCGGCATCCCATGGTACTGGTTCATGGCCTTCATGGCGCTGGGTGGGGCGTTCATGGCAACCATGTTCTTGTCCTTTGCGGCGACCAATGAGTTTCGAATATCGGTCCTCAAGATCGGCCCCACGGAGGCGCGCCTATTCTTTGTCCTGGTGAACACCGCGATCATCCTCTTCGGTACCGGCTGGGTCGAGGTGACGATGCCGTTTATCGCGGCCGGCCTTACCGTGGCCTTGATCTTCGTGGTGTTCCGGACTCAGAAGCGTATCTGGAAAATCGATATGGAGCAGAAGAAAGGACCTTTTTGTTCCGGAAGGAGGCCCTTCGCCACGTCCATTGTCCTCGATCACACCGGGAAGAGCGCTTCGGCCGGAGGTGGTCCGTGGTCACCGCCAATCCCCCACGGCCTGAGGGCGTCCAAGGCGGTTCTCGGCTCTTCCGCTGCCGCCACGCCGAAATCTTCGTCGACCTGTCCGTTACAGTCATTCTCGACCCCGTCGGCCGCCTGCCCCTCAAGCCACCCGGCCGGTCGTCCTACCTCACCCTTGTGGGGTTACGCAACAAGTGGTACAAAGACTTGAGACAGGTCAGGCATCTGCACCAGGATTCAAGGAGGAACTTGGAATGGCTTTCGACCTAGAGGTTTTACATCCGGTGGCGATTAGTGAGGGTGAGATAGATCGGGCGGAGCTTGCGCAAGTCCCCCTGACCCTGGAGGGGAAGCGCGTCGGTTTGCTGTGGAATGCCAAGCGAGGGGGTGAGGTGGCCCTCCGGCGCGTCGGTGAGGCCCTGCAAGAGCGGTTCCAGGATTGCGAGGTCATCTTCTATCCGGGCATGATGCCCGCTCCCAAGGTGATCATGGAGCAGGCCAAGCAGGAGTGCGACGTCGTCATTGGCGCGACGGCGGATTGAGGCTCCTGCACGTCGTGGCTTGCCCGCGACATGGCGGAACTGGAACGAGCCGGAAAACCCACCGTGGGCTTCGTGGCCAAACGGTTCGAGGGCGACTGGCGGGCCAGCGCCGGGGCCTTTGGAGTCGAGCAACTTCGCTACGTTGTGTTCCCCGAGGTCTTGACCGGCATTACCCCGGAGAGCATCAGGAGCTACACCGACGACAACGTGGACGAGATAGTCCAGCTCCTCACCAAATCCCTTCAGTGCAACGGCTCGAAGGGCGTCGCGCATCCAGCCGAGACGGAGGTACTGACCTTCAATGGGTCGGACCGTTACGACGCGGTCCAGGACATGAACCGGGAATACCTCGACTCCGGCTGGGGCGACGGTTATCCCCTGCTGCCTCCGACGCCCGAAGCCGTGGCGGCCATCCTGAAGGGAACCCGGAGGGCGCCGGGAGATGTGGTGGCGATAGTCGAGCCGGGCATGGGCGTGGCTACGGTCGAGAAGATGGCCATAAACGCGGCCATGGCCGGCTGCTCCGCCGAACAACTTCCCCTCCTGATCGCCGCGGTAGAGGCCATGGCGACAAAGCCGTTCCCGCTGCGCAACCTGACGCAATCGACGGGCGGCCAGGGTTTGCTGTTCGTGGTGAACGGGCCGATCGCCGGGCGGCTGGGCATCAACGGCGCGCAGAACGCGCTGGACGTTGGCAAGCCGTCCCGCGTCAACGTAATGCTGGCCCGCGCCCTGCGGCTGATAATGCTGAACATAGGCCACGACTACCCCGGCCATCTGGATATGGCGACCATCGGGGCTTTTCGAGGGCTGCCTTTCCTGACCGCCGAGAACGAGCTTCGCAGCCCGTGGGCACCCTATCACGTCGACCGGGGCCATGCCCGCGCGACCAGCACCATCACGGTGTGCGGCAGGTCCCACCAGGTTGACTGCGAGGACCTGCAGAACTGGACCGCCGAGCGGGTGCTGACCTCCATTGCCGGCTATTCGTCCACGATGCCCCACGGCGGCTACAGCATGATAGCAACCAATGACGAGGTCATCGACCACTCGATCAACCTCAACATCCTGCTCGCTCCGGACCATGCCAAGTCCATCGTCAGGGACGGCGTGACCAAGCAGGGGGCTAAGGAGTACATCCTCAATCACGCCAAATTCAGGGCGAAGTTCGCGAAGAACCACTTCGTCGATGACAACCAGCCCGCACCGCAGTGGCGATGGATACTGGACCTGCCCGATGACCACCTGCTCCAGGTGGTGGACTCCGCGGAGCGCGTCAATATCTTCGTGGTCGGCGGCGAAGCGGGCCGAAGCGTGGTGCTGGAGGGCTTCGGGACTCCCGTGACCAGGGAGATAGAGACCGGCGGCTGACCCGCGGCGGCACCTTCGGGCGCCCACGGTCTGATACGGGAATGCCGGCGAGTATGGAACGAGAGGTGTAGCTATGCCCGAGCAACGGAAGTCAAGTACCGGCGCCAGCGAGCCGATTACCCTGGTGGGAGTGGGGGACATAAGCCCAAACCGCGAAGATCCTCCCTCCATCTTCCGCTTCTGTGGGGATGTGTTCCGAAAGGCGGACATAGTCTTCGGTCAGATGGAAGCGCCTCTGTCGGACCGGGGCGCTCCCCAGTTCGTGCCCTCGCGGCCGGCCAAGCTGCGCGCCAACAATATTACAGCGCTCACCGAGGAAGGCGCTGGGTTCGACGTGATGTCCCACGCCGCCAAACACGCCGATTCCAACAAGACCATGATTGTCAAAGCCTACATCCAGGATAAGAGGATACAGAAGGTGACCTACATCCCGGTCTTGATCAACTCCAACCGAGAGCCGGAGGTGCTCCAGAAGCAGGACCCGCGGGCCCAGGAGATCTTCGACTACTTGAAGGAGATCTCGGAAGGCGAAAATCTTGACGTTCGCTTCTCCTGGGAGGGCGACGAGGTCTTGATTTCCAGCTAGCCATCTGTCTCATGAATGGTTTGATGCCCTGCCCGTCTTTCCGGCGAAGGCCGGGAACCAGCCAACGCTTCGCTGGATTCCGGCCTTCGCCGGAAAGACGCTAGTGGTGGGTATGCCGCAGGATTCCGCTGGAGTAAAGCTATTTACGAGACTGTACACTAGCCTCTCCGGCCGAGAGGAAGGGGCACGGCCACCGACCGGCGAGTGGTTCGCCCCCTGGACCAGGGCAGGCCGGCAGCCCGAAAACCCGGCCCGAAACCCGGTAACGAAGGAGAGGCACATCATGCGTGAGAGAATCAAAGTCCCGCCGGCCGAAGAGGTGGTGGAATACCTGTTCAAGTCCAGGTCCCTGGGCTTCCTCCAGCGTGACTACCGGCTGTTGATGTGGATCAACCACGTCCACACCCTGATGCTGATGGATCAGGGAATTATTACCCAGGAAGCGGGCAAGTCGTTGCTTCGGGCACTGGCCGAGTTGGAGGAGCGGGGGATAGAGGCGTCTTCTCTTGATCCCAACCTGGAAGACCTGTACCTGAACTTCGAACATTCTCTCATTCAGAAGGTGGGAGTGGATGTCGGGGGCAGAATCCACACGGGCCGCAGCCGCAACGACATCTACGCCACGATTGCTCGTATCGCGGCCCGGGAGGCCCTGTTCACCTTCTCGGAAGACCTGTTCGAACTCCGGGAGGCCCTGCTACAACTGGCCGGAGAACACGTCGATACCGTGGCCCCCGGCTACACTCACCTTCAACCGGCTCAACCCACCACCTTCGGCCATTACCTGGTCAGCGTGTCCCTGGCGTTGGAGCGGGACGGAGAGCGCCTGCTGGAGGTTTATCCCCGCCTGAACCTGTGCCCTCTGGGCGCTTGTGCTTTTGCCGGAACGGGTTTCGCCATAGACCGCCACATGACAGCCCGCCTGTTGGCCTTCGATGGCATAGTTGAAAGCACCCTGGACGCCGTGGCCTCCCGCGACTACGTTTCGGAGCTTCTGGCGGCCATCGCGGTCATGGGTGTCACCTTGAGCCGTCTGGCCCAGGACCTCTACCTCTGGTGCTCCGACGAGTGGGCTACCGTCGAGGTGGGCGACGACGTGGCCTCGACCAGCAGCATCATGCCCCAGAAGAAGAACCCCATCATCCTGGAGCACATCAAGTCCAAAGCCGGGCACCTGGTTGGAGCCCTGGTGTCCAGCCTGGCAGTCCAGAAGAACGTCAATTTCATGCACTGCCGGGATATGAGCACCGAAGCTGTCGCCCCTCTGTGGGACGCCCTTGGTCAGGGAGAAGCCATGCTGAAACTGGCCAGAAGGATGGTGCTGGGCCTTAAAGTGAACAAGGAACTCATGCTCGAGCGGGCGGCAGGAGACTTCTGCACCGCTACCGAGCTTGCCGATTTCCTGGTGCGCGAAAAAGGGTTGCCTTTCCGGTTGGCCCACGGCATCGTGGGCAACCTGGTTACCCGGGTGTTGGACCAGGGGCTAGCCTGGAATTCCGTTGACAGCGGGTTGATTGACCAGGTTGCCCAGGAAATAACGGGAGAACCTCTCAGCCTGACCGGGGATCAGATCAGGCATGCCATCGATCCTCTGCTCAACATCCAGGGGAAGGGAGCCGCCGGGAGCCCCAGCCAAGCCGAGACCAGGAGCCTCATCAGCTGGGCTAGAGAGGGTCTGGAACACCAGCGAAGCAGGGTACGAGGCTGGCAGACCGACCAGGACCGGGCCCGGCAACTGCTCGAGCGGGAGCTGGCCCGCGTCGAGTAGGAAGCGACCCAGTCGAATCGATCCAACGAGGCTACTGTCCCGTAAACACCCCGATACCCGGCCCGTCTTCCCGGCGAAGGCCGGGAACCAGCCTACGCCTTTCTGGATTCCGGCCTTCGCCGGAAAGACGATTGTAGGGGGGCGCCGACTAATTTCGCCGAGGTGAAGCTATTTACAAGACAGCAACCAAGTCCGTACCGGCGCTGGAACAGCTTCTTTCAGGCGACAACCCGCACCTGATCCTGTAGGCGACAGTGGCGCCGAGGGGTATCAGGCGGGTTGAACCAGCTCTATGAGCAGTCATCCGGCCCTTCGATATAGGCCAGGAGGGCCCCGGTCGGCACCTTTGTGAGCGGCAGCACCACGCGAACTCCAGCTTTCTTCAGACGGTCCAGTTCCGCCTCCAGGTCCGAGACGCCGAATCCGAAGTGCTCCAGTCCCAGCCGGTTCAGTTCGGCGGCGCTCCTTTCTTTTGACGCCCCGGCCGGCTGAGAGGAAATGTTGAGGCGCACCGGGCCTCCGACCTCCATGCTCACGGTCACGGTACCCGGCATGATCTCCCTTTCCGACACTATCCTGGCGTTGAAGTACTTCTCATACCACGATGCCGAAGCCCGGGAGTCTGACGACCTGATGTGCACATGATTGATTGAGTATTCCATGATGCTTCTCCTTTCTTGCGGGCTGCGGCTGTTTCCAATCCAGCCGCACTGAGGTATCTTAGAGGCACCCACTCCGAGAGGAAGGTAATGCCATGGCCACGTTGGTTACAGGCGGCACGGGATTCGTCGGTGGCAACATAGTGAGAACCCTGGCCCAACGGGGACACCGGGTCGTTTGCTTCGATCTGGTGCCGCCCAATGAGTTGCTCACCCGCTATATCCAACCCTGGGCCGACCAGGTCACCTTTCTCCAGGGGGACATCCTGGCCCCCGGCGACTTGGAACAGGCCGAGGACCATGACATAGATAAGATTGTCCACGCCGCCGTGTTTACCGGGGTCCTCCCCGAAGTGGAGGCCAGCCGCAGCCGTTCCATCGTGGAGGTCAACGTCATGGGCACCACCAATCTGCTGGAGCTGGCGCGGCGGATAAAACCCCAACGCTTCCTCTACGTCAGCTCCGGCGCGGTCTACGGCACCCGGCCCGGACCGGAAGAGGTGCTCCGGGAGGACGCCCACCTTCACCCTCACACCCTTTACGAGTCGACCAAGTACGCCAGCGAGCTGTTGACCCGCCGGTTCGGCGAGATGCACGGCTTCCAGACCTTGGCTACCCGCCTGAGTTCCCCCTACGGTCCCATGGAGCGGGTTACCGGCCATCGGGCCAACCAGTCCGTCGTGAAAGACCTCACCGGAAGGATCATCCGCGGCGAGACCATCGCCGTCAGCGACCGCGGCCTGGGCCGCGACTACACCTACGTGGCCGATACAGCCGGCGGGATCTGTAGCGTGTTGGACGCACCCAGCCCCTCCCACTTTGCCTACAACGTGTCCACCGGACGCTGGCTAACCTTGGGGGACATCATCGACGCCCTTCAGGAGCTGCGGCCCGGCATCCGGGTGGTGGAGGCTTCCCCCGGCGACGACAACGACGTCTCACTCGGCGGCTCCAGGTCCCGGATGGACGTTTCCCGTTTGCGTGACGACATTGGCTTCACCGCGGAGCATGACCTGGCGGCGGGTCTCACCGCCTACTTGCAGTGGAGAGAGGAGTACGGTTTCCGGGATTAGCCCCGAAGCCACCGCCCGCGTCCCCAACGCCTCACCAAGGGATCCACGGGCTGCGTGCCAGCGTATCCCGCCGGGTCCCGTAGGGAGGTTATACGTTCACGCGGTATACGCGAGTGGCGTTGTCGTGGAACAAACCGGCGCGCTCGGTTGCCGAGTAGCCCTTGGACAGCCGTTTGAAGGCGTTGTACAGCACGTGGTGGGAGTACGCCACCTTATCGACGGGGAAGTTGCTTTCGAACATGCACCGGCTGGGTCCGAACTTCTCGATGCAGTAATTTACCAGGGGCGCCAGGGATTCCGCCAGCTCCTCCGACCCGATGGGCACGGTCCGGGCATGCCAGTCGAAGCCGATGATGGGCATGCCGATGCCACCCAGCTTGACGTTGACGTTGGGGCATTCCGCCACGGCCGCGATGCCGCTTCGCCAATTGGCGAGCACCTCATCGTCCCGGTTGGCATAGGGGCCGACCCGCAGCAGGCCTCCGATATGGTTCAAGACGATCGTCACGCCGGGGACGGCCTTGGCGAGATCCGCCAACTCGGGCAGCTGTGGCGAGTACAGCCAAATGTCCAGGGAAAGGCCCTTTCGCGCCAGCACCCGCGCGCCGGCCCGGTAATTATCACCGGCCATCTGGCCCTGTATCTGGTACGCGGAGGTGTTCTCCACCTCCGCGTGGGGGTCCCAGGTAGCGGAGTGGCGGACCCCTCGGAACCGGTTTGGGCTGGCTGCCTGCAACGCTTCCAGGACCGGCTCAACTTTATCGCCCAGGTTCAGGTTGGCGTGACCGACTATGGCTGCCGCTGCCCTGCCCGGGCCGTAGAGACCGCTCGCGCTGGCGGCGGCCAAACCCTGGACGAATTCGACCTCACCGACGGGGCGCATCTCCTCCGGTCCGTCACGACGGTACATGGACCTTGCCTCGACGTACACGGTGGAACGGACGTTGTGACCGGCGTTGATGTCATCGGCCAGCTCGTGAAGAAGATACCGATGATAGGGAATCCGCGCGGTCCGGAAGTCCCGGAAGTGGTGATACGGATCGCAGATGGGTATCTCCGGCTCCAACGTCGGTTCCTGGGTCTGAGCAAGCCAGTCATTGCCTCCGAATGGCACAATGATGCCTCCTTGGCGTCGATTAAATGGTGCTGGGCAGCGGCCCAATCATATTAATGTGGACCGTGAGCGATAATAGGCCAGGGGTCATCTCCAGCGTGGGTCTGACTCAAATTCGGTCAGGTCGGTGCCTTGAAAGAGGGCTATCGACCGGGCGCCAGGACAGCCCCTCCGGGGCCGCAATCCCCGATACGCCGGCCACCTACAAGTATCGCCGGATCAAGTTCAGGAACAGGGGGTTCGCTCTCCGGTCCTCTCTGCGGCTTCCCACTTTCGCTTATGGCCCACGGGGCTGACCCGGCTAGCGCACCCGGTGCTCAGACACCCGCCGCGAGCTTGTCGACGAACCCCCTCGCGAAGAGCGCCATCCGGTACACGTCTTCAAAGTTGCTGACCAATCCCAGCGAAATTCGTACCGCCCCGGCGCTTTTCCCGTCTCGCCGCTCGAGGATGCTGAGAAACTGGTCGAAGGTCATCCTCTCGTCGTTCTTGAAGGCCTCGTCCATATCTTCCTTGGTCAAGCCATGGGCTATTTCGCCGGCGCCCGGATTGCAGAAACAGCCGGTCCTCAGCGAGATTCGCTCGCTGCCGGCGAGAGCTTCAACCCGCCGATGGTCGATTAGGTCACCGTTGGGATCATAGAAGTTGATAGCAACCGTCCCGCCACGATCTATCATATCGGTCGGGCCGTACACCTTGACTAACGGCGATCCGTTTCCGTGCCTTATGGATATCAGGTCCTCCAACATCCAACCGGTCAGACAGGCTACCCTCGCGTGAACCTTGTCCACTCCGACGGCTGCAACGTGTTTGAGACCTATCTCCACGGCAGGCAGGTTGAGGTAGTTAATGGTCCCTTCTTCGAAGGCCGCCTCGCCTTCGGCCAAGAAACGGTCGTCGGCCTGGACTGAGGCCATGGTAATGGTTCCACCGGCAAACCAGGGCTTGGAGAGTTTGGCCAGTGCGGCCTTGCGGGCCAGCAAGCACCCGACTCCCGTGGGGTAGCCAAAGATTTTGTAGAACGAGAGGGGAACGAAGTCCGGGTGCCATTTGCTCAGGTCCAGCCGATTGGTTGGCAGAAAAGCCGCGCAGTCGGCCAGTACATCCCATCCCTTTGCTTGGGCCTCGGCTATCCACTCCAGCGGGTGCTGAACTCCGGAGAAGTTGGATTGTATTGGGTAAGCGAACAGGTTGTTGCTTCCCGCTTGAGCGTCGCCCAGGCCACCGGCCAGTCTGTTCTCATCCAGCCGGAGTTCCGGTGGCATCACCGGGACGTAGGTCACGCTGGCCCCTTTGGCCCGGGCGAACTCGCGTATGCCGTTGATCGAGTTGTGGTTGTCGAAGGTCAGCAGGTATTGCCCCCCCGGGCCGAAGGGGTACGATTCTCCCACGAGCTTGATGGCCCCGGTGGCGTTGGGGGTGAAGATGGCCACGTACTCTTCGGGTGATGCGTTGAAATACTCCAGAACGTAGTTTCGGGCGCGATCCACCAAAATGGTGCTCGCCTCAGACGCCGGGCTCGTGGAGTGGGGATTGCCTAACACCCCTTGCCTTAGCAGCCCCAGGTGGTCCTGCAACTGGGAGTCGGCGTATAGCCCGCCACCGGTATAGTCCAGGTACGGCTGATTCTGCTCTTCGAGGCGGCCGTACTCCCGGGCACGCAGATCGTCCAGCGAGGTGGTGGTTTCGTACGCGGGGTAATCTCGCCTGAACCGGGCATAGGCGACAGCCATCGGTTCCGCGGCCATGTCTCCGGGCTCCCTGCCGCCATCTTGTCCTGGTCCCATCGCTCAGCCCCCTGGGCGTTTCGTAGTGGACAGCCCCGTGCCAATCGCCGGCTTCCCAGTTCGTGATTCGCGAGCCACCCGCGGTTGTTACGGGGAAGTCAGTCGAAGTCCGGGTGTGTCAGCCCGGTCTCCATCTCGACCGGCCCGCGGATTCCGGGTCTGCGGCCGGCTCCGCCGTAGCGTGTTTAGTTGTTTCGCCGAGCCCGGCGAACGCTTCACGCTCTGAGGTCATCAGCCACACTACGCCCGGCTTCGATCTAAGACGCCCCCTCCCCGGCCGGCCTCAGCAACGTTGCCGGTGGTCTTGACCTGGGCGCCGGGGACAGCTTATACCAGCAGAGTGTCGACCAACTATGCCTCTTGGAGGCGGAACTAGCCCACTAAGAACTGTCGAGACCCTGCTGGTGTTGGAAGAGGCTGCATCAGCCTGTCGTGCCGGACACCGCTAGATGGACGCATCTCCCACAGGCTCGACCGTGGCCGTGGACCGCTTAAACCCGGGCTCCAAGGAACCCTGGATGGCCGCGGCGTCTTCGGCCTCCACGAGGTACCAGATGGTGTGGTGGGCCCAGGCCCCCCAGCGCCCTTTCAGGGTGATGCCTTTTGCATTCTTGTTGAAGAGGATATCCAACCCCCCCTTCGCCGAAGGGGCAAGCCTCAGGAGTATGAACCTGGGTGATCATGAAAAGCATATAGTCGCTCCTTTTGGGTTGTTGTTGGGGACATCAACCGCCGGCTTAACTAAGAACTTGTCCCCGAAGCCCGACGCTTGGAGCCATCGTGGTAACTATCTCATGCGACGCGGGTCGGACGTTGTGCCGGGCCTCCCATCGACAGGCCGTCGCTGGAAGCTACCTCGTGTGGCAGACAATCGTATCCACCATGACTTTGGGGTAGGTTGATTGTAATCACCAAACAATCCGTGTCTAACGCGAATGCCTCATAATGAATACCTGGGGATAGAGTGCCACCCTTTCTGGCGGGCAGGCGGACCAACGTTGCTAGCGGGTGGCCGGTCCTTCCAGAAACCGGCGCGGGTTCTCGACCATGATCTGTTGGATGGCGTCGCCGGTAACTCCCAGCTCCTTCAAGTAGGGCAGGACATGCCGTGATATGAAGCTGTACCCCTCCGGTTGATACTTGGCCCGCTGCTCCCGCATCTCCGGCGTAGGTTGGCCGCTGGGCAAGGAGTAGTCGTGGCCCAGCATGATCCGTCCACCCCAGCCCTCATCGATCAGTCGCTTGACGATTTGGGTGCGCTCTTGCCAGAGTGGGACGCCCGGGAACCGGCCACCGGGAAACCGGTCCAAGCCGACCCAAACCCCGGTCTCGAGCAGTCCGACGATGTAGTCCACGTCCCGGGTGTCGTTGCTGTGTCCAATGTAGACTCGGCTCATGTCCATACCTTCGTCCTGGAGGATGCGGACCTGTTGCTCCCCCACCCGGTCGGGAGACCAGGTGTGGGTGAAGACGGGCGCCCCGGTGTGCTTGCTGGCCCTGGCGACGGCCCGAAGCACGGTCTCCTCCAGATCGGTTACGCCACCTCTGTCGCTGGCCGATTTGATGATTCCTGCTTTGACGCCCGTGTTCTCGATGCCCTCTTCCACCTCTTTGATAAACAGAGGCGCGATGGCGTCAGGAGACGCGGTGCGGAAGACGCGGGGTATGGCTTGGTGGCTGCCGGTGGCGGCGACGATGTGGACGCCGCTCAGTCTGGATACCTCTTGTATCAGCTCGATATCCCGGCCCATGTCGAAGGTGGTGGGCTCGATGTAGGACCGAATCCCCTCGGCATGGGCCTCCTTCAAGGCTGCAACGGCGTCCCGTATCACGGTCTCGCGGTCGAAGAATTGGGGATAGGTTCGGTGCATTCCGGCCGACCCCGTGGCGATGTGCTCGTGGCTGAGGGTGACTCCCAGTTCGCTGGAATCTATGGGTCCAAGGACCGTGTTAACGATGCCCATGGCGGACCTCCCAGTGAGTTCATGCCAAACGGCGGAATTCCGATGTAAGGCAAACTCCACACTGAAGGAAGAGGTACATGGTGTCAATGAAAACGGCTATCCCGATGCTGGACGGCGCCTAAGCGCCGGAGGTTGAGCGATTCACGGAGATCGGTGGTCCCGTGGCGGGACCCCGCACTAGATTCTTCGTCGCTTCGCTTATCGGAATGACGGTTTGGAGAGAGAGTCCAACTGTGCCGGTTGCCGGCTACTGGGACCGGCTTTAAGCAGGCTTGAATTTGGGCAGCGTCCACTCCGGAGTTACGTCGTCGAAGACAACGGTCACCGGCATGTCGATCTTGACATCCTCAACGGGGCACCCTATCACGTTGGAAATCAGCCGGGTGCCCTCCTCCAGGTCGATGGCGGCCAGGACGTGGGGCGCATCATCCTGGAAGGCGGGGTGCGTCGTCTGGTAGACGATGGTGTAGGCGTAGACCTTACCCTTGCCGCTGACGGTCACCCATTCCAGGTCCTGGGAGAAGCAGTTGGGGCACTGCTCCCTGGGATACCAGAAGAAGTCGTTGCACCTCTTGCAGCGGGGCTGTACCAGTTCGTGCCGTTTCGCCGCCTCCCAGTAGGGCCGGGTAGGCGCCGGGTTCTCTGGGATAGGAAGCGGCTTTTCATATTGGTTAGTCATGGTCATCCATCCTAGAGGGCGGCTTCGGTGCCGAGAACTGCCGAGACCATCTGTCCCGGAGGTCCCCCTCAAGTGTTGATCATACACAAGTCGTGTTTGGATACCTGGCGCCCCTCTTCGGCGGCGCGGCCTGTCAACTGGCGGAACGCCTCCAGGATCTGCTGGCACCCGCTGGCCCCGGCGGGATTCAACTGGCCCGACGAGAGCTGGCCGCCATCGGTGTTGACCGGGAAGGTCCCGTTGTAAGTCAGGTCCGTAGACTCCAGGAAGGGACCAATCTCACCCTTCTTGCAGAATCCGGCATCTTCGAGGCTCACGGCCGCGAGGATGGTGTATCAATCATAGAATTCAGCGAACTCTATATCATTCGGGCTATACCCGGACATCTCGAAGGCGCTTCGGGCCGATATGGCCGCTGGCACCGTGGTCATCCTGGGGTTTGTCCAGCTCGACGCGTACCCCCCGTGGACGCCTGCCCCGAGGACGAAGACGCGAGGGTTGGGAGACGCTTTGGCGTTGTCCGGCGAGGCCACGATGTAGGCTGCGGCGCCGGCAACCGGCATGACGCACTCCAGCAGGTGCAGGGGGTAGTTTACGTAACGGGAGGCGAGAACATCGTCGATAGTGATGGGCCCGGCGGCGGCGAACGCGGAGCGAGGGTTCTTCAGCGTGTTGAACCGTTGGTCCACCGCCAACTTGGCAAGCTGCTCGGGTTTGGTGCCGTACTCGTGCATGTGCCGGGTGTAGAGGAGCCCGTACATCGTGTTGGCCCCGGCAGCCATCCCGTAGGGGTCTTCGAACTCGGTGCGCGTGTTGGGCCCGACGACCAGCATGCGCCGGTCCCAGGCGACGTCGCGCCCCCCACCGAACACGCAGAGGATGTACTTGGCAATCCCGGAGTGAACCACGGCCGCGGCCGTTGTGAGGGCCACCCCGGAACTCGAGCCCATCATGCTCACGCCCGCCTGGTAATGGATCGGGCGGACTCCGATGTACTCTGCCATGGGTCCGGGGTAGGTCGGACCCCCGAAGGTGATGAGGCCGTCGATGTCCTCTCTGCGGAGACCGGCGTCGGCGATGGCCATGGCAGCGGCCTCAGCGCACAGGCCGCGCTCGGTCCTACCTGGCCAGTTCCTCCGATGCGGCGTCTCGCCGATGCCAATTATGCAAGCTTTGCCCCTGAGACTCATGGCTCACAACTCCTTACCTGTTGCTTGGCGTATAGTACAACGTAGCCCTTGAGTTGTAAACAGAATCGTCGTTCAGGGCGTGGATTCCGCTTGCGGCTTCACGGGGCCGCGCCCTACATCTTATTTTGTTTCCGTTGCCGGTGGGACGAAGTATAATGCTTTCGGAGTGGCGGCCCGCCGCACGCGGATTGAACAACCACCGCGCCTTCGGACTGCTCTCAACCAGGCTGCGACTTGCATATGAAGGAGGCGAAGAATGGATCTTAAATACGTCAAGTACGAGAAACGAGGCCACATCGCCTGGGTGACGATCAACCGGCCGGAGGTGCGAAACGCCTTGCACGTGCTTGCCCACCACGAGATGTTCAAGGTTTGGGAGGACTTCGACTCCGACCCTAATCTCCGGGTTGCCATAATCACCGGAGCAGGAGAAAAGGCATTCAGCGCGGGTAACGACCTGAAGTTCTCGACCGAATTGGCCCTTTCGGGGGAACGGCCGCCATTGCCGCCGCTAGGAGGCTTTGGCGGGTTCACGAATCCCCGGTTCAAGCTGTGGAAACCGGTGATCGCCGCGGTCAACGGCTTCGCCCTGGGAGGTGGCTTCGAGCTGGCTCTGGCGTGCGACATCATCATCGCCGCCGACCACGCCGAGTTTGGCCTGCCGGAGCCGCGAGTGGGCCTGACGGCGGGCGCCGGCGGGATGCACCGTCTCCCCCGCCAGGTTCCCATGAAGGTGGCCATGGGAATGATGCTGACCGGCAAGCGCCTTTCGGCGCAGGACGCCTACCGCCTGGGTCTGGCCAACGAGGTAGTACCCCTGGCGGACCTGCTGGCCACCGCGGAGCGATGGGCCAATGAAGTAATGGAGTGCGCGCCCATGTCGGTCCGTGGCAGCAAGCAGGCGGCGACGACCGGGCTCGACCTGCCTCTGGAAGCGGCCATGAACAATAGCTACTTCTGGGTGGACCGACAGGTGAATTCCCCCGACCGGCTCGAGGGGATGCGAGCCTTCGTGGAGAAGCGCTCGCCACAATGGATGGGCGAGGAAGGGCTAAATTAGACGGAGAATTGGCCCGGCATCGGGCGGCAGGTAAATTCCCGCTTGATGCCGGCGCCCCGGTCATGGGGAGGGCCGGCCGGCATCCACACCCCTGACTCCCCGGGGTCCTGCCGGGTCCCAATTGTGATGGCCGCCGGGGCGCCGCAGCCTTGGTCTACCGGTTCCGTATACGGTTAGACCCTGTTTCCTAAACCACCAGTGGCTTCTCGCCCCCTTCAGGAACGTCGACCTCGAAGGCGTTGACGTTCAGGGCGAGCAGGGAGTAGTACCCCATCATAGTGGTCAACTCCGTCAGTAGCAGGGCTCCGAAATGGTCCAGAGCGGCTTGAAACGTCCCCTGGCTGACCCGGTTGGTGGTGAACAGTTCGGTTGCGTAGTCCACGACGATCTGTTCGTCGGGTGGCAGTTTGGGCAGGGGCTTTTTGTCCCGGAGCGCGTCCGCGAACTCGTTGCTGATTCCCTGTTGACGAGCCCTGGCGGCGTGGGCGAACCAAATGTATTGGCAGTCCTTGGCCCTCGCGGTCAAGATCATCGCCATCTCTTGAATCTTCTGCGGCAGTTCCGACTGCTCCCTGAAGTAAAAGACCAGGTGATTGGCGCGTTTTCGCATCTCGGGGCTGTTGATCATCACCGATCCCGGTCCGTTTTCCATGTTGCCTCGGCTAATGGCCACTTCATGGTCGAAGGCTTCACGGTACTTCTCGGGTACTTGGTCTCGGGTTACAGTGGGGGTGCGCGCCATTGTTGGCAACCAGCACAAATGGGACAGTTTGGGACCCGAGAGATCAGAGGTGTGGAAGAGCTTGGGTGAGCTGCCTGAGGGTCCGGTTATGAAGTCTTCGCCTATCGATCGTTTGAGCCTTCACCTCCTTTCTGCGCTG
>PVBE012777373.1_pt1 | contig 17735 bp, 18 predicted proteins | sample 1631181 | NCBI WGS metagenome assembly PVBE01 (sample SAMN08397723, study PRJNA350692) | Marine metagenome, whole genome shotgun sequencing project. | isolation source: water | place: Pacific Ocean | collected 2012-04 | reverse complement strand
CTTATTTCAAACTCAAAGGGTGTCGATGAAGTAACCTTTGAACGAGAACTGTATGTTCTTCGACGTAGGATAGAAAAATCGGCAGCTGAAGCCGGTATTACGGATCTATACCTAGCGTCACTATCATGCAGGTCTATTATTTATAAAGGGATGATGTTAGCGGAACAAGTCGCAGTGTTTTATCCTGATTTGACGGATGAACGATTTGAAAGTGCATTCGCTATCTATCATCAGCGTTATTCTACAAATACTTTTCCTCAATGGTGGTTGGCTCAACCTTTCAGAATGCTTGCCCACAACGGTGAAATAAATACGTTAAAGGGGAATACAAATTGGATGAAAAGTCATGAAATTCGCATGGCTTCGAATGCCTTTGGGCCATTAGCTGATGATATAAAGCCCATCATCCCTGGCGGTGCTTCCGATTCTGCAGCGCTGGATGCAGTTTTTGAAGTTCTTGTACGTGCTGGTCGTAATGCGCCAATGGCTAAGACAATGTTAGTGCCTGAAAGTTGGTCAAATCAAGCAAAAGAGCTGCCAAAAAAATGGCGTGATATGTATTCCTATTGTAATTCTATTATGGAACCTTGGGACGGCCCAGCCGCTTTAGCAATGACTGATGGTCGTTGGGTTTGTGCTGGACTAGACCGAAACGGTCTACGACCAATGCGTTATGTTGTGACTGGTGATGGTCTTTTAATTGCTGGTTCTGAGGTTGGTATGGTGCCGACTGATGAGGCAACAATTAGAGAAAAAGGAGCTCTTGGTCCTGGGCAACTTTTGGCGGTTGATATGGAAGAGGGGCGCCTATTTCACGATAAAGAGATAAAAAACAAACTAGCAGAAAGTCAGCCCTTTGGAGATTGGGTAAGCAAGATCACTGATCTTGATAAAGTGCTATCAAAAGTTACTGAAAAGGCCGTCTTTTCAGGAAATCAGCTTAGAAAGAGACAAATAGCAGCAGGCTATTCAATTGAAGAAATTGAACAAATTTTAGCGCCAATGGTCGAAGATGCTAAAGAAACGTTAGCGTCAATGGGCGATGATACACCAAGTGCGGTTCTATCAAAAAAGTACAGACCACTCAGTCACTACTTCCGGCAAAATTTTTCACAAGTTACTAACCCACCAATTGACAGTTTACGCGAAGAGTCGTCAAATCGGGCACCTTCTAACATCGCTTCATCGAAGAGTGCCCCGTCAAGATCCAATTCTCGAAAGTCAGCGTCAAACAGGTACCGTTTTGCGAACTTTTTGTTCCGTAAGGACTTTCCTTTGAAATCTTTTGGTTCTTGACGTAACCAATTTCTATGTCGTGTCATTTGTATTCAATTCTCTACTATTTGATGTGTAATTTCATTTAACTAAATAGGCAACTGGAACAGACTGTTGTTACCAGAATAGAAGCCCTACTCCCTGAATTAATCTCCAACCCAAGTAGGCGATAACAGCTGCTACACCAACCCAGAAGTGCCATGGTACCTTTACTTCTTCTTGGTTATCGGTACTGAATTCACCCATTTCGACCATATTTCCACATTGTGGACAGCTCCCTACTTCTTCAATAGAAGCAGGATTAAGAAACTTATCGCAAGATACGCACCAAGGCATTGGTCTCTCTACTCGCGTCGAATGGCCAAAATAGCCACATCATCCTCGATCGCCTCACGTGAAAAGTCTCTAGCAGACTCAAGAAGGGTCTTTGTAAGCACGTCAGGAGATATTCCAGGGTCGCGGATAATGTGTTGGGCGATCCGGTCCTCACCGAAAAGGTCTTCGCCGTTTCGAACTTCAGCCAGCCCATCGGTATACATCAGGATCATATCGCCCTCTTCTAGAGGGATTTCTCGGCTGATATAAGTAGCTTTCGGGTTGAGCATCAGTAATGGGCCGGTAGCAGTTAACGGACGGACTTCTCGCTGGTGCCAGAGGAAAGCCGCTGGGTGGCCGGCACTGGCAAAGCGCAGCGTTCCGGCCTCTGTGTCGAAAACGACAACGACAAGAGAGATAAATTCCTCCAAACGGTCGCTTCCGGCCATCTGTGCGTTCAGTTCTTCCAAAGCTTGCGCAGGGTCACGGAACTGTTCGAGAAAAACTCTCAGGAGATACTTAGCTTGAAATGCAGTAATACTTGATTCGATTCCATGCCCAGCGACATCTCCAACTACGGCAACGAGCCTTGAATCAGAGACCTTGTATAGGTCAAAGAAGTCTCCTGCCATGAGACCCGTTCCTGCTTGGTAGATACGCCCCACTTCAAATCCTGAGAAGTTTGGTAGTTCGTCTGGGGCTAGGCGACTGGCCCAAGCTCGCGGCGCTAAGGTCTCTTGGTTCAGAGCCTCTTCTGCGCGTTTTTCCATTTCAAATCGCTCGCCGCTTAGTCTCGCCTCTCGCACTGCGTTGCGATTGTAGAGAAGGGAGAACATTGCCGGTATTGCCAATAGAGAAAAGAGCGCCACCGATGAAAGAGAGTTGGTGAAGGCGACAATAAACGAGACGAGCGCAATGAGGATGTAGGTCATTACTGCATGCAGATCTCTTCGGTAATCGCCTCTGGTCAGCGCAATTGCTTTTCGTTGAGCTACTGAATCCAATTCCTTCAGGTCATGAAGGTCAGCTTCTAGGCGCGCAAGGAGGCGGAGGCGGAGACGAGCTGATCTGCTCCAGGCATATGCCGCTGCAGCCGATATAACAGCTAAAGCCACTAAAAATGGAGTTTCCATGACATCACAAGCGTAGCGCCGGAAAACGGCCTGCACCTCTTATAAGGGCCGCAACGACGTTTTTTCTCTTGTTCTTGCCATTTCAGCAGGTCAGGATGGATGTAAAGGTCAAGTATTTCTGTTTCTCACACGTATTTTTATGGGAGTTGACCCTAAATCTAATTGAGAACGTAATTGGTTCTCCAAGTAGCGTATGTACGTGCGCGGGAGCTTCTTATTGACAAAAAAGGTGAAGGTGGGAGGATCGATAGATCCCTGTGTGGCATAAAGGACTCGGCCTCCAGCTGGAGCTGGGTGCGCAATCTGGGCTTTACTTATTGCCAGATTCACTTCTCGTGTCGGTATCCGCCTGTGATACCCGTGGATCGTTTCTCCCAGAATTGGGAAAAGCCGATGAATTCCTTTCCCAGATAGCGCTGAGATTTTCATCAATGGAGGGTCAGCGAGAAATCCTAATTTCATTTCAACTTGTTCAACCAGAAGTTCACGCTCATCAGTCCCAAGAAGTTCCCATTTATTGAGGACGACAACTATCGGACATCCAGCTGCGTCTATCCGTTCGGATAGGCGTTGATCTTGATGGGTCACACCCACTGTCGAATCGATAACAAGAAGCGCTATATCTGCCTTGTTGATAGCTTCCAGAGCTCGTATAAGTGAATAGTATTCGGTGTCTTCGCTGATCCGTGCTTTCCGTCGCATTCCCGCTGTATCAACAAACCGCATGGGCCCCAGATCAGTTTCTATCACCGTATCGATCGCATCTCTGGTTGTCCCTGCCTGATCATGGACTACCGCTCGCTCGGAGCCAATGAGCTTGTTAAACAAAGTGGATTTTCCTACATTTGGTCGCCCAACTATCGCTACGGCAATCATGTCATCGCTATCTTGGGTTTCATCATCCTCGTCAGACTCAGGTTCATACGGTTCACCTGATGAAAAATTCGCAATCACCGCATCGAGAAGGTCAGCCGTTCCTCTTCCGTGTAACGCTGAAACTGGTTTAGGTTCCCCCAACCCTAATGACATGAATTCCCACATTGCAGCCTCATGAGCGGGGTCATCTACTTTATTGGCAACGACAAAGCTCGGGCTAGTGCGACTTCGGAGTTTCTCTGCGATAAGTGCATCTTCAGCTGCGATCCCGATACGGACATCAACGACAAAGAGGACTAAGTCTGCGTCTTCTATTGCGTGCTCTGACTGTTGACTGACTTTATTATCGAGTGCTGTTGCTTGGCTTGTGTTGGGGAGCCAACCGCCGGTATCGACAAGGGTGAACTCCTTCCCAGCCCATTCCATTTCAAAATCGTTACGATCACGGGTTACACCAGGCCGTTCTTCAACAATGGCCTTCCTGCTTCCTATAAGCCTGTTGACAAGGGTGGATTTCCCTACGTTGGGGCGGCCTACAACTGCGACGACTGGGTTTCTAGGCATTGTTCTTCTCCAGTGCGTTGCGAAGGGCAATGCCATCTGTTGCAACGATTTCAACTTGTCGAGGGAGGTCTTCAGGCGTCACGCCATCGAGAAATTTTCCCTGAGAAAGACAAACATCTGGTATGAGGTACCTGTCTTCCGCTGGTTCCTTTGACAGCGCCTTGGCAATATCTTCCCCAACCATGAGCCCGGCGACTCCAATGTTTCCGCCGAAGAAACTATTTGAAACAGGAATAACCCTGACGTCATCTCTTCCTAATTCTTCTAAGAGCGGAGAAAGCAGTTGAGCTCCGTAATCTCCGGTTAATACTCCTATATTTCCTGTCTTTTTCTTGCGGATTGTGAGTGGGCGGGAAGGGTTCCGTTCCGCCCTGTATCCTTCTGCTGGAGCACTATCGACCCACGCGAAAAAACCTTCGGCTGGGTTTGTGGGCTCGGTGACTCTTCCGTGGAATTCCTGCTCAAAAGTACGATAGATCCCAACACCGTCTTCATACATGCCAAAGCCTTCATAAGTCTCTACGGTAGGGAATGGGCGCCCCGCCATCAGATAGTATTCGTCAGCTGCATGAACAATGCGCCTTCCAGTGGCATGGAGAAAGAGTTCTTGCCAGCGTTCAACAAGGTCGATCACAGCGCTTGCTTCATCTGCGGTGTGGGGGCGCATTCGGCCTTCCTTCGAATACTTACTTACTCCAAGAGGCACAACACAGAGAGACTGCAGCGAACGATAGCTTTCAAAGACTGTGCAAAGCGTATCATCGAGAACAGCCCCGTCGTTTATATCGGGGCACACCACGATCTGACCATGAACGCTAACCCCATTGTCGAGAAGCGCCTCGAGCCATCTTAAACTGGGTCCTCCACGGCGATTTCGTAACATCTCGTTTCGAACATCGGGATCAGTAGCGTGGATACTTACATTGAGTGGGGAAAGTCCTTCTGTGATCACTCTTTCGAGGTCTGCTTCTGTAAATCGAGTGAGCGTAGTAAAGTTTCCATACAGGAACGAAAGCCTGTAATCATCATCCTTGACATAGAGGCTTTGTCGCATACCAGGGGGAAGTTGGTATATAAAACAAAATTCGCAATGGTTGTCACATGTTCGGATCTGGTCAAAAAGAGCTGAATGAACCGTAACCCCCAGAGGTTGACCTTCTTCTTTTTGGATTTCTATTTCAAATGGGAGCCCCCCTCGTTGTACTTCTAAATCAAGGTTTGCTTCGTCCGTGAGCAGCTGGTACTGAATCACATCTCTAGGAATTTCTCCATTGAGCGAAAGGAGAACGTCATTAACTAGGATCCCAGCCATATCAGCTGGAGAACCCTTTACAACATCAAGTACGCGTGGCGAAGACATACTCTCTAGGTTATTGCCCAACCCAAGCCTTCAGTGGAAACCATCCAAGAAGCGAAGAAAATTCGGAAGTTCCCCTGAGAAGTGCAAATAACTGTGTTTTCACGCCACACTATATATATGGCGGTAAATAAGGTTGTTCTCGCTTCCCCCCGAGGCTTTTGCGCTGGTGTAGAAATGGCAATCAAAGCGCTTGCGTGGATGGTTCGCGCTTTCCCTAGCCCCGTGTATTGCTATCACGAAATTGTTCATAACAAAATCGTTGTTGAGCGATTTGAAGCACTAGGAGTTATCTTCGTTGATGACATCAGCGAAGTCCCCTCGGGATATCCCGTGATGCTAAGTGCACATGGGTCAGCCCCAGAAGTTGTAGCATCAGCACGACAACAAAGCCCCTTCGTTGTCGATGCAGTGTGCCCCCTAGTGACAAAGGTCCACCACGAAGTAAAAGTCCGAGTAAACAAAGGCCACGATATTATCTACGTCGGCCACGAGGGGCACGAGGAAGCATTGGGCACGATGGCGGTCGCCCCTGAGCAAACACACATAGTGGAATCCGTTTCATCTGTAGAGAATCTTCCTGACTTTGCCGGTGATGTTTCCCTCTTGGCGCAAACTACGCTTAGCCACCGCGATTGGGAATCTATTTTAGAAGCAGCGCAAAAGCGTTTCCCCTCACTGGCTGTACCAGGAAGGAGCGACCTTTGTTTCGCTACAACAAACCGGCAGGGCGCGCTCATGTCCATAGCGGAACGATGCGATAGTGTCATCGTCATCGGATCAGCAAATTCATCCAATACACGTGCACTAGAGCGACTTGCCATTGAGGTCGGATGCGAGGAAGTGCACCGGATAAATCATGCTTCAGAAATTCCCAAGGGGCTGACTGGAACCGTCGGAGTGACAGCTGGAGCATCTGCACCAGAAGAACTAGTGGTCGCCGTCTTGGAAGCACTCGATCCAATTGACGGCGTGGAAGAGTTCCGGTTTGTCCTCGAAGAAGAATATTTCCCTCCCCCGCGAGAACTGCGCTCACTAATTCAGGCCATCGGGTTTTTCTCAAAGGTAGGGCTAGTAGGGCCAGAAGCTGAAGCCGCTATTGACGATAGGTCTATAGAAGCTTCCGACGTCTTGACATCTCTTCGATAAGCTCTAGAGATAAATTTTTTCAGGATCTTGCAATAGTTTGAGCCTCATCAAAAAGATCTTGTAGGATTGCGTGCAAGCTATCCGAGTACTCCTTTAGCGCTGATCTTGAAACCCTCTTTTCGCCTTCCACTGGTTTCGGGGGCGGTATCATTTCTCCGTAGAGAATCACAACACGCCGCGGATGAGGAAAAAACTTTCCCTTTGGCATCGCCTTTTCCGACCCCCCTATTGCAACTGGAAGTATTGGGGCTTCAGCTTTCGCGGCAAGCCAGACAGCCCCATCTAGAATCGGAAAGATTGTTGGACCAGACTTTCGTTCCCCCTCAGGAAATACGGTAAGGGCTTTCCCTTGGCGAAGCGCGTTGAGAGACGCGTTGAGAGCCGACTTGTCAGCTTTAGATGAACGATCCAATGGTATTCCACCCATTCCAGGCAGAGCCCATGCCCAGAATTTTGTCACAAACAACGACCCTTTAGCCAGAAAGAAAAGCTTTCGGCGGCAGGTAGCACTTATTAAAGGGACATCAAGATTTGACCGGTGGGTAGGCGCAACAATAACCCTGCCGTTCTTCGGCAATGCAGTACTGTTCTTTGCGTAGACGCGGAAATAGAGAAAAAATGCTATTTTCGCGACCCCTTTGAGAAAGACGTAGAGAAGACGGGAAGGTAGCGACGCTTCTGAATCCATTGATTCTCGTGCTTGTTCAAATGCCGTCATCTGCGGAATAATTCCTCAATATAGTCCGAGGTCTCTTGGATTGTTTTCCCTGTTGTATCGATAATAACGGCATCTTCATCAGCTACTAAAGGAGAATCCCCACGGGTACTGTCTTTGGTGTCGCGTTGCAGTATCTCCTCTGTGATGTCTTCGACTGCACGACCGGACTCCAAACTACGACGCCTCGCCCGTTCCTCTGCAGTTGCAGTGACATATACCTTCAGTCGAGCATGCGGGAATACGACCGAGCCGATATCACGACCTTCAAGGACTCCTCCCCCACGAACTCTGGCCCATGATCGTTGTTGACGCCGCATTATTGATCTCACACCGGGGTTTGCAGCTACTTGACTAACTGCCGCATTAACATCAGGGCTCCGAATGACCTCTGTGAGGTCCTTCCCATCCACATAAACCTTTTCATTCTCGAATTCTATTTTGATACGCTCAGCGATTGATGCTATCTCTGCATCATCATCCAGAGAAGACGCATCTGTTAATGCCACTGCCGCAACGCTCCGATACATAGCGCCAGTATCTAAATAACCCAGACCTAACTGGTCAGCCACCTGCTTTGCAAGAGTTGATTTTCCTGAGCCAGCTGGCCCATCGATAGCAATAATGCTGAGTGTTGCGTCACCTGCAGAACGAACTTGATCGAGAACATCAAAAAACGTTGGAAACGTTTTCCCAACACATTGGGGAAAGTCAAGTGTAATCCCCGGGGCCACAAGGCCCAGAATAGAGAACGCCATCGCTATTCGATGGTCATCGTAAGTATGTATGGTCCCCCTTTCTACTTCTCCTGGGTGAATTTCCATACCTGTTTCTGTTTTTTCGGCCTTGATCCCGACCTTACGAAGTTCAGCTATCAACGCCGCTATCCGATCCGACTCTTTCTGGGCTATGAAAGCAACATCACGGATATTGGTAACTCCAGACGCAAATGGAGCAATAGCAGCAAGCGTAGGGACAGTATCTGATATTTCTTTCATCGATACATCAACTCCGTTAAGCGTTCCGGTTCCAACCACAGAAAGTGAATTATCGCCGTAAATAATCTCAGCCCCCATTTTTTCTAATATCTCGGTAAATTGAATATCTCCTTGAATGGATTGACTTCCTAATCCATTTACAGTGACGCTCCCTCCAGACACTGCTGCTGCTGCGAAAAAGTACGACGCAGCGGAAGCATCCGGCTCAACAACGTATTCTGTGCAGTGATACCCAGTCGGCGAAATCACATATTTTCTATCTTCGGCTTGGTGTATCTCTGCGCCGAATGACTTCATGACAGCTACTGTCATGTCGACGTATGGCTTGGAAACCAAATCCCCTTTTATGTGGACTTCTAATTCATCGGGAAAGCATGGGGCAGCTAAAAGAAGAGCTGAAATGAATTGACTAGAAGTTTCTCCATCAAGGGTAATTTGGCCACCTTTCAGATTTCTTCCGTTTACGACCATAGGAAACGTATTCGGCTCTTCGAGGTATTCGATCTGCACGCCAAGAGCTTCGAGAGCACCACAAAGCTGTGCATGGGGGCGGTTTTTGATTTGCTTATCCCCATCTATCTTTACGCTTTCACCAGAAAGCGCTGCTAGAGGTAGGCAGAACCGTGCGGTAGTTCCGCTTTGATGAACCCAAAGAGCGTCGGATGTGCTTCCCAACGCGCCCCCTACCCCACGGATAGATATTGAAGAGCCATCATCATTAGGCAATATTTCAACGCCTAGCTTCCGTAAGGAATCCATCATCACGAGAGTGTCTTGAGAAAATAGAGCACCCGATACAACAGATTCACCATCAGCTAACGCAGCTACTATTAGGGCCCTGTTAGTAATACTCTTTGAACCTGGAATATCAAGGGTGACATCCGGTGGTACGACAAGAGAGTCGATAAGTAGCATGGCTACTCCATAGCCCTAACCGAAGGTCGATAGCCATTTGACATAAGTCCTCCGACAAGTCGCTCGCTCTTGTCCGCAGGCACAACCATAATGACAACACCTCTCTCGCCTTCTGATGAATGCGCTATTTCAAGATCATAAATATTGACATCAATCTCCGTTGCTAACCTCGTTAGGCTTGCGAGCTCCCCTGGTTGATCAAGAACAGGGATACGGACAACATCTAAGTCAATATCATCAGGAACTCCAGTTGGGAGATTCACTCTCGCTGTTCTTGCTTGCTCCAGCTCCCTTAGTAGGGCATCCCTGTCTTTCGCAGCAATGTTATTTCGTGTTTGTTCAAGCGACCTAACCACTTCATCTATGACTCTTAGAATGGCATCAGAATTATCAATGCAGATATCAGGCCAGATACCTGGATGCCCTGCTGCTATCCGCGTCATGTCCCTAAAACCACCAGCTGCTAAGCGAAGAAGCGGAAGGTGTTCTTGGGAATGGTCATCGGCGATTCTCATAAGAGCGCCCGCTGTCAAATGGGGCACATGGGATACGACGGCCACAACTTCATCATGGGAGTCGGCATCTATGACAACTACGTCAGCTCCAAGTTCAACTACTGTCGCTCTCACACTTGCAAAGTATTCATCACCGGTAATTTCAGCGGGAGTGAGAACCCATGCTGCTCCTCGAAAGAGATCTCCTCTCGCCCCTCGGATGCCCTCTTGTTCGCTGCCGGCCATAGGATGACCAGGGACAAATTGTGGGCTATTTATTTCTTGCACAATGGAACCCTTAACGCTTCCAACGTCGGTAACGGCTTTCGCCCCTTCATGGAGTGCTTGCCGGACTCCAGAGACGACGCTGCTAACGGGAGTGGCAACAAAAGCAACATCGACGTCCTTCATGGTCCCAACTTCATCGATTGCACCGATCTCTAGCCCAAGATTTTCTCGCTCTTGGTCTACATCCTGACCTACGACATGCCAGCCAGCTTCACGAAGCGCTATGCCGATTGAACCGCCAATAAGTCCAAGTCCTATGATCCCTGCTTTTCCACTCATTTCAGCCTCCCTAACGGGAAAGAGCGATGAATACGTTGCTTATTGATCCTACGCCCACTCTTAAGATATTAGTCTTGGTTGCTGAGAAAGCTGAGAGTATTTTCCCGATAATGACGAACATGGTTATTCGTCGCTCTCAACACTCGCTACAGCACTCTCCAAACTTCGTATTTCCTTCATTGTTAATTCTCGAAATGTCCCAGGCGGTAATTGTCTATCACTGATGGGCCCTATCCTTGTCCGTATTAAACGATGGACAGGGTGACCAACTTCAGCACACATTCTTCGAATCTGTCGATTGCGGCCTTCATGAATGACTATTCTCAGTAAGCCTTTTTCCACCTGTGAAACTTTCGCTGGTGCTGTTCTCCCATCTTCAAGCTCAACTCCTTCTCGTAATGTCCGAAGCGTTGAGCGCGATATCTTCCCGGAAACAGTAACGAAGTATTCTTTCGGTATTCCAAATGAAGGATGCGTTAGTCGATAGGTCATCTCCCCATCATTTGTTAGCAGGAGTAGTCCTTCGCTTTCTCGATCTAAGCGCCCAACGGGAAATACGCGAGGATTCGCCGGAATAAAATCCATCACTGTTTTACGTCCTTGAGGGTCACTCGCAGTCGATACGACGTCAATAGGCTTATACAGAAGGTAGTAGACGAGGTCAGGCTTGACACTCACTCGGATTCCGTCAACTTCCACTTCGTCCTTTGAAGAGTTCACTCTTTGACCTATGGTCGCTACTTCATTGTTGACCCTAACTCGGCCTTCAGAAATCATGACTTCAGCGACCCGCCTACTAGCGATCCCAAGGCGTGCTAGGACTTTCTGGAGCTTTTCTGTACCAGTTGTTTCCTGCTCCACAGATCTACGTCGCCGGCGGTGTGTCTTTTCCGGACTGCATAGAAAGCCCCTGGTCTGACTCGGCTGGTTGAGCTTTAAGGGGTTCTGGGCGGAGTCCGCTTTCGAGAGCTTCCACCACATCAGCGCCTGGAACAAAGTCGGCAAGTGCTGGTAAGTCTTCTAGTGAATGCAGTCCTACTCTTTCGAGAAATAGCGACGTTGTTCCAAAAAGGACAGCAGCGCCTGGGCCGGCATCTCTCCCAACTTCGTAGACGTAACCGCGTTGCTGTAATGTCCTGACAACAGAATCGACGTCAACTCCACGTATCGCTGAAATCTGCATACGAGAAATTGGCTGCTTGTATGCGATAATGGCTAGCGTTTCAAGCGCAGCAGCAGAAAGTCTGGAGCTCTGCCCTTCTACAACGAAACGCTCAACATACGGTGCGGTATCAGGGTGCGATTGGAAACGGTACCCTCCCGCAACCTTTGTAAGTACAAATCCCCGATTGTCCTCCTCGTACTCATTTGCGAGATCTTCACAGATCTCCTCGACTTTTTTCTTCGGGATTTCTAATAGTTGCGCCATCATATTGGACCCGACAGGGTTGTCAGAAACGAGGATGATAGCTTCAATAGCTCTTCGGTATTCGTCAGTTATTTTGATCACCCCTCATATGCATCGATAGAAGAAAGGCCACTGATATTATCTAGCCCAACCCATTCAATAGTAAGAGCTCCGAAAGTAGATAACTGGGTCAGCTCGACAATACCTTGCTTGTACATTTCAAGGATCGCAAGAAAATGCACGACGATCTCTATTCTGTCTACAGCGTTGTTAGTCAATTCCCGTAGCGTTGTTTTGCCTTGTCTTTCGATCTCTCCGATCAATCTGTCAACTGTCTCGGCAACCGTCAATTTTACTGGGGTGACATGGAAGAAATCGATCGATGGCTTAGGAGCCGTTACCCGTTGATAAGCGTCCGCTATGTCTTGTGGAGTAACCCCCACTAATAGGTCGGGAACTAATCCCAAAAACTGTTCTTCCATTCCTGCAGTTCGGGGATAAGACAGAGCTGCATCAAATGCTAGGTTCTCCAATGATCGAGAAGCATCTTTGAAAGTTTTGCATTCAAGAAGGCGCGCAAGGAGGAGATCTCGTTCCTCCCAAAGAGCGAGTTCATCGTCAAGGTCATAGCCGGCACTGTTCGGGAGAAGCCGTCTGCTTTTGAGTTCGACAAGCGTCGCAGCTATGAGAAGAAACTCAGTAGCAACTCCAAGGTCGACATCTTCCATCTTTGCGATTTCTTGCAAATACGCATCAACGATAGAACCGAGTGAAACCTCATATAAGTCCACTTCGTCTTGGAGGATCAGATGCAAAAGCAGATCGAATGGCCCTGCGAAAACGGAGGTTTCTACTTCATATGCCACTGTCTCACCTTAGATGCGAACGGCTCTTAAGGAGTGAACCCTCGTCGCAAATTTTGCTTTCGTAGGCGTTTTCACTGGATTATTTGAGGACTTCGCTCCGAAGGGAAATCCAGTGCTAGTAATCTACCCCACTGCAGATCAAGCACTCCTTGCCTTGGTGAGTTCGAATCGCTGCTTCTATATCACCTTCAGACTGGTACTGTGGCTCTTCCCATCGCTCTAAGCGGTCATCGATTACATCCTGTTCATCAATTTTTCGAGGCCCTCCAGCTGGGAAAACGTCATCTTTCCAATTGTCAGTTTCACTCCATCGATGCGGAAGGTCCTCTAGAGCGATCCCGGTTGTTCTCTCCAGCAGAGTGAGTGATTGAGAAACGATACTGTGTGCCAAGCTAAAGTCATTTGTCTTTCCTGTGGTATGACCAAGAGGGAAATCAAGAAAACTTGCTCTTGGGGTTCTCGCTGCCGATGTAATATCTCGCGCTGTGGAAATAGATACTGTTGGGATACCTGCGTATTCAAGCTGATGCGCTATCAAACCCACGGTTTGATGGCACACAGGTCAGACAGGGATTAGGAGTACTACGTCAATTTCATCATCTAAGCATCGCTGGACCAATCCGGGTGCTAGCTCCTCGTTGACCAGTCGTTGTGAATATATTCCCCCCATGCATGTGAAGAAAGACGGGGCTAGCTCTTTGACTAGGCCTTCATTCTGTATTTCCTGCAAAGCTTCGATAGGAAAGACGACGTTAATGTCTTCTCTTGCGTCTGTGAGGTCATACGCAAAGTGCGTTGCTCGCAAGTCAACTGAACTGGCATCTGATGGAATCGCTCGGTAGGTCACATCGTCCTTGTACGTAAAGGCGACCTGTCCTATTTTATATATTCCGCCTGTTGCAATAACCCCTAGCCTACTTTCTGACAAAGGTTTGGAAATAGCAGCAAGTTTTGGATCTTCCTTAGCGAAATACCATTCGTATGGCTCGTACCCTAATGCTGAGTAGGTTGCAGTTATCCGCTCAATGTAATTTATTGGCGGTTTTCGAATCGTTTCCATAGCTAAATCTTAGCTCTAATTCATTATTTAGAAGATTTCACCCGTTGGGTAGCGCACAGATTGCTATTCTTCGCATAACCTTAGCCAAGATGGCTCGAGTTTTTAGCGGAATCCAACCCTCAGGTGACCTCCACCTTGGCAACCTTCTTGGCGCGCTTGTGAACTGGGTAAATCATCAAGAGGAACACGAATCTGTTTATTGCATAGTGGATCTCCATGCCCTGACACTTCCGAAAGATGCAGAGGAGCTGAGATCCAACACATTAGAACTCGCCCAGCTTCTTATGGCTGTCGGGCTAGACCCGGATAGGTGTACATTATTTGTTCAAAGCCATGTTCCGGAGCATTCCCAATTAGCTTGGCTCATGGAATGCACTGTGAGCTATGGGGAGTTGAGTCGCATGACGGCGTTTAAGGACAAGTCTGATCGTAGTGACTTTATCTCTGCAGGTTTATTCACCTACCCTGCCCTTCAGGCTGCTGATATTCTTCTTTACGACACTGACTTGGTTCCAGTTGGTGATGACCAACGTCAGCACATCGAAATCACCAGAGATATTGCTGAACGATTCAATCACCGTTTTGGAGAAACTTTTGTTGTCCCTGAACACGTTATACCTCCAGCTGGGGCGAGAGTCATGGACTTGCAGCACCCTGACCGAAAGATGTCAAAGTCCCAGCATTCTGTAAATGGAACAATAAACGTGCTGGAAAGCCCTGATAGCGTCCGGAAAAAAATAAAACGGGCAGTAACTGATAGTGATGGCGAAGTGCGATTTGATTTTGAAAGCAAAGCGGGTGTTTCTAATCTCCTTTCGATTCTTGGGGCGGCGACGAACACTTCTCCTGAGAAAGTGGCTGATTCATTTGAAAGGTACGGGGATCTCAAAACTGCCGCAGCGGATGCGGTCGTTGAACTTCTAGCTCCTATCCAAGAGCGATTCGCCGATCTGCAGGCTGACCCAGCAGAGACACGGAGATTGCTGCAGATTGGTGCGGATAAAGCCCGGGAAGTTGCTTCTCGCACTTTAATGCGCGCTCAACAGAATTGCGGCCTGCTCGAAGGTTAACGACGCCGGGCCTCTCTTACCGCATGCAAGGCAATAGCTGCAGCCGTAGCGACATTGAGTGAGTCGACGTTTCTTGACATGGGTATCCGGAACCTCAAATCGCACTTATCCAATGTTAGTGAAGTGAGCCCCTCGCCCTCTGCTCCAACTAGTAATGCCACTCGGGTTTCCTCACTAAGGGCTAGGCCTGATATATCTTCAGCTTGAGGATCAGGTGTCAGCCCAACACAGGTAAATCCCGATGACTTTAGCATTGTTAACCCTTCTTGAAGGTTAGAGATCCGAGCATGTTTGACTGCAAATACTTGACCCATAGATACTCGCACTGACCTCCGATATAGAGGGTCACATGAGGCTGAGTCCGCACAGACAAGGTCGGCGTCTAAAGCTGAAGCGTTTCTAAAGAGAGCGCCCATATTCGTTGGATTTGTAACATTTTCTGTAATGACAACAGTCTTAGCTGATTTCATTTCATCAGTGAACGACAATGCTTTAGGGCGGATAAAGGATCCGATTGGATCTCTGATACTGGCCCGCCCTGAAATAGCGAAAATAACAGGTTTTTCGCAGATCAGCACCGTCGTAGTATCTGGAATGCAAGCTGGGAGCGGCTTCTTCCTCGAGGAATCAATTACCAATGTTGACAAGACATGTCCTGCTGCTAATGCGCGCTCAATTACTTGGTCCCCCTCAGCAAGGAACGTCATCTCCATATCTCCTCCCAGCCGTTCACGGTCTTGACGAACCTGATGATCATGTAACCCTATAAAATCTTGGATGAGTGAGTCATCCGGGTCTTTAACGCGGTGTTGGTTCATATTCGATCAGCTTTTCGTAACAATGCGATTACCCCAGCGGGAATATTTTTGTGCTCTTCTCGGTCATGGTGATAGCGAGCCCATGCTACTGCTATAGAAGCGCTTCCGGCTTCCTCCAACAGCTCAGCTCCTCGTTCGTTATGCAAGCAATACCAATAGATTTGTTTTTTTAGCCCTTCCTTAGCCCCCCAAGTTTTTATCCTTTTCTCGGAAAGAAGACTTTGTAAGATTGTTGCAAATACCCTTCCAGCCACCCCTAACTCGGCTTCAGCTTTTCCCACGTCGTGAAGGGCAGCAGCAACAACGTGCTCTGACTTATAGGACTCTGGCGAGTCACCGATGATAAATTTTGCATTTCTGACGCTGTGAATTCTGTCGATCCGAGGCTGCGACAAGTACAGTGCTTTTTCTTCATCAGATAGGAGGGCCAGTAATTCAAATTCGGTTCTTTGGTCAACCCGAAAGATCAACAACGAAGTAACGAACCTTTTCACTAAGTGAAGTGGAGATCCCATCCGCGACATTTTTACAATAGCGCCCGTGGGTGAGCTGAACGGTAAACTTCAATAAGTTGATCCCGAGAGACCTGCGTATACACCTGCGTTGTTGAAATACTTGCATGGCCTAGAAGCTCTTGGACTGTTCGAATGTCGGCTCCATGCTCAAGCATATGTGTAGCACATGAATGTCGAAGCGTGTGAGGAGATAGCCGAGATCCGAAACCGACTTTGCTTCCGTACTTTTTCACTATCCCCCATCCACCTTGTCTAGTTAGTCTTCGGCCTCTCCTATTAAGAAACAAAGCTTCGCTATCGTCCCTGCTAGCCCAACGCTCTGGCTCAAATGATCCTCTTCCTTCCGAACACAACCACTTCATTAGTGCGGTTTCCGCACACCTTCCCAATGGAACGATCCGCTCCTTGTTTCCCTTCCCTAGGACTTTAAGGAGTTTCTCTGATAGGTCGAGGTCACTGATAGATAAGGCAATAACCTCGGAGATCCTCGCACCAGTTCCGTAAAGTATTTCAAGCATAGCCCTGTCTCTTCTTGCTATTGCCCCATCTCCATCGACAGCGAAAAGTAGTTCTGATACTTCCTTTTCACTTATAGGCTTCGGCAATCCTCGTGGGACACGAGGAAGTTCGACATTCTTAGTCGGATCATCGCTTCGAATATTCTCGACTGCAAGAAACCGGTGGAATGACCTCACTGACACCATCGCTCGAGCGACTGTAGATGGCGCCTTGCCGTCAGACTGAATTTCGCGAAGATACTTGATGATAGAGGACTGCTCTACGGTTGCTAGTTTCCTTCCTTTTTCTTCTAGCCATAGAACATAGTTCTGCAAGTCTCTTTCATAGGCGCTTACTGTTGATTCTGCTCTTCCTCGTTCGACGCGAAGCCAAAGCAGGAAATCTTTTATTTCTCTTAATCCAGACTTAGGTGCCTCATTCATCTAACGCGCTCTTTAGCAAGCATGAGTCCCACTATCGATTTCGCATCGACGATACGCTTCTCTGCAATCATTTGCGGCACGTCATCTAGGTTTATGTGGACTATTTCCATGTACTCTTCTTCTGTGCCCTGTCGGCTATCGGGAACCGGAACGCAATCAGTTGCTAGGTAGCAGTAAGAATACTCATCACAAAAACCTGGAGAGTTGTAATATTCTCCAAGTAGGTGAATTTTTCCAGCGCTGAGCCCCACTTCTTCAATAAGTTCTCTCTTAGCTGTTTCCTCTGGGGGTTCCCCATCGATATCTCTTTTGCCAGCGGGAATTTCTAGTAGATACTGATCGGCGGCGCAGCGATATTGGCGAATCATGGTAACTGTTGAACCATCGAGAGGGACAATGCATACAGCTCCTGGGTGTCTGGTTATCTCACGACTTAACATCTCGTTCTTCGGGCCACGGATAGTAGCTTCAAATACGGAGATCACGCTGCCAGAAAATCGTTCTTCTTCTTCAATCGGTTCGAATGTGTTGATAGAAGTTCCTCCTTTGCTAAAACTAATCAGCCATAGAAGGTTCAGTAATTTCTAGCAGCTGGGGGTTTCAATGCTGCATTCCTTCTTCTTTCCTCGACAAATGATTGTGCTGCCCCTACGACGTCCTCCGGCTTGATGCGTGTCGCTAGAGCTCGGGCCGCAGCAT
>PVBE012705804.1_pt1 | contig 17737 bp, 10 predicted proteins | sample 1631181 | NCBI WGS metagenome assembly PVBE01 (sample SAMN08397723, study PRJNA350692) | Marine metagenome, whole genome shotgun sequencing project. | isolation source: water | place: Pacific Ocean | collected 2012-04 | reverse complement strand
GAACCCGTCGCGGCGCAACACCGCCAAACAGATCGCACCGCCTTTCGGATCCGCGTCTTCGGGAACGTGCCGGTACTTCAGGCCCGTGTAATAGAACCGCAGTTCATCGCCATGCACGACCGGTGAACTGGGCGGCAACAGCTGCGTCGTGTCGTACGCTCGGGAATCGACCGCCGACGGTCCAATGAACGGCTGCCGATCACCGAGCCGCCGCCAGTGTTTCAAGTCGCGGCTCATTGCCAGTTGGATCAAGTGAAAGCCGTCCGTGTTTCCTTGCGGGCGGCGGCCGACGGCGTGATAGATGGCGGGAAGACCGATGTAAACGCCTTCGTAGGCAAACACGCCCATGTTATAGACGTCGGCGTTGTAATCGGCCGGATCGTTGAACAGCGGGTTGCGGAGCTTCGGATCGGCCAGCCGGGCTTGGATGTTTTCTATCGCGAGGCGCTGATCTTCGTCGTCGGTGTGGAATACCAATTCGGGCTTGGTCCACGTTTCAAAATCGTTGCTCGTCGTCAGTGTGACCGACCGGCCGTTGGGTCCGCTTTGTTTCAGGGTGGCGATGAACTGTCGCCGGTGCCGGTCGTAACTGAGGTTCGATTCGTCCTGCGACGGCAGCAGCGGCACGGGCAGCTTCTTCCAAGTGATTCCGTCGCCGCTGGCGAGCGGCTGGCGGCCGTTCGTGCCGAGCAACCCTTTGAAGCGCCGCGTCGGATCGGGTTCGTGAGGATCGTAGACGACGTTTTCCAATAGGCTTTCCAGCGCGAGCAGATTGTTCTTATTGGACCCCCTTCGGTCGACTTGATTCAGAATTGGTTTGGTCCATTTCAAACCGTCACGGCTCTCGGCGTATCCCACGCCGGTCATCGAGAATCCGGGCGCGGCGCTGATCAACCAGATCTTGTACTGCTGCCGCAATTCGTCCCACACTGGGGCACAACGAACCTGCAGCAAGCTCTCCCAAGGCTGGTCCGGTTCGATCACCGCTCCCTTTTTCACGGGTGAGTGCATGGTCCATGTGAGGTTCATCATTTTGGCAATGCCGTGGTCATCCACAAACAACTGCCGTTGGCCCGGCCGCACCCTAAACGCGACCTCTTCGTCAGCGAACGCGACCGTGGAACGAACACTGAGAACGACTAGTCCTCCGACGACAAATAGCGCGACGCTGATTCGCATGACGATCGGTGGCATGGTTGTATCTCCAGAACGTAGGACCCGATTGTAGCTTACTGCTCAAACCTTACCGGTCGATTGGCCTGGTGCGTTGTTCGACAACTAGCGTAGCACCAGCAACAACGGAAGACATGCTCGCGTGCGTAGTTCAGCGTATCTGTTACTAGGTTTTGTCCCGTTTGTTCCAGCTCGCAAAGTATTCTGGGGCCCACTTGCGCGCGAGGTGAATCGTCCGTTTGGCGTGCATGCCGTGGGGCAATGCTTCCTCGCCCGCTACCCAGGCCTCGGCTGCTTCCAATGTGGGCAACTCGATCACCCACGCCCGATGCCAATCCGCCTGTGGAGACAAAAGTTGGAAACCTTCGAGCCGCATCAATCCATGCTCGCGAGCGATGCCTTTCATCAAGTCGACGTGCCGCGCATCGCCGCGTTCGACGGGAGTCAATGCTTCGGCACCAGGCCGATATAGAGCGAACATCAAAACAACGATGCTGCTCGGATCAACTCGCAACTCCGGAATGGAATGGGGATCTGCGGCGCGGGGAACGATCGGCGGAGCAGACTGCGTCACGCACGCCGAATAACGCTCGGGTTCGAGTGGCCGGGAAAGATGATACTCGTAATAGCCGTAGAGTCCGTAAGGGGGAGCCATTTCGGCTCGAATCCAGGCCTCGGCGCCTTCCATAGTCGGAAACTCGATCAGCCAGAATCGCTGCCAATCGCCCTGCGGTCCGATCAAACGAAAGCCTTCCAGTCGCGACATCTTGTGCTGCTGGGCAACCGACAGCATCAGATCCACATGAGTTTGCTCAAACTCACGTCGCTGTTCGTTACTCAACTGATGCCACGCAGGCAGCCGACCGCCCTTGAAAAGAACGACAACAGGGTCGAGATCAGTCACTCCTCATGCTCCTCGGTTTTGCGGCTTGGACGTGGTCGAAACTGAAACGAGTACAAGTCCGCGTCCTTCATCACAAATCGCAATCGAATTGGCTGACCGGCCAGCCTGCTTACGTCGCTGTCCTTGGACCATTTCACGACGCGCTCGATTTCGTCGCCGAACAACTCTGGGCAATCCGCGAGGGCGAAGCCTTCGATCGGCTTTCCGGTGGCGGTCTGGATTTCGACCTGAATGCTGCCCGCGGCGGACGTGGCCAGGTTCAGACTCAGCTCCGTGCCTCGCATTGTGAAGGGTCTCGTGATGACTTCTCCGCCGGACAACGGCGCGTTGACGGAAACGAAACCGTCGATCCTCAGCGTATACCGGCGGAACCGATCGGCCTTGCCGCTTTGCGTCCATCCACCACCGTCGGCGACATACAAGGACAACTCGTCGGGTGTGTCGGCATTCTCGCCTTTGGTCGCGAGCAGCCCATACGTCGGAAACGTCGCTCCGTAAATCCAACGCTCCCTGCGAGGGCCGGGCCGAATGAATGCCTCACCCCACCGCTTGAAGTGCAAGCCATCACGGCTCGACATGAACAGAGTTTCGGAGATTGAAGCGTATTTGTAAGACGGATGTTGGAGCAGCGGCAGGCCCTTCTCGATCTCGCGGCCGGCCATGAATCGTCCGGGAAACCCGACAAACAAATGCGGTGCCCGGAAGTACGGCCGAATCTGGTTGAGGTAGATCTGTTCACGTGGCGAGCCAGGGTATTGGATCCACTTCGGTTCGCTCCAGTTGAGGAAGTCGGTCGACGTGCAAGTCATCACATCCCGCGATGGTCCGTTGGGGTCGAGGCCGAGTTGAGGGCCCGTCAGGCCAATCTCGTCATTGGGGCCGCGCATCTCGCGGTAGTATGTAACGTAGCGCCGCCGACCGGCATCCCAGAAGGCCACATTCTGCGAATCGAACTTGCCCTGGGTGATCAGCGGCTTGTCGTGCATCATTCGCCAGTGAATTCCGTCCGGTGACGCGTATCCATAAAGCCCTGTAGCCGGCGTCGAGCGGGCAACCATGGCCTTGTATTGCTCGTCCGCTTGGCAATCCGGGTTAGTGTCCTTGAAAGGAACAAAGGCAATCATCCCACTTGCGTCGAGAACGATGTTGTTTTTCTTTGAGCCGTTGAATTCGATCAGCCCCAGTTCCGGGCGCGTCCATCGAACACCGTCTTTGCTCTCGGCGTAGCAGATGCTTGTCCGTCCGCGGCCCCACTGCCCGCCGGTGTAGTACATGCGATACACCTCGGCGTCCTGAATGTAGGTCACCAGGCCAGACCAATTGCCTTCCCAAGGCCTGTCGCACGTGAAGACCACTTCGCGCTCGACGGGCCGCTGCAACCGAAGCTCGGCCTTGCCGACAAAGCGGTCGACCAGATAGCCGTCGACGAACAGTTCGCGACGCGAACCAATGTCGATCGGTTCGGCAGACTCGGCGCCGCCTGTTGACGCTAGGGCAATCGTGAGAAACGTCGCATATTGCATGTTCTTACGAGTCACGGTTTGGAAATGACTCCCTTAAGTGAACTGCACCCGTGCGCGCCGTAGACGCCGGATCCCCATTTGACGTCTTTGAGCGATCCCGCCTTGCCGGTCCGCTCGGCCAGCGGTCCAGTCAGACGACTCGTCGCCAGCACAACGCCGTCCTGCCGGATCGACATCTTGCCGTCGCCGATGAGGAACTCCAGCTTGGTCGGGCCATCTGTCCATTTTGTCGATGCGGACAGGTGACCGGGCATGGTGGCCCGATAGACCTTTCCATACGACTTCCATTTGTCGGGAGTCAGGAACGCGTATTTCTCGGAATTCCATTTGTAGGGCGCTTTCGCCGACGTCGAGATGAAGAGCTCCGCTCCGCTGGGAACGAGGCTGGTGACGCGCTGGCCCCACATATTCTGTGGCGCGTTGTCTTGATTCTCGACATCGTAGGGATGTGTGATCTCCGATGAGAGCGCTGGGTGGTCAAACATGCGTTGCATGAACGTCCATCCGCGGCTGTCCGTGTTGTAGCGCCAGACTTCTCCCCACGGCCACACTCCAACCATCAGGTCGCCGCCGTAGATTGCGGTGGTCTGCGCTTCGCGAGCGCTGCTCGAGACCCCCTCGAGCACAGGGGGCCAGCCCTTCTGATCAGTGATCACTTTGCCGTCGTACTCAAAGACCCGGCCCGTTGGATATTGCCCCATTAGCAGCCGGTCATGGAACGACAGCGTCGAGTAGAGTTGATAGCTGACACCGAGCTTCGGCTCGAGGAGCATTTTCCAGGTGCTGTCTTTAAAGACATAGAAGCCGCCAATGTTTGACCCGGTCACGATCTGATCGCCCAACTGTCCCCAGGCGAATGTCGTTTCGCCTACGACCGGCAGCCGCAGCACAACCGCCTTTGAGAGATCGACCTCGTCTTCCGCTGGCGTCCATGGACAGGCATAGAGCCGGCTGAAGCCATCCTCGTCATTCTTGTAGAAGCGGTACGGCCGGTCTTGCTTATTGACGTGATAGAAACAGAGATGGCCATTGGCGTAGAAGAATAGTTGGTAGCTGCCCTTCGTCGGTGGTTCGAGAATCGGCTTGTCGTTCCACGTCACACGGCTGTCGCCAAAGGCCAGCACGCCGTTACCGACACGCATTGTCTCGTCAGTTCCACCCTTGCCGGCAGCTCGATTCCAATTCCGTTTCTTAGCGTTCCAAGATTGCAATCCTCCGTAAGTCGAGAAGACAGTCCCGTCACGTTCAAAGACGTAGGCACCAACGAGATTGTCCGTCGGCCGTGGCAGTTCTTCGACTTTCATTTCACGTTGGCCGTCGGTCGGCCGGATGAAGAACTGCACGGCGTGCCGGTCTGCGCGGTATCGCGTGTTGTAAGCGTTCTGAAATCCAGCACCAACAACGAGCGATCCATCGTTACTGGTCGCTTCGAACAGCGAGCCGAAACATTGACCAAGATCTTGTCCGCGGTCGATCGTGAGCACGACTCTGGTCCCAGCGGTCGTCGCTTCATCGGCAGAAGTGAGGGACTGACTTGTTACAGTGATTGTCAGCAAGAAGGCGAACGATGTCATCGTAGGCTGTTGTTTCATGGATTGCTCCGTTGGGGTATTCACGTAGACCACTGGGAAGTGTCGTCGGTCACTGTTGGGATTTCTTTCGCTGAGTGACAGGGAGTGCTGGATAGTTAAGGTCGAAACTGAAACGAGTACAAGTCCGCGTCCTTGATCACGAATCGCAATCGAATTGGCTGGCCGGCCAGCCTGCTTACATCGCTGTCCTTGGACCATTTCACGACGCGCTCGATTTCGTCGCCGAACAACTCTGGGCAATCCGCGAGTGCGAAGCCTTCGACCGGCTTCCCGCTGGCGGTCTGGATTTCGACCTGAATGCTGCCGGCAGCGGACGTGGCCATGTTCAACGTCAGCCTGCTACCGCTCATCGTGCAGGGCTTTGTAATGACTTCGCCCCCGGACAATGGCGCGTTGGCGGAGACGAATCCGTCGAGCCGAAGCGTGTAGCGACGCAGCCGGCACTGACGCCAGAAATTCTCGTTGACGTAGAGTGAGAGTTCGTGGCGAGCACCCTCGGTGGCTGACTTGGTTTCGATGATTCCCAGTGCCTGGAAATTGTCGCAGTAAACCCAGCGATCCTTTTTCTGCTCGCCAGGTCGAATGAAGGCCTCGCCCCAGAACTCGACGCGACGGCCGTCGCGGCTCGTCATGAAACCGCCGTCCGTGTAGTCGGCGCCAAAGTACTCCACGTTTTCGGAAAGACGCTTGTTCAATTCCGTGAGCTTGCCCCGCCCAGCCATGTAGCGTGTTGGGAAGCCGAGATAGATGTGCGGAGCCCGGTGATACGGCTGAATCTGATTGGTGTAAAACTGAACAAATGGTGAAAAGCGAGTCTTCTTCGTCGAAAACCGCGTCCAGCGCTGGGGCGAGTAAGTCAACCACTCCGGTTCCGTCCAATTGAGGAAGTCGGTCGATGTTGCCGTCATCACATCCTTGGTCGATGCTTCGTGGCTGGGCGGCTCAAGGCTGTCAGGGCCTCCGCGGAGAGCACGATGGAAACAAACATAGCGTCTTCTTTCCGTATCCCAGAATGCGAGGTTCTGCGAATCGAAATAGCCCCTCGTGATCACCGGCTTGTCGCTCATGGGGCTCCAACGAATCCCATCCGGTGACGAGTAAACATGCAGCCCGCGCACAGGCTTGTAGATTGCGACGATGGCTTTGTATCGATGTTCATCCGAGCCGTCGGGATTGACGTCTTTGAACGGCACAAACGCGTGGCAAATCTCGCCCGACAGGATGATATTGTTCTGCGTTGATCCCTGGAACTCGACAAGTCCGAGATTGGGCCGCGCCCAATGGATGCCGTCTCTGCTTTTGGCGTAGCAGGTCACGTTGTACGGGACCGCGTAGTTGTCGCCGGTCAGGTCGATCTGCGAACCGCGGTAGTACATGCGGTAGACGTCGCCGTCCTGAAAGATGGTGTAGTACAGTGTGCGATTGCCTTCCCAGGGAGTGTCATGCACGAAGACATCATCCGTTTCCCGAGGTCGGTGCAGCCGCAAACGCGCGCCGCCCTTCACCTGATCGATCAGGTGATGGTCGACAAACAACTCACGGCGCGAGCCGATCTCAAGTGGTTCCACCGCGGGAAGTCGCTGATCCAACAACGAGGCCACACCGATGGTGACCATCACTGCGACGAGAGAGTATTTCATGGCTAAGATTTCACGATCGAGGAATGTAGTGGGCACGCTCCGCCGTGCCGTTCGCGCGCTTCGTCAGGCGATACGCGCATTGTTCGCGGACGGCACAAGAACTGTGCCTGCTACTTTGAAAACCGTTCTTGGAACCAGGCGATGACGTCTTGGGAAGGCATGCTGTCGCCTCCATCATGGATCAGGTAGCTGTAGCTTGCTGATGCACTGAGCGCCTTATACTGTGCTTCGCAGATCGCACGAAAGTTGGCGGCGTGCTCCTGATGAGAGCCCGCGTCCTTTCGCCCATGACCAGCCAGCATCGGCAGGGGAGCAAGAGCAACAGGCATCAGGTTGCGATCGCTCAAGCTCAGCATGCCTGGAATGATGTGGCACAGATCTCGCTGCCCGTCATACTGCTGTGGTTGAAGATCCGCCGGGACACTGCGCGTTTTGCGCCCAAGATCGGCGACTGCGGTAACACGGTCGTTCAACATGGCTGTTTGTACCGCGAGCCAGCCACCCAGAGAAACTCCCGTCGCACCGATGCGAGTCTCATCGGCGCGCTTGTGACCGGCCAGGATTTCAGTTGCGGCAAGACAGGCACGCATCTGATGCGAACGCAAGACGCTGCCCCAACTGAGCATCAGAGTGGCCGCGGCGTTCTCGTCATTGCCCGCGGCTCCGTTACGGGAAAGGTAGCCCGTATCAATCTTCTCCACGGCGATCGAGGCAAAGCCTGCTTGAGCCAGCCGGATGGCCACGCCCTGTTGATAGCTGTTGGTGTTCACGACCAGATCGTGAAGTCCGTGACTGGTGTGTCCCGAGAAGACGCAGATCCCAGGAACGGAATCGTCGCCCGCTGGCAAGCAGATCGCCATGGGAACGACCAAGCCAGTTGGTCGGAGCGTGACCACGTGCAGTTCGACCGTCACTCCGTGCAGTGAAATGGTTTTGATCGTGCGGTCCTCGAAGTGATTGGCAAGCGGACTCGCCTTGCCATTTGGTGATCGTACGACCCAATCCGTAATTCCCAGCGATCTCGCAAGCTTGGATCGCATCTCTGCTTTGAATTCCTCAAACTTCGGATTGGGTATGGGGAAGTCGGAGTTCACGTACTTTCGTTTGGTTCGATAGTGGTCTAACAAGACCGCAACCGTCGGCTGCAAGTGCGGCTGGAGGATTGCCGCGAGTGGATCCGACGAAGGCTCGGCGCTTGCAGGGTCATCTGCGCGGAGTGTTGCAGACGTCGATAGCACCAACAGTGTTGATAGGATCAGCTTTTGCATGATTGACCTCTTGCATTGTTTTCGGAGCGGCGCGAGCCGCCCGTACTTCCGGAGTCCACTTCCCATGCACCGGAGGGCTTGCGCCCTTCCGCTCAGGTGAATGTGGCTACTTCCCCACCGGTCGCACCTTCTCCGTCTCGTACAATACCTTTCCAAGGTCGTCCAAGAACGTAAACCGGGCGCTTCCCGTTCCTGGCACCTTGCCCGTACCGACCGTGATGCGCAGAAAGCCGCCGGATGCTTCTGATTGCGTGTAGAACTGCTTAACTTCAGCCTGCGGATCCGTCGATTTAGGATCGCCGGGTTTGCGCCCAAGCCGAGAATTCTCGTCCACCAAAGCGCCGCAGGAGAACTCTTCGACGCCGAGCGGATCTCGCGAATGATATTGCCAGTGCCGATCGCCGCACACGGTATAGAATCCCTGCTCATGCAACCGGTGCTCGACGATCCATTTGAAAAACTCGCGGCCTTCGTGGCGGAAGCCTTTGTGGTTGGTGTGGTTGTCGATCTTGTAAGCGTCGTCAGGTCCGACCAGTGGCGTGGGCGAGATCAGCAGTTTGAACGTAGCGTCGCTGGCCAGCAATGTCCGCTTCAGCCAGGCAAGTTGGTCGGCTCCCCACAGCGTCTTCTCCGGGCTGTCCGGCATACGATTGGGGCTGCGGTAGTCGCGTCCTTCGACCAGCCAGATCTGCAAGTCTCGATTCACGCGGTAGGTACGATACGTTTTGGCCTGCGGATCCGCCGGATCGACAATCGGCACTTGTTCGCGGAACGTGGCAATGCCCAGATCACTCGAAGGCAGACGATCGCCTGCGCAATCGCAGTCGTTATACCGGTGATCATGGTCGTCCTTTTCCCAATAGGTTGGGACCTTGCGAAAGAGCTCGACAAATCGCGATTGCACAAATTGTTCGTGCCACTTCTGTCGCAGTTGCGGGAGCGTCTTGGCAAATGCCTCGCGAAGGCGGGTGTCGTAATAGACGTTGTCTCCCGTGCCGACGAAGAAGTCGAGATCCATGCCGAGCATCGTCGCCAGTGCCGGATACCCAGCGGCACGATCCTCGCGCGGTCCTTTCTCTTCACGGTCGAGTCCATGGAAATAGCCGTACATCATTCCCGTCACGACGGCAACCGAAACCGCATCCGTACCGCCCGCACCCTGCAGTGTTCGGAACGTGCATACCGGCCCGATGTGAGTCTCCTCCCGGCTGGGGCCGTAATGCACTCGATAATAGTAACGCGTGCTCGGCCGCAGACCCTTGAGCACTGCTTTGATGATGTAATCCGTCTCAGGTCGCGACGACTGCCAGGGCGTCATTTGGGACGATGGGAACTCGCGGTCGGTGGCGTACTCGAACCTCGCGACACCCACCGTTCCGGGCACATCTCCGTCGACGTTGCGATCGACAGCGGTCAGCCGCGTTTGCACGATGGCTGAGTTCGAGGTGACCTCGCCGGTCATCTCGCCCTGTGCCCGATAGACTTCTTCCCCATGCGATCGCGAAGGCGATACGCCGCATGACAACATGAAGATGAAAACTGAAGCGGTGATGAGCGGTTCGCTGAGTTTAAGTCTGTTCATCGCTTTGACCCTTGAGATAACAATTCGCGATTGCCGTTGACAGCCCAGTAGCGCGAGCCGCCCGGTGTTTTGGGGACTTTCTTCATTGTAGTACCGGACGGCTTGCGCCGTTCCGCTACGATGACGCCTTGGTCCTGAATACGGAATGTTCATGGCTGGACGTCCAGGAGTTGTTTCATGCAGTCCATCAACACCTTTTCGACATGAGGCGCGACTCGCGAAACCCGACCGGTTTCATAACCTCCCTGGTCGTATGCAATCTTAGTGCCGATGTAGCCGGGGCCGTAGTCGCCGTAGGCGGCCATGGCAACGAAGTCGTCCGGCCGCATCTGTTGCGCGGCGAGCTGGTATTCGACGAACAACTCGCCCGGCATGTGCAGCACCCGTGCGGTTCCCAGTTTCAGGCAGCTTAGCGGGATGCGGTGGCCGCTGCTGGTGCGTCGGACAAATGTGAGATCCCTCGCCGCTCGAAGTCGTTCTCGTAGGGGCTGGTCTGGGTCCCGAAGCTTGGCCAGCAGTTCTTCCTCAACCAGCGTGTCGCGCACCGGCAGCGAAACCGGCTTGACCGACCAGCCAACATCTTCAGCAGTCAGTCGTGATTTCTTCTGCGATTGCCAGGCCAGCTTCATGCCGTCGGCCAGGCGCCGGGCAAGCAGCGGACGTTTTTCCTTTGAGCCATCATTGTACTTCCCCGCCGCGATGTTTCCGCTAGCGCCGTCAAAGTGAATGTGCGGCAGACCCGGCAAGGCTTTTTCGCGAGTCTCTCGAGCCATTCCCACGAAGTCCCAATTGACGCCTCCCCGTCCGTAATAACTTTGAGGATGCGTGGCGTAGTAAGTGAGTACGGCAAGCAGTGTGTCTTCGCTCCAGAATGTGATCAGCCGGACTAAGGGATCGATCGTACCTTCCGGTGCCGCACGGGCAGCCGGATTCTTGCCGCCGCTGCTTTGGCGCTGAAGCTTCACTCGCCCGTCGGGTCCGAGGATGCGACGATTCGATGCCACCTTTTCCACCCTGCCGGAACCCAGGCCGACATGCGTCACCGGCTGAGCGTGGGCCAAGGACTCCTTCGCGGCGGCAGCGACTCGCTCCATCACCACCGCGTCGAAGTCAGGATTGGAATAGCGTCGCCCTAGACCGTGTTCGGCCAACAGCGTTTCGGTGGCGAAGTCACTTCCCGGAGCGTCGTGCTGATGCAGCGTGTGCAGCGCCACTCGGTCGGGTGTCGTTTCGACGGACTGAGCAATCGATGTTCTGAATGCGTCATAGCTGCCGTTCCCAATACCGACCCAGTCAAAAGCGCAGAGAACGATGGGCTTTCCGGCACCGACCAGCACGACACCTCGTGCCGTAAGCGGCGACACGATTTCCATCGCCGGCGTAACATTCCCGTTGCAGAGCGGTGAACCGAGCGGTGGCGTCGCATCGGCGCGGAATGTTGCCACTCGCAGCGATTGTTCCGCGGCGTCAAGCGAGACGGTTAAGACGCAAAACAATACGAGCCACGTGAATAAGTACTTCATGGTGTCCGGTCCTCGAACTTCCGCCGTGCTTCAATACATGAACGAGCTTGTAAGTCACGGTCAACTATCGCCATCAGATCGGTCATTGTTTCTCGCTTATCACCCGGAACATAGTCACTCATCCTTTGGCAACATCGACAGATCCCACTTCGCCACACCCATGTGATAGCGATGGTGCCACGGCAGTGTGTGGGCGGCGAACTTGGGATGCTTCGGTCCGAAGTAATAGGCGGTGACGATCGAGCCGTTGTCAAGTTGCACGCTCGAAGGATAACCACAATCCGTTTTGTGCCAGTCGCGCGTCGGGCAGGAAATCAGCACGACCGGTAGCGACCACGTGTCGCCACCATTATTGCTCATCCGCAGGACGACGCCGAACAGGCCGGGGATCCGGCTGGTGATCGAACACAACAGACGACCGTCGGACAATTCCAGCAGGTGCGCGTTCTCCTGACCTTGTGGTGATATTAGCTTCGGCTCGGACCACATTTTGCCCTCGTCGCGGGAACGGATCAGAGATTCGCCGCTGCCATGCGGCAGAGCACCATCCATCCGGTCGCGGCAACTGGTGCGGCATACGGCCAGCCATTCTCCGTCACCGCGGCGCAGAAGAAACGATTCGCTGACGTCGTCCGCTGTCGTTTGCTCGCCGCCCCACGTTCGGCCACCATCGGAGCTGAAAATCACACTGGCCTTGCGTCGTCTCCCCTCACCGGGCAGCTTTCGATACGCCGGACAAACGAGCCGGCCGTCGGGCAGTGCGAAGATGTCGCCGTGCGGAACAACATCGAGACCCATCAGTTGCCGATCCCACGTTCGGCCGTTGTCTTTGGAGATGCACCGTTGAAGTTTGAGCAGCGGCAGCTTCTGACCTTTGTGGTACCCGCTGACCAGAGCCACCAGATGCCCTTCGCCGTTTAGCCCCACCGCGTGGTTCATGCGAATGCCGTCCGGCTCTTCGGGATGACTCGAAAGCTTGCTGCGGAACTTCCAGTTAACGGTGCCATCGGCACTGATCCACAGTTCGACATCACTGTTATCTCCGTAACCGTGACTGGGATGGTTGTAGACAGCGGCCGCAATCTCCCCGCCCGGCAGTTTCGTCAGATTCGGCCAAAGTCCCTTATTGTCAATCGCGACGTAGAAGCGAGCGCCGGGAAGCAGTTGGCAGCCGTTCATTCCCTGAGTAACGAGCGGCCGATTCACGGTGTCACCAGCAGCGACCGACTGGAGTGCAGCAGGAATCGGGGTCGCCAGCGCGAAGCGTTGGATCAATGTGCGGCGACTGATGTTGTTGGACGGCTGATTGGTCATGTTGTGATTCACTTTGTCGTTCTCGTAATCCGTCAAAACACTTCTATCCCGCGGCTCGAGACGACTCAAAAAGTCCGTTCCTCGTTCAACGGCAACGCCAAATTGTTTCTGGGTGATTCTTTGCCTGCACTTCTTGCTGGAGCATCGCTTCGCTTCTCTTCTTACCTAGAAGTTGTATTGTAGCGAACTGCTCAATGCGAATGACAATCCGGCGCGTCTGTTTCGCGAACAGTTCGGACTCAGCTTCAGTGATTACCTGATCGAACTCCGCAGGCAAAAAGCCGCTGAACTTCTTCGTCGTAGCGACCCAGCGATTCAACAAATCGCTCTTACTAATTCGTCGCCAGTCGTTCTGGGAGAAGTCATGGAAACTGAAATGCAAAGACGTCGGAGTTATGCAGCCGGACTCTCAGGCGAACGGGTGACGAGACATTCTTGATCTCGGCATTTCCACGCCACGTCATCGTGTGGCGAATCGAATCGCCCTTGAATGTGTCGCAGTCGTCCATCGAGTAGCCGGGTTGTGCCTTGCCGTTGGCATCAAACAGTTCCACTTTGATCCAGCCACCGGGATGACAGCGGGCGTTGATTTGCAGACGAGTGCCCTCGGTGTTGAGCGGCTTTGTTATGAACTCACCCGGCTCCCCGCCATCGGGCCGGAGTGACGCGAAGCCGTCCAGACGCAGCGTAGCGAGTCCGACTCCCAATGTATGGTATGGCTTTGTTGCCGGCAGAATGCGCGTGCAATGGCCCATATTTGCGCCGAGGTAGTACAGCCGAATTTGATCGTCCACGACCAGCATCGTGTTGCCGCCGTAGACCATGCCGGAGTCCCATTCTCCGAACCGGCCAATCGATAAGGCCCGTCGCGGGTAGTCGACGTCGTGCCATGCCTGCATGTCGCGGCTGACCTTCATGGGCATGTCCAGCGGGCCTTCCCGGCTGCCGACGACCGGCCACAGGTCGTACAACGCGACCACGACACCTTCGTACGCGATTGCCGTCACCGAATAGATCTCGCTGTGAAACTCCGGGAGTCGTAGCGTGTCCGGCAACAGGCTGCCGTAGGCGCGGCACGCGTCATCGGCCACGCGGGCATCGTCACGGTGGCCGGCGAGAAACGGGAGCTTCGCGGCAAAGGAACTGTTGAGTTCCTTCAGCGTCGTCGCTGCAAAGCTGCGGCGGACGAATCCTTCGTGCGGACGCATGTACTTCGGGAAGAAGAGGAACTGATCGCGGCCCGGATCATGCACCAGTGAGACGACGTCGCCGTATGCATGACGGACGGACTCGGGCTGCTGCCACGTCACACCGTCGGCCGAACGGCTGACGGCGTAGTCGCTCGTCGGCGGCTGGTAGAACAGCGAGAGAAAGCGATCAACTCCAGTGGCTCCAGGAAAGAACAGCACATTGTTGCCGGGCTTCTTCCACGTGACGATCCGGCCTTCGAAACCGAGCAGATTGTGGCGTTCGAACTGCTGCCACGGCGACTCGGCGATGTCCGGCCGCTGCCAGTGAACGCCGTCTTCGGAAACCGCGTAGCCTTTCAGGGAATGCCGCGGCCCGCAGCGATACCACATCCAGAAACAACGCTGATCAGGATCGTAAATCACCGTCGACATGAACGGGTCCGCCCAGCCTTCTTCCCACGGCATCTGCGCCTGAAAGACCGGATTGCGAGGATGCTTCTCGAACGGATGGAGGCGTCGCTTCAGCCGGGACATCTCATCGATAACGAAGTCGTCGATCAGCAGCTGTTTGTCGGAGCCCGCCTGTACGACTCCGTCCACAACCTGTGTCGGCGGACGCTGCACGGCACCGATTCGTCGGACAGAACGATCCGCCGACGCCTGCTTCCACTGCCCGTGATGGATCAACGCATCTGACGGATGGTCGCGCAGAGTTGCGACGGCCGTGCGCGCCGCAAGCCGCACTCCGGCGTCGGGGTCGTCGAGCAACTCGTTAATGGCGGGCAGCGCTTCCTTTGCCATGACCCGATTGAGCGCGTCACAGGACTTCTGGCGAACATTGGGATCGCCGTGACGCAATGCGGCAACCAGCGCCGCAACGGCCGCCTGCCGAGTCTCCCGCTGCTGGGCCGAGGACGGTGCGACACTCCGCAAGGCTAGCAGGTCGAAGCCTTTGGGATGTTTTGCAACCGGTTTTAACTCGGCGACGTGGGCGACGGATCGCAGCGCAAACACGGCCGCCGTCCGCACGGCTGGAACGTCGCTGTGCAAACACGTTTCCAGCAACGGCACACAATCCGCAGTCCGAACCTGCCCGAGCAGCCCGCACAGCGCGAGCTGCGCCTCGGTGGAGTAAGCTTCCAGCTTGCCATCTTCCTTCGGTACGCAAGCTGGAATCTCAGACCACGATTCGCCGCAACGAACGAGGATCAGCGCGGCGCGTACTCGCTGCAAAGGCGAGCCCTCACCAATCGCCGACTTCAGACGATCACGCGTGCCGCCAGCATCAGTCAGCCGTTCCAGCGCCATCGCGGCCGATCCGGAAACGGAAAGATCGGTTTTGCCGAGGTCGGTTACGAAGCCTTCAACAGCTTTGGCCAGCGTTTCAGGCGGGATTCGGTCGCTGCGCTGGCGCACGAGTTCGGTCGCAGTCAGCCGCGTCATGGGATCGCCACTGCCGATTGCCTGAACAAGAACCGGCCGCACGAACTGCTGATCTGCGTTGCTGGTCGAGAGTCGTTCGAGGAATGTCTTGCGCACAAGACGGTCTGGATCGTTGAGTACGCCGGTGAGCCGATCCGCGAAGTGTGCGACAGCGCCAGGCGAGGCACCCAGTTCGCGCACGATCGCTTTCCGGATCGTTGGGTCGTCGTGATTCAGGTAGCGATCGATCAACGTGCGCTGCTGATCGGCGGCCACGCCGCTAAGGTCAATCCGTTGCAAACCCCGCCGCTCAGCCTTGGCGTTTCCCGAGTCAATGTCCTTCAGGCACCCATTACGAAACATGCTGGCCGGATCGCCCGCGACAACACGTGCTGGCAGCGGCTCGCCATCATCGAGCCGGCAGTTCAGCAGATAGAAATCGTCCCCGTGGTCATTGCCGGTATAGACGCCCACAAAGGCCGTCTTTCCGTCGGGAGTCAACGCGAGTCCCGGTCGCCCTCCATGTTTCGCGACCAGTTCATGCGTCGCAGATTCACTGCTGCGGTCGATCACCGTCAACATCACGGAACCGACGTTGCCGCCGTAGTCCTTCGGTGCAAACTGCCGACCCGTTCCGTGTTCCCACGCGATCGCCACTCGCCCACCGGCAACAGATAGATCATTCCATCCGACGTGGCGCTCGACATCCGACTGCGCGACAACGCGATCGTGCCAATGGCCGTTGGCACTTTGCGTCGCATGATGCAACGTTCGAATTGAATTTCCCGACTCACCAGCGGCAAACGACACGTGCAGCTCGCCCGCGTCACCGACCTCGGCGTCGATCATTCGCGAGACCGTCGTCGTAGAAATCCGCTGCGTCGTCCATTGCGCGTCTGCATGTCGAGTTGCGCAAACAGGGCCTCCATTCGTCGGACAGAAGACGACCTGCAACGTCCCGTCGTTGCGAACCACAAGATCGAACTGCCCAGGCGCGACTGAGTTCAAAGTCTTCGGACGCGATACTGACCATTGTCCCTCATCGCTGCGTTGCCAGAGGGCAAGTTGATTGCGATTCCGGTCGAGACAGACCACGACCGGCCGCCCATTAGGAAGAATGCCGAGTGACACGTTGTTACCACCGAATGTGACGCCCGCGCCGAACGATTCCAGTCGCCAAACGCCATCCACCTGTCTCCAGAAGTCGACGCCATACGGTGGCCCTCGATGCCGTGTCGCAATGTGCAGGCCTCCGCTGGAATCAAACGCCAGGTCAAACGGGCAGCCGTACGTCCCCCAGCCTTCGACGTTCCATGTCGATTCGCTATCGATCGCCGACATTCGGATCTCGCCGGAAGCAGCGATGTGTCCGAGCGGTTTACAGGAGAAGTCGCCGGCCGCCAGCGTGTACGTAAAGTAGATGTCACCGCGAGCGGATACCGCAAAGCGACTGCGTTCTCCGGCAATCGGGCGTTTTCCATCAACATGAATATCGACGCGCCGCGAGGACAATTCACCACGCCCAAGCAATGGTGGTTCGGCCCGCGCTTGATTCAGGCTGGCGCTGCAAAGGTAAAATACGATACACGCACCGGCATGCCAGAGTTTGCGATTCACTGTGTCACTTCTTTCATCGCATTGGTTTGAGAACGATATCGCGGTTTTTGCGGTCGACTGTGAAGATCGTTTGGATCACGTTGCCGCCGAGAGCTTCCTGATAGTGCACGCTGAAAATGCGCCCGTCAGGTAGTTCTGTGAAGGAGGGATAGGCGCCCCCGGCAAAGCCGATCAATCGTGGCGGGCCCCAACTCTTGCCGAAGTCGGTAGAAATGATGACGCCCGTCCGCGCGTGCGGTTGTTCGCGAATTCCGCAGAGCAGCACACCGTTGCGCGTTAGCATTAGGTCCGGCGCATGGCCGCGAGGAAGAAGTCCGGTTCGGGCGGGACTCCATGTGCGACCACCGTCGGTGGAAATGCTGTGCGACATCTCGGCTCGCATGACGCACAGCAGTCGGCCCTCCGGAAGTTCGACGATGTCCGGTTCGGTCAGGTGATCGCTGGCCGGAATGATGTGCGTTTCGCTCCAAGTTGCTCCGCCATCAGTCGAACGCGCGACGCCGCAGCGGTACTTCGTGCCAGTTCGATGACCGTAGATGGGCAGCAGGAGTTCGCCGCTTGTTAACTCGGTGACGGGTACCGTCGTGGCATTAATCGCGGCGAAGTCCTCTTTGATGGGATGTTCGTGCGAAGCGGAGCTCGGCGGCGGACCAGCTCGGCGGATGACCTCGGCTCTCTGCACGTCCGTGAACCAAGGCGAAGGAACAATCGTCGGTTTGGTCTCCCATGTTTGGCCGTTGTCGAAGCTGCGGATCGTCCGCACCTCGCAGACTCGGCCGCGCCCATGCCAGACGGTCTGGAAGTAGGAACAAATCACCGTGCCGTCACTCAGCACGGCAAGGCTGGGATCGCGTTCACCCGCCGCGGTGTCAATGATCGCGCGCGGCTTGGACCACGTCTTGCCAAAGTCGCCGGACTGCATCACGCAGATGCGGCCGCGTCTTGGCAATTCCGGATCGGGCCAATCCATGTGACCTCGTCCGGCATAG
>PVBE012032000.1_pt1 | contig 17737 bp, 16 predicted proteins | sample 1631181 | NCBI WGS metagenome assembly PVBE01 (sample SAMN08397723, study PRJNA350692) | Marine metagenome, whole genome shotgun sequencing project. | isolation source: water | place: Pacific Ocean | collected 2012-04 | reverse complement strand
GAGAGCATGCTCACCCGTGTGCTCGAGAAGGAAGCCGAGATCGCCCGCCTCCAGCAGAAGATGGTCGACCGGCTGACCGAGAACGGAGACTTCAACAAGAAGGACGCCGCATTTCTCGGACTGATCGTCCTCATCCTGATCGTCTTCGGCCTGATGTACTCCTTGAAGGGATGAATGCGTGACCGGCCAGAGAGGCTTGTTGATCGTCTTCTCCGGGGGCGGCAAGGGCAAGACCACTGCCGCCCTGGGGATGGCAATCCGAGCATCCGGGCACGACATGCGAGTACTCTTCGTGCAGTTGCTGAAGGGTGCCCCGTCGGGTGAGCTTACAACCCTCAAGCGGGACAAGCAGATTCAGTTCGTCCCGATGGCCCAGGGTTACCAGCTCAGCCCGGACAGCCTGACTCAGGACCGGGAACTCGCCATGTCCGCCTGGCGCCAGGCGGACGAAGCACTCTCCTCCGGTAACTATGATATCGTCGTGCTGGACGATCTGAATTTCGTGCTGTCCTACGACCTGATCCCGCTGGATGACGTATTGCACAGCCTGCGGCGCCGTCCAGCGCAGGTTCACGTGGTGATCACCGGACGCAATGCACCGGCGGAGTTGCTCGATGCGGCCGACCTGGTGACGATGATGGAAGCGGTCAAGCACCCCTTCATGCAAGGCGTGGCTCCCCAGGCCGGCATCGAGTTCTAGTTCTTCGACTCCTTGGTCTTCTCCGGCGACAGCTTGACCGAGACCAGCTTGACCTTCAGCTGACCAAGAATCTCCAGAGAGTTGGCCCCACCATCGCGTTCTAGCGTGATGTGAGCCGCGTCGGCGCGCGTCTCGCCCCAGGTCGGATCGACCGGCACCCAGTGCCCATCGAGAACGACCTCGCACCAGGCATGAGCGCCGAACGACTTGGTCTTATCTCCCATGTACATCAGACCCCCCACCTCACGAGCCGGAACCCCTGCAGCCCGTGCCAGGGTCACGAACAGTGCGGCGTGCTCGGTGCAGTCCCCTTTTTTCATGCGGATGATGTCGAAGACGGTCTGTGGATCGGCGCCGTAGACGTCCTCGATGTACTTGTCGACGAAAGCGATCAGCAGATCGACCTTTTGCTTCGGCGTCTTCACACCCCGGATGACCTTTGCCAACAGCGTCTGGATGGTCTCGTGCTGTACCGGATATGAAACCGTGTCCTTCAGCGCGTCGGCAATCGACTTCTTCGTGGCCTTCAGCGGCGTTCCATGCGCCACCCCCAACTTGAGCAGTCGCCGTCCGTTCTCGACAACCACCCGCTGATGTGGACCGTTCTTGATCTTGTCTGCCCCCTTGCCGCTGACCTCCATCACCAGGCTCTGCACCCGCGGGCTCTTGCCCCCCAGTGGCTTGTCCAAGGTGAGCATCACCTCGACGAAGATGTCGACACTCTTGTCCAGCTGTTTTGCCAGCTTCTCCGATTCGAGGCGGAACTCGAACAGTCCCCCCATCTTCATGCTGATCATCCGTCCCAGCTGGTCGATCCGCGCCAGGTAGCTGCCGTCCGACTCGACGACTTTCGTCTCGTAGTAGGTCATTGCCACACCTCGCGCCCGCACCCGCTTCACACCCTGCACATGATAGGTCTCCTCCTCGACCTCGAGCTCTTGGGTGTCCAGCGACCGCACGGTCAGCGACTGTCCCTTCTTCGGCTTGCTACGGATCCAGATCGCCGGACACAGCACGTCCGCCAGGGTGTAATCGATGGAGAGAGTCTTCTTGCGCACGACCTTCCCGCTAGTGATGGTCGCCTCGTACGTCTCGGCCTTGACTCGTTTGACCCCATAGGTCGTGCTGAACCGGTCGTCCTTCTGCACGGCGTTCAGCGCTCGCAACGCATAGGGCGGCTCGGCGTCGAACAGCTGCACCTCTCGAACGTCCATCACCGAGGTCTGCCCCATGCTCTTCAGCTGGATATGAACCTGCATGTCTAGACGGTAACCGTCCTCCACCTTCTTCATCTCGATACGGGCCCAGCCGTTCTTGCGATCCTTGACATAGACGCCATACCAATCCAGCTCCTTGCCCGGCAGATCGCCGGTTGCGATCGGCAGGCGAACTGGCGTGGCCTTCTGGTCAGCCAACAGTGAGGAAGAGATCAGCAGCGCGAGCATCATGCAGAGGCTGATATGGGAGGTGAACTTCATCAGAATAACTCCTGTGTATTGAGGATGATCAGGACGCTGTGACTGCACTCGGCGGGCGAGCACACCCGTAACCTGTTTCAGCGGGCCAGGAGAGTATCGGCACGGGCACCGCGTTGTCTACTGCCACGCCAGAAAGTGAGAGATTATTGGTCCGAGCCGCGTCTCGGGGTTGGCTCGCCGTCTTTCAACACGCTAGCCACCACCCATTCGCTGACAGGCCTGCGGGAGCGAACGTCGTCGTGCTGGCCGCATTGCAGATTGCCGGGCCAGACCCGACAACTATTCTGGAACTCCAACGAGCCAACCCGCTCGCCATCCGCTCCAGCGGCAGGAACCGTTCGATCCGATCTCCACCGCGCAGCGACTGCATTTGCTCAGCCGTCAGGGTAAGTCAGAACGGGCCGACGAGAGACCCGATGACGTTCTTCGCGCCGATGAGCCCTGGGCCTGGAGCACTACCTGCAGCGCCGCTGGGAGCAAGCCGCCGACGCGTTCACGAAGGTTCTGGAGGCCGACAGCAGCGATACCGCCGCACAGGTCCTGCTAGAGCGCGTCCGGCAGTACGCAGCGGCGCCCCCGCCCTCGTCGTGGAACGGCGTGTACCGCGCGAGGGTCAAGTAAAGGTCAGCGGCAGCTGAGGGCTCCCCGCCCGAGGATACCGCCCATCCCCCAGGGTCCTGCTCAACGCTTCCGGCGCAGCTTCTCCCGATAAATACGTTCTTCCTCCTGCTGTGCCTCTCGCCGCTTGTCCTCCATGATTTTCCTCTCGGCCTCGGCTAGCCGGCGACGCTCCGCCGCCCGTTTGTTCGCTGCCTTCAGCTTGCGGATGGCCTTGGCCGTCAACCTGGGGACCTCGACCTTGGCCGGCCGCGACTCGAGCTTGCCCGCCCAGAGCGTCTGGCCCTCGGCTTGACGAACCGACTCGTAGCCCGCCTGAAGACTCCACGCCCCTGCCGTCAGCGGCAGGTTGAACATCTGCGTATAGAGCTCACCGTTCTTGTCGAAGAACAGGAGCTGTCCCGGCTCGATGAGCCGCACGTGGGCCCCACCGAAAGGGCGCATCCCGCGTTGCCCAGCATACAGGTGCGGCTCGAGCTTTGCGCCCGCCGGCCCGACCGCCCTCAGCGTCAGGAAGCTGTCGCCGCGGTACATGTTGACGCTGATCGGCTTCCCCGAGATGTTTCGAAGAACCAAACGAGCGTACACGAACACCTTCGGCCCGAGCTGAACCAACAGCGGCTTGGAGTCGGTCAGCATCACCAGCTGCAGGCCGTCCACGGCCTTGCCCCACGGCCATTTGTCGGTCTCGACCGCCGCCTTGACCCGCTTGATCACCGCCGGCGTGGCCTTCTGGCGACATTGCGGCCTGTACCTCAGCAGATAGGCGCTCCTCCCCTGCAGCTTGCGCAAGATCAGAACGTATGACGTGTTCGGTGACAGCAGGCAACTGCAGCTGCCCAGCACGTCGATCTGCCCCAGGTCCTCCTGCTCCCCCGCCCGCCCGTTCGGCTTCCCCTTGATCACCTTGCCCGGATCCTTCAGCACGGAGCTAACCCGGATCCTGAAGCGCGTCATCTTGGCTCTACCCACTTCCCCACCCTCTGAGGTACGCAGCGACATCCACTGCGGCCCTCCGACCACCTCGGCCTGACCGATGACGATCAACTCGCTCTGGTACGCCAGATATTCCAGCGACCGTGGTACCCAGCCGATTGAGCGGTCGCTTCTGTGTTGGTGTTGCGCCAATGCCGGCCAGGCGCACAAACCGAGGAGCGCCAGCACGCTGATTGTTCTCATCATCACTGATTTCCCTTGTCGCTCTGAGGATCGTGGGGCTGTGCCCCGGTCTGAGCCCGTTGCAGCAAGGAACGATTCCCTGCTGCACCTGGCTCCGCGTCCGACACTTTTCGAGTGACCCTCCACCCGATAGACAAGGCACCGATGGGTCCCCGGTGCGTGCCCCTGACTGCTCGTGGGTGGTCACCTCGCAGTTCAAAGAGACGCTGTAATCACCGCGCCGAGAAAAAACTCCGTCTTTTTCGCATCCGGTCATCAGCGGACCCCGACCGCCTCTCGCTGCAGGCCCGTCGAGGAAATCAAGACGGGAGAACTCCAGCCCAACTCGCGCAGCAACCTCTTGCCAAACTGTGGGTTATGCCACAGACCAGGACTCCGACCCGACCTGGCCGCACCCCTCCCGACCGAGCGCCAGAACAAGGCGGCGATCTGGCAGGGGCGAATCGAGCCCCCTACTTGGCCTTGGCACCGGTAATCCTCAGGTTGCGGTTCTTCGCCGCGAAGATCAGCGCAACGGTGGACGAGGACGAAAGGCGACTTCGCCGGCCAAAATCCTGCGCATTGTTGTCCCGGTTCGGCTGATAGTAGAAGCTCCCGCCCGGGCACTGGGCCAGGGTGAACCACCAGCGATTGCTGTCCATCAACCGGCGAAAGCTCGCCTTGTCGATGAACGCCCCCAGCGCGGTGTAGCCCATCCCCATCATCGGCGACGCGTGGGTGTCGGGCAGCGTCTCCGGATGGGCACCGATCGCGCGAGCTTGCGCCAGCGCCCAGTTCTTGTACTTGGCCTGGGGATAGGGGCTCATGAAGTTGGCCAGAGCAGCTGCTCCGGTGCGCCCCATGTCGGCCCAGCCGTCCTGTTTGGCCACACTGTCGGCGTACCACAGATAGCCGTTCTTCCCCGTGCCACGCGCGAGAAAATCGTACGCCATGTCATGCCGGCGACGGCTGACCTTGATCCCGCAGCGCTTCATCAGCGCCAGGGCCAGAGCCCCCTGCCCGGTGACCATCGCGATCGGCCCGTACCCCTCGTAACCCGGATTATGGCCCCAGCCGCCGATCCCCTGCATCTCGCTACGCGGGAGCTTGCGCTCCCTGGCCGAATCCCGAATCTGGTCGGCCACCGTGTACTGACTCGATAGCAGAAAGTTATAGATCTGCTGGAGCTCCCCGAGGATCCACTTCTCGCGGGTCGCCAGGTAATACTCGCTCATCACGATGGCGGCCGCGTTATAGCGCCAGTTGACCAGCCCATCGATCGCATCGACCGCCTTCGTCCGCTTGGCATGAAACTGAACGCTCTTTTTCACATGAGGCAGGTACCGCCGATCGCCACTGGCCAGCAGCGCCAGCGGCGCGAAGGTGTTCAGATGGGCCGGCCCCCAGGAGCCCTCCTCGTCCTGCTGCTTGGCGATGTACCAGCAGAGCTCCTTGAGGATCAGCGCCGACTTCTTGCAGTCGAATGGAAAGGCCTTGGCATATCTGCCGTATCGTCGACCGACCTTCAGCTTGACCGGCACGACCTTCCCCTTCCGCCGGACATGCAGGGTCAGCAGACCCCGGCGCTTCTTGCCCTGGCTGGCCTCGAGCGCCTGGCCCAGGTCCTTCAGCGGACCGTCTCCGCCGAAGACCTCCTCCCCGTAACCGTTCTTGTGAGGCGTGAGAAACCGCTTCCCGTTGGCCCCGATAATGACGTCCCCGGCCTGAATCCTGCCGTAGGCGACAGTCTTGGGAAAGACATACTTGACCAGCAGCCAGGTCGGTTGATCCTTCATCAGCATAGCGCGGATTCCGGTGATCCCCAGGTTGTAGTACCAGCCCCCCACCTCGGCATCGGGCCCTTCGTCAGCCTTGTGGCTCCAGGGCCGTCCGTCCTCGTAATGCACCTGCGCCAGAGCGGGAAGCGGCATCGACGCGAACAGTGCCAGTCCCGCAATTGTCGTGAGGATCTGCATCAGGTTGCGTGCCGCGCTCAACATCACTGTCTCTTTTGCTCCTTACTCGGCAGCCGGTGGTACGGGAAGCAACGACCAGCTGTCGCCCCACGAGAATCGACGCCTTCAGCTATTGGGACCAGGCTGCCAGTGGCCGCTTACGGCGGTGCATCTGGGCCTGGGGCGAGACGGCCCGGGGTGGAAACCGAGGCCGCAATCGAATGACATGGGTCTAGACCGCCCGGTCAGCGCTCGACGAAGGTCCCTCCGTTGCGCTCGGCCAGCGAACGAAGCCAGGTGGACCGCAGGGTTCCGACCTGGATACAGTGGATCGCAATCCTCCGGGTCTTGTTGCGCAGCGTGAATTCCTCGAGGATCTTCCGCGTATCGGTGACCGGACCGGCGCCTGGCATACCGTCGGTCATGAAGAAGATGGTGTCGACGCCCAGCTTGTAGTTGGATGACGTCTGCGGCCCGGAGAGCTTGAACGCACGGTCCAGGGCGTCATAGATATTGGTCTGCCCGCGGGGTTTGAGGGTCTTCTCGATCCACTGGATGGTCTGCTGGATCGACGCGGGCGTGACGGTGACCATCCCGCGCGCACGCAACACGTCGACCCCGGTGTCGAAGTAGACGATGTTGAAGGTCGCCCGCGGCGGCAGTGCCTTGAGCGCCTTGATCAGCTCTTGCTTCATCACCTCGATCTTGGTCTTGCCCCCTCCGGCTCCTCTCCGCACCGGAGCCCTGCCCCCGGGGCCCTTCCCCCGCACGGGCCGTGCTCCGGTGGTGCTCCCGCTGCGCTGGCCACTGGCCGAACCGCTCATGCTGCCCGAGATGTCGACGACGAAGCAAAGGCGCCGGGAACGCGTCCGGATGCCGTAGAAGGTCACGCTGCCTCCCTTGTCCGACTTTTCCGGTGTCTTGGCGCGAGCCTTGTGCGCGGCGATCAGCTTGGGTAGGCGTGCCTTGTTGGCTTGATACCAGCTGTTCCAGGCCTTGTAGCTGCCACCCAGCGAGACCCCGGTAATCTTCTGCAAAGCCTGGTCGATATCCTCGAGCAGCCGCCCCCCCTCCCGCTTGAGCTGCTTGACCAGCGGACCCACCCCATCCGCCTGGCGCAGGGCGCCCAGCGCGCCGATCGCCGCGGCCCGCACCTGCCAGGACTTGCTCGAGAGCGCCTTGATCACGTCCGCCGTCGCTGCCGCGTCACCGAGTCGGGCAGCGGCGTCGATCGCCGCCGTTGCCACCCGAGGATCCCGATCGCCGATCTTCTTGCGCACCTCGGCACGTGACCCCTTGTGCTCGCCCAGCCCCAGGGCCTGGACCAGTGCCGCGCGAACCTCCCAGCGGCGGTGACTCAGCCCCTTGGCGTGAAAGAACTCGATCACCGGCGGAGCCCACATCCGCGCCAGCGCGGAGATGACGACGGTGGTCAGGTTGCGCCCGGCCCACAGCGCGCCGTCGATCTTCTTCAGACTGGCCGTGATCTTGTTGACGCGTGCCGAGGCCGCCCTGTACGCCGGGGTGTCCCTCCCGGCCTTCCCGACTTTACCCAGCTCTTTTCTGGCCGCTGCTTGTTCTTTGAGCAACGCCTGGCGGCGAGCCGAGAAAGCCGCACGATGACGGTCGGTCTTGGTCAGCAGCAGCTTGATCAACTTCTTGGCAGCCTCGACTCGATTGGCGCCCCCCAGCCCGAGGACCGCTTGCTGGCGCAGTGCACCATCCGGCTGCGCCCAGCCCCGGCGATATTCCTCCTGGATCGCCTTCCAGCGCTCGTCGCTGGCCGGCGACGGCGCCCTGTCGACCTTTTTCTTCTTGGGCCGGGTCTTGGCGCCGGGTTTCTTGGTCGTCGGCCGCCGGCCGGCTGGCGGCGTCTGATAGACCTTGCCCTTCAAGCTACGCAAGGCGTCCAGCCGTTTGATCCTCGCGTCGACCCCGGAACCCCGGCGATAGCCCACGATCCGACCCAGATACAATCCCGCAGCGTCCAGCATGACCATCGTGGGGTAGCCCCCCACGTCATACTTCTGCTTGAGACGCTTGTTCTGCTCAGGATCGCGCGCCGCGCTCTTGCGCGGAAAATCCAGCAGGACCAGAATCCACTTGCCAGACACGTACTGCTTGAAGGCGTCGGTCGAGAAGACCTCTCGATCCAAGTTCGTGCAGTAGCCTCACCAGTCGCTGCCGGTGAAGTACAGCACGAGGGGCTGCTTCGTCTCGGAGGCTCGCTTGAGAGCCGCCGCATGATCGTCGGTCCAGCCTTCCTTGCTCTGGGCCGGAGTGACGACACACCCCGCGATCAACAATACGCACAGTCCGTGAAATGCCCTGGTCATCATGCGAAGCTCCATGTCATGCCGACTCGAGGAAACGGGCGTCTGGATGCCCAATGGATTATCTCGATATTCCGCTCTCGGATCAAGCGGGTAGGGCCGGGAACGGGGTCCCGCCTCGCCTGAAATGGTCTGCCGTCGCAGTTGAAACCGGGCAGATTTCTCCGCGGCGGTCTATCCTGAGGGTCGAGTCCGTGGACGCAACAGCAGCCAGCTCTGCGGCGGGCGGATCTCGCCGGCAACCCGTGCCAGCTGCTCGGGAGTCAGCGACTTCAGGGTCATCTCCGGCACGAGCACGTCAGCAACCGACCCGACCTCGCTGATCTCGTGGCTCTGGCTGAACCGCTCGTTCAGCGCCGCCGCTGCGCCAGGCACAAAACAATCGTGGGTCTCGATCAACAAGGTGGCGCTGTCCAGCTGGGGAATCTCCTCGCTGCAGAACAGCTGGACCTCGTAGCCCTCGCAATCACTGATGACAAACGCTCCAGGTACCAGCTCCGTGCGCAAGCGGTCGGGGCTGCAGTAGGATTTGATCTTCAGATTGCGAGCCTGGTTAGCCTGCATCATCTCTCGCATGGCGGCCCTGGCCTACCAGTCCGTGTCGTAGGCCACGACCTGCGCGTCCGGCCAGCATAGGGCCAGTCCAACGGCGTAATACCCGAACTTGGCGCCCACGTCGATGACCTGGGCGAATGGCTCGGTCAACAGCTCCTCCCACCAGGGCTTCAGCTCCCGCTCGTAGATCCCCAGCAGGTACGGCCCGACATGTTCACGATGAGTCATCGGGCTCAGCGTCAGTCCGCTGAAGGGACCGCTCAGGACCGCGCAGCCAACCTCACCGAGCAGCTGCTGGTTGAGCTCGAACAGTCCCCACTCACGCAGCAGATTATGGGAGTGTGCGCGAGCCCTCGCCGAACTGATCGCCGTCGCCGTCTGTGGCGCGATGGCGAAGACCGACCGCTTGATCAGGGACTTGATGCTTGCCAGCACAGCACGCCGATCCTCTCTCGCAACCTCGGACCGAATGCCCGAAGACCCTCAATGTAGATCAGCAAACCCGCCCCGTCCACTCGCTCGTTCGGCACAGGCATGTCACGCCAGCCCACGCACGCGCTCAGCACCATGTGGCCGCCGACGGGTCGAGAATCCGCATCAGCCGATCCAGATCGAGGTGCTCGCGGACGATGGCGGCCAGGCGATCGTACTCTCGATCCCGAGAGGTCAACGGCTCGGCATCTGCCGGAGCGCTGAGGCCCCGGCGGCGACGCAGAAACCCCAACAGCGAGGCTCGGATCGGCTCGTTGTCCAGAATGCCGTGCAGCATCGTCCCAACGACCCCCCCCCCGGACGAAACCGCTCCGTCGGGAAGCGATTCGGGCTGCGACAGGTCGAACAGCGGCGGTCCGTCGACCTCGATCCGCCCCATATGGATGTAATACCCGGAGAGCTGACGATCGCCCGGCACCCCACCGGTCAGGAAGGAGGGCGTGTTGACATGGGCCGTGACCTGGCAGGTCCGCTTGACCGGACCGAAACGGGTGACGATTGGCAGCGCGCCCAAGGCCGTCACTCGAACACGGTCTGACTCCACTCGATCCGGGTCCTCGATCGTCCGGCCCAGCATCTGGCAGCCACCACAGATCCCCAGCACGGGGTCTCCCGACTCAAACCGGGCTGCCAGCAGCGGCTCGAATCCATGCTGGCGCAGCCAGGCCAGGTCACCGCTCGTGTTTTTCGACCCGGGCAAGATGACCAGATCCGGGCGCTGTAGTTCTTCGGCCCGCTCGACGAAGCGCACGACGACTCCGGCCTCGTGCTCCAGTGCTTCGACATCGTCATAATTCGAGATCCGGGGAAAGCGCAGCACCGCGATGTCCAGCTCTCCGGGAACCGCCCGCCGACCCCGACGCGCCTCAAGTGCGACCGAGTCCTCTTCGGCGATCCGCAGCCTTTCGATGTGTGGCACGACACCCAGCACCGGGACGCCGGTGCGCCGCTCGAGCAGCTCGAGTCCCGGCTCGAGCAGGGTCGCGTCGCCCCTGAACTTGTTGATGATCAGGCCGGCCACGCGCTCTCGATCCTCCGGCAACAGGAGCTCCAGGGTGCCGACCAGGGAGGCGAACACACCCCCGCGATCGATGTCGCCCACGAGCAACACGGGCGCCTCGGCGACTCGCGCCACGTACATGTTGACGATGTCGTGATCCTGCAGATTGATCTCGGCCGGACTGCCGGCTCCCTCGATCAATACCAGGTCGTGCCGTTCTCGCAGCGTCGCCAGCGACTCGGCCAGCACACCGCACAGCTCACGCTTCTTGCGGTGATATTCGATGAACGTCATGCTACCCACCGGTGTGCCCCGCACGACCACCTGGCTGCGCATCTCCCCTTCCGGCTTGAGCAGGATCGGGTTCATCTCGACCGTCGGTGCAATACCGCACGCCTCGGCCTGGACCGCCTGGGCCCGGCCGATCTCCAGTCCATCCCGGGTGACGTAAGAATTGAGCGCCATGTTCTGGCTCTTGAACGGCGCGACACTCAGTCCCTCCTGACGGAATATCCGACACAGCGCGGTGACCATCAGACTCTTGCCCGCGCTGGACGCCGTCCCCTGAACCATCAACGTGCGGGCTGACATGCGATAGCCTCCAGCAGTCGATCCGTTTCGGGCCGTGCGCCCAGTCGCACGAACTCCGGCAGCCCGAAGGACGAGCAGTCCCGCACCAGCACACCTCGCTGCAGCAACCGCCGACGGAAATCACTCCCACTGTCCACCGGCAGGAGAAAAAACGTCGTGCGAGTCGGCCGAGGCGCCCAGCCCAGGCCCTCCAGCTCCGCAGCCAGCCGACGACGATCGGCCAGCATTCGCTCCCGGCAGCGGGCAACCCAGCGGCCCTCCCGACAGGCCGCCAGAGCCGCGGCTTGCGCCAGACAGCTGGTGCTCCAGGCTGGCCGGCCGGCTTCCACGCGGCGGGCCAGCGTCTCGTCCGTCAGCAGATATCCGATGCGCACCCCCGGAATGGCATGGGCCTTGGTCAGTGAACGAACACGCACCACATTGGCCGGAGGCTCGATTCGCGCCTGCTCGTAGCACTCGGAGAGCGAGAGAAAAGCCTGGTCCACGATGATGGTCAACTCCGGGTGGGCAGTCGCCAGGGCGGTCAACTCCGCCAGCGGGATCGCCGTACCGGTCGGTGAATTCGGCGCACACAGATAGAGCACTCGTGCATCGACCACCGGCAACCGAGTCAGATCGACTCGCCAGTCATCGATGGCGCGAGCCCGCCACTCGATGATGCGCGCGCCACAGTGCTCGGCCGCCGCCCTGAATTCAGAGAACGTCGGCTCGACGATCACCACCCCATCGCCCGGGCCGAGCAACGTTCGCGCCAGACTCCAGAGCAACTCCGTGGCACCATTGCCCACCACGATGCGCTCCGCCGCCACCCCATCGAGCGAGCCCAGCGCCTCGCGAACGCCCCGCGCGGTGGGCTCCGGATAGCGGTCCACCGCCGCACCTCGGATCGCCTCCAGGACCGATGGCGCCGCCCCGTAGGGATTGATGTTGACGCTGAAGTCGATCACATCTCCCACGCTCAAGCCGAGAGAGTCCAGCTCACGAGGGTCGATTCCGCCATGGACTCGCCTGCTCGAATCAGAGACACGCATGAATCACCCCCATCGCGCTGGCCAGCATGCCGGCGCCGAGCAGGGACGCCAGACAGACGACGCCCCATGCTTCCTGGATCTTGCCGACGACCAGCGGCTCATCCGGCTCCCCCAGGCGATGGCTGCCCGGCTTCTCCAGCACCACCCCCAACAGTCCAGCCAGAGCGGCCATCGGCTGGCCCGCATTCGGGCTGTGTGTCTGCCCGCGATCTCGCAACCAGATCGCCCAGCCCCGCCGGACGGACTTTCCCCGCAGCAGGCCGGCCGCCAGCAGCAAGACCGCGGTCAACCGAGAGGGCAGCCAGTTGAGCAGATCGTCCAGGCGCGCCGAGGCCTTACCCAGATTCTCCCGCTCGTCGCGATATCCCAGCATCGCGTCCAGGGTGTTGACCGCCCGGTAAAACAGAGCACCGGGCAGGCCGAGCAGCAGGTAATAGAACAGCGGAGCGACGAAGCTGTCCGAGGCATTCTCAGCCAGCGATTCAACCGTGGCCGAGACCAGCTCCCGCTGTTGAAGCTGGCTCGGATCCCGACTGCACAGACTGCGCAAACCGTGCCGTGCCTGGTCCAGCATTTCCTGATCGAGCGCCTCGCCGACGGCCCAGGCCGACCGGCCCAGACAGCGCAAGGCGAAGGTCGACTTGAGCAGGTAAACGCCCACCAGCACCTGCCAGATCGGCTGCTCGCGCAGCAACTGGAGCAGCGCCGCTCCAGCAGCGGCGCTCAGCGCCGGAATCGACAACGCCAGCAAGGCGCCAGCCGCCAGCTGACGCCAGCGGCCGCGGCGAGGAGACAGCCAGCTACCCAGCGAGATCAGCCGGCCGACCCAGGCCACCGGATGCAGCGCGTTGGGGTACTCCCCGAACAACAAGTCGACCAGGATCGCCAATCCCAGTACGCCGAGCGCGAGCGGCCAGTCCAGCAGTATCATCGCACGGGATCCAGCTTGACCACCGTCCCCAGCACGGCCAGGTAGATCTCGTCTGCAACCTCGGCCACCCTTTGGTGCACCCGTCCACAGACATCGCGAAACGCTCGACCGAGGGAGGACTCCGGCACCAGGCCGAACCCCACCTCGTTGGTCACGACGATCAAGCTCCAGGGGGCGCTGGTAGCCGTCTCGAGCAGCTGGTCGACGCGCTGATCGATCTGCCCATCCTCACCGCAAAGCAGGTTCGAGAGCCACAGCGTGAGACAGTCCAGCACCACCACATCGCAGCTCACGCCGACCAGCGCCTGCGGCACGTCGAGCGGCTCCTCCAGCGTCTCGAAGTCATCGCCTCGCTCCTGACGATGGCGGGTGATCCGCTGCCCCATCTCCGCATCACCGGGCTCCGCGGTGGCCAGAAAGATCCGCCGCTGGCCTAGCTGACAGGCCAGCTTCAGCGCAAACGCGCTCTTTCCCGAACGAGCACCGCCTCCGACCAAGATCAGCCGACCCATCAGCGACTCGCCCGGTATCGAATGCAGCTGCTGACCAGCCCCTCGGCGACCAGCGGGTTGCTGGCCCAGTGGGCGTGGACGTAGGAAGCCAGCACGTTGCCCAACCGGCGATATCCTTCGCGGCTGGTGCTGCCGCCCCGTCGCCGGCGAACACTGTAGAGCAGGTCCGCGTCGTTCGGTACCTGTTCCATCTCGGAGTAGCGAAACTGATGGCCGCGGAAGCGCAGCCCCGGCGGCCCGAGGATCGACTCGGCCTGAGTCTCCACCTCGACATAGCCCAGCGCAGCCAGCTTGGGCAGCATCCGACAGTGGCCGCCGATCAGAGACACCATCGGATGACAGACACCGTCCAGGGTGCGGATTCCCTCCGACAGGTACATCAGCCCACCACACTCGGCATAGATCGCCCCCCCCTGCTCGGCAAAGCCCCGGATCGCCTCGATCATCGAGCAGTTGGCGCTCAGCTGATTGGCCAGCACCTCGGGATAGCCGCCGCCGAGGTAGAGACCGTCGACGTCGGGCAGCGCGCCGTCCTCGACCGGCGAGAAACGGACGATCCTGGCCCCCAGCGACTCCAGACGAGCCAGATTATCCGGATAATAGAAATGAAACGCCTCGTCATAGGCCAGCCCGATGCGGCAGGTTGGCGCCGACGGTGGATCGGGCAGCGGATCGTCACCTGCCGGCAGGTCCGGCGCGGCGCGAGCCAGCTCGAGCAGCCGGTCGATGTCGAACCATTCTTCGGCCAACCCGGCCCAGTGATCGAGCAGCCGCGATGAGATCGCAGCGGGATCGTTGGCCGTGCGGAGACCCAGGTGGCGCTCTGGAAAGGACTGCTCTGGCTGCTTGGGCAGCCCCCCGAGAACCGGCACCGCGCGGCAGGCCTTGCGCAGCAGATCCAGGTGGCCGGGGCTGCCCACCCGGTTGGCGATCAGGCCCGCTAGCTGCAGGTCCGGATCGAACCCCGAGAAGCCGTGTGCCACCGCAGCAATCGTGCGGGCCATCCCCGAGGCATCGACGGCCAGCACGACCGGCGCCGCCAGCCACTTGGCGATCTGAGCCGTCGACCCGGCCTCCGCTGTGGGCGACGCACCGTCGAAGAGCCCCATCACACCTTCGATCAGCGCGATGTCGGCATCTTCCGCGCCGAGCTGAAAGCTGGAGAGCACAGCATCACGCCCCATCATCCAGCCGTCGAGGTTGTTGCACGGTCCATCTGCGACGCGCCGATGGTAGGTCGGATCGAGATAGTCCGGCCCACACTTGAAACAAGCCACCCGCAAACCCCGCGCCTTGAGCGCTCCGGCCAGCCCCACGATCATCGTGGTCTTGCCCACCCCGCTCGAGGTTCCGCCAATCACGATGCGTGGTCGTGACATTCAGTAATCCAGTCCCAGCTGTGCCCGCACTCCCTGCTCCTTGAACGGATGCTTGACCACGCTCATCTCGGTCACCAGGTCGGCCGCCTCGACCAGACCTTCTGCGGCGTTGCGTCCCGTGACGACCACGTGCAGTCCCGCCGGGCGGCTCGCGAAGGTCTCCAGAACCTCCTCCAGGTCCAGAAAACCATAGTTGATCGCATAGGTGATCTCGTCGAGGATCACGATCCGGTAATCGCCCGTGGCGATCAACTCCTGTGACTTGGCCCAGGCCCGACGGGCCGCCTCTTTATCGCGAGAGATGTCGTCAGACTCCCAGGTGAACCCCTTGCCCATCACGAAAAACTCGAGCCCGAGTTTCTCGGCATACAACCGCTCGCCAGTCTGACGCTTGCCCTTGATGAACTGGACCACCGCGACCTTGTGCCCATAGCCCAGCGCACGGAAGATCAGGCCCAGCGCCGCGGTGGTCTTCCCCTTCCCGTGACCGGTATAGACCAGCAGCAACCCTCGCTCAGCCATGGTCGACGACACCTCCCAGTTGCAGATCCTCGCTCAGCGTTTCGGCAGGGGGCTGCCCCCAGCGTTCGGAGAAGACCACCTCGCTCAGCGGTCGGCGCGGCAGCCAGCCCTCGGTCTCCAGCAGCGGCCTCTCGGGAAAACGATCGACGTGTCCGACACACAGATAAGCCACGGGCGTGATCCCCTCCGGAATGTCGAGCAACTCGCGCAGCCACTCGGGCTCCAGGATCGAAACCCAGCCCACACCGATGCCCTCGCTGCGAGCAGCCAGCCAGAGGTTCTGCACCGCACAGCAGGTGCTGTAGACATCGGTCTCGCGAATGGTATGGCGCCCCAGCACCGCCGGACCTTCGCGCGAGGTATTGCACGTCACACAAATGTTCAGCGGTGCGTCGAGAATCCCCTCCAGCTTGAGAGAGAGATACTTCTCCCGGCTCTCACCTTCGAAATCCCCGGCGGCGAGCAGACGCTGTTCGTCGACATGCGCATGTACCCTGCGGCGCAACTCCAGATCCTCGATCAAGATGAAGTTCCAGGGTTGGCTGAAGCCGACCGAACCCGCCTGATGCGCTGCGTTGAGAAATCGCCCTAGCGTCGCTGCGGGAATCGCATCCGACTTGAAGCTCCGCATGTCACGGCGTCGGGCAATCGCCTCGTAAACACCCCTGCGCCAGTCTTCGGGAAAGATGTGACTCATCTCGGTTTCGCCGACAGTCGATCGGCGCTCCTCAGTTCGTGCAGCGCACGTTCGATCACTGCCTCGACCGTATCCGTCTGGGCCAGCACCACATGCCGCGCTCCGAGATTCCGAGCGGCGCTGGCCGTCTGCGGCCCGATCGCGACCGTCGGCCGGTCAGCCAGCGGGAAGGACTGAAGCAGATGGCGTGCCGCGCTGGAGCTGGGCAGCACCACCAGATCGATCGGACCCAGCGGATGCGTCGGATACCGCCGCCGGTGACGATAGGCCGGGACGGCCGTCACGTCCGAGCCGAGTTGACCTAGCAGCGCCCGCAAATTGGGCCGTCCGTCCTCCGAGGTCACCAGCAACAGACGAAGCCCCTCGACCTGCTCGGGCTGGGCAGCCAGCGCATTTTCGCAGGCGCCGGGATAAGTCTGCGCCGGCCTCAATCCGCGCGCCAGTAGCCGCTCGGTTGCCTGGCGGCCAACTGCCAGCAGCGGACTCGACGGCAGGTCACGCACGTCCATCCCGAGCACGGTCAGACGGGAAAGCAGCCCGTCCACACCGGCAGCGCTGCCGAACATCACCGCGTCGAAGTCCTCCCACCGACGGATCGCGCGATCCAGCAAATCCCAGTTCTCCGGCGGCTCGACGCTCACCTGCGGCCACTCGACCACCTCAGCCCCAGCATCTCGCAACCCGGCGGCGATCTGCGAACGCCCTGGCCGGGCCCGACCGACCAGGATTCGATTCCCCCTGAGAGGTCGGCCCTCGAACCACTGGATCTTCTCCCTCAGCGTCACGACATCGCCGACGATCAACAGAGCAGGACCGGACAGCTGATGAGCCTCGACTTGCTCCACCAGATCCGCCAGAGTCCCCACGATCACCTGCTGCCCGGGACGCGACGCCGATGCCACGTAGGCCGCCGGAGTCTTTGGCGAACGGCCGGCCGAAAGCAAACGTCGGATATTTTCGGCGAGCCTCCGAGAGACCATGTAGAGCACCACGGTCTCGTCGCACGCCCCATCGCCGATCTGGTGACCGGTGGCGATCATCACACCCGACGAGACCCGTCGGTCGGTCAGCGGGATGCCGGCACAGGCGGCGGCCCCCAGGGCCGCCGAGACACCGGGCACGATCTCGAAGGGGATCCCGGCTTCGGAAAGCACCTCCGCCTCCTCCGCACCGCGACCGAAGACCAACGGATCGCCGGCCTTCAAGCGCACCACACGCTTCCCGGCGCGGGCTCTGTCGAGCACCAAGGAATGCAGCTTGTAGTCTGGCGTGGGGTGGCCAGCTCGGCGTCCAACGGCCAGCAGCTCGGCGTCGGATGACGCCAGCGCCAAGATCCCAGGCGGCACCAGCAGGTCATGCGCCACCACGTCGGCGTTGCGCAACAGCTCCAGCCCGCGTGTCGTCAACAATCCCGGAGCGCCGGGCCCCGCGCCAACCAGATAGACCATGCCCGGATCAGTCATCGGACGCCTTGCGAAACCGGTGCGAGAAGTCTGCCGCGTACAACCGGGAGTCGGCAAAGTCGGTCGAGGTCAGGAAGCGACCGACGAAGATCATCGATTGGCTGCGGATCCCCGCTTGCTCGACCTTCGCCGCGATGTCGGCCAGGGTGCCGATGACAACCTGTTCCTCCGGCATGCTGGCCTTGTGTACCACCGCCACCGGACAGTCCTCTCCGTAGGAAGGAATCAACTCTTCCGCCAGTTTCTCCATCAAGGTGATCGACAGGAACAGGCAGAGCGTCGATTCGTGCCGCGCCAGATCCTGCAGCTGCTCCTTCTCAGG
>PVBE011167202.1_pt1 | contig 17737 bp, 14 predicted proteins | sample 1631181 | NCBI WGS metagenome assembly PVBE01 (sample SAMN08397723, study PRJNA350692) | Marine metagenome, whole genome shotgun sequencing project. | isolation source: water | place: Pacific Ocean | collected 2012-04 | reverse complement strand
TCGACGGAAACCGTGCGCGAAAACGGCATGCCGCAGCTTTGCTGGACCGAACCGGAGTGGTTCAGCATGCAGGTCAAGGATTTCATCGCCGCCCGCTGATTCAAAGGCAAGGGGCGGAAAGAATCACGGCCCAAGCCCTCAATCATCCGATGATATTCGAACGAATAATCGCCGCTGCCGGTCGATCCGCCGGGAAGGCTTCAGTCTTGGCGGGTTTTGAGCCACCTTCTCCCGTTCAGGGATCGCCGAAACCGATTCCGCCTGAACGGATGCGGTACCAAGGGATCAAGTCCGGCGTTGGGGCCCGCCGCAACCGGGATCGATCGCCGGAAGGAATTGAAAGCTGACAAAATGCTCCTGGGGTGCGGGCTGGCATCAAGGGGCCGAAATAGTCGCTTGCGCCCCTAGTCTGCCCAGCGGCGATGAAGCCACAGCCACTGCTCCGGGTGGGCGCGGATCCAAGTTTCGAGAATTCGGTTGACTTCGGTCATGATCGCGAGCGTGTCGGCGGCACGGTCCCTGGTCGGGGCAATCTTCAATGGCGGCGAGACCGTCACCGAGAACCACGCCCCGCCGCGCCGCACTACCGAAATCGGGATCAGCGGCACGCCGAACTTGAGGGCCAGTTGCGCCATCGCTGGCGCGGTCATCGCGTCGCGCCCGAAGAACGGGACGGGGATTCCGGCATTCTGTTTCTGATCGATCAGAATTCCCAAGCTGCCGCCGTTCTTGATGATGTTGATCAACTGGCGGGCGCCAGCCGCCCCTTTGGCCACGTTGGTTTCGGTCGAAAGGCGGCGCATCCGCAAAATCATATCGTTGACGGCGGGGTTGTTGGCGCTGCGGTACACCAGGCTGACCGGCAGGCCCCGCTGGGTCACCGAGAGCGGCAGAATTTCCCAGTTGGCGAAGTGGGCCGAAAAAAAGATCGCCCCGCCGCCGGCCTCGCGCACGCGGTCGATGTGTTCGATGCCGGCAACTTCGATTCGCCCGTCGCCGGCATAGCAGTCGAGCGTATCGAGCTTGGCGAACTCGGCGAAGGTGCGGCCGAGGTTCTCCCACATGCCGCGGGCGACCTCTTCCGCGCCGTCGCTGCCCAGTTCCGGCATTGCCCGCGAGATATGCCGCACCGCCCGGCGGTGAATGCTGAGCCGTGGACCGATCGTCCGGCCCAGCCGGCCGCCAAGGTTCGACGCGCGGTCGAGTGACAACCGCCTGCAGACGGTGACGGCCGCAGCCACCCCGGCGGCTTCGAGCCAATGGGACAGCGACAGCGGCCGCGTGTCGGATAGGTCGTCGGTCATAGGCGGGCAGCGCTGGCGTGTTTCACGCGGGCAGGCGGTCCAGCAGCCGGTCGAGCGCGCCTTCGTCCTCGAACTCGAGGGTAACAGGCAAGGTCTCAGTCATGGCGCGGGCCTCCGTCGGCAAGCGGACGTGGTCCTTTTCGGTGGTGACCAGCTTTGCGCCGGCGTGCGCTGCCTCTTCCACCAGCGCCATGATCTCGTGCTCGCGGTAGCGGTGGTGGTCGGCGAAAACGTGCGCGGCTCTGAGGTCGCAGCCGAGCGCCCGCAGGCTCGCGAAGAATTTTCCAGGCCGGGCGATGCCGGCGAAGGCAACGACGGCGGCGCCGGTCAGGCCGTGGGCCGAGGGCGCCGGTTCGAGATGCGCGGCCAGCACCGGCACGTTGGCCAAGGTTTGCGGCGGCGCAATGCGCGCGCCCGCCGGATCGGCGACGTAGATTACCGCGGCCGCTCGTTGCAGGGCGCGGCCCGGGACCTCGCGCAAGGGCCCGGCCGGAATCACATGGCCGTTGCCGATGCCGAACCCGGCATCGACGGCCACCAGCGACAGGTCCTTGTGAAGCGAAGGATTCTGGAACCCATCGTCCATTACGATCGCGCCCGCGCCGCCGGCGACGGCCGCCTCGGCGCCTCGCGGCCGGTTGCGAGATACCCAAGTCGGCACCCGCGCCGCCAGCAGCAGCGCCTCGTCGCCGACCTCACGGGCCGTGTGACGTTGCAGGTCAACCCGCACGGGGCCCGGCAACGACCCGCCGTGGCCGCGGGTGAGGAAATGCACGATCTGCCCGCGCGCCTGCAGCCGGGCGCCAACGGCCAGCGCCGCCGGGGTCTTTCCGCCGCCCCCCGCCACCAGGTTGCCGATGCACACCACCGGCACCCCGGAGCGCACAGGCCGCACCAGCGCCCGCCGCGCCCGCCCCGCCATATCGTAGATCGCGGCCGCCGGACTCAGCAGTGTGGGCAAAAGCGTATGCCCTGCCCGCCAGAATTCAGGCGTTCGCATGATCGAACCCCGCCTCAGGGGCCGAGGCGGGCATGGCCTTCGCCGAGGGAACGGGGCTCGGGCGCGGGCGCCACGCTTTCATGGCCGCAAGCCCGGTCGGCGTCGGCAGTGATGGCGTTGAGGCGGTCTTCGAGGGTGCGCCGCGCGGCCTCGCGCGCGTCTTCGTCGGCATTGCGGGCGACGCGGACCGGCTCTCCGTATACCACCACACCGCGGGTGAACGGTAACGGCACGATGAACCGATCCCAACTCGACAGTACAATCCGCCAGGACGCGGAATAGCTGATCGGCACCACTGCTGCGCCCGACAACCGCGCCACCGCAATGACCCCGTCCGAGGCCCTCATCCGCGGCCCGTGCGGACCGTCCGGGGTCACGCCCGCATAGACGCCTTGCCCAAGTCCGCGAACCAGGGTGCGAAGGGCTTGCACGCCGGCTTTGGTGGTGGAACCGCGCACCGCCTCGAATCCAAAATAACCGATGGTGCGCGCGATCAGTTCGCCGTCGCGGTGCTGAGAGATCAGCATGTTGAGGGGGTACCGCTTCGGCCAAATCGCCGCCATCATCAAGATACGTCCGTGCCAGAACGCCATGATCGCCGGGCTGTTGTCGGCGAGCGTCTGCATCGCCGCGTCTTGGTTGATGAATTGCCATCGCCCGGTCCAGTGCACCAGGCGGATGTACAGGGCCGCGAGCCGGCACAGGAAGCTGCGGGCGCCCTCGTTGCGGGCGATGGCCTTGGCGAGGCTCATGGTTGTGCTCCGGGCTCAGGCCTGGGCGCGGTTCTGGCCCTCGTCGCTGGGCGTGCCTTGCAGCGCATAGAGCTTGGCGTAGAGCCCACCGCGGGCGAGGAGTTCGGCGTGGGTTCCCGATTCGCGAATAGTGCCGGCGTCGAGGACGTAAATACAGTCGGCATCGATCACGGTGGACAGCCGGTGGGCGACGATGACGGTGGTGCGCCCGCGGCTGAGTTCGGCAAGCGCGGCCTGCACCTGGCGCTCGGATTCTGTGTCGAGCGCCGAGGTCGCTTCGTCAAGCAGCAGCACCGGGGCGTCCTTCAGCATCGCGCGCGCAATGGCGACGCGTTGGCGCTGGCCGCCGGAGAGTTTCACCCCGCCCTCGCCGGCAACGGTGTCGTAGCCATCCGGCAACTCGACGATGAAATCGTGCGCGGCGGCGGATGTGGCGGCGGCGCGGATTTCGTCGTCGGTTGCGTTGGGCCGGCCGTAAGCGATGTTTGCCCGGATCGTGTCGTTGAAAAGCGCTGATTCCTGACTCACCAGCGCGATGTTAGCGCGCAAAGATTCTTGCGTTACCTGGCGCACGTCCTCGCCGTCGACGGAAACGCACCCCGTGGTCACGTCGTAAAAGCGTGGAACCAAATTTAGGATTGTCGTTTTCCCGGCACCCGACGGCCCGACTAGTGCCACCGTCTCGCCCGCAGGGACCTCGAACGAGACTCCGTTCAACGCTGGCGCCACTTCGTCGTAGGCGTAGTGGACCGATTCAAACCTGAGCGCACCGGTGCTGACTTTCAGTTCCTTAGCGTCCGGCGAATCTTTGATCTCGGGTTTATGATCGAACATCGTGAACACGCGCTCGGCCGCGGCGAGCCCTTCCTGAAGGGCGGCGTTGAGATTGGCGAGGCTTTTCAACGGCTGATAGGCCAGCAGAAGCGCGGTGATGAACGAAAAGAACGTGCCCGGCGTGGTCTCGCCCGAAATCACGCGAAGGCCGCCGTAATAGATGACGACCGCGATCGCGAGACCGCCGAGCGACTCCATCAGCGGGGTCGCCGCAGCGCGGGTGCGAACCACCTTGAACAAAGCCTTGAGGCGCGATTCATTGGCCCGGGCGGCGCGCTCGGTCTCGTAATCCTCCATGCCGTACGCCTTGACGTGACGGGCGCCAACGAAACTTTCGTTGAGCAGGATCGAAAACTCACCTGTGCGTTCCTGGTTTTGAGTCGAGGCCTTGCGCATCCGTTTCCCGAGTTTCCGGATCGGCACGATCGCCAGCGGAAAGACGAAGCAAGTAAGTATTGCGAGCCGCCAGTCCTGATAGAAAAGGACCGCCACCAGAAACGAAACCATCAGCGTGTCTTTGGCGATACCGGTCAGTCCCTTGGTCAGAGCCTCCCGCAGCAGATTCACGTCGTTGAGGAAATTAGAAATCAGCCGGCCGGTCGCGGTGTTGTTGAAGTAGGCGAGGTCGGCCTTCATCAGGTGGGCGAACAATTCGATTTGGATTTCGGCGATGATGCGCTGGCCTACCACGCTCATCAAATAGGCCTGAAAGTAGCTGGCGATGCCTTTGATAATAGCGACCGCCAGCACGGCCAGCGGTACGATCACCAGCATGGTCCGGTTTTGGTTGAGGAACACCTCGTCCAGCACCGGCTCCATCATCCAAGCGTTGATCGCGGTCGCGGCCGCCACCAGTGCCATGCACACGGCGGCGATGCCCAGCTTCCCGTAATGTTTGCGGATATAGCCCCGGAGCAAGCGCGTCACCAGGACGCGCGTCGATGCCCGGTGCGGGGCGGGGTCCGCGCTCTGTCTCGTCACAGGCGTTTGATCCCTTGTCGTGGTGGAAAGACTAGCACGGGCGTGGATTCGGGCCAAATGGGGTGACGCCGATTGATGTTGGATTTCAATGCGTTGGCGGGCGCGTTGCAGCCGAATTGGCACTTGCCGCGGGGTGGGGCCGGTTCTAGTCTGGGCCGGCATGACCGAAGCCCGTATCGTTCCCGCCGTCTGCCCTCACGATTGCCCGTCGCAATGCGCCCTTGTGGTCGAGCGCAAGGACGCGCACACCATTGGCCGCATTCACGGTGCCAAGGACCATCCCTACACCGCCGGCGTCGTCTGCGCCAAGGTCGCGCGCTATCACGAGCGCGTTCACCATCCCGACCGCCTGACCCAGCCTTTGCGCCGCACCGGCGCCAAGGGCGAGGGCAAATTCGAGCCGGTTTCGTGGGACGACGCGCTCGATGAAATTGCCGAGGCGTTCCTGAGCGCCGAACAAAAGCACGGGCCCGAAACGGTGTGGCCCTACCTCTACGCGGGCACCATGGGGCGGGTCCAGCGCGACGGCATCAACCGCCTGCGCCACGTCAAGGGCTATTCGCGCCAGAAGAGAACCATTTGCACCGCGCTTGCGTTTTCCGGCTGGGAAGCGGGCATCGGCGCCAGGCGCGGCGGCAACCCCTACGAGATGGCCAACGCCGATCTGATCGTGATCTGGGGCACCAACGCCGTCGCGACCCAGGTCAACGTCATGACCCACGTCAGCCGTGCCCGCAAGGAGCGCGGCGCCAAGCTCGTGGTGATCGATCCCTACCGCAACGCCACCGCCGAAGTGGCCGATCAGCACATCTGCCTCAAGCCCGGTACCGACGGCGCCTTTGCCTGCGCGGTGATGAACGTTCTGTGGGAAGAGGGCTACGCCGACGAAGCCTACATGGCTGAGTACACCGATGCGCCCGAAGGCCTGCGCCAGCACCTTTCGGCGCGCACACCCGAGTGGGCGGCAGCGATTACCGGCCTCGATCCGAAAACCATCGTCGACTTCGCGCGGCTCTACGGCCGCACCGAGCGCGCCTTCCTGCGGGTCGGCTTTGGACTGTCGCGCCAGCGCAACGGCAGCGCCAACATGCATGCCATTTCCTGCCTGCCGTCGCTGACCGGCAAATGGAAACACAAAGGCGGCGGCGCGTTCTACATCAACAGTGGAATCTTCGCCGTCGACATGACCCTGATCGAGGGGCTCGACGCCTTCGATGAGAACGTCCGCGAACTCGACATGTCGCGGGTTGGGCCGATCCTGACGGGCGATCCGCAGGACATCGGCGGCGGCCCGCCGGTGACGGCGATGCTGGTGCAGAACACAAATCCGGTCACGGTGGCTCCGGAAGGCTTCAAGGTTCGGGCCGGCTTCGCGCGCGAAGACCTGTTCGTCGCGGTGCACGAACAGTTCATGACCGAGACCGCGCGCATGGCCGACATCGTGCTGCCGGCGACGACGTTTCTGGAACACGACGACCTCTATCAGGGCGGCGGCCATTCGTTTCTGATGCTGGGGCCGCAGGTGATCGAGCCCTACGCGGAGACGCGCTCCAACCACGAAGTGATCTGCGCTCTTGCCGGGCGTGTTGGCGCCGAGCATCCGGGATTTTCGATGACGGCGATGGATTTGATCGACGCCACCTTGCGGGCGTCGGGCTATGGCGACGCCGAAAGCCTGCGCCGCGACCGCTGGCTCGACTGCCTGCCCGATTTTCGTGAATTGCACTTTCTCGACGGCTTTCCCCATGCGGACGGCAAGTTCCACTTTGCCCCCGACTGGGCGGCTATCGGCGCCGATCATGCCGTCATGCTGCCGCTGCCCGATCATCTCGCTGTCATCGAGGATACCAGCGATATTCATCCGTTCCGGTTGATGACGCCGCCGGCGCGCAATTTTCTCAATTCGACCTTTACCGAAACTCCCGGGTCGCAGAAGCGGGAAGGCGCGCCCGAGGTTCTGATTCATCCCGATGCGGCCGCGCGGCTCGGCCTCGGCGAGGGCGATCGCGCCCGCATCGGCAACACCCGCGGCGAAGTGGTGGTGCCGGTCCGCCTGTTCGACGGCCTTCAGCCCGACGTGGTCGTGGTCGAGGGCATCTGGCCCAACGGTGCCTACGAAGGCGGCAACGGCATCAACGTCCTGACCGGGGCCGATGCGGGTCCTCCCAACGGCGGCGCCGCCTTCCACGATAACGCGGTCTGGGTGCGGCCCGCCTGACGGCGGAGCCGGGCTCCGGCAATCCTGTCATCGTTGCCGTGGCGCGCCGCTTCTTCATCATCCATAACCCGGTTGCCGGGCGGCGACGGCACTGGTTGCTCGCCGAAACCGTCCAGGAACTGAGCGCGCGCGGCTGCCTGGTAACGGTGCAGGTAACGCAACGTTCCGGCGATGCGATTGCCCTTGCGCGCGAGGCGAGCGATGCCGACGTGGTGCTGGCGGCCGGCGGCGACGGCACCGTGGGCGAAGTCGTTCATGGCCTGATGACGCGCCCCGACGGGGACACGCCCGATTTCGCCACCATACCGCTTGGCACCATCAACGTGCTGGCGCTCGAAACCGGCTTGCCCAAGACGCCGGCGCAGCTTGCGGGCGTCCTGGCGGAAGGCCCGGCTTCGCAACTGACCGTGGGGCGCGCCAACGGAAGGTATTTCCTGTTGACCGCGGGTGCGGGCACCGATGCGGCGGCGGTCGGGTTTCTCTCGCCCACCCTGAAGAAGTTTCTGGGGCAGGGGGCGTACTACATTGCCTTGGTGCAGACGCTGATTCGCGAAGGCAACACGGTCTACGACGTGGTTCTCGACGCCGGCGAAGGCGAACAGACGTTCACCGTGTCGAGCGTGATCGTCACCAACGCCAGCCGCTACGGCGGGCCCAAGGTAATCGCGCCCGAGGCCCGGCTCGACGACGGCAAGCTGCATGTTCTTTTGGGAATGAGCCACGGGCGCTGGAACCTGACGCGCTATGGCCTCGCCTATATGCGGGGGAAGTTTTTTACCTTGCCGGACGTAAGGATCATTCCGGTAACGAAGCTGCGTGTCGCGGCGCCGGCCGGGAAACCGGTGCAGCTCGATGGCGACGTCGTGTTGTCGCTGCCGATTGACATCGAGGTCGCGCCGCAGCGCCTAGGTGTGATCGTCTCGGGCTAGCCCGCCAAATCGTTCGATCAGCGCCCGGTGCAATGGGCGATTGGCGGCGACGAGATTGGCGTGGACCGGCACCTTTCGGTTCCATTGAAGCGGCGATCCGTCGAGGCTGCTGGTAACACCGCCCGCTTCGGCGATCAGCAGGGTGCCCGCGGCGATATCCCAGTCGCTTTTGGGCGAAAGCGTAATCGACGCATCGAAGCGGCCCGCCGCGACCAGCGCCAGGCGGTAGGCGATCGAATTGATGAAATGAAACTCTCCGCCCTCCAGCGCCTCGGTCCAGTTGGTTTGCTTGAACGCGCGCTGGCTGGACAGAAACCGTCCACCCTTGACACCCTTGCGGCGGCTGACGGCAATCCGCTCGCCGTTGAGATGCGCGCCGCCACCCGCCACCGCTTCAAACGCCTCGCCGGTCGCCGGGTTGAAGACGGCGCCTGCAACCACCGCGTCACCGTACACCAGCGCGGCGGTGACGCTGAACTGGTCTTCGCCGCGCAGGAACGCACGGGTCCCGTCGATGGGATCGACGATCCACAGGCGTTGGGCATCGAGGCGGGCGGCCGCGTCTTCGGATTCTTCCGACAGCCAGGCGTATCCGGGCCGGGCGCCGCACAGACGCGCACGCAAAAGGTCGTTGACGGCGATGTCGGCCTCGCTCACCGGATCGCCCGGTTTCTTGTCCCAGGATTTGACCGTGCCGCGAAAATAGGTGAGCGCCAGCGCGCCCGCTTCGCGCACCGCGGCAAACAGAAGGGCTGCATCTTCCGGGAAATCTGGCGGCGGCGTCGATCCCGCCGCGCCGCTCATGCGCCTGCCACGGTCATGCCGTCGATGCGTAACGTCGGGGCATTGACACCGTATCGGAACTCAAGATCGTCGGCCGGTGTGAGATTCAGGAACATGTCCTTCAGGTTTCCGGCGATCGTCAGTTCGCTGACCGGGTAGGCGATCTCGCCCTTGTCGATCCAGAATCCGGAGGCGCCGCGGCTGTAGTCGCCGGTAACCGGATTGACGCCCATGCCCATGAGCTCGGTGACGTAAAACCCAGCGTCGATGCCGGCAATCATGTCGGCGCGGGACTGGCTGCCGGCCTCGAGGTAAAGATTGCTGGAGGACGGCGAGGGCGGGGCCGAAGTGCCGCGCGCGGCGTGGCCGGTCGAGGGCAGGCCAAGCTGATGCCCGGTGGCGCGGTCGAGAAACCAGGTCATGAGTACGCCCTCTTCGATGACGGCCAGGCGTTTGGTCGTCACCCCTTCGCCGTCGAAGGGCCGGGACGACAGGCCGCGCGCGCGGTGCGGATCGTCGATTACGGAAATGCCGGGCGCGAAAATGCGTTCCCCCATCTTGTCCTTGAGGAAACTGGTGCCGCGCGCCACCGACGAACCCGACACCGCGCCCGAGAGCGAGCGCACCAGGCCATTCGATATTCGCGGGTCGTAAAGTACCGGCACCTGGGCAGTGCTCACCTTTTTCGGATTGAGGCGGGCGACCGCACGCTCCCCGGCGCGGCGGCCGAGGGCGGCCGGGTCTTCGAGATCGGATTCGTGGCGCACGCTGACCCAGTCGTAGTCGCGCTCCATGCCCCGGCCAACGCCCGCCAGCACCGACGCCGCAAGCCCGTAACGGGTCCCGGTATAGGCGCCGGCAAATCCGCCCGAGGTGGCGAGCCCGACCGTCGAGCGGCCCCAGCTCGCCTGCGCCCCTTCCGAATTGGTAATGCCTTCGACGGCGCGGGCTGCGTCTTCGGCGGCGGCGGCGCGGTCATACAGCGTCCCGGCCGAAGGTTCGCCCGTATCGGCGAGATCGAGCGCGGGCGGGTCGGCGCACAGCCATTCCGGATCGGCGAGGCCGCAGTGAGGGTCTTCAGGCGCGGCCCGGGCCATGGCGACGGCGCGCTCCACAAGTTCGGCGACCGATTTGTCGCCGCGGTCGCTCGAGGACACCACCGCCTGGCGCCTGCCGACCAGGACGCGCAATCCGAAATCGCCGGACTCCGAACGCTCCAGGTCTTCGCGTTTGCCGAGGCGCTGCGACACCGAAAGCGAGGTCGAATCGATCAACACCGCGTCCACCGCACCGGCGCCCGCGGCGCGGGCGCGTTCGATCAGGCCGGAAAGAAAATCGAGGGCGGTTTGTTCGGCCGTGACGGCTGCGGACATCGCCGGGCTCCGGGTCAGGGGAACGGGAAGGGCGGACCGCCCTAATATAGGGGCTCGGGGCGTAGCCGCCAGTGCGTGGCGCGCGTGATTTTAGGCGGCAAACGGGGCCAAAGTCCAAACCGGCAGGGGTGGTTGCGTTCGAGAAGATTGCGGGCGCAGTCTCAGCGCGCCTCGGACCGAAGCGCGGGGTTCTGGCGGCCCGCCTGTGCCCGTGCGCGAGTGGCGGATCGCTATTTCCAAATCGGCGTCCCCGGTCCCGGCAGTCCCAGCTTCGGCCATTTTTCCGTGACCAGGCGGACGATCTCGTCATCCATGCGAATCTTGGTGCCCCACTGCCGGCTCGTTTCCGGCGGCAGCTTGGTGGTGGCGTCGAGCCCGACCTTCGAGCCCAGGCCCGATTCGGGACTGGCGAAATCGAGATAATCGATCGGCGTATTCTCGATAAGCGTCATGTCGCGCGCCGGGTCCATGCGCGTCGAGACCGCCCACATCACGTCCTTCCAGTCGCGCACGTCGATGTCGTCGTCGACGACGATCACGAATTTCGTGTACATGAACTGGCGCAGGTACGACCACACCGCCATCATGATGCGCTTGGCGTGGCCGGGATAGCTTTTGCGGATGCTGACTACGGCGATGCGGTAGGAGCACGCCTCCGGCGGCAGCCAGAAATCGACGATCTCGGGAAACGCCTGGGTCAACAGCGGCACGAAAATGTCGTTCAGCGCTTCGCCCAGAATGCTCGGCTCGTCCGGGGGGCGGCCGGTGAAAGTCGAAAGATAAATCGGATCGCGCCGCATGGTGACGGCGCTGACTTCGAACACCGGGAATGGTTCGACCGCGTTGTAGTAGCCGGTGTGGTCCCCGTAGGGGCCCTCGTCGGCGCTGCGATCGGCGTGGACGTGTCCCTCGATCACGATCTCGGCCGCCGCCGGTACCTGCAACGGGATCGTCTTGCAATCCACCAGCTCAGTCTTGGCGCCGCGCAACAATCCCGCCATCTGATATTCCGACATCGATTCGGGCGCCGGCATGACGGCGGCGATGAGGGTTGTGGGGTCGGCGCCGATCACGGCCGCGGCCGGCATCGGCTCGTTCGTGGTCCGCTTCCACGCTTCAAAATGCTGGGCGCCGCCGCGGTGGCGGAGCCAGCGCATCAGGGTCTGGCTCGGGCCCGTGACCTGCATGCGATAGACGGCGAGATTGAACCTGCCGGCGCCGTCCTTCGAGGGATCGCGCGTCACGACGACGGGCCAGGTGATGAGCGGCGCCGGTTCGCCCGGCCAGCAGATCTGGACCGGGAGACGCCCAAGGTCGATTTCTTCGCCGGTCCACACCGTTTCCTGACACGGTGCGGCGGACACCGTTTTCGGTTTCATCGCCATGACTGTCTTCAAGAGCGGCAGCATCGCCGCCGCCTCGCGCCAGCCGCCGGGGGGCTCGGGCTGGCGCAGGAAGGCAAGCGTCTCTCCGAGGTCGCGCAAACTGCCCGGTTCGCGCCCCATTCCGCGCGCCACCCTGGCGACGGTGCCGAACAGATTGACCAGCACCGGCATCGCCGCAGCCTTGCCCGAGGTGTCCACCGGGTTCTCGAAAAGGACCGCGGGCCCACCCTCGGCCAAAAGCCGGGTCTGGATTTCGGTCATTTCCAGGTCGGTCGAGACCGGCTCGGTCACGCGCACAAGTTCGCCCGCGTCTTCGAGGACACGCATGAATTCACGAAGGGAGGGCGTCGTCATGTTGATGCGGACGGGCGAGTGTGCGAAAGAAGCCGGACTATAGCGCCCGAGAAGGCGCGTGACGACCGACCCCTTCCCGAACCTGCACCCGCCAACGTCCTATGACCGACACGAAACCTCCGGTACTCGCATCCGACGATCCGCTCGACCGGGCGCGCGGCTATCCCTACGACCTCCGCGGGGAGAGCTTCATTCTTTATGAAGGCAACGTCCTGCCGGCGCGCAACTACGAAGTCCACGACATGAAATCGCGCACCGCGGTGCTGGCGATTGGCTCCAACGCGGCGCCGAGCCAGCTCAAGCGCAAGTTCGCCGAGACTCTCGAAGACGAGATGATCCCGGTATATCGCGCCGTTTTGCCTGATTTCGATGCCGTTTTTTCGGCCCGGTTCTCGAAATATGGCGCGATTCCGGCGGCGCTGGCGCCCTCGAAGGGGACGACGCTGGAAGCTTTCGTCGTTTGCCTCAATAAGGCCCAGCTCAGGGTGATGCACGCGACCGAGCTCGCGTCCAAGGGCGGCGGCTATCATTTCGGGCGCATTGGCGGCCTGCGCGCCCTGGTCGACCAGCTGGGCGTCACCGAATCACTGCACGTCTATCATGCGCCGGGCGGGGCGCTGGAGCACGAGGGCAGCATGATCGCGCTGGCCGACGTTCCGGCGCACAACCGCTCCCTGCCGGCGCGGGACCACGCGGATCTGTGGGAAGAATTCCGTGCTGCCGAAGCGCCCGGCGAATCGCCTGAGGCCTTCGCTGCCCGGTTGTCCGGCGATGCCGGCTACCGCAAGGCGCAATCGGCGGTTCTCGAGGCCCGCGCCGTACAAATCCGGCTTCCGCGCTACACCAAGTTGTTGCCGCGGACCCGCCGTCGGCGCTAGGGCGATACGAGATCGGCAGGAATCGCCCGTGGCCGCAAGGCAGCCCGCGGCTTGACCGGCACGCCCGCGCAGATTCCCTTCTCTGAAAGGGGGCGGTGGGCGCTTTCGGGCCGCAATTGAAATCGGCAGCGCCCCGCCCCATATGGCGGACAATCGGCAGCACCCCACCCCATATGGCGGACATCTTGCCTGTGGGGCAGACCTGCCCATGGAGGTTTCATGAGCTATTACTTTTCCAAGACCCTCGCGACCACGGATTTCGAGCAGGCCATCGAGTACGTGACCGCAGCGCTCAAGGAACGCGGTTTCGGGGTGCTCACCACCATCGACGTCAAAACCACGCTGAAAAAGAAGATCAACGTCGATTTCCGGCCTTATACAATTTTGGGCGCGTGCAACCCCAAGTTCGCGCACAAGGCGCTTAGCGCCGAAGACAAGATCGGTACCATGCTGCCGTGCAACGTCATCGTCCAGCAGGTCGAAGGCCACATCGAAGTGGCGACGGTCGATCCTATCGCCTCGATGCAGGCGGTCAACAACCCGGATCTGGGCGATATCGCAAACGAGGTTCAGGGGCTTCTCAGGGAAACCGTCGAGAGCCTCTAGGGACGCACCAGCAATTCGCGCGCCGCGAAACCGGGGCGCGTATTTTTCGCCTAGCGCAAATCCCGAGCCGGCGGAATCGCCGGCGACGACGATTTGCGTACTATGTCAAACGGATAGAGCTTTTCGCGTGAGCGCATGCGAACGGGAAAAGCTCTAGGCCGTCACCGAGCCCGCGACAAGACTTGCAAACACGATCCAGCCGGTCCACTTGTTGGCGCGGAACATTCTGAGACAGATTTCCGGATCGTCGGTATCGACGCGCCACGCCTGCCACATCAGGTGAACAAAGGCGAGCGCGAGGCCGCCATAGAACAGGGTGCCAAGACCCGCGAGCGCGCCCGCGAGCCCGAACAGGGCCGCCGCCAGCGCGTAAGCGAGATAAAGAAACGCCCGTGTGCGGTTCCCCAGCCGGCGGGCGGACGACTTGACGCCGATGAGGGCATCGTCGGCCTTGTCCTGATGGGCGTAGATGGTGTCGTAGCCAAGCGTCCAGGCGATGCCGCCGCCGTAAAGCGCCAGCGCCGGAAGGCCGAGGTTGCCCGTGGCCGCGGCCCACCCCAGCAGCGCGCCGTAATTGAACGCAAGCCCGAGCCACGCCTGCGGCCACCAGGTAATGCGCTTCATGAACGGATAGCCTGCGATCAGGATCAGCGAGGCGAGCCCGACCCCGATCGCAAAGCGGTTGAAGGTCAAGAGCACGGCGAGCCCGATCAGGCCTTGCAGCGCCATGAACAGCACCGCGCGCGTCACACTGACCGCGCCCGAGGGGATCGGCCGGGTGCGGGTACGCTCGACCTCGGCGTCGTATTTGCGATCGACGATATCGTTGTAGGTGCAGCCGGCGCCGCGCATGGCGATGGCGCCCGCGGCGAAGAGAGCAAGCAACACCGGGTCCGGCAATCCGAAAAAAGACCAGCCCGTATTCTCGGACGTTGCGGCCAGCGCTAGCGCCCACCAGCCCGGCCACAACAGGAGCCAGGTGCCGATCGGCCGGTCGATCCGGGCGAGCCGCAAATAGGGCCGCGCGAACGGCGGCGCCGCGCGGTCGACCCAGTTGCCGGGTACGGAATCCTTGGTTGCGGTGTCCATGCTTCTTTCGATGCCGCGCGGGCCATACACAGGGCGGCGCCCCTCGGCTATGCTGTACCGCGCCTGCCGCGCCTTGTCCAAGGCGGGCTGAAAGCGGAATTGTGTTCATGTCCTCCGTTCCCCGGCTATTTGTCGATGCGGACCTCGACTACGGCGCCAAGGTGGACCTCGGCGACGCTCAGGCCCATTACGTCGGTACCGTCCTGCGCCTCGGTCGCGGCGACGCCATTTCGCTGTTCAACGGCCAAGACGGCGAATGGCAGGCGACCATCCTTGAAGCCGGCCGCAAGACCGTTCGCCTTGCAGTGGCGGAGTGGATGCGCCCGCAATCGCCCGCACCCGATCTGTGGCTGGTCTGCGCACCGGTCAAACGCCAGGCGATGGAACTCACCGTCGAGAAGGCGACTGAACTGGGAGTGTCGGAAATTCATTTTGCCGGGACGGCCTATACGCAACGCGGCAAGATCAACCTCGACCGTCTCGGTGCTATCGCCATCGAGGCCGCCGAACAGTGCGGCCGGCTCGATGTGCCCGCGCTCGCCGCGCCGGTGACGCTGCCCGTACTGCTCAATGGCTGGCCCGCCGACCGGCTGATTCTCTATTGCGACGAATCGGGTCGCTCGCCGCCGGTGGTCGATGTGCTGGCGGGCGCCGGTCAGCCGGTGCAGGCCGGGGTCGAGCGCATCGCCCGCGACGTCGGCCGGGTGATCGAAGACGTGGTCGAGAGTTTTCTGGGCGGCGAAACCAAGCCCGCCAAGCCCGATCAACCCGTGCGCGCCGCCGGGCCGGTCGCCGTGATCAATCCGTGGGCGGTTCTGTGCGGCCCCGAAGGTGGCTTTACGCCGGACGAACGGGAAACGCTGTCGCGCCACCCGATGGTGCGCGCGGCAAGCCTTGGCCCCCGGACGCTCCGCGCCGAGACCGCCGCGTTGGCGGCGCTCGCGGTCTTTCAGGCGCTGCAAGGCGACTGGCGCGGTTAGAGCGCTATCGGCAAGGCTTGAACCGGTGCGGGTCAAGTTCTTTTGGTATTGCTCTCCTCATAAAGAAGTTAGAGTCGCTTTGTCCGTTCGGTGATCGCAAGAAGCGATTCCGCCTGAACGGGTGCTGCTCTGGTGGCGCGCCGGTTAAACCCCGATTGGCTATTGAATCGGGGGACCATTCGGCGATACTTGGCGGCAATTCAGCATAACGGCAACGAGTCGCATTTTTTCATGACGAGCATTTTTGAAGGATCGTGCGCCGGGGCGACCCGGCGTGACGTTCCCCGTGCGCGCTGACATGGCGGTAACGACAGCCCCTGATTTGTCGGCACCGGTCGACTCCAAGGCAGAACTGGTCGAATACCTCGAGACCGGTTCGAAGCCCGAAAGCGCCTGGCGCATCGGTACCGAGCACGAGAAATTCGCCTTTCAACTGTCGGATTTGCGCCCGCTTGCCTACGACGGGCGGCCGGGCATCCGCGCGCTTCTGGAAGGCTTGCAGCGGTTCGGCTGGCAGCCGGTGATGGAGGGCGAGAACGTTATTGCCCTCGCCCTCGAAGGCCAGGCGATCACCCTTGAACCGGGCGGTCAGTTTGAACTTTCGGGTGCGCCGCTCGAGACCCTGCACCAAACCTGCGACGAGGTTCACCGCCATCTCGCGCAAATCAAAGAGGTCGCGGGCGAAATGGGGGCCGGGTTCCTGGGCATCGGCTTCCAGCCGAAGTGGCCACGCGCGGACATCCCGGTGATGCCCAAGTCGCGCTACGGGATCATGATCGAATACATGCCGGCCAAGGGGCCGACCGGCCTCGACATGATGCTGCGTACCGCGACGATTCAGGTGAATCTGGACTTCGCGAACGAAGCCGACATGGTGAAGAAGTTTCGCGTCGGGCTCGCCCTGCAACCGGTGGCGACGGCCCTGTTCGCGAGTTCGCCGTTCACCGAGGGCAAGCCCAACGGTTTGCTCAGCTATCGTAGCGACGTCTGGACCGGCACCGACCCGGACCGTACCGGCATTCTGCCGTTCGTCTTTGACGACGGCATGGGGTTCGAACGTTATGCCGAGCACGCGCTCGACGTGCCGATGTACTTCGTCGCCCGCGGCGGTGAGTACATCAATGCGGCGGGGCAGTCGTTCCGGGATTTTCTCGATGGCCGGCTGCCGGCGTTGCCGGGTGAGAAACCAACGCTCAAGGATTGGGAAGACCACCTGACGACGCTGTTTCCCGAGGTGCGCATGAAGCAGTTTCTGGAAATGCGTGGCGCCGACGGCGGAACGTGGGGGCGGATTTGTGCCCTGCCGTCGCTGTGGGCAGGCCTGTTTTACGATTCCAATGCGCTCGGGGCGGCTTGGGACCTGGTCAAGGATTTCAGCGCCGAAGACCATATCTATCTGCGCCGCGAGGCGCCCCGGCAGGCGCTCAGTACGCCGTTCCGGGACGGGACGATTCAGGATCTCGCCAAACGGGTGGTGGACATTGCGCGAAGCGGTCTGAAGGCGCGCGGCCGGCTCGACGGTGGCGCCAGCGACGAGACCGGCTATATCGACGAACTCGCCGAGATCGCCGCGACGGGCCGGACGCTGGCCGAGGAGCTTCTGGAAAAATACCACGGCCCCTGGAACGGCAGCGTCGATCCGGTGTTCGAGGAATACGCGTATTAGTGCAAATCCCGAGCCGGCGGAATCGCCGGCGACGACGATTTGCGTTCTATGGCAAAGGGACAGAGCTTTTCGCGTGAGCGCAGGCGAACGGGAAAAGCTTTAGGCGCGCGTGTCCAGGGTCCCGCTCTGTTCAGATCGGTTGCCGCAAGGGGGAAAGCCCGTTCACGCCACTGCTCCGCGCGCGGCAAGCGAACAGGAAGCGCGTTGGCGCTGGCAGCGCGGCCTGAGTATTTGACGGCAGGTGCCAACCGTGACGCGAAAAAGGGGGTTTCAAAAGAAGGATTCCGAAACATTCTTTGGCTGCTTCGCGGCGTCCCGTATCCAAGAACCTTTTGGGCGACGATTTCCGGGGAATCGATTGAACGAATAGTCGGGGGAAAATCGGGCAACGATAGAATGACCGCCCTATTTCGGGAGGCGCAAGGCCTCCCAATATCGCGAACAATCGTGGAGGCTGTCGCCAAGCAAAAAGACTTCATGCGCCGTATTCGATCGGATAGCGGCGGTGGTACTCGGGATCGGCTTCTCCGAGAGGAAATTTTGTTGCTGTCGGGAAATTACGACGCAGAAACGATCCAAGCGCTCGGCCTACCAGCTTGTGAGGG
>PVBE010531972.1_pt1 | contig 17738 bp, 20 predicted proteins | sample 1631181 | NCBI WGS metagenome assembly PVBE01 (sample SAMN08397723, study PRJNA350692) | Marine metagenome, whole genome shotgun sequencing project. | isolation source: water | place: Pacific Ocean | collected 2012-04 | reverse complement strand
TCCGTGACCGCATACTCTATCGGGTCTCCAACCTCCCCCGTAATATCGGTGACTGCCGTAATTACATGATCCGTCGCAAACTCAAGAGCCGTGGCACCCGCATTAACTCGAACCTTTTTAAACTTGCCACTTGTAAAGTTAGCGGGGGTATCGCTCAAACTTACGAAATCCGAACCCCCTCCTCCAGAAGCGTCCTCCCAAGATGTCGTGCCGTCTCCTGCAGTAGTCAAAACTTGGTCAGCCGTACCATTTCCTGTGGGCATCTTAAAAGAGGTAATGTCGTACAGGCTCCCAGCTCCGTTTATTTGAAGAATCTTTCCAGCGTTCCCCGCCACAAGTTTTCCAGCGGCGATGTTTCCATCAATAACTCCTTGAGCTCTAGCGGTAGTATGGTATTCCTTAGTACCTTCAGGGATATCTGAAGTTGTGGCGCTATGGGGATTCCCTGTGGTACCCCGATGAGTAGTGTTTGCAGACACATTAGCGTTAGCGTTTACTCTGGCCTCGGTGTAATAGAGGTTAGTAACCTCAGAAATATTCGCAGTAATCGTCCCATGAGGATTCGAACCATCACTGATATCAGCATGAGCTTTTGCCGTAGTCACATCAGAATGTGCAGCGACTCGACCATCGGCCCTGGCGTTAGTAAAGTAGAGGTTGTTAACTTCACTAATTTGAGCAGTAGTAGTTCCATGAGGGTTACTTGCCGTAAGAGCAGTATGGGCAGAGTTAGCAGCCACGTTACTATTCCCATCAACCCGACCTTCCGTGTAGTACAAATTCGTAATCTCATTTATATCCGCAGTAGTGAGAGTTACAGCGGGACCTGTGTCTCCATTGACTGAGGCAACCCCATCATTAGGGCTGTTAACTGGAACCCAACTTCCGTCTACAGAGTAATCCGGATCAGCCAGGATATAGCTCAAACCTGTGTCAGTTTGAATGGCTAAATCTCCCAATTCTGCTGTGGAGAGAGCGAGTCTTGCCGCCAAATCTGCAGGAGTAAAAACATCTGTTAAAGCTAACGAGGGCAGATAACTCGAAGGGATTTTATCGCTAACTAAAGGAGCGACTCCGTTTGTTGCCCCCCGATCAACCGCATCCATCTTCTGAGTATTAATCTTATTAGCAGACCATAAATCTGTACTCGCAGCACCTGCATCATTAATTGTGCGATGGAGAGTAACATCTCCAGTATGGGTGTCTAGGTTCCCCTGGACCGTACCCGCAGAACCCGCAGCATCGTAAGTGCTATCAATGTCGAAAGCTACTACAGAGTTTCCGTCCCCCGCGATTTTAAGACCGTAGTCAGCGTTATCTCCGAGAACAACCCCTACATCAGATAACCCTTCGAAAGTAGCTCCAACAAATGTAGTTGCGGTAAGGGCTCCTCTGACCTCTAAGGCATAAGTGTTATCTGGGGCCTCCCCCTGATTTCCCCGGAACAAAGCATTCCCGTCCTCATCCATGATAAGGGTAGGTACTCCTGAAACAGGATTTTGGAGAATAGATGAGCTGGCATGAAATGGAGTAACCATGCCTTGACCCAAAAAGAAGACCTGCCGGATAGCAGGAAGAGTTTCTTCAAAAAACTCAAAGGAAGGAGACGTAGCGGTATGCATAAAACCGCCGAGGTATAGCCCCCCCGTTTTTGAAGTACCCTTTAAAACTGAGAATAACTTCCCAAGCTTTCTAGTCCAAACTATATCGGTTAAAGGAGTATCTGCCTTTGCCGTAGCATCCGCCCAATCCGCAGAGTTAGCAGTTAAAAGGAGTAATTGGCCCCCTGTAACATTTGTCAAAACTGCAGTCAAAGTATCGACACCAGCTTGGGTGGTTAAGTCGTGAGAAGTCCCGAACCCACCTGCCGCAGGAAGAGCAGTAAACGCTCCAACAGCACTGACCGTAATATCAAACTGCATTGTAGCGACAATTCCTGCACCCAGAGCATTGCTATACTGGCTGTTACCGAGAATTACATTAACTCCAGTAGCGTCTGTCTCAACCTTCGCAGTATGAAAAAACGAAGTCCCCGCTAAATTGCCGAAAGGGTTGTCAGACCGTAAGGACTGAGCCGCCACGTTTCCAGTATCTAAAACCTTTAAAGCTTCGACACCCCCAAGAGTTTTTAGGGTTATGCCGTCAACAGTTTTAGCGAAGATATTACGCACGGAGACATCATTTGGAAAAGAGAGCGAATCTGCACTATCAAAGATAATACTCCCGGTGGCGGTAAGAGTTCCCGGAATTACTAGAGTACGGAAAGTCTGCTCTACATTCCAGTAGTTATGCTTATCAAGCAGAGTGCCTCTGCCCATAAGGACTCCTTTTTATTTACGAGTTACTTAACTTACGCAATAGTTGCGCCAACAGCACCCAAAGCAACCCAATTACCATTTACAAACTTTAAGATTGCGGATTGTCCGTCTCCATCAAAAGTAATTGTGGTAAAGCCCAGGAAGTTAGCAGGAGTTAGAACAATGTCCTCTCCTACTGCCGCATCTTCTGCAATTAAAGTCATCGTAAACCCAGGATGACGAGCATCTGCTAACGTCATTGCGAGACTAGCATCCCCGCCTGTAGGATTTTTAAATCTGACTAATGGACAATTTGGATCAATGGCCCCGTCTGCGTCATAGAGAATACTTCTCTCTCCAGCCGTCCCGCCTTGTATAAGTTGAACCTTATCAAACTTATTTACCTTATCAGTAACTACACCTCTACTCATGATCTTCTCCTTGCAGTTTTTCTGCCTCTCGCTCTGCCTCGATATCTCTTCGAATTTTCTCGACTTCTTGAGCCAGGGCTCCATTTTTTGTATCTTGCCAGCTTAACAGCTCGTCATAAAGACGGGTTGCTAAAACACAATATAAAGTATTTTGGCTATCACCAGCAAACGCAGACTCCTGCGCTGCTACGAGTTGGTCATCTTTTCGATCCTGTAAGTACCGGAATAATGACCGGTAATTCCCGCTACTTAGATTCCTTGCTAGATCCAGAAGAAGATCGAGCTTTTGACTTGGACTCAGAAGATTTGTCATTTTTTGCCTTTTCTTTAGTCATCTTGAGCTCTGCTCGAAGGATGTCGAGTTCTTGCTCATGGACGGCTCTTTGATTTTTCATCTCTTGATTGAGATTTTTATTTTCAACTTGCTCAAGATTTAACCGAGCCTCCACAGGCACTTTAGCCTGAAGCTCTGCATTTTTTAATTTCGTAGAATCAAGTTCTTTCTCAGTTTGTTCGAGCTCTTTCAGAGTGCTCTCCCCTTGCTGCTGCATTTGCTCCATTTGCTGACCCATCTCTTGCAACTGCTGGTTCATTATGTCTAACTGAGAGGAAAGCTCAGGGGTGTTTAAGATCTTGTCTTTATCAAACCCGATCCCCTCCATAGACATTGTAAGGATATTTTTCCAGTTAAAGGAGTTTCGGATATCTGGGTTGAATTCTAAAAGAGCTGGAGTCATCTGAAGAAGCTCTGTAACCATTTGCTTATTCAGGAGCTGAAGAGCGAAAGTCTCGGCACCATAAACCGTGATATTCGCATCCACTAAGCCCTCATCCTCGGTAGCCGGATCATTCTGAAGGTAATGGTAGGTGCAGGATAAATCCCTCGAGATGATCTCTTGGTCAAAAGACCTTCGAATATCGAGCAAGATAACCTGAGCACTATTCAAATTCTGGGTAACTTCAGTTGCAGTTTGATGAGCCTGTTGAGTAACTCCAACTAAATTAGACGGGATCAAAGTAAGTTCATCTAACAACAACTCGAGTTTATCGAATAGTGCCATCAACTCTGCGCTAACTGATTCGAATTTAAGTTGGTCTAAAGCCCCACCCTGAGGACCCGCCCCTCGAACAAGAGTGCTACCAGGCTTAAACCGAACTTTCCCACCCGGGCGAAAGATCAGAGTTTGCTCGTCTACTACCGCAGGGTCGTAGGTAAACATCGCAGACCCTACGATAGTCGCGTTATCCTTTGATCGACTCCACAAATTTGACATAGCTCGGGCCGCTTCTCGCCCAAGAGCCATCACCCCAAACCCGTAATTTGTGTCCTCAACAGGAATCATCCTGTTGTAAGCAAGAGGACGTTTCCTGTCTGCCATGTAATTCGGGGAAGCGTAGATTAACTTGTCATTTAGGAAAATCAGGTTCACCTCAAAAGAGGAGAAGTCTCGATCATAGTCTTTTTGAGAATGTTCCTTAACCAACATCGCTTGGAGTTCTCGCAGAATTTCAGTGGTCCCAGACTTCGCCCATTCATCTAAATTATCTGAGGTAATAGACCCCCAGAATTTTTTAAGAATAAAAGGCTGAGTATCTGTAGAAATAGAGGATTCTTGGAGACTGGAGGCCCCTTCATCCGAAGCCGAGGGCCCAGAGGGAGAATTTAAGGTTAGCGAAGACTCAGCCCCAAGGATAGAACGGATTTGTTCAAAGTCCCAGTTCCCTTTGCGGCCTAAAAACTCCGCCACTTGAGTTGGGTTAACCCGCTCTTTAACAAAACTCCCAAGACCATTCTGAGGATTACCTGAAGCATGAGGGTCTAAGAAAACATTATATGGACTGACTCTCGCCTGTCCAACGATAAATGAGTCCTTGAACGAAGGCTTAGATACAAGATCTAAAGACTCCTGACCCCCATCCTCGACTGATATAACATTTGTTTCGTAGTTTCGAACCCGTTTATTTTCTCGGATTCCCAACTCCATTGCACAGACCCCGTATTTAGCCAGGTCTTCAATACACTGGTGATATGTTTCCTCTGCACGGGATTCTTGCTTATGGTCGAGTACTTGTTTTTCAGCCTTCTCAAGCCTTCGCTCAACCTTATCAACTAATTGCCGTACCATCTCCTCTGGAGGGGATTCCCCATTTACAAGGAGTTTACCTTTTCTATGCTGCTCTTCGACATCAGACTCTTCAGTAAGGGCTAAAGATCCAGTAACCCGACCATCCTTTGTTAAGTTCTGATAAAGATGGGCCACCATCGCAACACACTTTGCACGAAGTTTCATCCCCCCAATATGAGTATCGTCTTTCCACCGATTAGGATCGTGGGAAGGACTGACGCCATAGACACTGCCAACCCATTTCCGGTAGTTAGACTTAGACGAGTCAACTCCTCCAAGAGGAAGAGCTAAAAAATCAACATCATCATGCTGAAATACCTCGTGCATCCAACTATTCCCAGAAACAAATTGATCATAGAGGGAAAGGTAGTGATCCTCTAATGGGCTCTTCTCAGAAAAAACATAAGACTTATTCGGTTTGTCTTCAGGCATATTTTTTAGTCATCGTAACCATCTGAGGGCCTTAGATGGGATGGAGTTACTCCCTCAAACGACGTTGAGTCAAAGATACTGTCATATCGGAGTTGGTCAAGCTGCTCTTGCGAAATTTTTTGTTTTGTAGTCTTCTCAATCACAAACTCTCCACGCATCATAGGAGAGACTCCCGTTAGTAAACAGTCTACCAGGGAGAGCTCTTGACTTCGTGCAAAAACTCCGGCTCCAGTTAAATCTCGCTTTACAAAGGGTAGCACCCTCCAGAGATTTTTACAATTTGACGTAATTATAAGAGGCTTTGCCGCATCACGAAGCTGCTGCTTTAAAAAAGGCACAGACAAACGATGATCGGGAGGAACAGGGATTACCACATCCCCCGTTTTAGTCATTTCTGTTAAATTTGACTGAGAAATTGAGTTAAATTCTTCTGACTCTTGTAAATAGTATACATAATCTGAGGAGATATTGAAGTTAGTTTCTAATTCTCTTATAAAACTTTGCACTTCCGCAACAGAATAAGAGGCACCTTTAAAGGAAGGATGAAGACTTGGGTCAACCCCATAGAGCTCTGCGAAAACAATAGGGGTGTTATGGAAAAATTTATACCCAGCGATGGAACTTTCCGAATGTGCTCGAGTCAGCCAGAGCACTGAGAAGGGGTCCCCATTCGCAGGGATATTCACAGCCCGAACAATAGGCCAGTTACAGGGAGGACGGAAAGAAGGAAAAAAGTTCTTGTTTCCGATATCCTCCCCGAACATTGCATCAGCCATTAAATTTAGTAAAAATCTCAAAAGCTGGGAAAGGGAGTCTACTTGATCGTCATGTTTAGCATTAGGGAATTTTTTCAATTCGTCAATAAAATCTGTAAGCCAAGGAGCGTTTTTAGGAAGCTTGACTCGCCCCGCCTCAATAAGAGAAGTGACAGACATGGCTCTTGCAAGCTTACTATCCCCCCGAACATGAAACGGTTCAACTGGAAGGATAGTCTGTTTCAAGTCTTCTACCAGATCAATTCCAGAGGATTTATATTCAATTACAACCTTGTGAGGACGGTGCTCCTTGTACTCATCCAGAATCAGTTGTTTTAAATCTGGGTAAGTAAACTTCCCCCGGGTGAGATCTGTCAGGTAAACATTCAGACCATCAAATACAGCAGTAATCCCCACCGAAGGGTCGGAAGACTCGTTACGAGTCGAACCAGTATCCCAAGACTGAACAGAGAACACAACATTAGAAGGAAGATCAGAATCTCCGTAATACGTCCACCACTGCTCTTTGAAGATTTCTCCTTCTTCAATAGAGGGGCGCTGTTGGTACAAGGCAACAAAGTCTGGTTCATCTACAGCTCTTATCGACAGATATCGGTCTAGGGGAAACTTACGAGGGTAGAGCGGCTCACCTTTTTTGCGTAAAAAGAACTCTGAGCCAAGTCTTTCTTGATAGTCAGGGTTGAAAATTTGAAACTTTTCATCCTTCTCAGCGATAGCAGGGAGAGACAAGACCTCCCAATTCTCGTTAAACCGATCAGAATCTGAATCTGGGTCGAGTGCAGTCTCCATTTCCTTAGCAAGAAGCCTCCCTGCCAAGTCATCTTCGTGCCATCTTGTCATAATCAAAACTACCGCCGACCTTCTTTCCTCTAAACGGGTGTAAGCTACAGCGGTATACCAGTCCCAAATTCTATCGCGGATAGTCTTGCTGTTGGCCTCAGCCCTGTCTTTCACAGGATCATCAATGATGAAAACGTGGGCCCCTTTTCCTGTCGCAGATCCCCCAACGGAAGTCCCAAAATACTTAGAACGACGGGTCCTATTGTTCACCTGGTGATAGACCTCCCAGTCTGTTCTGGCAGATGCATCTTGAGAAAGGGAGGCTTGAGGGAAAACCTCCTTAAATTCGGCACTTTGGACGTAATTCCGGGCGTCTTTTCCGAAAGATGCTGCCAATTCCGCAGAATACGTGGACGCGATAACCTCTTTTTGGGCATTTCTGCCCAAAAACCAAGACGGAAACAGCCTAGAACTGAGCTCAGTCTTCCCATGCCGGGGAGGCATGAAGATCATGAGCCGGGGGATATCCCCTCTTTCTGCAGCCTCTAGTCGGTCTGCAATAAGGTAATGGAAGGGCTCAGGATGGTAAGAATCTAGCATTAAAAGAGCATAATCTATGAGATTACCTCTAGCTTTTACCACTCTAAGCTTCCTTAAAGTCTCAAGTTTCTGGGCAATTTCTAAGGAATCATCTGGCATTATTCTCTAATTTTAAAGGTTTTTTAGAATTTGTTAATAGATTTTGAAGAATCTGAGATCCTCTATCCCAGAGCACGATTCTTCTACATCGAAGGTATATTCTCCAGATAATAGGTCATGAGAGAACGAGTCAAAATGGTCCCGATTACGAAAATTCAGGTACTCATATACGAATTTCGGGGGCCCTTGAGCCTCGTATACCTTGGTAAAGGTCATGAGATAACACCTAGGATCATGCAAAATACCCCTCCTCAGAACCCTATTCTACACTATCCGGTACTAGAACCTCCATTCTGGGCAATAAGCTCTCAGAATCCTTCCTACGGCAAATGGGTGGGTGTTATACCCCGTGGCAGGTATGTGGGATGCTGGAAATTCAAGGTATCCGTAGATAGTCAGTAGAACTGGCCTTTCGGGACGAAGCCTCCTCCGGAGGTGCCCAGAGGGCATCCCGAAGGGCCCAGTCTACTTGCTAGATACCCTTGGGTAGTGGGTAGGTTCATACTATATAAGAGCCCTCCAAACTCCCTACCCCTGTAACCCGCTCCCAGAGCGGTTCTCCAAGATCCGGTAGTTTTTGGTAGTTCCACCCTCCCTACCTTGACCACATACCCTCAAAAATGCTATCATATTCATATGACCGAAAACTCACTGCCACTAAAAATGTAACCCGGTTCTGAGAGGCTTCCTCTCCAGCGAGCAGATTTAGTGTTTTCGGTCAATCTCACTTTACGTTCTTGTGAGGTTTCTCAGAACCTGGGTTTTTAACAAAGGATTGACCTCCATGGAAATTGACCAAAATCTCGCCCAAAACATCGACTCCGCAGTCGAAGAATTAGACCGAATTTTCACCCATTTTTACCTTCCCGACTTACCCTTAGAAGAGTTCAGGGCCCGGCTCGAGCCATGCCTTGATGAATTACACACTTTTGCCAAATCTGCAGGGCTAACCCTAGATGAAGAAATCAAGCTATACTATACCTCTCAGCCAGACTCCGACATTAAAGAAGGTGTAGTGCTCCCCACATTCAATTTCGCAGAATTCTTAACCTACGAACCCGCTCCTGAGAAATTCCTCATAGAAGGAATCCTCCCAGAAAACACTCCAGCCGTCTTGTACGGAACAGGGGGTGTCGGGAAATCCTATCTCACAATCCAGCAAGCTGTATCTCTCGCAACCGGACTCCCTTACCTAGACCGCTTTGAGGTTAAGGAAAAAAGGCAAGTCCTAATCATTGCCCAAGAAGACTCTAAAAACCAAATCCATTTACGAATCAAAAGAATTCTCGAGCATTTATGCGAAGTTCACGGTCTCAATCCAAAAGACTTGGCTGAAGATCTTAAGAACATCGTTGCCGTAGATTTCTCTCAACTCAGAAAAGACCATCGCAAGATGAAAAGGAATCTCACTGACCCTTCTGAAGAATTCTTCAACTCAATCAAGCAAACAGTAAACACTCTTGGAAACGTGGGTCTCATAATCGCAGACCCTCTAAACAAACTCTACGGTTCTGACATGAACGCCAATGACCTCGCTACAGAATTTATGCTTCGCATTGAAGATCTCTGTGAAACCTTAGACGTAACTATCGAAATCATCCATCACAAAAACAAAACTTCAGATTCTGTAAAATTCCGTTCTTACGGAGCAGGAGGCTCAATGGGAGCCGCTTCTTTCATTAACGGCGCTCGTCATGCAATCGAAGTAGACAAAGCTAACAAGCAAAACGACAAGATCCCATCTGAAGACCGAGGAAACACTTTCCTTCACAACATCTCCAAATCTAATTACATGGCAGATGGAGATGACAGAATTTTTTATATGAGAAAAAACGATAATGGAGTCCTCTATTACTTTGATATCGAAAAACTTCGCATTGAAAGGGAGAAAAACCAAGAACGCCTCCAACTTGAGCGTCAAGAAGACCTGGCTCTCAAATGTAGAACTGCTCTAGACCGAGGTCCTTTGAGAAAAATGGCTTTTTACGAAGCAATTGGTTACGAAAAATCTACAGGCGCAAAAAAACTAAAAGAAGCCCTCACCCTCGAGTTAGTCACTCTAGACGAGAAAGGTCAGGTAACTCTAAATGGAAACTGATAATAATTTTTGGAATGAACTTGAACTTACTCCTGACGAAGTTATCAATGAACTCTGCAAAAGAGTCTTAGAACTTGAAACCCGTTTAGCAAAGTTCGAAAGTAACTACCGCTCAGACCGAATGTCTCAGGCACTCGCTGACGATCCTCGCCTAAAATAATTTATAACTTTTTCTTTTGGGCCTCGTTTTTCGAGGCCCTTTTTTATTCCCTCCCAAAACCTAAATTTTCAAAAAATTAATTAGCGAGGTATGGGTTCACTCCGCTTCCGCTCCGTAAAGACAGGCCCCCTCATTTCGGGGGCCACCCCCCTAGCCGGGGAGTTCTGTACACACTCCGTTTCACTCCATGTGTCTATTGACTGTGAAGTTTCTCTCAAGAGAAGAGGAACAAGAGTACTGATTGCTAGGAGGTCGCATGAACTGCGAACTGTGTAGCAAAGCCGCTTACCAGGACACAGGGCTATGCCCTGAGTGTCTTAGTGAGCGAGAGGCCAAAGCTATCTTCCTTCAAATGATGAAGGAGATAGCTGAGGCTACGGAGTACACCTCCGCATCTGAGACAGATTACTGTCCAGGATGCGAAATAGACGATGAGCATTGTCTATAAAAACTGCTCAAAAGGTGCCGTGTCCCACCTATGGTAAACGTGACACTTTGATTCAAAGGGGAAGCATCATGCCGTGGTATGAATGCAAGAACTTTGATAACTGCAAACAGTTAATAGACGAGGCATACGAGTACTTACTCTGTCCTCAATGTCTAGAGGCTGAAAGCAAGGAGAGCATCATTAACCCTAAGGATGCCATCCACATACTTTGCAGTTGGTGTGGACTGGAACTGTCTTCACTGGAGTGCCCAGCCTGTGACAAGGAAACAGGTATGGAAACTTACGCTTGTAGAGAGTGTGAGGAACAAACTCCAATAGAAGACGGGCCAGTCTGCGAAGACTGCCAGCAGGACTGTTACATCTAGGAAAGGTGTGACAGATCTTCAACGTTTCCTCAAAGGGACGCTGCATAGACAGTAAGGCCATGACAGGCCAGTCCCCTCTGTGGATCGTGACAGATCCCATGTCCCGGGCCGAGGGTTAAGTCGGCACAGACCTGAGCACGTCTTTAAACTGCTCAATCTTTATAAAAAGGAGACGTTACCCTCCGAAGATAAAAGCGTAACCCTTGAAAAAAGGAGTTAATCGTGAGAATTGAAACGATTAAAACTTTTACCCCCGGAGACTGGACACCCCAGTCCTCGGGGGACATCAAGCCAATTGATGTCTTGGAAATGATGGTGAAAACCATCAATCTGTCCTATAAAGAGGGGACAGAATACCAGGGCATCAATTGGACAGGCCTGCCAGACCTAGGATGGGACTGGCAGGCCGATGGTACCCTTTGTATCGGCACGATGAAAAGTCGTGCCGGTCAGGGGGTACTACTTTTCCTCATCGCCACTGTAGATGGTGATGAGGAAATCCTGGAAGTTAAGGGCGTAATCACTACGCCATAACTTCTAGGATTCAAGGAGACGTTACCCTCCGAAGGTAAAAGTGTAACACTCAGAGAAAGGAGCTAACCATGAACGATTACGTTCATCGTTGCTTCTGCGAGTACTGCGGTGAAAGCGTACACTACCCTCAAATAGGGGAAGAGTCCGTGGAGAAGGCCCATTACTTCTGTTATTGGAATCGCGTCGACTGGGACTACCAGAATGACGCGAGGACGGCAGATGATGATGCCATCTTCGACCACTGCACCGGGGAGAAAACCGTTACTTTAAACGGCAAGATCCCCGGTTCTTGCAGAAAATAGTCGGGACAAAATTTTGATCCCGTTGTGCCTCAACGAATGGCACGAGGTAAACTACTCGCCAAAAGCAGTAGCGTCACCTCAAATTCTCCTGACCGGAGCCATACTCGCCACAGTAAGAGTTAAGCTGTGATAAATCTGTAAGGAGCCTGGACCCTTCGGGGTCTGGGCTCTTTTTTTATGTGAGTTCCCACTCTGGGGAGTGGGAGGTAACCCACCCTCCTGGCCCCTGCCAAGCTCCCTACCAAAGATCGACCCACTCGCTATTTTTATTCTTTTTCTTTATACACATTCCATTTCATTCCATGTGTCTAATAATGTTGTGATTATTTACAACTTTAAGGAGGTTGTCTTATGGCTATTGCCAATAAGAAAGAAATCATGGATTCCATCGTAGTTAATGAGACACCAAAAGGTGTCTTCATGAATCTACGACAATCGACCACAAACTCTACTCTTGAAGGAGTAGATTTTGTGACAAATTCGACAGGGTATCGCCTGTCGGATTCCCTTTCAGAAGAGGATTACCCTCTCCTGAAAGAGAAGATTGCGGAAGCAATCGTCCGTGAGCAGATTGCACTGCTCACAGCGTCATTGGCCTAATAGGCCACCAGGTCCTCAGCCCCTCAGGGGGCTGGGACCTTTTTTTATGCAATTTACCACTGTTGGTTTTTTTAATACTTTTAACCCACCCTCCTGGCCCGCATCAATAGATCAAAGAATCAAAGAATCAAAGAACCACCCAAGTCAAAGAAACTAAGGCTCAACCAACATTCCACTACGCTTCAATTCCTTTTCATACTTAGCTATCAACTCTTCATCACTCATGCTATCGTTATCAGTGACCTTAACATGGATAGTAGAGTCAGCGTACAATTGCATTAGCTTAGATAGCTCCTTCAATGCATCCATTTTATTATGCATCTTAACTCTTACAGATTTGTGTCCCCCAGCCGCTCTAGTCATGCTCACTTCGCTAATTGCATCTGCTATCGAAGCATCTATTTCTTCAGACGCTTTCAATGAAACAGTGTCACCTTCCCACTTAGTTACATCTTTAATATTTGCCGTTGCAATACGCACTAGTTGAGAAATTACAGTTTCAGGAGTTAACGATGTCATCACCATTACTTCCTTCATCCTAGTCATAATTGCACGAGCAACAGGTTCCTTAGTTAACATCTGATTAACGTAAGTTTTGAACGAACTTTCATTCTCATTTTGATATCCAGCAAGTCTAGCCGCTTCTTCAGCTCGTCCCTCAGTTGCTATAAAAAACTCAACAAATAACGACTGCCTAAACGTTAATCCATTTGGTAACAATGCCCTTGTGTTCAACTTCTCACCATGTCTATCAAACAATTGATCCAATGTTTGAATCAACTCCACCTTGAACTTTTTAGGATCTAACCCTAATGATTGAATATTTGTACCCATAACACTCCAAAAATATTGAGTCACGTTATTTACATCTTATTTACATTATACACAATCTACCTACAAAACAAGAAATCGGACGCCTCCGAAGACCGTCTCCTCGCGCAAGCGCTTCGGGCGGGGATGCGTGAGGGCATGGCGGGGGTGGCATTAGGGAAGGGTTACGGTTCACAGAAAGTGTGGGGGGTGGGTATAAACTAAGTTAATTCATACCTAGCCCATGTAAGGAGTAATTTATATGACAGAACTTGAGATTAAAAACGTGAGGATTACTTTCTCACAACCTAGACACAGCTGGAATCTAGTTAAGAAAATTGAGATCTTTTCAGGAGACGGCACTACAACAACCTTCTCCATCACTAGAACTCAACTAAGACTCAAACAGTGGGAAACTGTTCCTGATAATAAGCAAGTCTCAGAGCTTATTGCCGTAGAAGGATCAGACGCAGATAAGTTCCTAAAATTCTTAGAAACAATGACAGACGGAACTTACTCCCTAGGAAGACACCAGCCCATCTTCCAGTTCAACGACTGACCCGGGCTACCGCCCGGGGTAGCATCTCCGCTTCGCTCCGATGCTCTGAAAACTGCGTCGTTCCTTCCGAGGTTTGGGGGAGAAAATTAATTACTTGAGGCACTTAGCGACTTAGACCCTAAGAATTTAAAACTCTTAGAGTAACCTAGCTACTAAGTGCCTCATTTTTTTGTTATTAAGGAGAAGAACATGAACGTAACAACCGTATTAATCTTGGAAATTGAGGATCAAAACAGCCCCAATTTCCTACGAAGTAGTTTCCACTTCATCTTCCTCGAGGATGAAGATAACGAACAAGAGGAAATCCAGTGCTATCTGGATGGCCTCAAAACCGGAGATTCTGAATTCGTTATCTCCTCGAAAGAGGAGTGGACACCTGAAGAAATAATTGAAGATCAAACAGCTCAGTACGGGGAGGAGACTCCTCGACTTTCTCTAACTCAAGCAGCAATAGCTCGCTGTAATGAGTTAGAGAGATAAGGAGATAAGGAGATAAAGTGAAACTACCATACAGTGTTCTCGGAGGCCTTAGGGCCCGAGATGTCATCGAGGTAGTAAACCTCAGTGACGACGAAATTGACTTGATGATTCAGGAGAAACTCCAAGTGCTAGAAGGAGCCTACTTTATAGCTCTAGCTTGGAGAGAGGCAAGCTCTAACAAGCAAAAACTCATCATGAAAATGATTAAGGAGAATTTTGCTCATCTATTAGACGCAGATGAGACAGATGTAATGGATCTCCTCGAGCAATTCAAGGGACGGGACTTATCAAAAGAACAAACTCAAAAGATCTTCGAAGAGGAGATCTACATTAGCTAGGAGGCTAAATAATATGGACAAGCAAACCTTACTAAATCAGGTAAAGGAGTTAAATATGGGACCGAAATTCGCAGTATCCCAAAAGCAGATCAGGGTGATTCAAGGTTTAGACACAAAAGAAATTCTAGAAAAGGTCATTGAGACCAAGCTAGACCCAGAGTTCGGAAGCCTTATCAAGAATCTCAACTCTCAACTACAAGAGCATTGGGCTTCAATGTCATTGGCTCGGAAAGGGGCTCCGCAATTCAAAGAGCTCGCACCGAATAACCGAGGACATAGAGGAGTGGTCTCGTTTAACTCAGCTCTCGAAGGGGAGATGAGTGCCATCGTAGAGACCGTAACAGACGAAGTCCTCAAAACAACCAACTACGAGATAAAGAAATCTCACCAACAAGGTGGGACCAAGAATGCTGGGCGGGCCGAAGATTCTCTTTGGTTACAGAGGAAACTCTCCGCCGAAGAATTGGAAGAAATCAAGTCAGCATACCCTGAGAGAGAGGCAAACTGGTTCGAGTTGCATAAGATCGCCCAAGAGATCTCTGCACCAGGACTCGTAGGGATGATGAGGGATGATGAAAACTTAAAAGTTCTTGTCTATCAGCCCTTATCAAAAGCAGGATTTTTAGACACAGAGATGGAAAAGTTCCGACGAGATCTCGAAGAGGAGCACGAGCTCCAGAATTGTATCGGACCTGTAAGGGACGTAACAAGCGAAGTAAGAGAGCATTGGGGAATATTCAACCCCGAGCTGAAGGAGACTCAGGAAATGTTAGATGACGAATGCTATGACCTAGCAGGATTCATCATCGACTTCAATGAGTTGGAACCCTACTGTCAAAAGTGGGAAGTAATGTTCTCCACAGGAGCCTCCTCATACGTCTTTGCACCTAGATGTTCAGCGGATGACAAGGACGATGAACTCATCGCCAGAGGAGTCTGGTTCAGGCACTCGATGTTAATAGATGTCCCAAAAGAGAGGGCCATCATTGATCGAGGGTCAGCGGGGAGACACAAAATCGAAGTAGAATACGATCAAGAACCCGAATACAAACCAACAGTCCAAAGTCAGATGGACTTATTCGGTTAAACGACCTCCTAGTTGACCACAACGAGAGAGACTTAAGGATTTTTTCCCTAAGTCTCTCTCATTAAAAATTTTTTTTATGTAAACTAAAAACTTGGAAACAAAGATAGACTCACAAACCTAAGGAGGGCACTCAGTGAAAAACCACATAAACAATCCAATTCTCAAAGCATTAATGGAAACTACGAAGGACCTGGACCCAAAACAAGTATACGCTAATGTAGGTTACGAGATAATAAGACTGCTAGACGTAGAAGACGTAGACAAAAATAACTTTGAATACGTTCAAACTCATGTAGCAACAACTCTCGCCTACTTCGCAGACCTGACTTCAATGGAGCACGTCCTAGAGATCTATCTCATGGTGAAGTCTCTAAATGAAGGACTGGAGCGAGGCGGAAAAGATTTCGTAAAGGACTTAAAAAAGGTTAAAAACTAATGGAATTTAAACCCCCTAAAACTGAACAAGAGAAAGTGTCCGAAACATTGGACTCTCTAACCCGACACCTCACTTCCAAAGAACGGCTAATCAGTAAAGCAGTTGCAACAATTGTTAAACTGCTAAAAAGCCCAAAACCAAGAGCCTCAATACTTGGAGCCACTCATATCTTCACAATCATAGAGATTTTAGGAGAAGTGATTGGCGAAGAACAATTAAACGAAGTGCTAGGAGCAATGACCCATATCAACAAGGAGTTACTTAACGATGAATGAAATCACTATCACAGATCAAAACACAAACGCTCCAATTGTTATCGCAGATCGAGACAACAAAGACCTCTGGCCTAAAGACATACAACATTGGCCTTTCATCCCAGAAGTAAACCAACCAATCCAATTCACAAGTCCACTAAACGGCACAGTGACTGGAATAGTAACAGCCGTCTACTCAAACGGAGACTTAGCGTTCTACCCCTTAGACTTGGGAAAAGAGAGAACAGCAACTTGGGATCTAAGTGCGAAAGAGTGGTCAAACTACTTCTTCAATGCCGCAAAGGAAGAGGAAGTTTCTGGAGCTCTAACCATAGAGTACTTCAATGTGGTCACTGAAGAAGTCTTAAGGCTATTGCCGTTAGATACTCTAGACCCATCAGCAGTTAACTTTACGAAGACCCACATCAGCTCGATCTTAGGCTTCTTTGCCGACCATAGTTCAAGAGATGTAATTATCTACCTACACACCATGATCCGAGAACTCAACGACGGAATCTTGGCAGAAGGGGAAGAGTTCGTAAAGAAATTACGTGAAGCAACCAAACTTAACCCAACTAAGGATTCAATTCACTCTCTAGTAGACGTTAACAAAGCCAGGGAGAGAGAGAATTAATCCATATTACGACGAGTTCCCCCCTTGTGAAATTTGTGGAGAGGACCCTTCGGACTGTAAATGTCCGGAGTGTCCTTTTTGCTTTGAAATAGGAAACCCAAACTGCAAAGGAGGCCAAAGTGCCAAATCATGTATCAACCAAAATCAAATTCGAAACAAAAGAAGGCTTTGATCTTCTCCTCAATAAAGAAGAAGAATCCGTAGACTTCAACACCATAATCCCCATGCCAGAAATCATTTCAAACGACAGCATCTCCAATGAAGTAGCCGAAGCAACTAACTACCTCTGCAAAGAAAGGGGTATCGACTTCACAATGGGGTTTAGTTTTAACCCAATAACCAAAGAGAAATTCGAAAAACTCAGTGACTCTGTAAAAGAGGGTGCTGAACGAATGATCAAAGCAAAACTAGAAACTGGACACTTTGATTGGTATGGATGGAGAATCCACCACTGGGGAACAAAATGGGGAGCATACAACTCTACCATTAACGAAGAAACTCTCACAATTTACTTCGACACTGCTTGGAGTACCCCACAACCTATTTTTGAAAAACTAGCAGAACTCCTCCCTAACGATAGATTCGTCGCAGAATACGCAGACGAGGATCTTGGGAGCAACTGCGGTAGCTACACCAACGAAGGAGGAATCCTGATCTGGGAAAGCAAAGTAAATGATATCGAATTTGCTTGTAAACTAACTGGTTACGATTACCAGGAATACTTGAAGGATGCCGAACAACATGACTAAGTGAGTGACGATGTCCGGGCGCATATCCTACGGAATTAAGCAACCATCATGTATCAAGTTGCAAATGAAAGAGGGGTGTTGGTTGTATGAAACTTAAAATTGAAATAAGCATGGATAGCGATGAATTACATGAATGGGTGTTGAAATATTTTCAGGCAGAAGGCTTCGAAGAGGCTGAAAGTCGACTTTATAAGGATACCGAGTGTGGTGCCTGGATGAAGCTCGACGACACCGTAGACGGTGGCCCTGTTTTAAGCCTGGGCTCCATCGTCGAGGGGTGTGAAGCCACCACAGAAACCCATTCTTATATATACCTGGAAAGGGAAGAAGAATACGAACACTT
>PVBE012748342.1_pt1 | contig 17741 bp, 10 predicted proteins | sample 1631181 | NCBI WGS metagenome assembly PVBE01 (sample SAMN08397723, study PRJNA350692) | Marine metagenome, whole genome shotgun sequencing project. | isolation source: water | place: Pacific Ocean | collected 2012-04 | reverse complement strand
TCGGCGCGGCGATCGACCGGCGAGTCGATCTCTATGCTCTCGGTGTCAGTCTGTATCAGGTGATCGCACGTCGACTGCCGTTCGAGGCGGTGGATCCGTCGAGTCTTGCGGCGGCTCACCTGAACGACGCGCCACCGCCCTTCGCAGAGAGTTTGGGTGTACCAGCCGCCTTGCAGGATCTGGTCTTTCGGTTGCTGGCCAAGGATCCAGCCGATCGTTTTCCGCGAGCGAGCGCATTGCTGGAGGAGATCTCCAAGCTGTCAGGCGTCAGCTATGCGATCCAGCAGGATCAGAGCGGGGGTGGGGAGCGTTTGCTGGCCGGGCGGTTTGTCGGGCGTAAGCGCGAGTGTCAGCTGATGGCCCAGCTTCCGATGAGGCGTCCCGGCTGCATTCTCGTCGAGGGGTCCGCTGGCTCGGGAAAGACCCATCTGATTCGCGAGAGTAGCGGACGGCTGCGCGAACGCGGAAGGACCGACTTCTGGGGTTTCTTCTACAACTCGCCTGCGCTGTTCTATCGGCCCTTTGCCGAGATCCTCTGGCAAATGGGACAGAAGCTGGATTGGAAGGGGCGCCTGCTCGAACGATTCAGGTCGGATCTGGCGATCTTCGTCCCTCACATGCTGCGTGAGGAGGAGCAGAGCGTTCGAGCCTCGGTCAGTGCGTTATCTGAGCGGATCCGCTTGTTCGAGAATGTCAGCCGGTTCATGCTCGAGTTCAGTCATGACTGTCCGTCTGTCGTGCACATCGAAAATGTGCATCTGGCCGATGGTTGGGGGCTGCAGTTTCTCGAGCATCTGGTGCGGGCGATTGGGGAGGCTCGTGGTGACGACGCGCCGGATCTGACGCTTGTCTTGACGGGGCGCAGCGGAGTGCGCAGCCGCGTCCTCGAAGTACTGCGGGGATTGGCGCTGGAGAACTTGATCGAGCGGATCAGCCTTGACCCACTGAACGCCGATGACGTGGCCCAGTTGGTAGCCAGCCTGCTGGGCATGGAGTCGGCGCCATCCAAGTTCGGGCGGCGAGTCTGGGAGGTGGGCCGAGGCAATCCGCTCTATGTGAAAGAGGTCGTGCGGTTGCTGGTGGAGGAGGGGCGGCTGTTCTTCGAGGATGTCTGGAAGATCGACTCCGCTGATCCGGAGCGAATCGAGCTGGTGGGAGAGCTCAAGGAGATCTTCCGTCGCCGCCTGACCAAGCTGGATGAGCGGGCACGCGTGGCGCTGATTTTTCTCGCGCTGCTCGAGCGGCCGGTCAACCTGACCGGGGCCATCTCGTTGTTCCGCTGGGAGGCGCACGAGGTTGTTCAGGCGCTGCACGAGTTGCGGGGCCGCAAGATACTGTTCGAGGACAACGTTCAGGGAGATCTGATCTACCACCTCCGCCACGAACTGGTGCGGGACGTCGTGCTCGACATGCTGTCCAGCGAGGAGCTGGACCACTATCGCGAATCGATATTCTCGCGGATACCCAGTCTGGACGAGATGGCTGATTACCCCGAGGAGGTTGCTTTTTTTGCGCAGCGCAGTGACTGTGTTGAGGTTTGTGATGCCTCAGCGCGTCGCGCCCGACGGCTCGGGCACGCCGCTCGAGCGGCGACGGAGTATGCCCGTGCGGACGAGGGGCTGGGGCAGGACGTGGGGCGCTGCTTGGCCAGCCGCGGCTCCTGGGCGCAGGCGCTGATCGACGACGGTGAGCCGAAAGAGGCGCTGCGTGTTCTGCAGGGCGTCGAGGGGCTGGTGCAGAGTCACACCTCCGACACGGCGATCAGCTGCTGTCTGAAACAACTCTGGGTGTTGGTCGAACTGGGCCAGCTGCCCGAAGCGCGTTTACTGCTGGATCGTACTGATGCGCTTCTCAACAGCGCCACCGACCCGCTCCACATCGGCGAGGCCAAGTTCGTGCGGGCTGGTTTGGACTGGGCTCAGCGTGGTGTCGATCCTTCAGAGTCCTACGACGGTGCGATGGCAACCCTCGAACGGGCGGGTGATCGGATGCGGCGATCAGAGGTTCGGGCACGGTTGCTGACGCACCGCTTTTTCCTGTGGGGGCATCCACGGGCAGAGGTGCTGCTGGCGCGCGCTCTGGGAGAGAGGGATGGCGCAGGTAACAAGGTTTGCCTGCCTCACATGCTGCGAGCGCTGGCCGATCACGATCTGGCTTATGGCGACTACACCAGCGCGCTCGAGAATTATCAGAAGGCGCTCGAGGCTGCCGAGGCGGTTGAGGACTATCGCGAGGTCGTCGATTCGGTCCTCGGGCTGGGGCTGGTCTTTTGCGTGATGGGGGATGCGGACAAGGCGCGGCACTATGCTCAGCACGCCAGCGAGCTGGCTCGCCAGTGGGGAGACGATCTGTTGTCGGCTCGTGCCTGTTTCCTGGAGGGCCGGATCGAGTTGCTGGTTGGTCGCAGCGAGGGAGCCTTGCGCACTTTCGAGCAGGCGGTCGAATGGCTGCAGATCGCGCGGGCGCAACGGCGGCTGTGTTACGCGGCCATCACCACGCTCAACTCCACACTTCTCTGGTCGGGTCACCGGCAGCGAGAGCGTCGCTGGAGTCCGGTCACTGCAGAATACCGCGGTCAGGGTTATGCCAGCGACACCGAGGGCTGTGATTACCTCTGCCTGGGTGTGCGTCACCTGATGGCAGGGGAGGTCGATCAGGCGCTGGAGCGGTTGCAGGCGGGACTGAAGATAGCCCGCAACGGGCTGATCGTGGAGTCGGGCTGGAAGCTGCGCTACGCGCTGGCGCGAGCCCGGCAGGCGGCCGGGGACTTGAAGGGGGCGCGGGAGGAGATCGCCCAGGCGGAGCGGATCATCCGGGAGGCTTCGGAGCGAGTACCGGCAAATTTGCGCAAGACATATTTGAAGGTCTGGTTCCGACAGGAGGCGATCCGATATCGCGAAGAACTCAGCGGCAGCGGAGAGGTGCATCCACAACAAGATGCCCCAGGTGGTTTTCAGCAGGCGGGGGAGTTGGAGCAGGTGGTCCAGGAGTACCGCGAAGAGATCGAGGGGATGCAGCTCAACCAGCTGCGGGAGTTGAAGGGAAACCTGGAGAAACTGCTCGAGATCAACAAGAAGATCAACTCGGAGCTGAACGTCGAGAAGTTGCTCGAGCAGATCATGGATCACGCGATCGAGTTGACCCGCGCCGAGCGAGGCGTATTGTTGCTTGCCGAGAACGGTTCGCTGGTTTACCGCATGGCACGGGATTATCAGAAGCGGGCAATCGCCGATCCCGAAGCGGCAATCAGCCGATCGATTGCCGAGCAGGTGATCCGAGACGGTCGCGCACTGGTGACCACCAACGCTCAGGAGGATCAGCGGCTGGATGAGTACCAGTCGGTCAATGACTTGCAGCTGCACTCGGTCCTGTGCGTCCCGCTTCGTGAGCGCGAGGTCCAACTCGGGGCGCTCTATATCGACAATCGCTTCGAGAAGGGGGTCTTCACCGAGGGGGACCGTCGGTTGCTCGAGGCGTTCGCCGATCAAGCCGCTATTGCGCTGAGCAACGCCTGGCTTCACGAGGAGAACCGTAAGCGTGCTGACGAACTGACCCTGTCCCACGAGCGGATAGCGAAACTCAACACGCAGCTGGAGGCCAAGGTCGAGAATCAGAGCGCGGAGATCGTCGAAATCCGCGAGGAACTCCGAGAGAAGCAGTCGGAGCTGGAGTTGAAGTACAACTACCAGAACATCATCGGCGCCAGCGATACGATGCAGTCGGTGTTCCGGCTGCTGGACAAGGTGACCGACAGTCTGATGCCGGTGTATGTGCACGGGGAGAGTGGCACCGGCAAGGAATTGGTCGCTCGGGCGATCCACTTCAACGGGGTCCGGAGGCACAACCGTTTTGCCGTGGAGAACTGTGCGGCTCTCACCGAGACGCTTCTCGAGAGTGAGTTGTTTGGCTACGTCAAGGGCGCCTTCACCGGTGCGGACCGTGACAAGAAGGGGTTGTTCGAGATTGCCAGCGGTGGGACCATCTTCTTCGACGAAGTGGGTGACATGAGCAGCGAGATGCAGAAGAAGCTGCTGCGTGTACTCCAGGAAAAGGAGGTGCGCCGCGTCGGCGGGAAAGACCTCATCCCGGTGGACGTCAGGATCATCTCGGCGTCCAACAAGGACCTGGCCATGCTGGTTGAACAGGGTGTGTTTCGGGAGGACCTGTATTACCGGTTGAATGTGCTTCGGCTGGATCTCCCTCCGCTGCGTGAGCGGAAAGACGATATCATCCTGATGGTCGATTTGTTTCTGTCCGAGCTGGCCGAGGTCAACCGCCAGCCCAAGCGCAAGTTGACGGGAGACGTCGAGGAGGTGCTGCGGGGCTACCATTGGCCGGGCAACGTCCGAGAACTCAGGAACGTGGTGATCGGAGTGGTCAGCCTGAGCGACAAGCAGGTCTTGACCGGCAATGACTTTGCTCAGAAGATGCCTCGTGGGCGGTCGCAGAAAGTGTCGGTGATGGACGAGCAGTTGTCGATCGACGGCTATACGCGTTACTTCATCGAGACCTGGCAGAAACAGTACAACGACACGGAGCTGGCCAAGCTGTTGGGGGTCAGCCGTAAGACGTTGTGGGAAAAACGCAAGCGCTTCGGCATCGCCAAGCCGTAGGAGAGGTCCATGGGACTGTTCGACTCGTTCCTCAAGAAAAAGAGCCAACAAGAAGAAACCCGGTTGCTGATCGAAGAGGTCAGCTGGCTGATCACGGAGACAGATGTAGGGCTCAAGAAGGACCTGGAGGCCCGAGAAATTCGGCGCTTCAGCAAATTCTGGGAGATGGCGAGCGCACGCTTGCTGGAAACCATGGGGGAGGTCGAGTTGCCGGAGATCTTGCAGCCCACCCCCGACGAGGCCAGTCTGGGAGATGCGCACGCGATGCAAGCCCACCACGAGGATCAGGTGCGGGCGCTGCTCGAGGAGGTGTGGCTCAGAGGCAAGGGGCGCTGTCGCCGTTGTCATTCGGATCGTGGGCTAGGATTGCGCTACACCCCTGGGTCGGAGCCGCTGGCCGTGCCGGTTCGACCGCTCAGCTCACAAGATCTCGCAGCGGTGGAAGAGGAGAGCGACCAGCTGCTCGAGTCCGTCGATCTGGCAGACGAGAAGACCGAGGACCATCCGGCGGTTGTCGAGGCCAAGAGGCGGCGCAAGCTGCGCCGCCGCGAGCGGGCTCGTCGGGCAGCACGCCGGCTTCTCGCGGAGGAATACGACCTGTTGTGCCAAAGCTGTAGCTAGTTGATTTTGCGCTCGACCCAGGCTGGTGGTGAAACTATAAATAGGAGGAACTGCAAACCAGACCATGGATTGCATTGATTGCCGGGAGATGCTCGGAGAGTGCAAGGGTGATTTGTAGGCTGATGGTGCTGGGCCTCGTCCTGATGGTGGGTGGGATGGCCAGCGCCGAAGACAAGAAGCAGGGCAAGGGCGCGAAACCGAGTTCGCGGGCAACCAAGGTCCGCCCGCTGCGGCTCTCGCTGCGCGATGTTGCGTTGCTGACCTTCCGCAACAATAGCGCCATCCGGCGTAGTCGACTCGATCCAGTCATCGCCGAGGGTGATCTGCGCAAGGCCAAGGCGGAGTTCGACCCAGTGCTTTTCGGCTCTGCGAAGCTGAGTCATGAAGAGTCGGAGAGCGGAAGTACGGGAGGCAGCTCCCTGTTCAGCTTCTTCGGCAGTGGGTCGGAGACCGACTCCAAGACCACGACCAAGACCCGACTCTTCGAGCTTGGTCTTCGCAAAAAGGTGCGAACGGGCGGGACGCTCGAACTGGTCTACAGCTCTCAGGGAACCGACGCCGATTCTGCGGAGGGCGAGGACAGCTTGTTCAGCTCGTTTTTCTCGGTGATGAATCCGTCCTGGACCAACCGCTTCGAGTTGCGGCTAAACCAGCCCCTGCTTCAGGGGTTCGGTGTCGAGTTCAACATGGCCGCGATTCGGATCGCCGAGCTCTCGCGCAAGATCGCCCAGCTCAGTGTCGAGGACGCGATACGTGAGGCCGTTTCAGAAGCTCTGAACGCCTACTGGGATCTGGCCCTCTCGATCCGCAGCAAGGAAATCCAGTTGGCCTCGCTGGAGCGCTCGCAGGCCCTGCTCAAGATCAACGAAGAGAGACTCAAGCGGGGTCTGGTCAGCCAGCTCGATGTGTTGCGCGCCCGTGTTGGTGTGGCGCAGCGGAAGGAGCGGGTTATTCAGGTAAATCAGCAGATTCTCGACGTCGAAGATCAGCTGAAGAAGTTGATCTTGCCTCAGGACGAGGTCTTCTACACCCGCGTCACGCTTCTGCCGACCGAGGCACTCGACTATAAGGCGGCCCGACTGCATCTGCCGGACCTGGTCAAGACCGCGATGGTCGGCCGGCCGGATTATGCCCGCGCAAAAAAACAGTTCGAGTCACTCTACCTGGCCTACCGGCGTAGTCGAAATCTGCTGCTGCCTCGACTGGACTTCCAGGGAAAGGCCGGCTACCAGGGCGTAGGCAGTAATTTCGGTTCGGCCAACAACCAGGTCTTCGACTTCGATTTGTTCAGCTGGGAGGTGGGCTTGGTCGTCGAGGTGCCCCTGGGAAACCGCAAGGCCAAGGGCGACTTCCAGAAAGCCAAGGCCGAACTGCAGAAAGCACAGATCGATCTCGAGCACATCGAGAAGCAGATCGTGCTCGAGGTCCGCCAGTCGACACGTGGAGTGGCTTCCACCTTGCAGCGGATCGAGACAGCCAAGGAGTCCCGGGACTTGACCAAGAAGCAGCTCGATGCCGAGCTGGCGCGATTCAAGCAGGGGCGGTCCACGAACAAGATCGTGCTGGACTACGAGCAGGATCTAGCCCGCCAGCAGCTGAGTTATCTGGAGGCGGTGATCTCACACAAGAAGGCGATGGTCAACCTCTCTCGCTCGCAGGGCATCATCATCCAGACCCACCTGGGAACCCAGCGAGACGCCCGCAAGTACTCCCCGGCCAAGATCAAGAAGTAGCGGTCACCGCGACACTCGCGGGTCAACGGGCAGGCGCCTGCGGGGGGGACAGAATCACTTGGTTTTTCCCGGTTGGCAGCCAGTCGAGAAGGACGGGCAAGATGAAGCTCTCGTGGATATCCCGACCGCTGGATCGTTTACCGTATCTCTCTCTGGGGGTGGGGCTGTTTGCGGTCAAATTCGCGCTGGATCAGGCCATCTCCACCGCGTGGGGGCAGCCATTCCACCTGATGTACTACGTCAGCCCGATCGACGCGCCGCTGTTCAAACCCGGTGGACGAATGGGCTACTATCTGTCGATGTGGGCCGGAGCGTTGCCCTTCATCGGGATCGGACTCTGGTTGACCGTGCGCCGGCTGATCGATGCCAGGCTCTCGGGCTGGCTGCTGCTGTTGTTCTTCGTGCCATTTCCAACCTGATCTTCTTTCTGGCCTGTGCGTCGGTGCCAGGCCGTCAGCCGCCATCGGAAAAGGCTGGAAGCCATTCAGAGGAGCATTGTCGGGCGTTTGGCGCGGCGACGCTGATGGCCGGGGTTGCGGGCGCGGTTGTTTCTCTGGGGGCCGGCGCGATGGCGATCGGTCTGCTTGGAAGCTATGGTGCGGGTCTGTTCATCGGAGCGCCGACACTGGCCGGTTTCGTATCGACCATGGTCTTCATGCGGCTGCATCCGCCGAGTCTCCTGGGGGTGTCGGTTGCGACAATGGGTGGGTGTGCGCTGAGCTTCGGGGTGATGACGTTGTTTGCGCTGGAGGGGTTGATTTGCCTGATGATGGCGGCACCGCTGGCGCTTGGAGCTGCCTTCATCGGGAGTGCCGTGGCATACGTGTTTGTCCGCTGCGCCGGAGCAGAGTTGGCCCAGACGACCGTGCTGCCTTCGCTGACACTGCTCCCGCTGTTGATTGTGGGCGAGCACCTGATGCCGGTCGCGGATACCCCGATCATGCCTGTCGAGACGGTGGTGGTGGTGAACGCTCCACCGCAGGTGGTTTGGCGGCATGTCGTGGCCTTCGATCCCTTGCCCCCTGCGGAGCACTGGTTGTTCCGGGCGGGAGTCGCAGCGCCGCTCGGGGCTCGTATCGAGGGTGAAGGTGTCGGGGCGGTGCGCCACTGCCGGTTCACCACCGGAGCGTTCGTCGAGCCGATAACGGTGTGGCGGCCAGGACGGGAGCTGTCGTTCGGGGTGACGGCGCAGCCGGATCCACTCGAGGAGTTGACGCTGTTCCCGGGGCCCCGGCCTCCGCATCTGGACGGCTATCTGGATGTTCGACGAGGACAGTTTTTGCTCGAGCGGCTTGCCGGCGATCGAACCCGGCTGGTTGGGCGCACCTGGTATCGAGCCCGGATGTTTCCCCAGGCTTACTGGCGCTGGTGGGCGGATCGCGTGATTCACCTGATCCACCAACGCGTGTTGACGAATGTCGCCAGCCGCGCTGTGCGAGACCGCCGGAGAAGCAACCCTGGGAGTGGCCGGGCAAGGTAGGGCGTGGCAGGATGCGCATCCTCGCAATTCCACCGACCAGGAGGGTGGCTTGTGAGAGACAGCCCGTATTTCTGGTCCGCTGGGGGTCAGCTTCAGCTGTTTTCGGCCGCTTCGGGGTGCGGTCTCTGGCCGGCAGATCCGCCACGTGCGGTCTGGCGGTAATCGTTAGCTGGTGTATGATCCGACCCTGGACCCAGGCAACTTCCACGCTGCTGTGAGGGCCCGATGGGAGCCGGGGGTGCCGGCATGGTCTCTAGACGATCCGCGCCCCGCAGCCACACGACGAGAAGTCAGTTACGAGACCGAGGTAGAACATGACCGCAAAGATCATCTGGACGCAGATCGACGAAGCGCCGGCGCTCGCCACCTACTGTCTGCTACCGATCATCCAGGCTTACGCCAAGGGGACGGGGGTGGAGATCGAGACGAGCGACATCTCCCTTGCCGGGCGGATCATCGCCAATTTTCCGGACAAGCTGACCGAGGATCAGAAGATCTCGGACCACCTGGCCCAGCTGGGTGAACTCGCGCTCAGTCCTGAGTGCAATATCATCAAGCTGCCCAACATCAGTGCGTCGATTCCCCAGCTTCAGAGCGCGATCAAAGAACTCCAGGAGAAGGGGTACGACATCCCCGACTATCCTGAGGAGCCTCGGACCGAGGCGGAGCGGGCCCTGCATCAGCGGTTCTCGAAGGTGCTTGGGTCTGCGGTCAACCCAGTGCTCCGGCAGGGCAACTCGGATCGTCGTCCCGCAGCTTCGGTCAAGGAGTTTGCCCAGAAACACCCGCACAAGATGATGCAGGACTGGCCCGAGTCCGGGTCCAAGGCCTGTGTCAGCCATATGAGCGAGAAGGACTTCTACGAAAGCGAGACGTCGACCACCATGGCCAGCCCGGCCGACGTGCGGATCGAGTTCGTCGGTGAAACCGGAGAGGTCACGCTGCTCAAGGAGCACATCTTGCTGCAGGAGGGGGAGGTCGTCGACTCGGCGGTGATGAACGTTGCTGCTCTGCGGACGTTCTTCGAGGATCAGATCGAGGCGGCCAAGCGAGACGGCGTGCTGCTCTCGCTGCATCTGAAGGCCACGATGATGAAGGTCTCGGACCCGATCATGTTCGGCCACTGTGTCTCGGTCTACTACGAACAGGCGCTGGACAGGCACGCCGAAGCGCTGCGAGAGGTCGGCGCGAACGTCAACAACGGCCTGGCTGACATCCTGCGCAAGCTGGATCGGCTGCCGGCAGACAAGAAGGCGGAGATCGAGGCCGACATCGCCGCGGTCTACGAGGTGCGACCGGATCTGGCAATGGTCGACTCACGCAAGGGTATCACCAACCTGCACGTGCCCAACAACATCATCGTCGACGCGTCGATGCCCAACGTGGTTCGCGATGGCGGTCGGATGTGGAACAATGACGATCAACTCCAGGACTGCAACGCGATGGTGCCGGATCGATCCTATGCCACGATGTATGGGGAGATCCTCGAAGACGCCAAGCGCAACGGGCAGTTCGATCCGGCGACGATGGGCAGCGTCTCGAACGTGGGGCTGATGGCCCAGAAAGCCGAGGAGTATGGCTCGCACGACAAGACCTTCGAGGCTCCGGGTGTGGGTACGATACGTGTCGTTGACGCCTCGGGTGCGACGCTCCTCGAGCAGGCGGTGGAGCCCGGAGACATTTATCGGATGTGCCAGGTCAAGGATGCGCCGATCCGTGATTGGGTCAAGCTGGCGGTGACGCGGGCTCGAGAGTCGGCGACGCCGGCGATCTTCTGGCTGGACGAGGCTCGCGGACACGACGCCGAGATCATCAAGAAGGTCAACATGTACCTGACCGAACACGATACAGCGGGGTTGGATATTCGCATCTTGAAGCCCGAAGAGGCGATGCGCTTCTCCCTGGATCGAATTCGCAAGGGGCAAGACACGATCTCGGTCACGGGAAACGTCCTGCGCGATTACCTGACGGACCTGTTTCCGATTCTCGAACTGGGCACCAGTGCGCGGATGCTCTCGATCGTGCCATTGCTGGCCGGCGGGGGGTTGTTCGAGACCGGGGCCGGGGGTTCGGCGCCCAAGCATGTCCAGCAGATGCTCAAGGAGGGGCACCTGAGATGGGATTCTCTCGGCGAATACTGTGCCCTGGTGCCATCGCTCGAGATGGTCGCCCGGAATACCGGCAACGAGAAGGCGGTAGTGCTGGGCGAGACGCTCGATCAGGCGATCGGCAAGTATCTGGAGAATGCCCGGTATCCTTCTCGTAAGGTGAACGAGATCGACAACCGGGGAAGCACCTTCTTTCTCAGTCTGTACTGGGCTCAGGCGCTGGCGGCCCAGAGCAAAGATGCCGGGATGCAGGAGCGCTTCAGCGGGGTCGCTCGCCAGCTCGAAGAGAACGAGGCCAAGATCACCGAGGAGTTGTTGGCGGCGCAGGGTGAGCCGATGGACCTGGGCGGGTACTTCGTACCAGATCCTGCGCTGGGCGCGAAATATATGCGACCCAGCCCGACGCTCAACGGGATCATCGACGCGCTCTAGCGGGAGCGCCTCGCACTATCGAGGCTGATGTCGGGTTGCGTGGTGTCGTGGGTCGTGCGCTATGTCGTGCCGTAGAGCGCCTCGATCTTGTCGGCATACATCTGTGCGATGACGCTACGTCTGAGCTTCATCGTCGGGGTCAGTTCTCCGGTCTCGACACTGAACGAGTGATCCAGCACGGCGTATTTCTTGATCGTCTCGACGCGGGGCAGGAGGGTGTTGACGGCCTGGACATGGCGCTCTAGTGCCGCGGCATCGGGCCTGCCGGTCACGGTCAACAGCGCGACGAGGTAAGGACGGCCGTCGCCGATGACGACGGCCTGGTCGATTGCCGCGTGATCGGTTAGCTTCTCCTCGATCGGGATCGGCGCGATATTCTTGCCGCCGGCGGTCACGATCAGTTCCTTCTTGCGGCCGGTGATGCACAGGTCGCCGTGTTCGTTGAACAGACCCAGGTCGCCCGTATGGAACCAGCCCTCCGAATCGAGAGCTTCGGCCGTCGTCTCGGGTCGCTTGTGGTATCCGGAGAAGATACCGGGCCCACGAGCGATGATCTCTCCGTCTTCTGCGATCGACACCTCCGTGACTGGGATCGGCTGATTGACGGTGCCGAACCGCATCGAGCGGTCTGTTCCGGCCGAGAGTACGCCCGCGGTCTCTGTCAGGCCGTAGACTTCGTAGACCGGTACCCGACAACCGTAGAAGAAGCGCCCCAGTTTTTCAGGCAGTGCGGCGCCGCCGGCGACGATGAAGTTCAGTCGGCCGCCGAAGGCGCTGCGGATCTTGCGGTATAGCAGTCGGTCGTACAGTCGGTGGCGTAGACGCAGCAAGAAGGGAAGTGCGCCGGACAGTTCGCTGTGGCCCAGGAAGGGAGGATAGTACCGATGCGCTCGCTTCTGGTAGAACGCGTCACCGGCACGGTTGGCACGATCGAACACAGCCCGGGCCAGGCCGCCCTTGTTGTCGACCTGCTCGATGATCTTGTTGTAGACTTTCTCAAGCACGCGAGGCACTGCGAGGAGGATGTGGGGACGAGTTTCCTGCAGCACCTCGGGCAGCTGGTCGAGCGAGGGTGCATAGTGGATCGAAAACCCCTGCTCGAGGGCCACGAGGTCGATCATCCGCTGCGCGATGTGAGCCAGTGGAAGATAGCTCACCGTGACATCACCGCGCTGTCCGTGGGGGATGATCGTTCCCGCGGCCTCTACACCCCAGAGGATGTTGTTGTGCGTCAGCATCACTCCTTTCGGCTCGCCGGTGGTGCCGGAGGTGTAGCTGATCGTGGCTAGATCGTCCCCGCTGATCCGGGCCATCTGGTCATGTATTTCGCTGGCCTGTGACGTGCGCTGAGATTCGCCCACTGCACGTATCTCAGCGTAACCCTCGAGCGTGATGACATCCTTCAGGTCCGGCAGGTAGGCAGCCAAGGCCTCCGCGATCGATAATCGCTCCGGGGTGTCGCAGAACACCATCTGGCATTCGGCGTGACGCAGGATGTAGCGCACCTGATCTACGTTGCTGTTCATGTAGATCGGCACGGATAGCCCTCGCCGCATCTGCACCGCCAAGTCGAGCAACTGCCACTCGCGGCGGTTGTAGCTGAAGATCGCAACGGGTGTACCGGGCCCGACTCCCCTGGCCGCCAGGCCGATTGCGAGCGCTTCCAGCTCGTCGGCGGCCTCGGCGAGGCTGAGGCCCTCCCAGCAGCCGGAGGAAGTGCGCCGGTAGAAGCTCTTCAGTTCGGGCCAGCGCTGGCAGCGGGCGAGGAACATCTCCGGTATCGACTGATGGGCCGGAGGTTGGAGCTGCGCAGTCACTCCAGCTCTCGCATCGCGGCTTCGATCCGTTCCTGCTCGATCGTGTCCGGCTGCGGGTTTTTCGTGTCGATCGCTTTTCCCTCCTCGGCGGCCTCGCGGTGTCGGGCGATCCATCCTCTCCCGAGCCAGAGGACCAGGGCTCCTCCGACAAGCAAGCAGGCAAAGGGGAGCGCGTAGGCCCACCAGGTTTCCCTGGCCAGGGGCGTGGCGACGATCTGTGGCCCGTACACCTGAACCACCGCTGTCCGGACCTGGTCGTCGGTCATGCCCCCTTTCTCGAGCTCGAACAGCTTACGGCGGATTTCCTGTGCGGGTGAGCAGCCCTTGTTGCCGCAGTTGGGCAGCCACTTGCCCTGGCAGTTCTTACAAGGACACATGAACAGGCCCTCGGTACGCGGCCGTTCGTTCGCCGCGGCAGGCAGCGCAAGCAGCAGTCCGAGCAGGAGTGGGATCAGTCGCACTAGTAGTCCTTTCGGGAGAAGATCACACAGGACACGGAAAGTACCACAAGAGCGAAGATCATGCTGCTGCCGATCGAGGCCCACAGCGGGGTCGAGGCGGTTGTGCTGAAGTACCTGGACGAGGCCAGGAAGCCATCCCGCAGGCCGGGCGAGATCGGAGCCTGGGAGATGAACCAGGCGTTGAGCACGTCGAAGTCACCCGTGCTGGGGAAGATCCAGTAGAGGATCTCGCTTCCTCTGACCAGCCAGTCCGGGATCATGTTCATCTGCGACAGTTCGGTGGTCGTCCGCTTGATCAGTGTGATGATGATGAAGAAGAACATCGAGACGACCGTCATCAGTATCGAGGTCACCGTGCTGCGGCTCATCACGGCCCAGAAGACCGACACGGTGTAGATCACGGCGAACAGCATAGTGACTCCGAGAATCGTCAGCAAGAACCCGAAATTCCACAGGCCGCTGCGGATCGAGCTGGCTAGCCAGAAGCCGCCAATCAGGACGACGGCTGTGAAGAAGACATAGAGCAGGCCGCCGAGGTACTTGCCGAGAAAGAACAGGCTGCGATCGATAGGCTTGGAGAGCAGCAGGTCGATCGACCCCTCCCTCAAGGTCGAGGGGAGCAGCCCACCGGTAAAGACGATCGCGATGAAGATCCCGAAAAAACCGGCGACCCAGTTGGCAACGAACTCCTGCATGTCGAGGATCAGGTCGGCGAAGCTGCGCTGGGTATCGCTCGTCAGTCGGGGGGGCAGAGCTGTCTCGAATATCCCGAATACACTGAGCTTGCCGCCGCCCGAGACCTCATGGAGATAGGGAGGCTCGAAGCGGACGACATAGTTCGGATGGCTGCCGCTGTGGCTTTGGTATCCGTAATTCAGGCGGCTTCCCAGGCTGCGTAGGAGGGTCTCGATCTCGACATCCGACAGCGGTCGCAGATCTTGCACTCTGGGCTTGAAGTGTGGGTTAGGGCCGGCTTTCCGGCCATACGCCATATTGTCCCTCCAGATGCGCATCTGCATGGCTTGGCGCACAGCCGCTGGACGGAGAATCTCGAGCTGTACGGCATAGACCCCGGGGCTTTCGGAATCGACGCGCACGACTTGCAGGGAGGGTTTGCCGGGGGCAAGCGGACCCGCGCCCCCTACATGGCGGGGAATTTCCTGGGTTGCGACTTCTTCGAACGGAATGGGTTTGAAGCCGATGCTGGCGCCGATGAGGACAGCCAGCAACGACAGGGCGGAGACGATCTGGAACGACCTCTTGTCGAGCGTTTCGTAAAACGCATCGAGCCCCAGTGCCAGCAGCTTATTCAGCATCCTCCCCGGTCACCTCGATGAAGTAATCTTCCAGCGTGCGCTGCGAGCGGGAGATGCCACGGATGCCACGGCCCGCACCGCGCAGCGCATCGATCAGATGGTCCAGCGCTGATTCATCCTGTAGGCCGAAGATGGCTTCCTGGTCGGTCGTTCGAAGGAGTGCGACGCCATTCGGCAGTAAGTTCTCGAGGGGTGGTCCACCTTCGGTGAGTTCAAAGCGGTAGTGCTGGCATGCTCCCACCTGCAACAACTCCTGTAGCGTTCCCTCGCGCAACACACGTCCTTGTTTGAGGATCGCCACCCGGTCGCAGACTTGCTCCACTTCGTTGAGCAGATGGCTGTTGATGAAGATGGTCGCGCCCCGCTCGCTTTCCTGCAGGATCAGGTCACGGATCACTCTACGGCCTGCCGGGTCGACGCCGTCGGTCGGTTCGTCGAGAAATACCAGTCGAGGTTCGTGCAGCAGAGCCTGTGCCAGCCCGAGCCGCTGCTTCATCCCCTTGGAGTAGCTGCGGATTTTCTCGCCGGCTCGATTGAGAAGCTCGAGTGTGTCGAGCAGGCAGTCGGTTCGCTGGCGGAACCTGCGAGGGGACAGACCCTGAAGCATGCAGTAGATGCGCAGCGCCTGGCGACCCGTGAGGTAGGGGGGCAGGCAGTGATCTTCGGGCAGGTCGCCCACGTGTGCCCGTGCGCTGGAGCGGCCGACCGGACTACCGAGAATCTGGGCTGTTCCGCCTGTTGCGCGACGCAGACCGAGCAGGATCTTGATCAGTGTCGTTTTCCCAGCTCCATTGGGTCCGAGCAGCCCGAACAGCTGGCCCTCCTCGACCGACAGCGAGACATCCCTGAGCGCCTCCACTCCCTGCTTGTAGGTCTTGCTCAGGCTTTCAACCCGCAGGATGCTCACCTGGCTGGTCGGACTCGAACCCAGAGCGGGGTGTGCGGGCGCTCGAGGTGAGAGATGGACTGCATCAGGGCATGTTACCACGGAAGAATGCGGCAGAGCCGGTCAACCCATCCTGGTCCAGTTGAAAGGCCACCAGTTCGTACAGCTCAGACGTCTCGCGCAGTTCGTCCGGAATCAGCGGCAAGATCTCGCGCTCGAGCAGTTTGCGCAACCCTTCGCTGAGCGACGGTTCGAGTACGCGGGGGTCCCCCAGTTCGAGGATCCAGTTCGCCAGCCATCGGGACTGCTCGATCAGGGGCAGCAGCTTTTGAGGGATGTCGGCTCGTCCGACAGCATTCAACGCCTCGATCAGTTCAGGCCGCAGGTCAGCTACGATTTGCTCCGATAGGCCGTCGACTTGACCCACTGGATCAGTATCTTGTCGAACTCCCCCGGCTCCTGGAGCAGTGTCGTGCTCCAGCGCCTGAGATCTGCATCGTCGGGGATCTTTCCGACGATGCGGTAATGCAGGCGCATCAGGTAGAGATCGCGAAAGCGACTCTGCTTGAAGATGATCTGGAGCAGCTCCAGCAAGGAGGATCCCCGCTCGCCGTGCAGCAACGTCTCGGTTCCCTTGCACATCGCTACCGATGCCTTCTTCAGGGACTCTGGTGCCGACTCCCATTGGAACCCGAGAAGTCGCTTGAGCAGCGTGTTGGCTTGATTCTCGGGGTTGGGGTAGCGAACGCGGAAGTCCGGGCTGCTGAGCAGGCTGCGCAGTCCATCGAGTAGGGTGAGTTCTCCGTTGGCGATCTGGAGCGGCAGGTTGGTCATCCGGCCCGATTTGGGTTCGAAGGCGCCTCTCAGGTCGAAATGACGCAGCTCTTCGCGGTACCAGATAGACCACAGGTCCAGCTGCCGACACAGTTCCCAGGTCAGTCGCTCGACTGGGGTGGCCAGCGCCCGTTCCATTTCCGGTGTGCTCGGTTTGCGGCCCAGCAGGTCGCGGTAGATCTGACGAATCCATACGGTCTTGGTCTGAACTTTCGCCCCGGAGGGACGGCTCGTCGTCACCGCCTCGGCTGGCAGGCGAGCAACGATCGTCATCTGAGTGGGATCGCTGGCCACCTTTCGGCTATTGCTGACCACCAGCTCGAGGACATAGATCCCTGGTCGGTCGGGCTTGATCGAGGCCTTCTTCTTGGTCTTGGCGATGATGCTGACCCGGGAGTCCTTGGGCTTGAAGCGGATGCTCCAGGCATAGGTCAGACTTCCGCCCTTGGGATCCTTGCTGGCGGAGCCGTCCAGTGCGACTTCAACGCCGGTGGGGCTGGATTGATCCTGTCCCACCAGAGCATCCGGCTTACCCTGGCGCTCGCCGCGGACGAATTTTCTGATCGATTCGTAGACGTTCGACTTCTTGCGGAAGTTGTCCCCGCCACCATGAGTGACTCCGCCGTCACGGCCGGCCAGCGGCTTGGTCAGCAAGGTGCTCTCCAGCGGCTTGGCGCGGTCGAGGAAAGCCTGAATGGCCTTGAAGTTCTTCTTGGCCGTCGACCGGCTGCTGCCCTTGGTAATCTTGAGCTTGCCCGTCGGGAGGTAGGACACGCCATGGCAGCTGGTGCACCGCTGCTGCAGCTCCTGCTCCACCTTCTTGTAATAGAAATCGAAGTTGGGCTCACCGGCTGGTTCGCTCGCGACGATGTCAGCCACCTTGGCCGGCGGCTTGGTCCAGCCTTCGCTGCGCAAGATCTGGAACGGTGTGTACGAGCGGTTCTTGGTTTTCAGCGCCTGGTCGAGCCAGTTGTCGAGTGCCCCGGAGGGCTTCTTGGGCGGCGGGGTGCTGGCCGGGGGCTTGCTGTGGCCAGCGGTCTGGGTCTGGCCGGTGGGCTTGCCATCGCCAGTGGGCTTGCCATCGCCTGTGGGCTTGCGATCGCCAGTGGGCTTGCTGTCCTCCGCGGACGAGCCTCCACCGCCGGTGCTGCCTGTGGGCTTGCCCTCCCGTGCGGGTTGTCCGCTCTGCTCCTCGGCTGGCCCTTTCTGGGCGACCGCTTTGGGCTGTGGCTCCTGGACGCTCGCTTGCTTGCCTGGCGTCCGGTCGGCAGCCTGGTCCCGGATCGAATAGATCTTGACCCAGACCAGCGCAGACAGCGAGATGAGCAGGATAATGACCGAAACCTGTGTGACGATCCTCCTCTTGCTACCGGGTATGCGGCGAGAGAGGTCGATTCGCGACCGACGTTTGGACGGGGCGAGTTCCCTGAATGGGAGGAG
>PVBE012138005.1_pt1 | contig 17744 bp, 19 predicted proteins | sample 1631181 | NCBI WGS metagenome assembly PVBE01 (sample SAMN08397723, study PRJNA350692) | Marine metagenome, whole genome shotgun sequencing project. | isolation source: water | place: Pacific Ocean | collected 2012-04 | reverse complement strand
TTTATGCCTCTCCCGCTATCAAATCACTTTTCCCGATCCCACAGGATATGGGTAGGCCTCTTGGGTTTTTCTGTCTTTCATCAAGATATTGCGTTTGTGCGCTTACTGTTAAAGAAAGGCCGAATTGGGGCGATCCCACTTCTTTGGAAAAAGGCTGGGAAAATTCAATAATTAAATTTCACTCGGCCAAAAAATCAGGGCTGTTTCAGGAAGGCATCTCAAAACCGCGAAGCGTGCAAGAAGAAAGAACTCACACCCCATCATAAATACTACTCACGACCAACCCCGTCCGCTCCCTGATCACGCGCTCGACTTCCTCGGCTTCTTCGACAGGAATCGTTCTGAGCTGGCTGAGTTTGGCGGGGGCGCTGGCGCGATCGTAGCGTCCTCTCGTCTCGACGAACCATTCGGCGGGGTAGACGCGCTTGGGGGTGTTGAGTTGTACTTCGTCGGGCCGGATTTTGTTCAGCAGGTCGCATAGCTCCCCGGTCATTTGTTGATTCAACGGCATGTACATCACCTGGCTGTCGAGGTGGCCGGTGAATTCGGAGCGGAACCTTATCGTGGCCTCGACGATGCCGGCGAGGGTGGCCCCGGGGGTGGGGCGGTTCACCCGCTGGAACATTTCCTCGTCCGGGGCGTCGAGCTTGACCGAGACGCGGTCGGCCCCGCGAAGGGCCTCCCTCACCTCGGGCAGGTGGAGCAGTGTGCCGTTCGTCAAAACATGAGTGGTGATGCCGGTGCGCTCGCCCACGGCGCGGACCGCTTCGCCGAGGTTGAGCGCCAGGGTGGGTTCTCCGCTTCCGCTGAAGGTGACGAGGTCGGCGCCCTGCCACTCGGCCCTCTCGAGGTCGGCCATGACACGCGCGGTCTCGACGAAGAGGCGGCGCTCCAGGGTGACGACCTGGATGCTCCCGAGCTGGCAGTAAACGCAGTTGAACGAGCAGACGCTGGCCTGGAGGATCAGGTCCACCCCGAGCGAGCTTCCGAATCGCCAGGAACTCACCGGCCCGTAGACGGCGGAGGGATGAAGCCCCCCCTCATCGCCCGGGCCGATGGTCTTGAGCTCTTCCTCTTTCATCCGGAAATTTCCTCTGTGATAAATGACAGCCGATTATTTACGCTCGGGCTCCGTCACTTTTTCGGCGGCGGCGGCCGAGCGCCGGGCCAGCCCGCCGCGGACCACCCAGACCCTGAACCAGACGAGCATCGCCGCCCCGCTGATGATCTGGCTGCCCGCGACGGCGAGCCAGACGCTCGCCGCGCCGACGCCCAGCGGCACCGCCATCACGAAGGCGGCGGGAATCTGGACCGCCCAGCGCACGATACCCTCGACGAGCATCGGCGGCTTCGTCTGTCCGCTGCCCTGAAACGCCCCGGCGAGGACGCGCCGCCCCGACTCGACCACCAGCCCCACGCTCAGGATGCGAAGCGCCATGGCGCCGATGCCGGCCGCCTCGCCCTTCATCCCGAAGATGACGACGATCTCGGGCGCAAGGACGAACATCCCGACCGAGACGGCGCCCATGACGGCCGTCAGCGTGATGAGGGCGATCTTCACGGTGCGGGCCGCCCGCTCGGGGAGCCCCGCGCCGACGTTCTGGCCCACGAGGGTGCGCACCGAGCCCTGGAGCCCGAAGCTCGGCATCCGCGCGATGAGGGTGATGCGGTTTCCGACCGCCCAGGCCGCCAGCGCGAATGGCCCGAAGGGCGAGAGCATCCGGAGCAGGATGATGCTCGCACCGCGCTCGAGGAGGTTTTGCACCGAAACCGGCCAGGCCAGGGCGAGCACCCGCCCGATCACCGCGGGCCGGGGCCAGAGATCGCTCGGCCTGAGCTTGATGCGCGAGCGCCCCGTCGCCACGATGTAGAGCATCACCATCCACCCGGTGAATCGCCCGGCACCCATGCCGAGGAAACCGCCCGCGATCCCCAGGGCGGGAATCGGGCCCGCTCCGAATATCAGCAGGGGCACCGCCGTTATCGAAACGCAGACGCCGGCGATCATCGCGGTAAGCGTGTAGCCCGGCTCGCCCGCGCCGCGAAGGATGTTCGAGAAAACGAACATGCCCTCCCAGGCGATGAACACCATGAAGCCCGCACGCATGTAGTCGGAGCCGAGCCGGATGAGTTCGGGATCGGAAGTCAGAAGGGAAATGATCTGGGGCGAATAAATCAATCCGATGATAGTGAACACCAGCGCGTAGGACAGGAGAAACAGGATCGTCTGGCCCGCGACGACAGAGGCGCCCGGGCCGTCGCCCGCGCCGATCCGCTGGGCGATGAGCGCCTGCCCCGATATGCGCACCCCGAAACCCACTGCCCGCAGGAAAAGTACGGTCGTGAACCCGAGCGAGGTCGCCGCCAGAAATTTCGGGCCCAGGACGCCGATCCAATAGATTTCGAGAACTCCGTCGATGTTCCGGATGATCTGCTCGACGCACATCGGGATCGAGAGGCGGGTGATCGCCCAGCCGATGGAGCCTTTGGTGTAATCGTAGCGGTTGCGGGTTTTATCCGTCCGGTTTTCCAATCCGAGCTCTTTATGTTGGTAAATCCGGCGGAGGGGAGAGATTCATCTCCCGCCGGAGGGGATGATCGCCTCGATTTCGCCCGGCCAGTATGTTCCTCCGCGCCTCTATTGGGCAACCGCGCGGGGCGGCCCTGGCGAAAAACGCTCCGCCGCGTTAGTTTCGGAACGGGCGCACTGAGAGCGCCCCCCGGCGGGAAGCCGGGGAGATTTCCGGAGGCCGCATGAAGGATTTTATCGAGGAGACGCTCCGCGAGGCGGGCGCGATGGCGCTTTCCCTCGCCCCGGACGCCAAGGGCGAGCGGAAGGCCGACCGGAGCCTGGTCAGCGAGGCCGACCGCAGGGTGGAGACCTACATCACCGGCCGCATCGCCGATCGATTTCCGGAGGACCGGATCATCGGAGAGGAGCACGGCGACGCCAACGGCGACGCCAATAGCACCGACGCTCGGGGCCGCCGCCTCTGGGCGGTCGACCCCATCGACGGGACCAACCCGTTCCTGAACGGACTGCCGACCTGGGGGGTGTGCATCGGGGTGATGGAGGGCGGCGAGCCCATCGCGGGGGGGATTTTCCTGCCGCGCCTGAGCGAGCTACTTCTGGCCGAGCGGGGGAAGGGCGCCACCCGAAACGGGGAGGCGCTTCCGATGCTCGAGCCCGTCGAAATCGATAACCAGACCGTACTTCTCTCGCCCTCTTCACGGAAGCGTTTTTACAAGATGGACTATCCGGGGAAATCGATGGCTTACGGCTCCATCGCCGCCCACGTCACCTATGCCGTCACGGGCGGCGGCGTCGGAACCCTAGTGGACAGGCCCTACATCTGGGACATCCTCGGGCCGCTCGCCGTTCTCCGTGAGGTGGGCGGAGGCGCGTTCTACCCGGACGGCAAACCGCTCGACCTCAATACCCTCGCCAACGGCGAAAAAGAAGAGCTACCCCTGTTCTTCGGCCTCCCGGAAAACACCCGCCAGCTCTACCCGATGATCGAGATTTATCCGAGGCCGAATAAGTAGCCGTTTTCAAATTAATCAACAGGTTCCAGGCGCGAGCATCACACCCCTACCCCTGAAACCCGCGGTCGAAGACGCTTTGCATCAGGCGGCCCTCCGAGAATCGGGCGAGGCGGTAATCGGAGATATCGGGCCGGGGGCAGGCGCCGGTCATGATCAGCTCGGCCATCATCTCGCCGACGGCGGGCGAGAGCTTGAAGCCGTGCCCGCTCATTCCCGTGCAGATGAAATAACCCGCCGTCCCGGGGTGGCGGTCCATGATGGGCATCCAGTCGGGGGTGATGCAGTAAAGACAGCCCCAGCCCCGGAGCAGGTGCGCGTTTTCGAAATCGGGCCAGCGGGGCGTCATCCGCTTCACCACATCCAGAACGAACGCCATATCTTCTTTCTCGTTGAAATCGTCCGGGTCAACGTGTTCGGGCTCGATGTTGTCGCGCCCGATGAGCAGGAGATCCGCCCCCTCCGGGCGGAAATAGAGTTTCGTCGGCGCGTCGTAGGCCATCACTTCGACGCGCTCGCCACCGATTCCCGCCGTCTCGAAAACGGTGTCCTGCTCGCGGATGGCCTCGGCGGGAAACCGGTCGCCGCTCAGGCCCGCCACCTTGTTCGCCCAGGCTCCCGCCGCGTTCACGACGACGGGTGAATCCACGGGCCCGCGCGGGGTGTCCACCCCCACGGCCCGGCCCCCTTCGACCCGGACGCCGGTCACCGGGCAGTTCTGGCGGATGACCGCGCCGTGTTTTCTCGCCCCGTCGGCGAACCCCATCGCCACCCCGTAGGGGTCGGCGTAGCCGCTCCTCCGCTCATAGGCCGCCCCGGCCAGATCGTCCAGCCTCGCCCAGGGGGCGAGCCGCGCCACCTCGCCCGGATCGATCCACTCGGTCTCGACTCCGAGGGAGCGAGCGAGCGAGACGTTCCTTTGGACACCCTCGGCCAGCGCCTCGTTCGCGAACACGAGATAGCCCGGCTGCTTGAAGCTCGCCTGGCCGCCGCCGGTGATCTCCTCGAAATTCTCGAAGATATCAAGCGAGCGCCAAGCCATCCGAATCGTGCTCTCGTTGGAATAGTGCATTCGGACGAGGGCCGAGGATTTCCCGCTGGTGCCCGAGGCGATGCCGTCGCGCTCGAGAAGAACGATTTTCCCGAAGCCGCGCCGGGCGAGCTGAAACGCGATCGAAGTGCCCATCACCCCGCCGCCGATGATGACCGCGTCCGCCGTCTCTCTCGCCATGCCTACTCCACGTCCACCCATATCGGGCTCGACCATGCCATCTCTCCGTCCGCCTGCCGCACCCGGACATAGTAATAATCCGTATCCCGTCCCGAGCTTGCGCCGTCCAGCCAGCGGCCCTCGAACGACTCGCCCCCGCCCCGGAACAGGTGGGCCGCCGAACCGTTCTTGAGAACGGAGACCTCGGAAATTTCCGCCGTCCCCTCGGCGCGGACCACGAGTTCGCGCTCAGCAGCGGAAGGAAGAGAAATTTCGGCGCCCATCTGCGAACCGGCGAGTTCGAATTCAAGAATGATCCGCGCTCCCGTCGTCGCGTAGCAGCGCCGCTCCCAGAGCGCCCGGAAAATCCCCTCGCGGTCGAAGCGCTCCGCCCAGACACAGGCGTATCCGCCATGCCAGCCGTTCTTGAGGCGGAGGCGGTTCGAGTAGCCGGGCTGAGAGGTATGGCTGTCCGAGCCCGCGATGAAGCCCAGCCGGTAGCCTTTCTCGAGGGCGGCGGCGACGGACTGCTCCCGGTATTCGGCGGGGTTCACCAGAGGGCGCTCGCACCCTTCAGACTCGGAATTCCCCCAGATGGAATAAATCTCGACCAGCCGCTGATAGCGGGGGTCGTGATACTCCCAGCGGGTGCCGATGATCGCGCTCGTCGAGTGATGGGGAATCGTGAGGGCGCGGCCTTCCATCCCGCCGAGTTTCGCCCAGAGTTTTTCGGGCATGTCGGATTCGGGATCGCGCGAGTCGAACTTGGGCGCATTCTCGTCCTCGAGAAAATAAACGTTTTTGTTTCCGTCCTGGCGCTCGCGCATGCCGAACCACTCATACGCCGGGAGCGCGACATAGCGGCCCGGCTCGGTGAAATCGCGGGCGCCGCCGAGGACCGCCCGCCACTCGGCGTCGCCCATCCGGTAGCCCAGCGAAGTGCACGCACCGAAATCCACCGCCGCCGCGTCCCGCGCGTAGATGTGTACATAGTCCACGATTCCCCGGGCGTCGAGGCCGGCCGGATACTCGCCGACACAGAGGCCGGTCATGCAGTGCGGATCGCCGAACAGAAGCTTTCTCTCCGGGGTTTCGGCCGCCACCCTGATCGGCGGCGTCCGCGCCGGGGGGAGCCCGTCCGCCTCCACCCCGATGCGATGGACGCCGGGATCCTCGATCGCCGCGCCCGCTATCCGGCCGATTCCGCCGCTCATCTCCTGCGGGTCCGGTAGCCTCGCCTTGCCTCCGGCGAGTGTTAAGCGGACCTCACCCCGGTAGTCCGGCACGACGTTGCCGAACCGATCGCGCACCGCAAGTCGGATGGCGAACGGCTCGCCGGGAGCCGCCTGCGCGGGAGAGGTGGCGATGAGCCTCGCGGGCGCCTCTGGCCGGACATCGATAACAGGCGGATCGGGCACAAGCTCCCACCGACCGTCTCCGGCGGCATCGACTGTGAAATTAAATGCGGCCGGCATGGCGAGGAGCTGCGCCCTCGCGCCCGGTATGCCCGAAGGGGTCCAGCCGTAGTCGATCTCCACCCGGTCGCCCTCCTCGAGCTGCGCGCCCGAGAGGGTGAGCATCAGGCTCGAGGGCAGGAAGGTGAGCCCGAGCTCGGGCTCCCAGAGCGAGGGCGCGAGGCTAGCGCCTTTTTTCGAGGAAGAGAAGGCACAACACCCGGGGGCGGCCGGATCGGCGAACTGGGGTGCGCTGAACCCGTTCGGCGGGGTGAAGCGGACCGCGCCGCCCAAGGCCACACCGCTTGAGCCGGCGGTATAGGTGAACCGCCAGCGCCCGAGGCGGCCCGCCGTCACGGGTCCGTCCGGCTCGACAACCGTGCCGCCAATCCCCTGGCCAAACTTAAAATCGCGTAACGCGCCGATGCCCCGGCCGGGATGATTCATGTCCAAGTCCTCGAAATTTTCAAGCCCGAAATTTACACGGAGAAATGCAGATTACCAGATGAGGCTGGCGGCGGCGACGCGGGGGAATGGATGCTTCCGCCCTCTGTGGGGCGGAGGGCTACCGGTTTCCGATGGCGAGCTTCACCGCGTCCGGATGACCGCGCAGACGCGCCATCGCCAATACGCCGAGGAATGGCCCTGCCGCCAGAAAAGCGAAGGCGTACTCCCAACCCAACGCCTCGGTCAGCGGCGGGATCATGTGAATGGTGAACATCGTGAGAAGAAAACCGGCGCAGGTCTGGACGGTCACCATCGTACCGATGAGCGCCGGATCGGAAAGCTCCTTGACGCTCGCCGAGAACTGCGCCGAGTCCGCGACCACTGCCAGGCCCCACACGAGACACAGTGCAGCTACCAGCCAGGGGTTGCCGCCAAAGAGAAAACCGACGGTGAGCGCGCAGACCCCGCTCAGCGCCATCGCACCCATCGTCAGTGTGGTCCAGCCCAGCCGATCCGCGAAAAGTCCCCCAAGCAGGCTGCCTATCGCGCCCATGCCGATAACGGCGAAGGTGATTAACTTTGCGTAGAAAGCGGCCCTTCCGCCATCCGGCCTCAGGGCGAAACTCGCGTTTAGGAACAAACCGATCCAGGCCCACATGGCGTAGAGTTCCCACATGTGGCCGAAGTAGCCCAGGTTTGCGAGACGAAGCGATTTTTTCCGCCAGGCCTTAAGAGCGAAGGACGGGCGGAAGCTGGACGGGCGGCCGAGATTGGGACCGAGTCTGAACAGGAGAATAAGGACCGACGAAAGCGCCGCCAACCCCGAGGAGGCCGCCAGCGTAAAGCGCCAGTCGATACCGCCCAGAGCGCCGATCAGGTGCGGGGAAGCGGAGCCAAGCGTCAGGGCTCCCACAAGAAGGCCTACGAGGAGCCCCATATCGGCCCGCGCCCAGGTCGATGCCATCTTCATCTCGACCGGGTAGACTCCAGCCATGCAGGCGCCTACGGCGAACCGCAATACCGGAACCGCCCGCGATGCCGGGTCAACCCACAGAATCGAGAGATTGGCGGCGGCGGCGTTCAGGGCCGAAACCATGAAAAACCGCCGGGGGTCGAAACGGTCCGCCAGCCCGAGGACGGCGCTCGTCAGCGTGCCCGCGACGAAACCGACCGAGACGCTGCTCGATATCAGGGAGGCCTGAAGGTCGCTGAGACCGTATTCCAGCCGAAGAGCGGGAAGCACCGCCGAAGCCGAAAACCACAGCGCCATCGCCAGCACTTCGCATACGGCGAGCAGCGTCACGGAGGCCCATTTGCCGCTGAGATCGGCCTCTGGTTGTGCTCTAGGTTCCGCCATGGAAGCGCTTTACATCACCCTTCCCGAGGTGTGCGACGAGGTCATGGTGAGGATGTAGCCGTCCGGAGCGGGGATGGTGAACTCGGTGTGAATGTGGCCCTTCTCGAAACCCGAGGGCTGAAGGCCCCGCGCCTCGTATTCCTTCCGGGTGGCCTCGTTATCGTCCACCATCAGGTCAAAGGGAATCTTCGTTCCGGGCGGGATGGGAGCCTTGGCCCGGAACAATTGAATATGGCTCCCTCCCCTGAGTTCCAGGACCGCGAATTCATCCCGCCGGACAATTTCCCGGATTCCGAGACCAACAAAAAACTCCGTGGACGCGTCGATGTCCGACACATCGAGAGCGACATGCCCGAGGGCGGCCAGGGGCCGATCGTCGTTCACGTATTTCGCCATGACAGTTTCCTTGTCTTCAAACGGAAAATTTTTCGTAACACATCCGGACTTTCCCCTGCTTTCCAAAGCCGCCTATTAAAAAAATAGACATAAAAAATTTGCTGGGGATATATGAATAGTTTGTCAGATAATGCCAGCATTAATAAATCTATGGTCTGGATTTTATTTTTTTATGTTAGCGAGAAAATCTTTGGCAATGTTAGCCGCCTGATCCGCGGGAGACCTCGGAGGCTTCCTGAAGTCGTACCGGTCAGGGGAGAGCGCTGAAACCAAATCTTGCAGGGCGTTTGCGCTCTGCGGCTCCATTCAATCCACCTTCCTCGATACTAAAACCAATGCATCGGCGCGCGCATCGTAAAAAGCCGCAAGCCGCGTATAATAACGGAACATGGTGACCAGAATTTGCACCAGAAACAACGCCAAGGCCACCATGCTAACCCTTGTCGCGAACTGTGAAGCGATAATCGCGACATTGAGTTCTTGCGGTTTGGCTAAGGAAAGCTGGGCCTTAAGGCGTTCCCGTCTCTCTCTTGCAGTTGTCAATTCTCCGCTCAATTTTCCCCGCTGAATTCGAGCATCCTGCCTTTTTGCTTTGGACTTTTCGAATTTATCGATATCTTTTAGCCTTTCTAAAACCCCCACCGACTTGGCTTTAAGAACGGCATTCTTTCTCAAAAGTTCTTTTATGCGTTTCCGGGCTTCTTCAATTTCCTTTGGTTTGTATATTTTAGGACGACTTGCAATTTCCTAGTTTTCCAAAATGTCATTGTTATTTAAGGCCAACTGGGCTTCTAAATGAGCCATATCTTCTTTGGGTATAGCTTTTATTCCAGGGCTTTTTTCGGCGGGAAAATCAAACTGCGATTTGGCCTGGTTTATCTTTCCGCTAATTTGTCCAAGAATTTCTTCGTTTTTATACAATGCCGCTTCCAATGCCGACGTGCCCATGAACTCCTCCTTGACCAGTTCTCCCGCCATCTGGTAGGCCAAAATACCCAAATAGATTGCCCCAACGATCAAAATAAACGAACAGGCGGCAGCCCACTTGTAGCGATAGGAGCGTTTTCGAAGTAAGCGGATCAAATAATTTATTCGATATATACGCTTGATGGGCCGGAGAATTCCACGGCCGAGCTCCAACCTCGGGACAATAAATATTATCGAATTTGAGTTATTGTAGATAAACAAATAGCCACAAACAAGAGCGCGATTTTTCAGTCCCACTCGAGTAGAGCGACGTACCCCTCCTCGGGGACGGAGGCGGCGGCGGGCAGCCCCTCTGCGGCCTTATGGTGTTGTATCGTCTTGAGGTGGACAAAGGCCTCCCAGACGATATGGCGCATGGCGCTCTCGAGGGTCTGATGAAAAAGACAGGGGTCTTTTTCGTCGCGCCGAAGCCCCGTCCGGTGCGCGGGAAGCACCAGCGTCTCGAAATAATCGATCGCCCGCTCACCGGTGGCCCAGGTGCGTCCGGGCTCGATTCGCCGGGCAAGAGTCTTATCGCGTAGCGAGCCGAGGGTCTCTCGCCCGAGGATATTCCATCCCTCGCCGAAGCCCGCCTCCAGAACACCCAGAATTTCCGACATCCGGCGGTACCTCCCCGGATCGAGCATCCGGTCGGCGCCCCCGGTTTCCACGCGATCCGCGCCCGGTGGAGCCGCTCCCCCGAAAAGAATTTCTTTCCAGAAAATATAAAAAATCAGGGGAGGGATCCAAGCCACGTGGCTCACCTGCTCGTGGATTGACCACCCGCCCCAGCCCTTTTCGGGACGGCGGCGGTCCAGGATATCGTCCCCCAACCCTTCGACCTCATTGGCGAACAGGCGGGGAATCGCCTCAAACTCCGGGAATACCTCCCGGCCGGGCGCGGCGGGTTCGTCCTTCGGCAAAGCGCCTCCTCCCTCATTGCGCATTGTGCGCGGGCCTTCTCTCGTCTATCATTTCTGGAAATATCAGGGCAATCCATCCGGTGCGCCGGCACCGAATCGTCTCCCGGCGGGGAGGAGAAAAGATGACTGACTGGAAGAAAAAACTCGGCTTTATCGTACCCTCGTGGAACACCGTGATGGAATACGAGTGCCAGCGCCTGGCGCCCGAGGGCGTCTCGGTCCACTTCACGCGCATCAAGCACACCGACGACGAGGAGGAGACCCTCCTCCACATGATCGAGAAAATCCCTCACCTGGCGGACCTGCTCGCCCACGCGAGCCTCGACGCCCTGTGCTTCGGATGCACGGGGGGCAGCTTCGTCCGCCCGGGCATGGATCAGGAGATCACCGACCTCATCGAGGAGCGCACCGGAATTCCCGCGACGACGACCTCGACCGCTCTCGTCGAGGCCATGCGCGCCATGGGCGTCGCCCGCGTCGCCATCGCCTCGCCCTATCCCCGGTGGCTGAACGAGAGACTTGTCAGCCACCTCGAAGGAAAAGGAATCGAGACCGTCGCTGAAAAGGGGCTCGACACCGAGTGCCCGGCGTTCCTGCCCCCCGAGCGCTCGATGGCGCTTGCCCGCGAGGTGGATTCCCCCGATGCGGACGGCATCTTCATCAGCTGCACGAATTTTCGCGCCCTCGAGGGCGTCGAGGCGCTCGAAGCCGAACTCGGCAAGCCGGTGCTGACCAGCAACACCACCGCTCTCTGGCACACCCTCCTGAAATCGGGCTTCGACGAGCCGGTTTCGGGCGGCGGACGCCTCCTCCGGGAAAGACTCGCCCCCGCCCGAAAGGGCTGAGAGCCCCTCAATAAAATCAAAGCCCCCCCCCGGCCCTGCGGCGAGGGGGGCTTTTTTCTCCCTGCACCCATCATGCGGCGAGGACCATCTTCGCTTCGGTCAAAATTCCTTCGCGCTCGCGCTTCCTCGCGGGCCCCGCGGCCAGACGCGCCGGCGCCGCAGCCAGAGGTGTCGAAAATGCGGCCTCTTCGATGACACCCTTGAGCGCTCTCCGCATCGCGGGCCGCAGGGCGGCTGCATCAAGCAGCGCCCCGAGTAAGCCCCAACCGGGGTGATAATTCACCGTGACGGCCACTTCGGATGAGCCCTCTCCCGCGTGACGGACGCTCAGGCATGCCTTGGCGCTATGGAGCGGAACCGAGATTCCCGGGAGACCGACGCCCACGCCGCCGCCCTCCACCCATCCGGCGATCTCATCGGCGATCTCGTCGCTCAGGGCGCGCAGGCCAAACCTTTCTTTTTTCGAGACGGCCTCCCACATCTCCTCCGCGGACGCGCCGGTTTTTTTTCTCACTATCAAACGGTTCATTTTTATCTCCTTCCTTGGCCGAGATCCGCCCCGGCGTCCGTGACTAAAGAACCTGTCCGATAAGCGCCTCGATATCGGTCCTGCTCTGGACGCCCACCGCTTGCCCGGTAACTTCACCCCCCTTGAACAACAGGAGCGAGGGGATTCTCCGGATGCTGAACCGGGATGCTGTGCCCGGGTTTTCGTCGACGTTCATCTTTCCGATCCGCACCTTCCCGGCGAACTTTTCGGCAAGCTTCTTGATGACTGGTCCAACGGTTTTGCAGGGTCCGAACCACTCGGCCCAAAAATCCACCAGGACCGGAATCTTCGAACCGATGACATCGGACTCGAAATTCTCGTCCGTAAAATGGGCGGTGGCTGTGTGTGCACTGATTTGACTAATTTGGCTGTCCTCCTTCTTGAGTTTGGCTTGAATTCGGCGGTTGAAATCCCGCCCGTTATTGGACCGTTCGGTCCAAGTTCCACAAAAAAAAATTATCCCAGGGCCATAAGCGTTACCTGTGCGACCTCCTTCATTTTCCTTTGATCCATTCCGGCCATGGCGGATACGAGCAGACCGTTCTCGCAGCTGAGCAAATATCTCGCGAGCGAGCGGGCGTCTCGAGAGGGCGGAATCTCGCCGGCTTTTTGACCCCGAATCACCGCCCTGTGATACGCATCCTCTATACGATCCATACCCAGGGCGATTTGCTCCGCCACGGCGCGGTTCCTCTGCGCGAACTCCACCGCGCAATTGCACAAAAAACATCCGCGCTCTCCATACTGCTCTCCGTATTCGACAAAGTAGGCAAAAATATTTTCAATGGCCTTTTTCCCCGATGCCTCACCGTCGAGCATTTTCACAGCGGCTTCCACCCGGGTCTCGTTATAACTTCCGATGGCGGCCATAAATAACTCGTACTTGCTCCCGAAGGTTACGTAAAAACTGCTTTTGCTGATTTCCATCGCGGAGATCAGATCCTGAAGCGATGTCGCCTCGTAGCCTTTTCCCCAGAAAACCTCCATCGCCTGGGCGAGGGCTTCGGTTTCGCTAAATTCCTTGGCACGCGGCATGGCGCCTTCCTCGTAAAATCGCTTTCGAATCAACCTGGGAAAAATATACACGTTCTGAACCAATCGGTCCAGTAAAAAGCCGCCAAAATAAATAAATTTTTAACCTGTTGAATTAAAGAAGATTAGGCCGTTTTCAGCCGGCAAATCACCCCCCGGCGAGGCGCTGGCGCTCCCTGATGCGGTAAACCATGGTCCCCGCGAGGGTGGCAATTGAGGAGATGACCGCATAGAAAAGAAACGAGCGCTGGAGCCCCACGGTCTGGGCGATGAGCCCGCCCACGAAGGGAGAGAGGCTTCCGGCGACCTCGTTCGTGGAGTAGAGAAGCCCGACCGAACTGGCGCGGCTCTTCTCGTCGAACATCTCGGTCATCACCGAGAGAATAGGTCCCTGCGAAGGGCCGAGGGTGGTGGCGAGCGCCACCATGAGCGCGAAAAACATCCACGCCGTATCCGGCAACGGCATCAGGGCGAGGGCCAGGGTGCTTGCCGCCATCGTCCCGACGATAAAGCTCGTGTGCTTGAAGCGGTCCGAGAGTTTTCCCATCAGGATCGAACTTCCCGTCCCGGAGAGATAGTAGCTGGTCACGATCCACCCGATGCCGGTGGTCTGGTAGCCGAAACTCTCCGCCAGCAGGAGCGGAAAAAAGGTCATCGTACCCCGCCCAATCATGACCCGGCACGAGGAGACCACCAGAAGAAACATCAGCGCCCGGTTCCTGAAAAGGCCCCCCAGGGTGGACTTTGCCTCCTTGGCCAGCGGGCCGCGCGAGACGGCGGTCCCCCTCGGAAAGACCATCCATAGGAGCGCCGCCCAGAGGAGGCCGGGCAGGACAAAAATCTGCGCCGCCGTGCGCCAGCTCATGAAAACCATCGCCAGCCATCCCACGATAGCCGGCGTGAACACGCTCCCGAAGTCGCCACCCGCCTTGAAGAGGCCCATGGCGAAGCCGCGCCGCTCGGGCACCTCCTCGGCCATCATCGCCACAGCGGCGGGATGGTAGGCCGAACCCCCGATTCCGCTCACGAACACCAGAAAAAGAAGGGTCGAATACTCCGCCGTCCATCCAAAAAAGAATACGGGCAGGGCGTTGATGACGAGAGAGAGGACGACCACCAGCCTCCGCCGCCCCGAGTAGTCGGCGGCGAAGGAGATGGGAAACTGAAACAGGCTGTTTCCGGCCGCGTAGGCAGTAACGATGAGGCCAGTCTGGGCGTAGGTCAAGCCGAAGTCGGCCACGATGAGCGGGAGCACAGGGGTGAGCACCCGGTTATAGACCGAGTTCACCGAATGGCTCCCGGAGAGAACGAAAAGTTTGAAATTGGTTCCAAAGTTCATATGGTCGCGCTTGTCAGGAAACATCTCGGGAAAGTAGGTTAGTCCGAATCAAGATGAAGAGTGTAACACGAGGCTTCCAGCGAACGGGGGCAGCGGACGGAGGCAGGAGAGGGTTTATGGCCAATGAAAAGGCTCGTCTAGTGTTTGTGGGCCTCGGCAACTGGGGAACCCGGCTCGCCCGAGCGGCGGAGCGCGGCGAAGAGGCGGAAATCCTCCGTTGCTTCGCCCGGACCGAAGAATCGCGGCGGGATTTCGCCGAAAAATTCGGCTGCGCTCCGGCTGAGAGCCTGCGAGAGATACTGCGCGACGATTCGGTCGAGGGCGTTGTCGTCTCCACTCCGCACTCCACCCACGCTGAAATCATCCACCAGGCCGCCGACGCGGGAAAATATCTTTTCGTCGAAAAGCCCCTCACGCTGACGGTGGAGGAAGGAAGGCGGGCCGTCGCCGCCGCCGAGGCCGCCGGTGTCGTCCTTCAGATCGGCCATCACCGCCGTCGGCTGGAAGCCACCCGTAAAATCCGCCGCCTGAAAGAGTCCGGTGAACTCGGAATACTCCACCAGCTCGAGGCCCATGTATACAACGCCAACCGGCAAAAACCCGCCGCCGGCTGGCACAACGACCCGGCCGAGTGGCCGCTGGGCGGGATGACGGGCCGCGGCGTCCACATGGTCGATAACTTTCACTACCTCGCGGGCCCGGTGAAGCGGGTCATCGCCTTCAGCAAAAAAAGTGCTCGGCGCGACACGGCTCGACGATATCACCTCGATCGGACTCGAGTTCGAGAGCGGCCCGCTGGGGTACATCGGCGTCTCCCAGGTCATTCCGCTTTCCATCCGGACAACCGCCTTTGGCACCGAGGCCGCCGCATGGAGCGAGGAGGACGGAACGAGACTCTTCTTCCAGAAAAAAGGGAAGCAGGCCCGCTCGGAGATTACGGTCGAAAGCGGTGACACGCTGTCCGATCAGCTCCGCGAGTTCGCCAGCTGTATCCGGGAGGGAGCGGCGCCCGAGACGGGCGGGGCCGAGGGGCTCGAAGTGGTAGCCGCGATGGAGGCCATTATCGAGAGCGCTAAAAGCGGCCGGCTGGCTGAGGTCGCCGATTTTCGCGCCTGAGACGCTATCGGGATCAGGCGGACGCGGTCTTCTTTCTCCCCTCGGCCGGGAGGGTGGGCGCCTTCTCGGGGCGCTTCGGCCCCCAGACGCGGGAGTAATAAGAGTCGGCGAGATAGAGCGCGCCGATGGGGTTGTGGGCCAGGACGCGGTCCTTGACGACCAGCGTGGTGACCAGCGCCTCCGAGAAGCGATAGAACTGGCTGTCGTGCCCGACGCACAGACCGAGGACAATATTGAACTCGCAGCCCGCGCGGTTCAGCAACTCCGCCTGGGAGATCGGATTGCATAGCGATTCGTGTTGGCCGGGGCGAACTTTTTCCTCGTCCTTGAGACCGATGTTCTCTTTGGGGACCCCTCCGTTCTTGCAGGCCGCCGAATACACCTCGAGGCCGTGGCTCTCGAGTATGGCGCTCAGCGTCTGGGCAAGATCGACGAAACTGATGCAGGTGGCGATGCCGATCTGGGTAAACCCCATTTTTTTGGCGAAGGCACAGATCTCCTCCACCCGCGTCCAACGGCAATAGCCTTCGCTCTCCACCCGGGTCGACTCCTGGGCCACGCGATAGATGAACGGATCGTCATACTTTTTCCAGGAGAGTTCGATGGCATCCTGATCGACCTTGGAGGGACAGTACCCGGGGCCCCGCTCCTCGGACTCTCCCTCCCGGCAGGCCCTGACGGCCGGCGGGCAGTAGGCGCAGCCGGGTTTTTCGTAACGCATGACAAATCCCTCCAATATTAAAAAAGCCGGATAGGACATTCCGTTGACCTGAAGCGCGGCCTACCCGGGGAAGATAACACAATCAAGACTATCAAATCTTTTTTGGTAAACGATCTTGCGATCAGGGTTTCAGGACTTTAATTCATCGGCAAATGGCGGGCGAAAACTTTCGCCGCCTCCTACAGGGTGCGGTCCGGGTCAATGGTCTCGGAGGTTTCCTTGGCCAAGGGGGTCGAGGCGAGCAGGCGGTAGACGTCGAGAGCGCCTTGGTGGAATTTCGGAGTCACGCCTGCGGCTTCGTAGGTGGCGGCAATCTCCTCCATCTCGCCGATATAGCGGGCCGAGACGGAGGGCAGCCGCCGGGCGCCCGATTCGATTTGTTTATAAAGCGCTTCCCGGCCCTCCAGAAGCTCATCGCGAAGCTCGGCGGTCAGCCCGAGCGCCACGGCCACGGTGAACACCGCCGTCTGGAGCGCGAGCGTTCCCTTGGTCATCGAGGCGTAGCACATCTTGAGACCCGAGGCGCGGCCAATCTTGTCCCCGATGGGACGCACCCGGATGCTCTTCCCGTCGAGCTCGCTCATCAGGGAGGCGCGTTCGCCGCTCACGTAAAAGCGCGGCTGGGCCCCCGTTCCGGGGGGACCGCCGATGATTCCGCCGTCGATGAAATCGGCGCCGGCCCGAGCGATCTCATCGCCAATGCGCCGGGCGGTGGCCGGAGAGACAGCGTTGCAGTCGGCATAGGGCAGAGCGTTGCCCGAATCGCTCATCGCCTGGGCGACGGCCGAGGCCATCTCCGCCGCCTTGGCGGGAGGACCGATAGAGAGGACCAGATCGGCTTCGGCCAGCATTTCCCCGAGACCCGGCGTATCCCCGATCCCCGCCCGTTCGGCTAAATTCCGGGTCAAATCGCTCCTTCCCTCGAGACAGGTGATGACGCTCAGACCGCCCGCGAGCAGTCCCCGCCCGACGGCATGCCCCATTTCGCCGGGGCTCATGATGGCAACAGTCTTTATCGGCATGCTTTTTCTCCTAAATCGGGGTTGAATTCGCGCCCTCTCACCAAACCGGGGAGTTATTTTCAGACTAAATCGGGTTTTTTACTATCTTGCACATAAAATGGTTTCCGTAGTATACTTAGGATCTCCACGATGGGCGTGGTTCAGTTTTTTTAGCGGCTCAGCTCCGCCGTCACAGGGACGCCCGGCTAAACCGCTGGTTACATTGCAGGAGATTCAAAGGTGGCACAAGGCACAGTGAAGTGGTTTAACGACTCGAAGGGCTTCGGATTTATTTCTCAGGAAGATGGCGATGACGTATTTGTCCATTTTTCCGCTATCGGTGGGGACGGCTTCAAAACCCTCGAGGAAGGGCAGGCGGTGACATTCGAAATCACTGAAGGCCCTAAAGGGCTTCAGGCGTCGAATGTCGTAAAAGCTGAGTAATCCTAACGTTAATTCGGCTATGAACCCAAAACGGCGGCCAGAGATGGCCGCCGTTTTTATTTGCCCGCCTGTCAGTCGCCCGCTCAGGAATCGCCCGGACCCCTGTGCTCCGCAAAAAGTGGGTCCCGCCTAGAATGAATAACATAAGAAGGTCGCTTAATGTGTTCCGCTATTGATCTTCCCCCACAAACCGGTCCATGCTGAATGAGAGGATTTTCGGTACTGAGGGTTCCCCAAAAACTGTTCCGGGCATTAGGTAAGGATTCCGGCATTAAGACAGGCCCGGCGAGCCAGGCCTGTCCGGGCAAATTCGCTGGGTGTTTTGTTTCCCAGCGATGAATGTGGTCTGAACTCGTTGTAGTCTTTTCGCCATGTTCTGATTTTGACCCGGGCGTCCTCC
>PVBE011380748.1_pt1 | contig 17747 bp, 15 predicted proteins | sample 1631181 | NCBI WGS metagenome assembly PVBE01 (sample SAMN08397723, study PRJNA350692) | Marine metagenome, whole genome shotgun sequencing project. | isolation source: water | place: Pacific Ocean | collected 2012-04 | reverse complement strand
TCCAATACAGCGTGGCCGCTGATCAGATCGGCAAGAGGGGGAATGGTACCGGCGATGGTGGTCCGGTCGGTCAGGTAGTCCCAGAATGAAACGCCTTGTTTCTTACAGGTCCTCTTCAGACTCGCGAACGTGTCGCGACATTTCCTACCCAATTCAGATCGCGTACTGCCACTGATCTTGCGCTTGATGACATACTCTCGAATGTCTCGTTCACTGAGGTTATTGGTCAACGGGATGCCGGGTTCATCTAATACCAATAGCAGCTCAGATTTGTTTTTAGCCAGTCGCTTCAACGCCTGATTCAAGGTTTGGAATTGGGTCTTTTCCTCGCAGATTTTGTCGAACCGAACACAGATGGCTTTTTTGGTCTTCTTGGTCGGATGCAGCTTGTAGGCTTTCAGATCCTGATAAAGCGACCACAATTGGCTGATCACCCATTCTCGTGCTTTTGCATTGAGTTCATTGAGGGGCAAGATGCGCTGGAAAACCCGCTCTGCATGGCACCAACACAAGGTGTGGCGAAACACATTGAATTGGCCCGCATCATCACTCATGATCACCAAATCCTTGGCGAAGCCATGCTGGATCAGACTGCCGATTAACGCACCTTCTGTGGCAATGCGCAGGTGACGCGTGTTCTTCAGACTGATTCCTTTCAGGTAGCTTGACCAAGCTTTGTCATCCTTGAAGTGAATAGCTTCTGCTTGAGCTGATGGCGTTGAACCACTCGTCAGTCGCTGCAATGGGCCAGCAGGTAAGCCTTGCTCTTTCATATAGTCGATGGCCGCTGAATTGATGACGTAGTCTTTGTTCATCCCGGCCAGGACCTGCAGAAAGTTGACACGACTTTTTGACTTGGTGCTTTCAAAGTAGGCGAATTGCTCATTGCCGATATGGGTGCAGTAGCCATTCTTACCCCCATGGCGGGCCCCTGTATCGTCTACGTGTAGGTAACTCGCATAGGCCAATCCTGCCGACAATAAACTCTGCTTTTCCTCATGGTACTGATCGTTCTGCTCGGTGATCAATCTATTCAGCTGGCCACTGGATAGGTCGACATGCCATTCACGCAGTTGTTGCAGCAACAAGGGTTGAGTCACTCGCTGATGATGATATTGATACAGGATATAGCTTTGTAGGGTAGGCCCGAAGTGAGTTCCTTGCAGATGGGTAGGTAATTGGCCAATCAGGTGTTGACCTTCAAGGGTCTGGTAACGCGCCAGGCGATAGCGGGTATTGACGGGTTGAATAATCAGATCTTGAACCAGGTAATCCTGATACCCCAGAAAGCGTGATCCAGAAGGGATTCCATCCGGTTGAATTATCACGGAACGATGAATCTTGAGTCGCTTCTTGCGCTTGCCCGAACCGGGCCGCTTCTTTTTGCGTTTCCCCGAGCCGGTCGATGGTGGATCCTGGTCATCCTTATTCACACTGCTGGGTCTGATCTTCGGTTTGGGGGGTAGCTTCTTCAATCGAGCTACCTCGGCTTCCAGTTGGTTGACGCGCTCTTCCAGCTGTTTCATGGTCACTTGCTGTTGCTCAATAATGGCTAACAGCAACTTGACCGTGGGGGTCATCTCGTGCGCGGGAATCGGTGGAATCAGAAACGGGGTACTCATGCCAGGGCCACTGACCTCGATGCATGATGGACCTCGCGGTCAACTGATGACATCAGCCGCCGGCAGTTTTTGTGCAGTGGATACAACCAAACCGTCTTGACCGGTACGCTGAGATTGGTATAGCGGTCATTACGGCTGCGTCCGGTGGTGCTGCCGACCGGGATCCAGTTGGCGGCACGGTAGCAGGTCCCTTGAAACCGATCCGCTTCGACGAAGGTCTCTAACAGCACGATCGGGTGGCCATATTTCTGTTGCCAGTCTGCCGAGAGCCGACGACTCACTTGCGACAACAGATGACTCGCCAAATGGGGAACCTGCACCCAGGGCACAATCAAGAATCGCATGTTGTTTGCCACCCGAGACAATCCGAGTTGACGCGCAGCTTGGGTCCAGCCAATCCACCGATCTCGATCGGCGACTTGCCACGCTGCGGCGCCAAAGAGGAGTGCGGCTAAAAGCCGATCGTGTCGATCAAACACCAGGTACTTGAGGTTTTCACCAACCGGTCCGGTATAGCCCAGATAGTGGTGCGCCTGCAATATACCGCGAAACAGCGAGGCGTGCTGTTGATTGGCCACGGGGACAATTCGTAGCGCCCGTAACTCGCATAAACGATCACGAATGGGCGTCTGATCCAAATCAATGCCAACCTTGCTCCGATAGCGATAGCCATTATTGGCGGATCTAACAGGTGCAGGCAGTGAGATCAGTCCTTGCTCATCCAATTTTCTCAGCAGAGCTCGAGCCGCCATATCCTTTAAATCGCCGTTATCATTCGTCCAGTCCCAATCGTTACACAGCTGCTTCGAGATGCGTGTTCTGTGCCACTCGGGGTGATCCTTGATTAGACGGCGAATATAAACGACATCATCCGACGTAATTGTTCGACCTTGGAGAAACTGGGTAGCTTGCATGGGTTGAAATATACCCCATGCTGCTCTGGGAGTCCAGTACGTTGCACTGACTTATTGAGAAGTTACACTGTAGGAAGCTGAATAATCAAGCAATCAGCTTGTGCGTGTAGAAATTGGGTACAGCAAGATGTTCAGGGAGAGAGGATTCTTCGATCGCCGATCCAGCCGTCATATTAACCTCGCTATGTCGCCAAGGTCGCTAAGTGACTGAACGGGCTGGTCAAAGCTCGGTGATGGTGTGGTCCGCCTGTAGCTGAATACACTCGCCGCCACAGCCAGCGGCTCCCACCGGTCTTGCCTGTATGGTGAAATCGCTGGCGGTCGCAGCCACCAGGGTCAGATCGTACTGTGTATTGCCACTGGACGGTGACGTGTTCGGGCAGAGGGAACCGGCACTGTCATCGATGACCGCCCCTACGTAGGTAAAATCATCGCTGTAGTATCTTTCCAGCGCCATCGAACACACTTCCAAATCGGCAATAGCCTGTCCCCGATAGGTGTCGGACATGTAGGACTGATAACTTGGATAGGCGATGGCTGAAATAATACCAATGATGGCGACGACGACCATCAGTTCAACCAGTGAGTAACCTCGAGTTTCACGCTTTTTCATCATTCCCAAAGCTCCACAAGCGAATGTTCCATTCATTATGCGACAGCACAAGGAGATCAACAACTCCATGGCAGCAACCATCAGGACCAGTGGTCGATAAGAGCACCTGAGCGGGAGGACCGCCGGCTGAGAGTGGGCGACAGGCCCGCTGGATCCAGTGCTAGCGAAGGTCCTTGGGCAACGAGAAGATGAGCTCCTCCTCTATTCCGGTTAGCTCTTGTGTCGATGCAGCCCCCAACGTCTCGAGCCGCCGCACCACTTTGCGCACCACGGACTCTGGCGCAGATGCGCCCGCTGTCACTCCTACCGACCCGGCCGCACGCAACCAGGACGGATCGATATCTTCTTCAGAATCAATAAGATGCGCCTCCACCCCGCACCGTTCCGCCAACTCCTTAAGACGATTGGAATTTGAGCTGTTGTGAGATCCCACAACAAGCAGCAAGTCACACTGGGACGCCAGTTCCACGACTGCGTCCTGTCTGTTCTGAGTGGCGTAACAGATATCGTCTCTTGCGGGGCCAGTGATATTGGGGAATCGCTCCCTCAAGGTATCGATAACCTGTCTGGTATCCTGCATGGAGAGCGTTGTCTGGGTGACATAGGAGAGACCGGCCGGATCGAGACGCGTCAACTTACGTGCATCCTGCTCATCCTCGACCAGATGAATAGTGCCTCCCTGCTGCGTGTCGAACTGTCCCATGGTCCCTTCCACCTCCGGGTGGCCCGCATGCCCGATCAGAACGCACTCACGGCCCTCCTCGGCGATCCTGATAACCTCTGCATGCACTTTGGTGACGAGTGGGCACGTCGCGTCGAATACCTTCAGATTTCTCTTCTCTGCCTGGCGCCGCACCTGCTTGGACACGCCGTGGGCACTGAAAATCACCAGGGAGGACTCGGGGACCTCATCCAGATCATCCACAAAAACGGCTCCCAGTTGATGCAGTTCCGCAACCACCGTGCGGTTGTGAACCACCTCATGCCTGACATAGACAGGGGATCCATACCTAATCAAGGCGCGCTTGACGATTTCGATGGCTCGTTCGACGCCTGCGCAAAAACCTCTTGGATTAGCCAATTTGATCTGCATCTAGATCCGATTCCGGTGGATCATATAAACGTCGACAGCCCCGGTTGCTACCGAACCCCGACTCACTGGATATTCTCCGTCGCCTGACTCGGCTTGCTGAACAGCATATCCAGAATCATGATACCGGCACCGATCGTGATCGCTGAATCCGCCAGATTGAATGCCGGAAAATAGTAGTTCCCATAATGCACTAGAATAAAGTCGACAACGTACCCCAGCGTTACCCGATCGATCAGATTGCCGATGGCCCCGCCCAGCACCACCGACAATGCAATCGCCAGCCACCGTTCCTGGACGGTCAGTCGATACAACCACACGATCAGCACGGTGCTGACCCCGGTAGATATAGCTGCAAACATCCACCGCTGCCAACCGCCCGCATCATCCAAAAAGCTGAATGCAGCACCTGTGTTATGCAACCGCGTAAATTCGAATACCGGCAGCAGTACGATAGATGCACAGTTACCCGGTTCACAGACAGCCAGAATCTCTGATATGCGATATTTGGTGACCTGATCCAAGAAGACAATCAGCGTGCTCAACCACAACCAGTGCAACATTCTGCCGTTCCCCTTAGTGAGTCTATTATCTTGATGCACCAGATCTGGCGGGGCATCGCCGTATGCTGGAGATCATCGACCAGCAGAGCTGAAGATTTCCCGTGCCCGGTCGATATCACGCTTGATCGCCGACTTGAGTTCTTCCAGATTCTCGAATTTCTTTTCGGATCGAATCTTGTGGCGGAAAACGACCTTGACGCCCTTGCCGTAGATATCACAGGAAAAGTCGAAGAGATGTACTTCCAGTATCGGCTTTGGGGTGTCGCTATCCACGGTCGGTCTGAATCCGCAGTTGGCAACGCCAAAGTAGAGCTTGTCGAGACCGTCCACCTCGACGGCATAAACACCGTCGATCGGTGCCCGGTAACGATGCAATTGAATGTTCGCAGTGGGCGTTCCCAGTTGTTTGCCCAACTGCCTGCCGTAGACCACCTTACCCATGATCGAATAGGGGTGGCCCAACAACTGTTCGGCAAGATCAAAATTACCCTCGGCAAGACACTCCCTGATGCGGGTGCTGCTGACACGGAGATCATCGTATGTCAGCGTATTTCGTTTGGTTACCGAGAAGCCATGCGCCACACCAGCCTGTTGCAGCATGCTGAAGTCACCGGTCCTGTCGTATCCGAATTTCCAATCATCTCCCACGACAAGATATTTGACGCCCAGATCGTCCACCAGGACATTCACAAAATCCCGCGCGGACATATTGCGGGTGCGGTCGTTGAATTTGAGACACAGCACCCGATCGAGGCCATATTCGTCCAGCAACACCAGTTTCTCCCGCAACCGCGTCAAACGGGCCGGGGCGCTCAGAGGATCAAAGTATTCTTCAGGTTGCGGCTCAAAACAGATCAACAAAGCAGGTAGATTGAGTTCACGGGCCTTTTCTTTGATGTGCTTGATGATGACCTGATGGCCCTTGTGGACACCATCGAAGTTGCCGATTGTAATAATACAATCACGATGCTGTGGTCTTAGATTGTGTATGCCTTTTATAACTTCCATCAGCTTAGCAACTTCGATTGGCTACTTATGTCTTCCTTCCGTAACTGACAATTTCGATCTTGGGGCATGAGCCCATTGCCAGGCTGATTACCGTAGCGGCCGCGCTACTGAAGGCTACCGTCTAATATCCTGAATGCGAAATCCAGTCAGCAGCAAGACCAGCAGATACGTTCCGGCCCCCGCAGCACACATCATAAGCAGATAGCCCATTCTTATCCAGAAATCCCATGCCAGCCAGGCTTCGACGCTCTCATTCAACCAAGCCAGTAGACCCAGCATGACCAAATTCGCCAACAGGATCCGCAAGCCAAACAGCAGCCAGCCGCGGGAACGCTGATAGACCTTGAGACGATACAGACCGGCAAACAGCAGACCAGCGTTGATAAAGGCCGAAATCGAGGTCGCCAGCGCTAGACCGGTATGTGCCAGCGGATAGACCAGAATCAGGTTAAATACCATGTTCGCCACCAGCGCCACCACAGCGATTTTCATGGGCGTCTTGGTGTCCTGTCTGGCGAAATATCCCGGAGCCAGCACTTTGACGAGCATCCAACCCAACAACCCTGTGGCGTAAGCTTTGAGGCTGATGCTAGCCATCCATACATCCCTCTCGGCGAAATCACCGCCGTAAAAAATCGTGATGATCATGGGTTCCGCCAGATAGATCAAAGCTGCCGTTGCCGGTATGCCCACCAGACAGACCATACGTATGGCCCAATCCAGGGTCCGGGCAAATTCGTCGCTGGATTTGGTGACGTGACTGGCAGAAAGGTTGGGAAGAATCACGGTCGCGATCGCTATGCCGAAGAGAGCCAGAGGCAACTCGAGCAATCGGTCCGAATAATACAGCCAGGGTATGCTGCCGGTTTCCAGGAATGACGCCAGCATCGTGTCCAGCAAGAGGCTGATCTGCCCCACCGATACCGCAAAGAGGGCCGGCAACATCAAGGCTAAGATCTTTTTGACACCGTCGTGATGCCGATCCACCTTCGGTCTTGGCAGGAGCTGTATTCTAGCCAGGAACGGCAACTGAAAAGAGAGCTGTAAGACCCCGGCAATAAGAACCGCCCAAGCCAACGCGAATATCGGTTCCTGCAGATAGGGGCGCAGGTAAAGGGCACACAGAATGAGGGAGAGATTGAGGAACACCGGTGTAAAAGCAGGTACCGCAAACCGTTGGTAGCTGTTCAATATGGCGCCGCTCAGAGCTGTCAGGGAAATCAGCATCAGATAGGGAAATGTGATCCGCAACATCTCGTGAGTCAGTCGGAATTCATCCCACTGCTCTTTGAAGATGAACCCGGGTGCAAAGATAGCCGCAACGACAGGTGAGCCGGCAACGGCAAGCACCGTGACAACCAACAGGATCACACCGAGATTACCGGCTACCCGATCGACCAGACCACGCACCTCTGCGTGACTCTTGAGCGTCTTGTACTCGGACAGAACGGGAACAAACGCCTGCGAAAAAGCCCCTTCGGCAAACAGTCGCCTGAACAGATTGGGAATGCGGAACGCCACCACAAATGCTTCCGCTGCGGGGCCTGCTCCGAACAGGTAGGCAATTAGCATGTCCCTGATCAAGCCTAACACACGGGACACCAGCGTCATCGAAGAGACGATGCCACTGGACACCAGCAAGCCCTTGCCGTTGTCTATCTGGGGCCGTTCTGTAGTTGCCATGTTCAGTTACGGACGTTTTCTTACTGCAGAGAAATTATCTTCCACATTACCAGATCCAAGGTGCTGCGCGGAAACCTGACGACTTAATTGTAATTGACAAATCGATACCGAGGCGGCATAGTACCGCGTCTTATTTTCCAGGACCAATGTAAGGATATCTTGCGTGGCGAATTCACTCCAGGCCAAGAAACGGGCCCATCAATCTGAAGTTAGAAGAAGGCATAACGCCAGCCAACGCTCCACCTACAGAACGGCGTTAAAAAGGATAATCGCCGCGATTGACGGCTCCGATTATGATGCCGCACGCGCTGTCTATAAAGATTCCACTCCTGTCATGGACAAATTGACCGCTAAGGGCATCGTCCACAAGAATAAGACCGCCCGTCACAAGGCCAGATTGAACGCCAAGATAAATGCCCTGAGAAGCAGCTGATCAGCTGCATCGTCGTTAAACTGTTAAAGCAGTACCAGATTGTCCCGGTGGATCAGCTCTTCATCTCCCATATACCCTAACAGAGACTCTATCCTGTCACTGCCGTGGCCGATAATGCATCTGGCTTCCTCTGCATTGTAGTTACACAATCCTCTCGCAATCTCCAAGCCGGCTTCACTTACACACGTGACAACTTCCCCTCGAGTAAAGTTTCCGGAGACCGACTTCACTCCGACCGGCAACAGACTTCGGCCCGCGTGTCTAAGCACATTCACGGCGCCTGGATCCAGCACGACCCTGCCTTTTGCCTGCAGTCCAGCCAACCATTGCTTTCTGGAAACGAGCACCTCCCTATCTGCTTTAAGCAGGCTACCGAGCTGTTCCCCTTGTACGAGTCGCAGGATTACATCCTCCGTTCGGCCTGCTGCAATGACAGTGGAGGCACCGCTACGAGCCGCCATGCGGGCAGCCTTGATCTTTGATTTCATGCCGCCTCTTCCCAATTGGCTGCTGCCACCAGCCATCTCGTCAAGCTTGCCGTCGCTGGCCATCGCTTCGGGAATCAAGTTGGCTGCATCACTGCTTCTCGGATCTCGGTCATACAATCCATCCTGATCCGTCAGCAACAGCAACACATCAGCTTCGATCAGGTTGGTGACCAGTGCGGCCAGGGCATCGTTGTCACCGAACCTAATCTCATCCGTTACCACCGTATCGTTTTCGTTGACAACCGGGACGACGTCCATCTTGAGCAGTGTTTGAAGCGTGCTGCGTGCATTGATATAACGTTCGCGATCGGTCATATCATCATGAGTCAACAGAATCTGCGCAGTATGCAGATTGTGACGTTGAAAGTTCGACTCATAGATTTGAATCAGACCCATCTGCCCTACCGCTGCAGCTGCCTGCAACGTGTGCAGTGAGTGTGGTCTTTTCTCTATGCCTAACCGGGTCATCCCTTCGACCACCGCGCCGGATGAAACCAGCACGACCTCCAGGTCCTGCTTACGCAGCATTGCGATCTGATCCACCCAGACAGCGATGGCAGCCTGATCCAAACCCACGCCATCTGCGGTCAATAGCGAGCTGCCGATCTTGATCACCCAGCGCCTGGCCCGGGGCAACTTTGCCCGGGACTCATTCATGCGCCGTTCCAGCCGAGTCGTTACCACTATTGAATGTAGTGAACATCGACCTGCTCATCAGAGGCATCTGGTTTGCTCTTGCGCTGATTCCTGAATTCGCTGGAGCGACTGTGCACTTGCTCTCGGATCTCTTCGCGCGTCCGCGACTCTGCCATGGCTGCATCCCCGCTCTCGGCCTCCAGGGATCGGTGACCTTGAAGGTCGGTCATTACGGCTCCACACAACTCTCTCGTTCCCTCGTTTCTGATGGCGGATAGTTTGAAGTAGGGGCCCTGCCACTGCAGTGCAGCGACAATCGCGGCGATTGTCTTTTCCGCTTCAACTTCCTCTAACAGATCCACTTTGGTGAAGACGAGCCATCTCTCCCTCTCAGCCAACTTGGCACTGTATTTTTTCAGTTCGTTCGTTATGGTCCCGATGGACTGGACCGGATCACTGCCATCGAAGGGGGCGATGTCCACCAGGTGCAACAGTAGTCTAGTGCGAGACAGATGTTTGAGAAATTGAACGCCGAGACCGGCACCCTCGGCTGCACCTTCAATCAATCCCGGTATATCGGCGATGACAAAGCTCTGGTCCTGTCCGATACTGACCACCCCAAGGTTGGGAATCATGGTGGTGAAAGGATAATCCGCCACCTTGGGTCTGGCAGCGGAAACTGATCGGATCAATGTTGATTTGCCTGCATTTGGCAGACCTAACAAGCCCACATCCGCAATCAGTTTCAGCTCCAAGCGCAGCCGGCGCTGTTCGCCTTCCTGCCCGGGTGTTGTCTTTCTGGGCGCACGATTGGTGCTTGATTTGAATCGGCTGTTACCAAGGCCATGTAGCCCGCCTTCGGCAATCAACAAGCGAGTACCTATTTCCTCGATATCTCCCAGATATTCATCCGAGCCCTCGTCGTAGATACTGGTTCCCACGGGGACTTTGAGGTGTAGGTCCTCACCCTTTTTTCCGGTCCGGTTTGTTCCCTTGCCGCTCTCCCCTGCGGCTGCACGGTAGAGCGGTTTGAAACGGTAATCCACCAAGGTGTTTAGGGCCTTGTCACCGACCAGGTATATGCTGCCACCGTCCCCGCCATCGCCACCATCCGGTCCGCCTCTTTCCACGTATTTTTCACGCCTGAAGCTGAGACAACCATCTCCCCCCTTCCCGGCTTCAACACGGATGCTGGACTCGTCGATGAACTTCATTGCTGTCAATCGCTATCTGGATTCTGCAAGAACATACCATGTCTGAAGATTTAAGCCATGGTCCCGCTGGAGATCAACTCAAAAAAAAACCCTGTGGGGCAACAGGGCTTTCTACATCTAACTTGATATCAAGCTGGTATCACCACATTGACGTATTTTCTGTTGTGTGGACCCTTGACCGTGAATTCAACCAACCCATCCGCTTTAGCAAACAGAGTATGATCACGGCCGCAGCCGACGTTGACACCCGGATGGAACTTGGTGCCTCTTTGGCGAACGATGATATTCCCAGCGCTAACGGGTTGGCCGCCATACATCTTCACACCCAGTCTTTTGGAAACGGAATCACGACCGTTTCGGGTGCTGCCACCAGCCTTTTTATGAGCCATGTCACTTGCTCCCTGAAATGTCGATAATCTTGACCTCGGTGTACCCTTGCCGGTGACCCGCCTGCCTGCGGTACTGTTTTCTTCGGGTAAACTTGATGATGCTTATCTTCTTGGCTCTGCCATGACTGATCACTTCGGCGGTCACTTTGCCAGCCTCCAGGTAAGGCGTACCTATGTGGACATCCTCACCATCCCCAATCAACATCACCTTGTCGAAATCAAATGATTTCCCTTCGGGTAGATCCAGTTTCTCCAGCTTCAACAACTCCCCTGGGATAACCCGGTGTTGCTTCCCACCACTTTCAATCACAGCGTACATAGTCTCTCTCAACAGGTGCTTGTAACCATTACAGCTAGCCTTTACACCAGCCACAGGCATAATTCAGGGTGCGACATTCTACGAGATCAATACCATGCAAGCAAGCTGGATTAGGCCCGCAACGAATCTGCCAGGGATGTCCATTTCACTTCAGCCGAGCCTGGTATCTGCCCCTAAGTATGCCGGACAGCACCAATCTCTCTGGCCGATTACAGGTCTCACCGAGATCACTTGACCCGTGGCCGAGAGTTGGGCCCCTCTGCTTGACACTGCTCTGCTTCGCACCTAGGATTCAAAGCCCGAGGAGCCCCCATGTCCGTGAAGAAGTATCCCTTTTACGCCGTAGTTGAGGACGATTTCCGTGCTGTAAATCAACTGATTATCGATCGGCTGTCATCCCATATCCCCATGGTGGAAGAGATTGCAAATTACCTGATTGAGGCGGGCGGCAAGAGGCTGCGACCCCTACTGGTACTTCTGAGCGCCAAGAGCTGCAACTACGGGGATAAGCTGCACCTGACACTGGCGGCCGTCATCGAGTTCCTCCACACGGCCATGCTACTGCACGACGACGTGGTGGACGATTCAGATTTGAGGAGAGGAAGATCTACGGTCAACGCTGCCTGGGGAAATCCGCCTAGTGTGCTGGTAGGCGACTTTCTTCACTCCAGAGCGTTTGAAATGATGGTGGAAATCGGCGAGATGCGAGTGATGGAGATCCTGTCCCATGCCACGAACGTAATCGCGGAAGGTGAAGTGCAGCAACTCAGTAACCTCAAGAACCCAGATCTGTCAGAACAAAGCTATATGGAGGTCATCAGGCGAAAAACCGCCATGCTGTTTGAAGCCGCTTCCCACTCGGGAGCGGTGCTGGCAGGAGCCGATCGCGACATTGAGTTAGCGTTGCGGGACTACGGTGCGCATCTCGGTCTGGCCTTTCAACTCATCGATGATGTGCTGGACTATGACGGTGAAACTGCAAGTCTCGGCAAGAATGTTGGTGATGATCTGGCGGAGGGAAAGGTAACGCTGCCATTGATCTACGCCATGGATCAGGGCAGCCAAAGTCAGACTGACCTGATTAGACAAGCCATCCGCCAGGGCGGCCTGGACAGCCTGAGTGAAATCATCACTACGGTAGAGTCAACCGGTGCGTTAGAATACACGACGGAGAAAGCCCGACAGGAGAGGGAAAAAGCGATTCAGAGCCTCGGCAATATTGCACCCTCGTCCTATCAGCAAGCCATGTATAATCTGGTCAATTTTGTTGTTGAGAGGAATCACTAAGAGGCAACTTGGCGATAAATCGGGGTGTAGCTCAGTCTGGTGGAGCACTGTCTTCGGGAGGCAGGGGCCGGAGGTTCAAATCCTCTCACCCCGACCAACAACTCATCATCTGCACAGGTGATTAAGACCACAGATGTTTTGGTTTTCACCCCTAGCCTATTGAATCAGAAGCCGCACATGACTCGACGAGACCTTTTTAATCATCAGGGTTAGCGTGTTCGGCTCGAACGATGTTTGTGCGGAGCAATTCTTAGCGTTCTCGAGAATCAATCATGAAAGTCATAAACTTCGGATCCCTCTGCATCGACAATGTCTATCAGGTTCCTTATTTCGTCAAGCCAGGCGAAACTCTGCCCTGTACGGATTACCAGCAACATCCGGGCGGTAAGGGATTGAATCAGTCGTTGGCGTTGGCTAAGGCAGGCGCCAAAGTCTGGCACGCGGGCAAGGTTGGCAAAGAGGGCGAATGGTTGAAAGAGCTCCTCACAAAGGCCGGCGTCGACACCAGACTCACGGAAATTGTTAGTGTACCAAGCGGTCACGCCAACATACAGGTTACGCCGGACGGCCAGAATGCAATCGTCCTATTCGGAGGCGCCAACCGATCCATTACAGTAGACGATGTCGATACAGTGCTGGCACACGGGGAGAAGGACGACTACCTGCTGGTCCAAAATGAGATCAGCTGCATGCCGGAAGTGCTCGAACATGCTAAGAGTCGCGGCTTGAAGATTGCATTTAACGCTGCCCCCATCACCGAACGGGTCTTGGATTACCCCCTGGATACCGTCGATATTTTCATCGTCAATGAAGTAGAAGGTGAAGCCCTGTCGGGGGAGAGCGAGCCGGAAAGAATAATCGAGACACTCCTAAAACTCTATCCGGCATCGGCAATAACCCTGACTCTGGGAGAGCAAGGGGTTATCTACGCCGATCAGGACAGGACCATTCATCAAGATGGATATGTGGTCAACGCCACCGATACTACTGGAGCGGGGGATACATTCACCGGTTACTTTCTGGCGGAGCTGTTGCGACAGGAAGATATTTCCAGCTGTCTGATCACTGCTTGTAAGGCGGCGGCAATCTGCGTCACCCGACCGGGTGCGGCCACGTCGATACCGGAACGACAGGAACTGTGTCTCGTTGGTGAGGAGGGTGATCTTGGTGGGGACCAGAAAGCTGACTAGGCGTTGCTGTTTTCTCTCAGCCGTCTTCGCGCAGAAGCATAATCTGATTTCGAGATCCAGTTCTCAGGTTTGCTGCCCTGTACCTGACGCGCTGGTTGAGTTCTGAGAAACTCCGGACTGAAAGGGACCATTTTTGCTTGCACTATTGCGTTACTATTGCCTAGCATCTGGTCTGTAACGGGTATGAACACTCTCATAATCAACTCTTCATTGAAACTACTACTTCTCGACGATCATTTAAGCGCAAAAAACCCAATGATTGGTTGAGGGAAAATGAAAGTTCGGTGAACAAGTCTGCAGAAAATGTGGAAACCACCGGCGTGTTACCGCATAAGCGACCGGAAGCGAGAGAATTGCATGCAATAACGCCCTTTTCAGTTGCAGAGGTCTTCTGCAGTGAGCGGAAAGGAGTCACATCGACGTTATCTTGTCGTAAAATATAGCAACCGCTACAACGCGGTCACGGGCGTATCAAGGAGACCACATGCCGAAAACCATCGCAATTGTCGAAGACGATCCCGACCAACGAGGCAATTATGTGGACGCCATCGTAAAGAAAGGTTATTCGGTCACCGCATACAGCAACAGACAGGAAGCCCTTCAGGGTTTCGAAAACGAACTCCCCGATCTTGTCATTCTGGATATCATCCTGGGAGATGAGGTGGATGCAGGATTCGAAATCTGTCGTGACTTGTTGGTTAAGTCCCCCTCCCTGCCGGTAATTTTCCTAACAGAGAGGATTGCTGAGATCGACAAAATCAGCGGCTTGCGTCTGGGTGCGTGGGACTACCTACCCAAGCCCATCTCTCTTGACTATCTGGCGGAAAGAATAAGTTCGTTACTCAGGATCAATGAGGCCAGGGGACAGTCCACCTCTAACACGACCGCAAAGCTGGTGGGCGACCTGTCATTGGACCAGGAGGCGCTGCTGGTCTCATGGCAAGGTCAACCGATTAACCTTTCCGGTACTGAGTTTCGTATGCTGGCTAAACTGGTGCGCGTACCGGGGCACGCCGTTTCCTACGAAACTCTCATGAACGCCACGATGCAGAGCTTGGTTACCAACAACACAATCAATACCCATATGCGCAACATCCGTAAGAAATTCGAAAGTATCGATCCCAATTTCGACTGCATTAAGAGTGAGTACGGTTTCGGCTATCGATGGTCATTGAAGTGAATTAGCAATCGGTCATCACGTGGACGCCAACATAAACGGGCCTAGATTAGGCACCAAGCTGTTTATTCTGATGAGCCTGGCTCTTCTCGTCATCCCGTGGTTCAGCTACCGCTACCTCAGCGAAATGGAGTCCTTCCTGGTCGAAAGCCAGTCTCACGCTCAGTTGCTTACCGCCGAGGGCATTTCTACCCTCCTCAACGGCCGCAAAGATCTGTTCTACGATCTGCCCATTTCTCCCGAAGGCTACCGGAATTTGCAGGCGCACCCCCTCGAGAATCCGATCCGAATCGATGGCAAGGACAGTGACTGGGAAACCATCATCGAGCATGCGGTTACCTTCAGCGTCACGGAAATTGCTGACGAGGTGAATCCGGAAGGTCCGCAGAGCAGCTTTAAACTGATTCTGGGAGAACACAAAGATCAGATATATGCCCTTTTGAAGGCCGACGATGAAACCATCGTCTACAGGGATCGCGACATCCTCAGGCTGGACTTGAGCGATCATATCCGCCTGACGTTTCCCGGTCAGGGGGGCAATATCGAGAAGTTGGTCATCACCATGGCTGAACCAGGCGTAAGCACTGCTTATGCCATGGACGAGGAGTGGCGGCACGCAATTTCTGGTGATGCCGAAAACCGAATCCAGGGCTTTATGACAGAAGTGGCCGGTGGCTACGTGATTGAGTTCCGGGTGCCGCTGGCCATGTTGAGTTCCGAACGTCATTTTGGCCTGGCTGTCATCGATGTCGACGATGTGGATGAAAGGGAGATTAAGTCGATTAACGCCACCCTGCCCAGTGCTGGTCGCGAAGCGTCGCGCCTGATTGTGCTGAAGTCACCGGAAGTCTTGCGTATCGTCGAAGGACTCGGTTATTCCGGTGCAAGTATTCAGGTAATCGATGCTCAGGGCAGGGTTCGGGCAGAGGTGGGCAGCTACAACCCGGAGCAGATCATATTGCCTGAGGACGACGAGACCAGCTGGACAGATTTCTGGTCTGCCATGATCAGCTTTCTTCTCGACTCCATATACAGCGCGGTTGAAACAGCTCGGCGCGAGGACATACAAGGCTCTGAAGATCTGGTTATCAAGGACTCACTGAAAGGCAAGCCCAGCTTTCAGCGCCGTTACGATGAACGGGAGGGGGAGACGATCATCGCTGCTCATCCCATTATCGCCGAGGGCGAAATCATCGGAACGGTCGTCCTGAAACAGAATACAGACCGAATACTGCAGCTTAGAAAGGAAGCCCTGCAACGAATCATCAGTTTTTCAGTTGCCTACCTGTTCATTTTCGTAATTCTGATCCTCGCCTTCTCCGTCACCCTTGCCAGGAGGATTCGCAAGCTGGGTGCAGAAACTACCAATGCCATCGATGCCTACGGTCGCCTGCAAACCAATAAACTGAAGAGCGAAACCGGTTCCGGTGACGAGATAGGCGACCTGGCGCGCAGCATCTCAGCCATGTTGTCGAAACTCCACCAACACACTCAATTCCTTGAAAATATGCCACGCACCCTCAGGCACGAGATCAACAATCCACTCAACACCCTCAGCACATCGCTGCAAAACCTGGAAAGTGAAAGCTCGGAAATTGCCAGACGAAAATACCTGGAAAGCGCCAAACGCGGCGTAATGCGAATCGGTCTGATCATCCAAAATCTGGCGGATGCCGCCAATCTCGAAGAGGCATTGGAGTCGGAAGAATTAGAACTGGTGGATCTGCAAAAGCTGGTGCAGAGTTATATCGTTAACTGTCGCACTACGCATCCAAATCAGACCTTTGAATACAATGGCACCAACTATGAGGTACTGGCAAAGGTTTCCGATTACCGCATAGAGCAACTGTTGGATAAACTGGTCGACAATGCAGTGGATTTCACCGATCCCGGCAGCAAGATTATCATTGGTCTCAGCAAGGACAGTTACAATCTGACCCTGTTTGTCTCCAATCAGGGTCCGTCTATTCCAACGGATATGTTCAACAACATCTTCGACTCAATGGTTTCTGTCAGATCCTCACATCTGGACAACCGCCTGCATTTTGGCATGGGCTTGTACGTAGTGCGGGTGATCGCCCAACACCATGGTGGAAATGTTAGTGCTTCCAATCTACTCAACGGCAGAGGCGTATCTGTACGAGTCTCCCTACCTCTTTATAGACCCATGGACGAGCGTTCTGCCGCTACTGGATAGATTCTCTACGGACAAAAAAAGTCCTAACACCTTGGGGGAGGGGATGTTAGGACGACCATATTCAACATGGTTAAGGGGACCACTCAAATAAACTGATATCCAATCACGATCACGATACTCAACAGCGAAGAGCAAAGGAGGGCAGCTTCTGCTTTTGACAGTTTTTTCGAGTTCATGACATGACCTCCAGACATGAATAGCAGTCTAGACGATCACTATGGAGATAATATGGAATCAATATGGAAGATAGTCCAAACCCTGAAATCTCACCTCAGTTTGGCAGGACTCAGTTAATAATGGGATCGTTCTGCCGGCCGGAAGATTGAGTGTCTGTCTCATCACGGCTGGCAACACCCAGATTCCAGCCGGCTTTGCGTGCAGAACCTAGAAGTAACTGCGTCATAGTCGTGTTGATGTCGCGATTGATAACCATGTTGATGCCCTGCGCACTCTTAGGGTGAATGCCCAGTTGAAGATTGTCACCGGCCTTGTTGCTGGTAATCTTGTAAGCAAGCTGGGCTTCTTGGCCCAGCGGAAATTCAGCTTCTTCCTCTTGGAATGACTGCTTGAAGTTAGCACCGTCCATTGCTTTTTCTTTCTTGAATTCCATGACCGCCTGTTTGTCGGCGAGAGTCCCCTGCAGTGAAATGTCGGGATCGCTGACCAGATGATCGCCCAGAACCTTGAGCAGCAATTGGGCAAACCTTCTGGTCACCCAAAAGCGGAACTCTTTGTGGTCGGTGGAGTTTACCCGGAAGAAAATCCTGTCCTCTTCCGGATTGTAGAGAGAGGTGGTGCGGGAAAATCGGACACTTGGATAAGTGGTTGATCTGCGCATAATGGGCAAGAGCCCAGGAGCACAGCAATGAAAAGACCACGTAGAAACCACAGCCCGAAATTCAAGGCCCAGGTGGCACTGGCGGC
>PVBE012945265.1_pt1 | contig 17748 bp, 14 predicted proteins | sample 1631181 | NCBI WGS metagenome assembly PVBE01 (sample SAMN08397723, study PRJNA350692) | Marine metagenome, whole genome shotgun sequencing project. | isolation source: water | place: Pacific Ocean | collected 2012-04 | reverse complement strand
TCATCTTCAAAGGCGGTATAGCTTCCCCCCATTGCTTTGGTCCGCGCTCCAATCTGCTGGTCCTGCGCCGTTGCCGGAAGCGAAGAAAAGAGTAAAGCGAGGAAAATTGGTATCCATCTCATCTATGTATGTATGAGCATAAGCCATGAATATCGCTTCTGTAAAGAGGGGGGGAGCTATTTTTCAGAGAAAGGAGTTCCGCCTTGCACCTCTGAAAAGGTTGTGATACTCTTTTAAATCCCTGGGGACGGAGGATTGGAGGTCCGATGTCCGATCGTCTTGTGCGTTGTCCGATGTGCGGGCAGCGTTTCAATATTACCGGAATTTCTGGTGGAGCTCGTCTTCGGTGCAGCGCTTGTGACGCTGTGCTGGCGGTTCCCCGTACCCGTCGATTCTCGTTGGTTTCTCCTTCACGGGGACGCCATCTTGCGGGAATTCAGATAGGGTCTGCCGTTATCGTTTCTCTCGTGGCAGGCTACCTCTTTTCTCTTCTTTTCCATGGCTCTTCTGATCAGCCCTTTATTCCAGAGCCGGCGGTTGAAGTTCGTCTTCCGGAAGAGATCCCCCCCTTGGTCGATCTTCCCCGGGAACCGGAGGGAGCTCTTTATCTCGATCGGGAATATCAGTTGACCCAAAAGAAAATCCAATTGCGGGAGGAATTTGGGGTCGATCGAATTCGATTTCGAGATGACCACCGTCCGTTCCTGGTTGCGGTAGAGCGCTCGGAACGGTATCCGGTCGATCGCGTGGTGCAGGAATATGCGGAGCGATTGATAGGGTTGTATCACTTCTTCCGGGATGATTTTGCTCCTACGCTGGCGCTCCCCGAAGTCGATGAGGTTCTGCCCGTTATCATTCTGGGGTCGCGTTCCAGTTATGATGCGTACACACGGCGTGTAAATGATGGGGAAGAACACTCTCCACAAATAAAAGGGGTGTATGAATTCTCCCGGAAACGAATCGTTCTGTATCACAACCCGATTGCCCCTTATGAGGTGATTCTTCACGAAGGGGTTCATCAGTTGGTTCACTTTTATACGAGGCATTTCTCTGAAGTGGGGAGTATTTCGACGACGCAATGGTTCCAGGAAGGGTTGGGTACCTATTTTGAAGGGTTCCGACGAACCCGGGATGGCCGGGTTTTAATCGACCCAGGTGTGAATCATGGGCGACTCCGTGCCGTGAAGTCGGGACTTGTGGGTCCCGATCCTGTTTATACCCCCCTGGCGGCCCTGACGGGGATGACCATTGACGGCTTCTGGAAATGGTTTCGGGAGCAGCGGGCGGTCGATGAGATTCTCGCGACCCGGAAGGCGCAGACGTTTTACGGGGAGTCATGGGCTCTTGTTTACTTCCTTCGGAATGGAGGCGAGAAGTATCGGCATGTTTTTGATGCGTACTTCCTGCTGGAACTTTCCGGGAAGGGCGGGAAAGAGAGTTTCGAGAAGGTTCTTCGAGATCACCTTCAATTGGGAATTGAAGCTCTTGAAGAAGATTTTATCGCCTACCTTGAGACCTTGAAGTAGACGTCGCAATCATTCTCGGAAGCCGGTATCATTTTCCCTATGACCTCCATTTTTCTTTTCCTCTGTTTCCTCCCTCTTCAAGATTCTTCCCTCGAGAAAGCCTTCCAGAATCTCCGTGGAAAAGATCGATCTGTTCGCGAAGCGGCCCAGATTACGATTCGCACCGCGGGGTCGAAAGCGATTCCAATTGCGATTCAAGCCTGGCAGGGGGATGACGCGGAGTTGAAAGCGCGAGCGGAGTCTCTGGTGAAGGATCTTTCGAGTTCTTCCTGGAATGTCCGCAATGGCGCGATGAAGAAGATGATCGAAATCGGCTGGGTTCTTCTTCCTTTTCTGAAAGATTTGATTCCGGTTGAGGATCCAGAAGTGACCTGGAGAATCCGTGTCGTGGAGGCTTCTCTCCAGGAAAATCGGGAAAAGGGGAAGCGGAGGGAAGAGTCCCGTAAAATTTTTCTTCTGACTCTTTTTGGAGGAGCGGATTCCCGTGAGGTTCTTCCGATTCTCCTGGACGCACTGGAGGCGGAGTCTTCCCACCTGCGATTGTCGGCCGCACACGCTCTTTCCCGGTTACGACGCCTTTTGGAAGACAATCAGGTGAATCAAACAGCCGAATTGGTCATGGATGATCTGCGTACGCAAAAAGACCCCCTGATTCGTGCCCGGTTGATTCGAATCCTGGGCGAACTTCGTATTCCGATTTCCAGAAAACCCCTGGCGGGTCTTTTACAGAGGGGAGGGGAGACTCATGTTCACTTGCTGCGGAGTATCCTTTTCGCTCTTGCCAAGATTGGAGGGGCCTTCTCTTTTCAGGCTGTTGTCCGGGGGTTGGAAGATGAACGAGTTTATGTTCGTCATGCGGCGGGAGAGATTCTGCGAAAGAAAGTCGTGGGGGAGGTGACTTTTGATGCGCGGAATCCTGAGAAGAAGACAATTTCCCATTACCAGAAATGGTGGGAACAAGAATTTGGAGAGAGTTGGACGGATCCATGATATGTGTCTCACTTCGGGCTGAGAAAGCTCAGGACGTTCTTTCCCAGATGGAAACGGCAAGGAAGTTGGGTGCGGACCTGGTAGAAATCCGTGCCGACTACCTTGGAGATCGTGGGGAACTCTCCACAATCATAGCGTCGAAGACGCTTCCCGTTCTCCTTACTCTTCGTTCCGTGGAGGAAGGGGGGCGGTTCGAGGGAACCGAGGAGGAGCTTTTTTCCTCGCTCGAGAAGGCCTGCGCTGCGGGTGCCGACTGGGTGGATGTGGAGTGGCGACGATACCGTCCTTTTTCGCACGGACAGAGTCGTATTATTCTCTCCTGGCATGACCCGGAGAAAACTCCGGATGATCTGTTGAAGACGTATGAAGAGATGCGGAAAATTCCCTCAGACCTGGTAAAGATTGCCGTTCGCGTTCATGGGGCGGAAGATTTTCTTCGCGTCCTTGCTCTACAGAAAACTGCTCGGGAAACTTCTACGGTGATTGCGATGGGGGAGTATGGGGAGGCTCTTCGAATCCTCTATTCCCGCCTTGGGTCGAAGATGACCTTTGCCTCTTTGGAGAAAGGGGCCGAGACGGCGGTGGGGCAACTCTCGGTATCGGAACTGATCAAAGAGTACCGGGTGGGGACGATTGATTCAGAGACCCGGTTGTATGGGGTGGTTGGGAATCCCGTTTCGCATTCACGTAGTCCGGAACTCTTTAATCAGGTCTTTTCCCATCTTCACCTTAACGCGCGGTATCTTCGAATCCCCCTCGACAAACCAGAGTTTTTTCGGGAAGTCGTTTCGGCTCTCGACCTTCGCGGCGTGAGTATTACGATTCCCCACAAGGAGAGTCTCGTGGAAAAGCTTGATGAGGTTGACCCCGATGTTTCCCAGATGGGGGTCGTCAATACGGCCGTTTTTCGAGAAGGACGTTTTTGGGGGTACAACACAGATGCTCCGGGTGCTGTGGAGTCCATTCGGGAGGCGGCGGTTCGTCGTTGGAGTCACGGCCTTTATGGGATGAAGGTTCTGGTTCTTGGAGCGGGGGGCGTGGCTCGTTCCATCGCGTGGGGAGTCATGAAAGAGGGGGCTCGTGTGACAATCGCGAACCGGACTCTTGAGCGTGCGAAAGCGCTTTCTTCCGATCTTCGGTGTGATTTTGTTCCATGGGAGCAGCGGGGTGATGTTTTTCCCCAGGTGGTTGTGAATGGGACGCGGGTTGGGATGGAAGGAGAAGAATCTCCCTTTCCCAGGGACCGCTGGAGAGAGGATATGATCGTGTTCGATGCCGTCTATACCCCACGGTGGACAACGTTCCTGAAGGAGGCCAAAGCGGTGGGGGCCGAAACGGTCGACGGAGTCTCTTTTTTCCTGCGACAAGCAAATCTACAGTGCCGCCATTTCCTGGGAAGAACCATTCCTACGGAACTTCGACGACGATTCGAAAGCGTCTAAGTTTACTCTACAATCGTTACCGTCATCCCTGGGTAAGCGGTCCAGGCAATTATGTAAATTTCCTTGTTGTCCATTCGGACACACCCGAGAGACGATTTCGTTCCGAGCGAATCGAGTTCGTTGTTGCCATGAATTCCCAGGCCTGTATGGAGATCATGTTTCAGGGCAATCCAATAGGTTCCAAGAGGGTTCTCCACATGACCGGAAGGAACGGGAATGGGAACATTCTTCTTCTTCAGTTCCATGGCAATTTCATGCGGAGGATACCAGGCCGGCCTGGGAGTTTTATCGGATGCGTGGAAGATCCCGGAAGGAGTCCGTTCCTCTTTTCCAATCCCCACCTTGTATCCCTTGAAGGGAACTCCTTCGTAACAGAGCCACAAAGTGAAGAGAGATTTGTCCACAACGATCGACCATGTGCCGGTTGGGATACGCAGCTTTTGGCCCATGCGCAGTATGGCCTTGGGCGATTTCATCTGGTTGACCAGAAGGATCGGGCCATAACTTGCATGAAGAGCCGGGAAGCGCTTTGCAATTTTCCAGAGGCTGTCCCCGGGGCGAACTTCGTATCTTTGAGGATCTTTTGGGTGTGCTCCGTTGAGGAGTTTCTGATTGATCTTTTGGGAGAGGTTCGCTATTTCCTCCCGCTCGTCATCCGGCATATCGGTCAAGAAAAGAACGGAGATCTCTTCTCGAGCGGCGAGCCATTGTTGCCCGCTGCAGAGTCCCCGGATTCGAATGAGCGTGTCGTTTTCTTCTTCCTCCGGGAGAGGGGGGGCTGAAATTTCTTCGGGAGGAGGTGTCGGGAAGACGACCTCTTCAGGAGTGTTTGCGGTTTCCGTGCTGCTGAGAACCACCTCAGGTTGAGGTTGGGTCGTTTTTGCAGAGGCCTCCGGCTCGGTTCCCCCGTTTCGGAAAAAGACTCCCCAAACAATGCCTCCTACGAGAAGCACCGTTATAAATACCGGGAAAAAGCTGGACCCCTTCTTCTGTCTTGGCATGAAACCCCCTCTCTATCCTCTCTCTTACTCCGCGCCACCCTGGCGCTACCCATAAATTCTAATTCATAAATTACATATTTGTCAACCCCTTGGAGGGTCAATTCCGAGATCTTTTAAACGGGGAAGGGGAGGCTTTCCGATCACTTTTGCTGGACGGATTGGGGGCTATTTTGGGATTCTCTCCCCCATGAAAACATATCGAATCGGATCTCTTGGCGGGGACGGAATCGGTCCGGAAGTCACCGCGGAGGGACTTAAAGTTCTCAAGGTTGTTGCTGACCGGGCTGGTTTTGGAGTGGATATTACCGACTACCCTTTCGGGGCGGAATACCATATTCAACACAAGGAATTGATTCCCGATTCCGCATTTTCAGAAATGAAGGATCACGATGCGATGCTTCTCGGTGCGATTGGGGATCCCCGGTTTGAGCCGGGATTCCTCGAGTTTGGAATCGTGGGGCGCTTACGTTTTGATCTCGATCTGTACGTCAATCTTCGTCCCATCAAACTCTATGATGAATCTCTCTGTCCCTTGAAGGGGAAGAAACCGGAAGACCTCGATATTCTGGTCGTTCGGGAAAATACAGAGGATGCATATCGAGGGAGAACGATCAAGGAAGACAATCGTGTGATTCAGGAGATGGTCTACACGCCTGCAGGGACCGAGCGGATTATCCGTTATGCGTATGAACGTGCGATGGAACGACCGGGAAAGAAGTTGACTTTGGTCGATAAAGCGAATGCGATTCGAGCCCATGATCTCTATCGGACCACGTTCGAGGAGGTCGGAAAAGACTTCCCGGAAATTGAAAAGGATTACGCCTATATCGACGCGGCCTGCATGTGGCTCATTAAAAATCCGGAGAGCTTTGATACCGTTGTGACCACGAACATGTTTGGCGATATTTTTACTGATCTGGGCGCAGCGGTCCAGGGAGGTCTTGGGGTTGCGGCGGGGGGAAATATCCATCCCGGAAAGGTCTCCGTCTTTGAACCGATTCATGGCTCCGCTCCGAAATACAAGGGGCAGAAGAAGGCAAACCCCATCGCCACAATTCTGGCGGCCGGGATGCTTCTGGATCATCTTGGGGAAACGAAAGCGGCCGAAGAAGTGGAAGCGGCGGTTATCCGGGTTCTTCCGAAGCTTCCTTCTCTGGGGACCAATTCGGGTGTTCCTACGGATAAAATCGGAGATATGGTGGTGGAGGAATTGGCTCTGTCGTAACATCTTTGCAAACGACCTCCCCGGGGGAACCGTATATATAAGGAATACTGAACTTTTTCGAAGGAGATCTCATGTTTTCCCGATCCCTCGTATTTCTGACCGGTGCCCTTGTTCTTCTTGCGGGAGCTTCCGCAGGGGCGCAGGAAAGTACGGAAGAGCGTATCTTCAAAGCGATCGATTCTGCGATGGATCGAGAACTTCCCCGCATTCGCAGGGAAATTGTCCAGATGGTTCGGACCGAGTTGCGCGCACTTTCGTCCTCCCCGAAAACATTGACGTCGGAAGCGGCGCTTGAGAAATACATCAAGGTTCCTCTTTTGAAAAAGCATGCGATGACTCTCGCTTCGGATGATTATCGGGGGCGAAATGCCGGGTATGAAAGCAACAATCGGGCGGCGGCCTATATTGCCGGGGAATTCCGGTCGATTGGATTGAAGCCCGTAGGGGATCAGGATGGGAACGGGGATGCGACGTATCTACAACACTTCACTTTCCGCTCTTTTTATACAGGGGGGAAAGATCTGAAGACGCAGAATGTCGTCGGTCTTATGGAAGGCACCGACCCCGTTCTCAAAGATGAAATTGTGGTCGTGGGTGGTCATTTTGATCACGTGGGTGTCGGAAGTCAGGGTCGCCACCTCGGACGTCTTGGCGGGGCAACCGGGGAAGACGAGATCTGGAATGGGGCGGATGATAACGGGAGTGGAACGACCTGTGTTCTTTCCCTCGCCCGTGCTTTTGCCAAAGGGAAGATCCGGACGAAGAGATCGGTTCTCTTTATTCTTTTCAGCGCCGAAGAAGCCGGATTGTACGGCTCCAAATATTATTGTAACAACCCCATTGCGCCGATCTCCAGGCATGTCTACATGCTGAACCTCGATATGGTCGGACGGAATCCTACCCGTCCCGTGGAGGTGAAAGGTGTGGGTTCGGCAAAGGGGACCGCTCTTGAAAATGCGGTGAAGGGGGCGATTGCGAAGACCGGCCTGAATGCGAAAATCGAAAAAGGTTCTGATATCTTCGGTGGAGATAGTGACCATTCTTCTTTCAAGGCGAAAGGAATTCCGTTCTCCTTCTTCTTTACCGGGTTTCATGCAGACTACCATCGAGTCTCCGATCATCCTGAAAAGCTGGCGTATAAAAACATGGTGAAAATCTCCCACACCGCGGGAATCATTCTCGAAACGATCGCGAATGGAGAGGAGACGCTCCAGTTTTCGGGTAAGGAAAAGAGAGGCGGACGATTCAATTTTGGCCGGGAACGAAGCGAGTCCAAACCGGCTCCTCCGCGTCGACTTCTGGGAATCTACATTGAATCGGTTGATGATGGGGGCTGTGACGAACTGGGGCTTGCGAAAACGCAGGGCGCTTTGCGCGTGGACCGGGTGAATGAGGGGATTGGAAAAGATTCCGGGCTGGAGAAAGAGGATGTTGTTCTTTCTCTCAATGGAGAGACCCTCGGTCGTGATGATCCTCGTAGTGACCTTCGTGCCGCGATTGAAAAAGTGAATGCGGGAAAGAAGGTCGATCTGGTCATTTTGCGCGGGGAAAAAAAGATGACGCTCAAGGTAGGTTGGGATAAATAGGATCCTCATTCTATGTGGTTCTCTCTTCTCTTCATTTTCTTTGCAGGGCCTGCCCCTCAGGTAGAGGAGACGGTCGAGCCCGATCTCCTGCAGGTTCATATCGAAGCCCTCTCGGATGATGAGTTGGAGGGTCGCAATGCAGGGACGCCGGGTGCGAACCGGGCGGCGGAATATATTGTTGAGCGCTTTCGGGAGTATCAACTTCTCCCGGGTCCGGACGGGGCGTATGTACAACGCTTTTCTTTTTCGCTCTTCGATCTGGAGGATCGTTCCTCTCTGCAACCCATCCAGGGGAAAGGATTCAATGTCGTCGGTTTCGTGGAAGGGTCTACCCGGAGTGAAGAGGTCGTCATGGTGGTCAGTCATTATGATCATCTCGGTCGGGCGGGCCAACCGAACCCGGGTCGAAGACCTGAGAAGGGGGGCGACAGGATTTGGAATGGGGCGAATGATAACGCTTCCGGGGTGGCCAGCTTTCTTTCCCTGGCCCAGTCTGTTGCGGCGGGGAAACCGGAGAGAACGTTTCTCTTCGTGGCTTTTTCTGCGAAGGAGCATCGGCAGCAGGGAAGCCTTTGGTATCGCGATCACCCCCTCATTCCGTTTCGGGAAGTGGTCTTTGTTCTTTCTGTCGATCGGGTGGGACGTCTTCAATCCGCGCCCCTGGAAGTGCACGGGGTGGGAACGGGCCGCGAACTGCGGCCCCTTGTGGAAGAGTCTCTCACTGCGGAATCCCTCAAGGCAACTCTCTTCGATCACGCGGATGTGAGGAGTTCTCTCGGAGATCATTCCGGTTTCTATGAGGAGGGGGTTCCGACGGTATTGATGACGGCTCTACCTCATGGGCAGGATCGAACGTCTCGAGATCATTCCGATAAGATTGACCTTTCCGAATTGCAAAAAGTAACCCGATCGGCTTTAAGAATTCTGACGCGAGTCGACCAGGTCGCTTCTCCCCTTCCTTTTGTGAAAGGGCGGCGGTTTGGTTTTCTTCAGGGGGGGATTTCATCTCCCGCCTTTATCAAAGCGGCAGGCTTGGAGGAGAATTCAGGGGCGATCCTCGTTCTGGAGGTGTACCCCGGTACGGTTGCCTCTCGTGCAGGTGTAAAGAAGGGGGATTGGATTCTTTCTTTTCATGAGACTTCTCTTCCAAGGTTCGGCGCGATTCAGACCTTTCGCAGGGTTCTCGATGGGATTTCTCCGGGGAAACCGGTTCCTGTTGTGATCCTGAGAGGGGGGAAGAAGATTTCTCTTACGGCAGAGTGGTCCGAATGAACTTTGTTTTTCTCCTCTTCGCTCTTTTTCCTTTCTCCCAGGAGGTATCCGAAGAGGCTCTTCGCAAACATATTACCACTCTCGCCTCCGATTCATTTGAAGGCCGGTGTGCAGGAAAGCCAGGGTCGAAGCGGGCGGCTGTATATATTGAGAATCAATTCAAAGAAGCGGGGATCCGTCCTTTTACGAATCGGTACCAGCAACCCTTTCTCATTTCGAGTTTCATCGATTCCCGGGATCAGATTGGATCGACCAATGTGGTGGCGGTTCTTCCCGGGAGTGATCCGAAACTACGGACTGAATTTGTGATTGTCGGGGCGCACTATGATGGGCCGGGAAAGACGGGAGATCCCAACGATATCATTCGTCTCCGATCTTCGGATCGGGAGGATCAGATCTGGAATGGGGCGGATGATAATGCTTCGGGGGTGGCCGTTCTTTTGGAAGCAGGAAAAATTCTCTCTTCCCTCAAATGCAGGAGATCGATCCTGCTGGTCGCTTTTGGGGGAGAGGAGTTTGGGAATTTTGGCTCGATGCGCTTTTTACAGGCTCTGCCGAGATCAGAAGATTTGGACCCTTTTACCGCCATGGTGAACCTGCACATGGTGGGCCGGGGCGAAAGGCGTGTGACCGTTCTTTCTACCCGGACGAGTAAAAGGTGGTCTTCTCTGGTGGAGGGGGCCGCGCGCGGTGTGATCAAGTTTCGATGTCCGAAAGAGATTTCAGAGACGGGAGATCAGGCCAGTTTTTATGGTCGAAAGATTCCTGCGATAAAAGTGTTTGGCGGGTTTCACGAGTTCCTTTATACCCCGGAGGATGAAGTCGAAAAGATCGACTTCCCCCTTCTTGCATTACGAACCCGTTTTGTCGTTCGCCTTGTTCAGAAGGTGGCCAATCTACAAGAGCGGCTTGTTTGGAGCGGTCCTGCCCCTCCTCCCCGGGTTGGATTGGAAGGCCAGGATGTGGGGGATCAGGATGCGGAAGTTCTGGGTCTTCCAAAAGGGCAGGGAGGAATCCGGGTTCAGGATGTGATGCCGGGAGAACCGGCGGCACGGGCCGGGATCCGGGTGGGGGATGTCATTCTTCAGTTTGGTTCTGTTGTTCTTAGTCGGGATGGGGCCTTGGCCCGAATGCGGGATGCCATTCGAGAATCCCGCAAGCAGGCCCGTGTTCCGATTCGTGTTTTGCGGGAGGGAAAAGAGCTCCTCCTGGAAATCGTCTGGTAAGAACGTTAATCGAGGATTCTGATGAACCTTCTCTTCTTCGCACTTTCGTCCCTTTTCTTTCCTCAATCTGAATCGGGCGCGAATACGGCCGAACGGCTTCGGGAATATGTGGAGCATCTCGCTTCCGACAAGATGGAGGGGCGAGCGGCGGGGTATCCCGGAAATGATCGCGCCGCGAAATACCTGGTGGATCTCTTGAAAGAGTGGGGCGTGAAACCGGCAGGACGGGGCGGATCGTATTTTCAGCCATTCGAGTTTCGAAAGCGCAATGATCGGGGTCCGAGGTCAGAAAGTGGAAAGGCTCCGACTCGAAATGTCGCCGCCTGGATTCCCGGAAGCGATCGGAAGCTGAAAAAAGAGGTTGTCGTGATCGGGGCGCACTTCGATCACGTCGGGACCTCCGAGCAGGCGGATGCGGGGCGAGCGGGGCGGGCTTCGGCGGAGGACAACATTTGGAACGGGGCGGATGATAATGCGAGCGGATCCTCGATGCTTCTGGAGATCGCGCGTTTGCTTGCAGAGGAGGGGGGGAAGCCAAAACGATCGATTCTCTTCCTCTGGTTTAGTGCAGAAGAAGCGGGCCTTCTCGGGTCGAAGTGGTATGCCGATCATCCGCTTCATCCTGTTGAGAATACGGTTGCGATGATCAATCTCGATATGGTGGGAAAGGGGATTTCCAAACTCGACATTGGCGCCGCGGGAACGTCCGATTCCTGGCGGGACTTTATCTCCCGGGGGGAGAAGGCGACCGGAATATCCCCCGCCACGATCACCGACAAGTACAGCCCCGACAGCGATCATGCGAGCTTTGCTGCAAAAGAGATTCCGACAATCTTTTTCTTTACCGGACTTCACGCCGATTATCATCGAACGAGTGATCACGCGGATCGGCTCGATTACGCGGGAATGGAAGCGACGGCAAAACTGGCTCGTTCGATTCTTGTGGATCTTGCGAATACCGATGCTCCCCCGGAATGGACCGATCCCTCCAAGGCCAAAGGGGAAAAAGCGATCGATTCTCTCGGGGTCTCCGGGTACGAAGTGGGAGGGCGCTGGATTCGAAAGAATGGTTATTCCAGCTTTCCGAAAAAAGGGGCGGGAGTCCGGGTGACGAAGGTGGAGGCTGATTCGAATGCCGCCGCCGCGGGGATCGAAAAAGGGGATGTGATTTACGCCTTCGGGAAGGCCGGGTTTGGTTCCGGTTCTGCCGTAAAGCAGGTCGGAACCCTTGCCGAAAAGGTCTCCTCCGGAAAGAAGGTGTCGATTCGAATCGTCCGGGATGGAAAGCGAAAAACGCTTTCGGTTCGTTGGAAAACGTAGTGGAGATTCGGTCGGTTTTCCCACATCGATTCCCTGTTTTTGATACAGTTTCGCCATGAGTATTCTCCTCAAAGATATACGGAAGTCGTTCGGGGAGACTCCGGTTCTCTCGATCGATCATCTGGAGATCCCGGGCGGATCCGAGTGGGTGATCACGGGAAAGAGTGGGAGTGGGAAGACCACTTTCCTCAATTTGATTGCGGGGATTCTCCTTCCGGATCGAGGCCAAGTCATGGTGGAAGGGACCGACATCTCCGTTCTCCCGGAAACGAAAAGGGATCTCTTTCGTGCCCGGAAAATTGGTTTCGTCTTTCAGACCTTTCACCTTCTTCCCGGGTTTACCGCGCTTGAAAATGTTCAACTCGGAATGCTCTTCGCGGGGAAGAGCGATCGGGCGAAGGCGGAAGGGTTGCTGGAGAGGGTGGGTCTCTCGGACCGGATGCGGTATCATCCTGCCGAGATGTCGGTCGGGCAACAGCAACGGGTCGCGATTGCGCGTGCGCTTGCGAATGATCCTGCGTTGATTCTGGCCGATGAACCGACCGGGAATCTTGATCCCGAAACGGGTGTGATTGTTCTCGACCTTCTTCGGGAGATGTGCAGTACGGGAGGGACGACGCTCGTTGTGGTGACCCATCAACCCCAGGTGGTCGAAGCGTTTCCAAAAATCTGGAATTTGTCGGAGGCGTAAGTCTTGTCTCTCTGGAAAATCGTCCTGAAGAATATGGCCGAGCGGAAGCTGAGCTCTACGTTGACGGCGGTTTCGATCGCCCTCGGGGTTGCCTTGACGATCTCCATTCTCGCGGTGAAGAGGGAGAGTCAGGATCGTTTTCGTCAAACCGCTTTCGGATATGAACTTGTTGTCGGGTCGAAAGGAAGCCCCACGCAGTTGGTTCTCAATACGGTTTATCATCTCGACGTTTCTCCCGGGAATATTCCCTACGAGACGTACCGCCATCTGAAGGAGAAAGATCCGCGTGTGCGCAGGGCGATTCCGGTCGCGGTCGGGGATCACTATCAGGGCTTCCGGATTGTCGGAACATCGGATTCCTTTCTCACTCAGTTCGAAGTTCTTCCCGGAGAGAAGTTTCAGATGGAGGGACGAGCCTTTCGGTATTCCGAGGAGGGGCTTCAGAAGATTCTTTCCGGAGGGCATCCGGAGGAGGAAGTGTTCGAAGCGGTGGTCGGTTCGAGTGTTGCCGGACGGACCGGTTTAAAAGTGGGGTCGACGTTTGTTGCTTCGCATGGAGTAGAGGAGGGCCCCGGAGAAAAACATGACGAATCGTGGACGGTCGTTGGGGTGTTGGATCCGACAGGGACTCCAGCGGACCGTGCGATCTACATCAATCTGGAAAGCTTTTTTGAGATTGAAGGGCATGAGAGTGAGGGCGAAATTTCTGCGGTCATCCTGAAGACTCGGGGAGGTTTCGCGGCGCTCTCCCTTGCGGCTGAGTTGAACCGGAGGTCGGATGTCATGGCGGTCGTTCCTGCGCAGGTGGTTGCGGATCTCTTTTCGATTGTGGGGAAAATCGATCAGGTTCTCCTGGCGGTCTCCTTTCTCGTGATTATCGTTGCGGCAATTTCCATTCTCGTTTCGATCTATAATTCGATGAATGAACGTCAGAGGGCGATCGCTGTAATGAGGGCTCTGGGAGCCCGGCGCAGAACGGTCTGGTCGATCATTGTTCTGGAGTCCGTGGCGCTCTGTGTGGTGGGGGGGCTCGCAGGGCTCTTTCTCGGGCACATGATCGTGGCGGGGGCGGCTTCTTATCTTCAGTCAGAAGTGGGGGTCACCCTCTCTCCTCTGTCGTTTTATACGGAGGAGTTTCTTGTTCTGGCTGGATTACTCGTTTTGGGGCTTCTGGCGGGGACGGTTCCCGCCTGGAAGGCGTACCGGACCGATATTGCGGATGGGTTGAGCGTTCATGGGTAGGTTTTGTATGCCTATATATATAGTGATAGGGGTTTTCCCTCTTTTTTCCTGTAGCGGGGGGGATTCTTCCTCTCCGGTTGCCCCCAAAGAGCCTGAGAAACTCCCCTTTCTCGAGTTGGGCTCCTTTCCTTATGAAGAGCGAATGGTCCTTCCCGATGAGGTAATGCGGTGGAAAGACCGGGAGGTGGTGGTGACCGGATTCATGAATCCGATGAATCAGACCCGGGATATCGGTCAGTTCCTTCTGGTGAAGGATCGGGCGAGTTGTTGCTTCGGGAAACTTCCGCAGATGAACCACTTCATTGATATGACTCTTCGCGAAGGGGAGGTGATTCACTACACGAAAGAGCCGGTCACGATCAAAGGGACTCTCCAGATCGGGGAGATTTGGGAGGAAGACTGGCTTGTGGCGGTCTACCGGATGGAGGATGGGGTGGTGGTTCGATGACCCTTGTTCTCCTCTTTCTTCTTTCCGTGCAGGACGAAGCGAAGATCGACCGCGAATTGAAATATGCGAATGATCCCGAGCGCCCCCAGTTTCAGGGGCAGGCGATTGAACGGTTGAAGAGTCGTGGGGCGAAGGCGGTACCGGCAATTCTCGATTATGTAAAACAGAAAGGGCAGAATGGACTGGCGCTCTTCTTTACCGAAGCGTTGGGGGAGTTTGGGGATGACCGGATAGCCGATCTTCTGGTGGAGTGTCTTGGGGATCGAAATTTCTTCTGGAGGCCGACTGCGGCGAAGGCGCTGGGAACGTATCGGCGGAAGAAAGATCTCTCTCTCTTTCGATCGTTGCTCACCGATCCTCTCTGGGGCGTTCGGTTCTGGTCGGTCCGGGCGTTGGAAGAGTTAGACGACCGGGGGGCTCTTCCCGAACTTCGAAAACTTCTCAACGATGGAATTTATGATGTTCGTTCACAGGCGGCAAAGACCTTGCACGCCTTCGGGGATAATAGCGGGCTTCCTGTCCTCGTGGCCTCTCTTCGTTCGTCGGTGAAATGGTTTGAGATCGATTATGGTCAGATTGCGCGGGAAGATTCGTGGAAATTCCTGAAGAAGATTTCCGGGAAGGAGTTTGGTTTCAAGCCCTGGGAGCCGGAGGAGTGGCGAAAGCCTGGTTTGAAAAAGTGGGAATCGTGGATGACGGCTCGGGATCCCGAATGGAAAGAGAGGGTTCCTCCCAATGCACGCCCACAAAAGGAATCGGGATCGTATCTCTTCGGGTTTGAATTGCGCAGTTGTCAGCGAGGCGATTTCTTTTTCCGGCTTGACGATGAGGGGGCTCTCGTCGTCGGGTTCTTTAATCTTCGTCGAGCGGTATTGAGTAAGGAAGAGCTTTTGTCCTTCCAGGAAGCGCTTCGAAAGGCGGGGGAGATCGATCGCGCGGTTCCGTATGGAGAGGGGGGGTGCGATTACGAACAATACTACTTCCCTGAGTCCAATGGTCGGTTCGATCGTTTATGGATCGGGCGCGGGGGGCGTCCGGTTTTGGCGGATGAATTTATCGAGGTGGTCTCACAACTTTTGGAGAAGAAGTTCGACAAGCCGACCGCACTGCACTTCCGGGAGACGACTCGCATTTTTACGGCTCAGGAATAATCCAAAACTGTATCCAAAGGAAACAATTTCACCCAATTTGGTCTTTTGCCGATGTATAATGAGGTTGGAAGACATTCGGGGATGAGATTTTGCCCAAAAAAGGGGATGTCCGGGTCCTGGTTGTTGATGATGAGAAGCAGATCGCACAGATCTGTAGTCATTTTCTGAAGCGGGCAGGATTCGATGTTGATCTGGCCTATTCCGCCGGGGAGGCGATCGAACGGATTTCTGGAGATGATCGGATCGGGGTTGCCTTTCTCGATATCCGGCTTCCGGACATGAATGGGGTCGATCTTCTGCGGGAAGTAAGGCGAATCCGTCCTGACCTTGAAGTGATCATGATTACCGCTCATGGGACAATCCAGGATGCGGTCAAGTGTATGAAGCGGGGTGCGGTCGATTTTGTTCCGAAGCCCTTCAAAAGAGAGAGACTTCTTGCGGCCGCCGATCAGGCGTACAAAATACAGAAACTTCGTAGCGAAGTTTCCCGGCTTCTTCAGGAAGTTCGTCATACCTGGAAGTTTGATGGGATTATCGGAAAGTCGAAGGGGATGCAGGATCTGTTCCAGAGATTGACTCAGACGATTGAGACCCAACGGCCGATTTTGATTCTTGGCGAGCCGGGGACGGGGAAAGATCTTCTCGCACGAACGATTCATTACAATGGTCCTCAGGCGTCGGGTCCATTTGTTCCGGTAAATTGTGATGCTTTGCCTTCCGAATTGATCGAGGGAGAACTTTTTGGGTATGTGAAGGGGGCGTTTGAGGGGGCGGTTCGCGACAGCGTTGGGCTTCTTCGTTCGGCTCAGGGGGGAACTCTCTTTCTCGATGAAATAGATGCTTTGCCTAAAAGTGTTCAAGGCAAGCTTCTCGATTTTCTACGAAAAGGGAAGATCTGTCCCCTGGGGGGGAGGAAAGAGGTTTCGGTTGAGACCCGGATTCTCTGCGCCGCTGACCCCCGAATTCGGGATCAAGTAGAGCGGGGGGAGTTTGCTTCGGATCTTTTCGAGGTGGTCAGTCCGGTAACCCTGGTGCTTCCCCCTCTTTCGGAACGCAGAGAAGATATTCCTATTCTTATAGAGCATTTCTTGCAGAAGTCAGCGGCACGTTTAAAGAAGAGTGTGAAGGGGATTGATTCTGCTGCGAGGGAATTTCTTCTCGGGGCTTCGTGGAGGGGGAATGTTCGTGAACTGGAGATGGTGGTGGAGGGGGCGGTGATCGGTGCGAAAGGGAAGACGATTCTTCGGAGTGATCTTCCCGATACTCTTTCTTCCATTGGTTCTGCCGAAGGGTTTACGGGGGTGATGACCTTCCGGGCGGCGGAGAAGATGGCGTTGGAACGTGCACTGGAGGAGAGTGGTGGAAATATATCAAAGGCGGCGCGCATTCTCGACACCACCCGCAAGCGGGTTTACAACCTCATGGATCGCCACGGAATTCGTTCCTGAAACATTCATTTTCGGCAATCTTTTTCTCCGGATTGGTCGATACATTTAAACAAGCACTGAAGTTACGTGTTCGCTTTGGGGATCGGCGGGCGTGTATTTGTTTATCGAGAGTTGCGAACTGGGGTTGGATGACGCATCTCGACGATTACTGGGATCCCTCATTGGGGAGCGCTTTCGGGCTGGGTTCCTTCGATCCACCCGTGCAAAAGCGTACCCGAACGGATCGATTCACCTCCACACTTAACTCACTTGACCCCAATAAGATGCATTTTGCATGGGCAAAAGCGTGTCAAGGTGGGAAACCTGTATCAAAACAGCACACTTTTTGTCTGTTTTTATCCAAAATAGAAAATTTAGAAAAATTCCATCAAATCCCTAAATATTTAATCCTGAAAGGGTTACATGTGAGTGACTCTTTCCCGTCCGATTCTGGATGGTACGGGGATTGCTTAATAAGGGGCGATGAGAAAGCGATTAGAAAGTCTGGGTATAGGACTCTTCTCCGGGTGGGTGTTCGAGAATCCGCGAAAAGCGGAAGGAGCTAGCAAGATGCGCATGAGTCAGTCGGTCAACGGGAACCAAGCAACGAGCCGAAAGACGGGTAGATTCAAGTCCCCGTTTTTACGAGGAGCATTGCTCCTTTTCGTGCTCCCGTTCGTGCTCCCGTTCTTGCTCGCAGCATCGCCGGGAATGAACGGAGAAGAGTCATCCGCACCTTTGTTACCGAGTGACTATTTGATAGTAGGTACTGATACATCGGAAACCAAATACCGTGCCCCCGCGTGGGGACTTACCCATCACAGAGCTACTACTTTCTACGATGAGGCTTCCGTTGCCGGTGGAACGGGACCTGTTGTTACACAGGTATCGGGAACGAACGGGACCTATAAAATTGGGGAAGATGTTCCACTGACGGTTACCTTTAATGAGAACATTACGCCTTCGGTTAGTGCGATAACCTATTCGGTGGCGAACATCACCAATATAAATACGTCCGCTAGCGCGGTTGGGTTCGGGTTTTCCACGATCCTGACGGAGGGAACGGATACCTATGTTGACTGGAATGCGGGAACGCATAATTCATCCGACTTTGCGTTCGATTTCTTTGGTGTGGAATACAGCACGGTGAGAGTTTCGAGTAATGGCTATATCACATTCGGCGAACAAGACGGGACAGTGG
>PVBE011539946.1_pt1 | contig 17749 bp, 13 predicted proteins | sample 1631181 | NCBI WGS metagenome assembly PVBE01 (sample SAMN08397723, study PRJNA350692) | Marine metagenome, whole genome shotgun sequencing project. | isolation source: water | place: Pacific Ocean | collected 2012-04 | reverse complement strand
TGCTTTTTTCTCACATTGCACATCATTCACATACGTACCAAGTCCGCCCCCAAGGTCAATTAAAAAGCAGCCATTCTCCTCAGAGACAATCCTTCCGTGCTGCCTTGAAATTGTTGCTTCGGGGAGTTTGATGTCGCATTGCGAACCACGCCCAAACAACAAATCTTGCTCTGGTTCAAGCCAGAAGCCTTCAAGGTCTGGACCGATGACCGGTTCAAACCAAAGTCGTTGAATTGATTGTGTTGCTCGCGTCACAGTACATAGGATAGCAGAAGAGTTGCGTACTTAGCAAAGTGATTATGTTACAACGTGACGACTGTTACCGTTTAGGAGTTTAATAAAACAACCCGTGGGATTGTTTTATTCGCCAAAAAACATGGAGAAGTCTAAATCGCCACCACCACCTCCGCCACCGCCGATGGTGAACTGGGCGTTGAGGGCTTTTTTAATTTTCATTGAAGCATCAGCCAAGTGTGCTCGAGTATATGCATCCTTTGCTTCTGCATTTTTGAGTTGCTTTTGTATATCTTGTAATTGCATACGGACCAAGCTTTGAATCGTTCGACTCGCTGGCGTGCCGGCATCTTCTTCTAAACTAAGTTCAATTAAACGAGCGAGGTGTTCGCTTTGTAAATTACGCCGCAAACTTGAAATTGCTGGCTGACGATTTGTTGATTTATTAGGCAAGTCACCAAGTTCACTCCAGACTTCATCCGTTACCGCTTGAATAACTTCTGCCATGGTCAACACATCAACTGATGAATCGTTACGAAACTCACCGTCATACAAACCGCCAAGTGTACTTGGATTCAACAACATCGAAAGTGCAGAGGCCTGCATTCCACCAATGCGTTGGTGGATAGGAAACGTCGAGTTCGTCATCATTGAACGACCGCCGCCGGCACCCCAGTACTTTTCAACTGTCATCTTGTGTAGCAAATCGCTATTCAAACCCCATGCTTCATCACGCATTGAGTTTTCAAGAACTAGAGCAAGGGCCCTACGTTGCATATCTGGCGAAATTTCCTCAATTGGATCACGATCACCTGGGTCGCCTTTGCGAGCACGATTGTTCAAGGTGCCACCAATCCAGTCTGCAGCAGTGCCAACAGAAGCGAACTGCCTATTCAATAACATCTCGTATCCACTTCTAGCTCGTCCCCAACTCTGTCCGTCCTCCACCATGCGATCTAAAATAGTCGCACGAAGTTGCTTGACTAAACGGATTTGTGAATCTGCATAATCTAGAGGATTTTTTCCCCAGTCAAATCTTCTCGATGATGGATCGCTGTCATAAGTATCTTCGTCTGTTGAATACGTAAGTTCAGGTTCATTTACTCGTGAAAGAATATCAGTGAGCGATTCTTCGTCTGTTGTATATCCATATTCGATTGCCCAGTAATCGTAGGGACCAATTGTCATCATTGTAAAGTCGCCTTGGTCAGGCCCATCTTCAACATTAATGTTAATTGGCGAATATTCCATCACTGAACCGCAAATTGCTTCTGGTTCAAAGTTTTTATTATTCATTTCATCCATGTCGTATACACCAGATGCTTTGAAGTTGTGACGAAGTCCTAGGGTATGCCCAGTTTCGTGCATGATTACATCCCTGAGCATAGGTCCAATGAACCAATCAGGCACACCATCAAGAACATCGCCTTCGTTTTCTTCGCCATCTTCTTGCGTCACAGCAAGCATAGCCAACACATCTGGGTGCAACCTTGCCATTGCAAGTTCCGCTGATTGGTATGCAGGATACATACACGCTCCATTTGTTTGACTTACTCGATTTCCCAGACCATCAAATTCTTCATCACCAATCATATCGGTCGTTTGTGCAAGCGCAGGATGCGTTGGCATCGAACGAATTTGTTTTGCAATTTCCTTTTGTTCTAGTGGATTTGCGAGACGAATTCGGGGATCCCAGTTTGGATGTGTCTTCAACCATTCGCGTGCCTCGGGATCAAAACTTTCCATTGCAACTTCGGGAAGCAATTTATGCCACGCTTTTGTCCACCCGCTCACGAATGCTTCGTCCATAACAATGTCCGCATCAAGAATTCGTCCCGTTTCAGGGTCAACTCTGCTTGGCCCAATCGCAAAACCCATGTCAGCAGTTGTCCAAAGAATAAAGTTATAGCGTGCGTCCTCGGGGTCCTTCTCCATGTGTGCACCAGTTGAAGCATCTTGCTGATAAACTTCTATAGCATTTACAATTCCAACTTTTTCATATGCATTGTTCCATTCAAGTACTCCATCGCGAACCCATCGACGATATCGCACAGGAATTGTATGCTCCAAATAGAACACGATTGGTTGCTTTGGCGGGCTCATCTTAAGTGACGGGTCAGCCTTTTCAAGATGCCAGCGATTCACATAGCGAACCCAAGGGTCATCATTTGAAGCATCGCCAATATCTTTATACGTCGTAGAAAAATAACCAATACGGTGATCCGCGACACGTGGCTGATACCCCGTGTCTTGTTCGACTGTTCGAATTGAATATGAAAGAGTTCCGAATTGCCCTCCTGAAAGTGGCAGTTCAAAAGTCAACTCAACATTGGAAGGAAAACTTTTTGCCTTAATCAGTTTTGCTAAATCTGTACGCGCTCCACGAGTTTGTGCGCCAAAAAACTTTGAAGAGCCATTCAAAAACAATTGGGTGCCATTAATAACAGGCCCGCCATTTGGTCCATCAGAGATAATTGGAATATCAAGCACAACGCGATCGGTAAAAACGCGATCGTATCCACTTTGGGATTGTGAATCGCCAGTTGTTTTAACTTCAAGGTTTGGTTGCACGAGCACTAGTTGATCGTGAATACGAGTCCAATACCCATACATGTCACCAATCTGCACTCCTGCTTCACCAATACCACTTGAAACCGTATAGGCAATGAGTATTGGCTTTCCTTCATAATCAGGCGCGAGTTCAATCAGTAATTTATCTTCATCACGATAGAGCGTGTACATCCCACCTTGATCCCCAACTGAAGAGACGACCGCCTCGTATCCATCACCGACATCATCAAATGATGGTAGACCATCTTCAGATTGAGGCGCTCCACGCATGCCATAATTCGGTATAGAATTAGTGACGTCTGGAGTCTCAGTTGGGGCTATTGTGAGCACGAAAGCAATTGCAAAAGGTGTAAACATAATTCTTCCTTACGAGGGACATACCTCTGTGGTTCTAACATCGGAAAGACGATTCTAAATGGAATATCCTTAGTAATGCTCGTGCATTATCGGGCATTTCTGCAAAACAGCGATAACGTGATAAAAGCGATGGTTAAAAGTGCTAAAACGACATAAATAATTGTCGTAAATGAAGTTGAAGCGAACTGTAATGATGCCAATCCCAAAATTGGACCAACCATATATCCTCCACCAATAAATGCCTCGTGTTTTCCACCTGCATCGATCTCTGCTCTGCCAACCGCCATCGCGTAATAGATTGCAGCATAATAGGTTACGCCCATTCCACCACCGAAAAGGATTAAGCCAATAATTAATGGAGGTAGTGAATTCGCACTCATTATGCAAATAAAACCGATGCCCATCGCGATAATCGATACCCAGAGCAATGACCATCTTCCATGCCAACCCTGCGATTTCCACATAAATGATATAGCAATTACACGCGATACCATCCAAATTGAAACTATTGGCGTTTGCCAAAAAATATCGATTGCAATACTCGCTAGAACAAATGGAAGCAAGGGTGCAAGCACTCCATTGATAGCGTAACTCAATGGTAGCAGGACCCTCGCGCCTTTTAGCAAACCGCGATATCCATCTGGCACATGTTCTTTTGATATTTCTTTGTCATGAGTAGGTGGATTCTTCGCGTACCACGGCAAGACACCGATAGCAAGAATATTAGCCACACCCAATCCAACAATTACCATCGAAGCATGTTTATCCATTAGCGGCGCCATTGCAAACATCACACCAGCAACCGAAACCATCCAAACAAGATTCCACCACCCGATTGCTCGACGCATTTCTTTGCCATGCCTTCCAGCAACTAAATAACTTTCGACAATTGGCCAAAGCCATGCACTGCAAAAGCCGGCGACGCCACCGGATGTCCACATTACGAAGTCGCTTGCAAAAAACAATGGCAACGAACATACACCCGCAACAGCTAGCAACAACAGGGCAACTATTGTTCGAAGGGAAATATAAGGCCTAAGCAATCGAGTGCAAAATCCAGAAGTCAAAGCACCTGTCACATATACAAAACCTATCAACAGATAAAGTGCTAAATTTTCGCCCTCGCTAAATCCATAATCACGTTTAGCTATAAACGGAAGCCCGTTCCAAATGACACTTGTGCCAGTAGAAGCCAAGCCCGTTAATACGAGCGAAGCTGTTAATGGTGTGCGGTTACTGCGCAGATGGTTCACTCGCAACTTGGTAGTTTGGAGCTTCTTTAATGATTTGAATATCATGGGGATGGCTCTCTACAAGGGATGCTCCACTCACACGAACAAATGTTGCTTGTTGGCGAAGTTCTTCAATAGTTGGAGCTCCACAGTATCCCATCGCTGCCCGCAATCCGCCGACCATCTGATACACAAAATCGCCAAGTTGACCGCGATATGGCACACGTCCTTCAACACCCTCTGGCACATATTTATTTGTATTCGTAATTTCCGCTTGACCATATCGATCTGCAGAACCCGAGCCCATTGCGCCCTCACTGCCCATGCCACGATATGTTTTAAATCGTCGACCACGATGCAAAATAAGTTCGCCTGGACTTTCATCAAGACCTGCAAAGAGGGAGCCCAACATGACCGCGCTTGCACCTGCTGCAATTGCTTTTCCGATATCACCACTTTGGCGAATACCGCCATCGGCGATTACCGGAATGCCGTGTTTATCTGCAGACTTACATGCATTTACGATTGCTGTAAGTTGAGGAACACCAACACCACTTACAATTCGTGTCGTACAAATTGATCCCGGACCGATTCCAACCTTTACGGCATCTGCTCCAGCGTCGATGAGTGCTTCAGCACCCTCTTGCGTAGCAATGTTTCCCGCGATGACATCGATTTCCCACCGCTTCTTAACCTCACGAACAGTATCAATAACATTTTGTGAGTGACCATGGGCAGTATCAACTACGACCAAGTCTACTTCAGCATTAATCAAAGCCTCAACTCGATCATATTGGTACACCCCGACAGCGGCACCAACTCGGAGTCGCCCTCGGCTATCACGACATGCTTTAGGATGACGGCGAATATTATCAATATCTCGCATCGTGACAAGACCACATAATTTATTTGCAGAATCGGCAAGTAATAACTTTTCAACCCGAGCGCGAACCATCATTGCTTCGGCTTCTTCGAGAGTCGTATTCATGCCACCTGTTACGAGGTCTTTTGACGTCATCAATTCACCGACAAGTTGGTCATTTGAATCGACAAATTTCATGTCTCGTCGGGTCAAAATACCAACGACTTCTCCATTGGGTTTGCCATCAAGGGTGACAGGAAAACCCGAAACATTCTGCTCTGACATCAAGTCCATCGCTCGACCAACTGAATCCTCTGGACCAAGGGTAATGGGATCCGTAATAACACCATTTTCAGAACGTTTAACTTTGGCAACTTCGAGTGCCTGAAGTTGAGGAGGCATATTTTTATGAATAAAGCCTATTCCACCCTCTTGAGCAAGAGCAATTGCTAAAGATGATTCTGTCACCGTGTCCATAGGTGCAGAAATAAGCGGAATATTTAAATGAATTGCATTTGTAAGGCGGGTGGACGTATTCGCCATATCGGGCATCACATCGCTAAATTTGGGGACGAGAAGAACATCGTCAAATGTGATACCGTCAGTTATGTTCAACTTTTCCATCTGTCAAGGATACCCGTTTTGACGCCTTAAATCAACCCTAAAAGCATGAGGAACCGCCATCATTATGCTACTCTGTGCAACTAATCCAACCCTACAGGCAAATCATTTACAAGAGATTTAACATTGAGCGAAATAGACCAAGACATTACATCAGATTCTGTACATCATGACAAAGGCACAACCCCCGGCAATGGCGTGTCCGAGTTTCGAAAAATGCTCAAAGCTACAATTAGTTTTGAAGCATCTGACCTTCATATTAAAGCTGGAACGAAACCTCGAATTCGTGTCCGAGGTGTATTACGAAGTTTAGATGCTGAAACCAATAGTGAACCACTTTGTTATCAAATTGCAAAAGACATTCTTGATAAAGTACAGTACAAACATTTTCAAAGACACGGTCAAATTGACTTAGCTTATGACTACGATGACGATCGACGCTTTCGTGTCAATATGTTTATGGCGAGGGGCAAACCTTCGCTCGCTTGTCGATTGATTACTTCTGACATTATGACTTTTGAACAGTTACATCTCTCGCCCATCCTTGGCGATGTAGCAATGAGTGCCAACGGACTTATTCTCTTTGCAGGCGTAACTGGCTCTGGCAAGTCGACTTCAATCGCAGCAATGTTAAATTACGTTAACCAACGCAAACGTTGTCACATTGTTACGATCGAGGATCCAATTGAATATATTTTTAATGACGAAAAGGCAACGATCAACCAACGCGAAGTAGGGATTGATTGTTTAAATTTTAGTGAAGCACTGCGAGCTCTTGTGCGTGAAGACCCAGACGTCGTTTTAATTGGCGAAATGCGTGACAATGAAACATTTGAAGCCGCTATCCGTGCTGCTGAAACTGGGCACTTGGTCTTCGGAACAATTCACGCATCTTCTGCGTGGCAAACATTTGGTCGTATCTATGACTTGTTCCCGGAAATCGAACGCCCACAAATTCGCAAACTACTCGCCTACAACTTGCGAGCTATCGTCTACCAAAAATTGTTGCCAACATTGCGTAATGATACACCGAGAATTCCTGCTCTAGAAATCCTTCTAGGCACACCTATTGTTACAAAATATATTCTTGAAAATCGCGAGGGAGAACTCCTCGATGTCATTATTAAGAGCCACGAAGAGGGCATGATCGATCTCAATTCTGCGTTGCTCCGACTTGTCGAAGAAGAATGGGTATCATTAAAAACTGCATTAGATGCAACCCCAAAACCTGAAGACTTAAAAATGAAAATAAAAGGCATTGCATAAATGTTTTCTGTACTGCTTTCTGATGCAACGCCTGTTTTCTTACTAAGCCCTTGGAAGCCATTTGTTATTGCTACAACGTTTATTGCTTGGGGATGGCTCGTGAGTACTCGTCTTGAAAAAGATGCAAGAACAATTCGTCTCAACCCAACTAAATGGAATAGCATTCACATCGGAACAGCGCTCGTTGCTTTAGTAGTTATGCTTTTTGGGATTAATTTTTATATCGCATTTCCAATTGGACTACTTTTGTTACTTGCTCCAATTTTGGTTTACTGGAAAATTAGAAATGAAGCAGTCACTGAAGGGCGCAAATTCAAAATTGGCTCTGACACAATCAAATCTGCTTTAGAAACCAGAAAAAGAACAAAAGCAAATCGTCAAGTCTCCATGCATTTTGATGGTAAAAATGGGACTGTTCAAGTACCCAAAAAAAATGATCCTCAATTAGAAATATATCTCATTGCAAACGAAATGATTACTGATGCACTCCTCAACAGAGCGAGTCGCCTTGAGTTTCGATTAACGTCAAAGGGATGCCAAAGCGTGTATCACACCGATGGCATGCCAGCAAAACAAGAACCAATTGCGGTTGATGCCGGAGCAAAAGTTCTTGCGTTCCTAAAGGAAACTGCGGGAACGGATCCAAACGATGTACGACGTTGTCAAACAGGTACATTTGATGTAGCAAGTGATGAAGTACGAGCGCATATTGATCTCACCGCTTCAGGGTCATCAAACTCTCACACAGTTCGATTAGAATTCAATCGATCTAAAGGAGTCTTACGAGATTGGGGCACGATTGGCATGCTTCCGAAACAACGGGAACTGCTTGACCAACTCACACAAGAAGATAAGAGGCACGGCATTGTTCTCATCGGTGGCGACAAACAGAGCGGCCTGACAACAACCGGGTACTCCATTCTAAGTCAACACGATTCATATTTAAGCAATATTGTCACTATTGAACAAGAAATATACGCAACTCTTGAGGGTATCACACATAGTTGTGTTCATGACCAAGAGGCGGATTACGCAACTCAATTACAAACACTTATTAGACGAGATCCCGAGGTTATTCTTGCGGCAGATCTTGCTGACGCAGAGGCGGCAAAAAATGCAATAAAGCCTGGCAATGATGGCCCGCTCATAATTATTTCGATGAAGGCATCTTCCATGCCTGAGTTAATCTCTCGTTGGGCTGGCTATGTTTCTGACCCAAGAAAATCATTTGGTTCACTCAAAGCAGTTGTGTACCAAAAACTTGTCCGCAAACTTTGTGAAAATTGCCGCGTTGCATACAAACCATCGCAAGACTTAGCAAAACAAGGTCTCCCAGTTGATAGTGTTGAACAGTTGTACCGAGAAGGTGGGCAGGTTGAACTGAAAAACAAAATTGTTACGTGTCCCGTTTGTAATGGTTCTGGGTATATGGGACAAGTGGGCGTATTCGAAACTATGTTCCTTGACCATGACACTAGGAAGCATCTTATCGCAGGCGATTTAAAAGCAGCTATGTCTCATGCGAAACGGAATAAATGTTACATCCGCTTACAAGAAGCCGCTTGGTATAAAGTTGCTGCTGGGGAAACCTCACTTGAGGAATTTGGAAGAGTGAACAAGAAAAAAGCGACGAAGAAAAAAGTAACAAAGGCTAATTAAAAACATGATTATTATTTTTAATATCACAATCATTGGTCTAGTCTTGCTTATCGCATACTGGTGGTCAAACGAAGGTTTATTTAGTTCACTTCTACATCTAATTTGCGTAATTATGGCAGGTGCGATTGCATTCTCCCTCTGGGAACCAATCACAATGGCGATGATGAGTGGAGGCGGGTTTGACAACTATGCGTGGGGAATAGTTCTCATTGGAGTATTTGCCATTTCACTTCTTGGTCTAAGAGTTGCAAGCGATAAAATAATTCCTGCAAATCTTTACTTCCCGCAATGGGCAAATACCGCGATAGGTGGCCTATTGGGCTTGGCCGCTGGTGTTCTTACAATTGGCATCTGTATTATTGGCTCTGGTTTTGTTCAGTCAACAAATGAATTAATGTCATACCGTGGCACAGGACGTGACGAAAATGCCCGAAGCGAAATAAAAAAAATCGGAGATCCTATTTGGCTAGATGTAGCTCGACTCACTTCTAACTTTTTTGGTGTTTTAAGTGTTGGCACTTTATATCCAGATATTAGTGGCGGTCCACTTAAACAGTACAACCCAAAACTAGATGAACTTTCAACCTTAGTTCGAGACACGTTCGAGGGTGGAAAAGGGCAACTTTCACTCGCTCCTGATGCTGCAAAAGTTACAAAGGTTGCAACGAGTTCAAATGGGATGACCCTTGTACAAGTTTCATTCAATGTAAAAGCAAAAGACTTTGGAGGGCAGTTAATTCTTGGGAGTTCCCAAGTACGATTAATTGGCAAAGCAACTGGCAACAAAACACCAGACATTTTTTATCCCATGGCCTGGAAGCAGGAAGTCAAAGAGGGAGGCGAGCAATTATTCAAGTTTGATGACATCTCTCATTATGCAACGAGTGTTCCTGGACGAGCAGAAACAGGAATCAAATTTGCTTTTGACACAAGAAGAAACCCAGATTTCACACCAAAATTTATTCAAATTCGTGGAACGCGTTTAGAATTGCCAATGGATAATATTGTCGAACTCAGCGATCTTTCAGTTCGCCAATACCGTGGACAACCAATGACCGATGATGAAATTATTGCGAATCGAGACCCACTTGGCAAGGATATACAGCACCTAGTTGAACCAACTTCTAGAATTCGAAAGCTTCGAATTTCAACGAACGGCCTTCCAGGCTCAATTGAAGTTAACGAAGCCTTGTATTTGCTACAAGGAACACTCACTACACTATGGACGAGACAGGGTGTTTCATCTGCACTATCAATAAAGGGGATTCATGCTGATGAAGGAACTGCGATTGTCCAACTCGATGTGAGCCCCGGTACAAATGCCGCATTTGAAGATTTACTGCCAATAATTTCTCCTGAGTCCCAAGTTGTTCTTATCGATGATGACGGCCGAAAATATGAGCCTATAGGATTCTACATCGATGATGACAAGAAGATGCGACTCACACTCACGCCTAGTTCCCCGATTCGTAACATCAGTGAACTTCCTATGCACTTATTGACTTCAAGTAAGAAAAAAGGAATGAAGTTGATCTTCCAAATAACTGAAGATGTTAGCCTTAGAGAGTTTAGAGTTGGCGATTTTACAATTGGCACTTGCAACATTATTGCTGAACGTAACAAACGCTAATCATTCTTCAAGCAAGCGTTCGACCCAGTTGATATCAAAGTCATGAGACACAAATGCGTGATGATTCAATAACCTTTGGTGTAAGGGAATTGTTGTTGCAATAGGAGCGACCTTCATTTCACTTAGTGCCGACCGCATGCGAGAAATGGCTTCATTACGGTCACGGCCATGAACAATCAATTTTCCAATCATTGAGTCATAGTTTGGGGGAATTCTGTAGCCTGGACGTACATGTGTTTCTATTCGGATACCAGGACCTCCGGGCAATTGCCAAGTCTCAATGGTACCTGGCTGTGGCATAAAGTTGTTGCTTGGATCTTCTGCATTGATACGACATTCAATTGCATGCCCGTTTAATGTAATTTGATCTTGTGTCCATGAAAGCGGTTCGCCAGCTGCAACACGAATTGACTCCTTAACAATATCCACTCCAGTAATCATCTCCGAAACAGGATGTTCCACTTGAACTCTAGTGTTGACCTCAAGCATAAAGAACTCTTGCTTTTCATTCATGAGAAACTCTACCGTTGCAGCACCACTATATTCTGCTTGTCGAATAAGTTCGGCGGCAGATTCACACACCCGATCTCGTATTTCTGTATTTACTCCAGGTGCTGGCCCCTCTTCAATTAATTTTTGATGTCGACGCTGGCTCGTGCAATCGCGATTAAATAAATGAACTGCATTTCCATGCTTATCACCTAAGACTTGAACTTCAACGTGTCTTGCTTGATCAAGGAATTTTTCCAGATAGACAGCACCATTTCCAAAAGATGCAATGGCTTCCTGTTGGGCAGCTGTGACGGCGGTTCTAAGTGCCGCAACATTATGAGCAATTCGCATTCCTTTGCCACCGCCTCCAGCAGTCGCCTTCACGATAACTGGGTAACCAATTTCAGATGCTATTTCTACCGCTTCCTCAATTTCTTCAATTTCGCCATCTGTTCCAGGGAAAACTGGTGTGCCTGCGGCACGCGCAAGTTTTTTACAATTGATTTTATCGCCAAGTAGACTCATGGCTTCTGGACTTGGGCCAATAAATTCAATGTGACAATCACGACAAACTTCTGCAAAGTGAGCATTCTCAGCGAGAAAACCATATCCCGGATGAATCGCTTCGGAATCCGTCATTTCTGCAGCAGAAATAATCCGATCAATTCGTAAATATGAATCTGCGGAGGGCCCCTTCCCAATACATACTTTTTGATCTGCAAGTTCGAGCCAAGGGGCATCTGCATCGGCCAATGAGTACACACACACTGTATCGATACCAAGCTCGCGTGCCGCGCGAATGATGCGTAATGCTATTTCGCCACGATTGGCGATGAGGATTCGACCGAACATACTTTGGGTTTCTCTTATTCAGGTTTTACTAGGAACAGAGGTTGTCCGAATTCAACCGGCTTACCATTTTCGACGAGTAATTTAGTAATTGTGCCTTTACACTGCGCTTTTATTTCGTTGAAAATCTTCATTGCTTCAATGATACAAACAGTTGTATCATTGCTCACCGCGTCTCCAACACTTACAAATGGTGGCGAATCTGGATCTGGAGAAATATAAAATGTCCCAACCATTGGGCTAACAATTTCCACACCTTCCTGAACCGAAGCTTCAAGGGTCGCCGTGGCTGTCGTATCTTGAACTTGAGGTGGTGACGCAACCGCAGTTTGGCTCTGAATAGCTGGCGAAGATGTCACAAAAGTTTCGCCATGACGTCGAATGGTTACTTGCTCATCAGTATCTCGTAAATCCATCTCTGCGAGATCATTTGCGACCATCAATTTAACAAGTTCCTTGAGCTTACGTATATCAATCATGATTTCGGTTCTCCTCAATGATTCGGCGAAGTATACCGAACTTATGCGAACGTGCACCGTTCATCCTACATTTCCCGAGATTAATTACCTTGATGTTAATTAGCTTCGTTGGGAGATGGGCTTGCCAAGAATTTCACTTAACACGATGGCAGTACGAATGTTACGTTGGTTTCGCAACATGGATGCAAGTTGTATCGATGGGGCTTTGCTTGCTCTGGCTCGAGATTGAGTTGGTGGTAGAGGGCAATCTTCAACATGGAGTGGAGCAATAGGCTTAATTTTCTGAAAATCTACAGGAATTGGCGTTAATTTGTCTGGTTTTGGAAGAGGTTTGTCTGGTTTTGGAACAGATTTCTCTTGAATCACAGCATGACGACGTCGCAAAGATTCTATTTTTACTGCTACAGGGTCTGCCTTCCATTGCGTTTTAACGGCTGGTTGTGGAGAGGAGCCCAGAGAGGCTGAACGCGCCTTCTTTGCAGCAGCAGCTTTGCGCTTCTCCATAATACTTGAGACAATCGAGCCCACGATACTCAGGATGACAATGATGGTAATTCCCTTCATAGTTATCAGTATAACTTGTCTTAGGGCATCACGAGGTGCTGTTTACCTGATTCATCTGTAGCCCAAGTCAAATCGACACCAAAAACGCCACCAAGTGAACTTGGGGTCAAAACTGCCTTAGTTTGTCCGGCCAAGACGATTTGCCCCTCTTTTAGCACAAGTACCTCATCCGCAATTTCCATCGCAAACGCAATATCATGCAGTGCTGCGATGACAATATCGCCCTCTGAAGCACAATTTCTCAACAAATCACCCATAGATTGGAGATGATGAAGATCCAGTGCGGAACTTGGTTCATCAAGTACAACAAGCCCCCCCGGAGTTCGTTGTGCCAAAGCCCGTGCGAATGCTGATCGTTGACGCATTCCAGCACTTGCTGTGTGCCATAGGGATTCAGAACGATCAAGCAAATCTACTTTGGACAAGGCGTCATCAACACGAAGCGGTGATGGACCAAGAGCATATCGGCCAAGTTCAATAACTCGGCGAATCGTAAAAGATCCAGCGACTTGTGCAACTCGAGGAACCCACGATATCTTTGAAGCACGATCATGTGGTGACATAGCATTTACTCGAATGCCATCAAGTTCTACTTTGCCACTACTTGGCGAGAGTAATCCGGCAATTGTTCGAAGTAACGTCGTCTTACCAGAAGCATTTGGACCAAGGACCGCGATAACTTTTCCGCCATCTGTACTTGCATGGATATTTCTAAGCGCAGTAATTTTGTCAAACCGGACTCCAACATCAGAAATTTGTAATCTCAAATTCGCCCCCTTCCACGAAGAAGCAACACAAGAAAAACCAAGCCACCAAAAACACTCGTAACTATTCCAATTGGCAAACGACCTGAACCTAAATCGACGAGTTGCCGAACATCATCGGCGCAAATGAGCAACAATGCACCAGCAAGAGCTGTTGTAATTGTAAGGACACGATGTGATCCAGAGAGTAACAACCTAGCACCATGAGGCGCGATTAAACCAACAAAAGCAATTGGACCTGCGAGAATGACACCAATTGCAGCCAGAACACTAGAAGTTACAAATAATTTTCTTCTAATGCTTGGCAAATCTACTCCAACACTTGTTGCTTCATCATCAGAAAGACATGCCGCATCAAGTGTTGGTCCCCACCACGCAATAATGACAATGCCCGCAAATGTTACTAAGCCAAGAGCTGAAAGTTTCCACCATGATTCAACTTCTGGAAGACTTCCCATCAACCATGTTGTAAACGCGCCTCTTAAACCCATCGGAACTGAGTGCTGCAATATCATAATTCCAGCGCCACACAGAACTGAAATCACAACGCCAACTAAAACCATCGTCATTGGGTCAATACCACCACGACGTCTAGAAAGCATATAGACAAGCGACAAAGCAACAACTGCTCCAAGGACTGCTGCGATTGATTGACTTCCAATAAATGACACCCCATATGTGTAATCAAAATACAAACTGCTCATTACACCCAAGCCCGCTCCGCTAGAGAGACCTAAAATCCATGGAGAAGCAAGCGGATTTCTTAAAAGCACTTGTAATCCCATTCCAGAAACTCCAAGGCCTGCGCCAACAATTAGAGATGCCACGAGTGGAACAATTCGATATAAGAAATATTGTTCTTCCGGAAATGCAAGTGTGATACTCCCATCGACATCGCGAGTAATCAACATTCTGAGTATAGCGGTAGCTGCAAGCAAAATACTTAAAAAAAAGATGACGATGAAAGCGCGTATTCTCATTTATCTACCTTAAGTTCTTGCATTTTCTTTGCAACGTTAACAATCTCACTTGAGGGCAATAGAACGTGCTCATGTGTAAATGGTAACACCGGAATACCAAGCGAGAGTAGATTTTCAAACATTACAATTTGTAAATCACTCTCAGAAACTACGATAATCGCCTTGGGTTGAAGTCGACCAATATCTTCAAGTGAAAGTGACAACCACCCTTTCTCTTTAATCACATTCTCGACCCCCATTTCTTGGAGCAAATCATCGATGTACGTATCCTTCCCAAAACATAAGCCAGATGTACCTTCAACACCTTGAGTAATAATAAGAACAGGCGATGGGATTAACTCATTCTGCGTCATTTCAATTTCTAAGTTCTCACGAGAACCTCCGAACATTTCTGTCATATCACCATACATTATCTTTATATCATTCAAAGTAGAAATCTGCCAGGCATGTAATTCAAACTTCCCTTTAGATGACAACGTCAACAAATGTTTATCAATATCAGATGTCGTTTTCTGGGCAAGAACATGCGATGGCTTCAGTTTCAGCAATCTTTCGTAGTCAATTTCTATCAAATCACCTACAACTGGAACGCTTTGATTTGTATGCAAACAAAAAGGGCTTCGCCCAACTAAGTAATCTTCATAACCTGCGTCAATTATGGTGTTGGTAATTCCTGGGCTTAACGAGATAATTCGCAACTCTTCACTTTGTTTTTCTTCTAGATTTTGGCGGCATGAGCTCAACAGAAAAAATAGAACTAAGACATAGAATGTACTACGCATTTTGAGTTGATGAGGTTAATTGTGTTTCTGTTAATCGTTGATATACACCACAATTCAATAATAGTTCTTCGTGTGTTCCATCGCCAACCAATCGCCCTTGATTAAGAACAAGTATGCGATCTGCTGTTTGAACTGTGGACATTCGGTGCGCAATGACAATAACCGTCCGATTACTGCAATACTTTTTCAGAGTATCGCCAATTAAAGATTCCGATTCAGCATCAACTTGGCTCGTCGCCTCATCAAAAATCAAAATAGATGGATTACGAAGAAGTGCTCGAGCAATTGCAATACGCTGACGTTGCCCTCCACTTAGAGACGTGCCCTGCTCATATACCATTGCATCGTAGCCGCCTTCAATATCTTTTATGAAACCATCTGCATGTGCGTGCTCGGATACTCGTACTACATCTTCCCTTGAAGCATCTTGACCGAAGCGAATATTTTCATCAATAGAAGTATGAAACAACACGGTCTCTTGGGTTACAACACCCATCTGACTTCGCAATGATTTCAAATTAGCTTCAATGATATTAGTGCCGTCAATGCAAATTGAACCTTCTTGCGGCTGTAATAATCGAGGTAGCAAAGAAATTAGTGTTGTTTTTCCAGAACCATTTGGACCCACGATTGCAACACGCTGTCCATATTCAATAGTTACAGAAAAATCTTGTATCGCTGGAGTTTCAGAATTTTCATAGAAAAATGTCACATTTTGGAATGTAATTGAATGTTTATGCTTTGAAATATCTGGTTTATGACCCTGCTCTTCTTCCGGAGAACCAAGAAGTGACAACAAACGATCCGCAGGTGCTTCAGCGGCTTGAATTTCAGTAACAAGACCTGCAAGTGGTCGCAATGCTCCACCTGCAACTGCAAGCGAGCCTATAGAAAGCAAAAATGTATCAAAATTAAGAGTGCCATTTATTATTGAACGTGCTGCAATTGCGGCAAGGGTTCCAAGAACAAATATCGCCAAAATTTCCATCAATGGAGAGCCAAGTGCTCTCATCATTCGAACTTTCAATTCCGCTTTTATAACTTCGTTGTTTTCCTCATCGAATGTTTTGATTGATGCGTGCTCGGAAGTATTCACTTTAACTGCACGAAGACCCTGAATAGATTCACTGGAAATTCGCAATAAATCTTGTTGAGCTGAAAGAGATGCTTTTGTGCCCTTGCTCACTTTCTTGCCAATTTTGTGCAAAATAAACGCAAGAATTGGCAATACTAAGACCGCAATAAGAACCAAACGATAATCAAAAATACATGCAACGATGAATGCTGCGATTCCTTTTGTTAATTGTGATATTGACTTGCCCATCAACACCATCAAGCCAACCTGCAACGCTTCGGCATCTCGGATAATTCTTGAAACAAACTCGCTCGAGCCAAGTTTTTGTACCATGCCTAGTGGCATTTCAAGAACATGTTTGAACGATGCTTGACGAACATTTGCAACAACATGTACTGAAATCCAAGCACTTAGGTATTGATGAAAAAAGTTAGCAAGTCCCCCAATAATTGTCAAACATCCAACGCCTATCAATAGAAAAATCACGCCATCAAATCTTCCTTCTGGAAGAATATTCATAAACCACTGTGGCACTTGGACAAAATGATCGCCTGCATTATGAGCAGTGGCGAGTTGCAATAGGGATTTTCCTTCTTCAGGATCAAGTATCAATGAAAGAGCTGGGCCAAGACTCAACAAACCAATGCCCAAACCTAACGCCGAAAATGCCGCTAAACACAAAGCAAGAATTAGACGACCTCGCCAATTAAACATTTGCTTTGCAAAATATTTGAAGTTACTCACGACTCATCGTTTCCTTCGAAGATATTTCGTAAATCTGACCAGAACGATGGGTAACTTTTTGTAACACAATTTGGATTAACGATAGAGACCCCTTTACGCTTTGTGCCAAGCACTGCCATAGCCATCGCAATTCGGTGATCATCAATGGGGTCAATTGCCGTTGGACCATGAGTTGCTAGCATTGGTGAAATGCGAATATCGGAATCACTCGATGCAATGCCACAGCCAACTTTCGCAAGTGAACGTGCCATGACTTCTATGCGATCAGACTCTTTCAATGGAAGTGTTTCTAAACCATAAATCCTCGAAGGCGAATCGGCAAAAGCTGCGACAGCAGCAAGGCAAAGCGAAGCGTCCGGAAATCCAGAAGCGTCAAGTTCGCCAAATCCTCGAATTGTCCCAGTGCCTGTCACGCAAATACCTTCTTCCCCTTCAACTATCTCAGCGCCAATAGTTCCAAGCAAACGTATCGCTTCCATGTCTGGTTGTAACGATTCAAGTGTCAATCCCTCGAGCGTTACCGACATGCCTTCATGTAGCGCTGCGACTGCTGCAAAATAAACTGCTGAACTTGCATCTGGTTCAATA
>PVBE010612420.1_pt1 | contig 17750 bp, 11 predicted proteins | sample 1631181 | NCBI WGS metagenome assembly PVBE01 (sample SAMN08397723, study PRJNA350692) | Marine metagenome, whole genome shotgun sequencing project. | isolation source: water | place: Pacific Ocean | collected 2012-04 | reverse complement strand
GGTCTTGAGGATCACCGGGCAGCGTCCGGACAGCGGCGCGGGGTCGCGCACGCCGGCGCACAGCTCGCTGGCCTCCTCGATGGACAGATCGAAGCGCTCCACCAGCTGGCGCAGGAAGTTCCCCGTGCCCTGGGAGCAGCGGGAGTTTTCGCGGAAGCGCTCCACGCCGGTGGGGCGAAGCTCCAGCACGGAGAAGCCGTGGCTGCCGATGGAGACCACCGTGGCCGAGTCGTCGCTGTGCAAAAAGCGGTACCCCTGGGACTGGGCCTGCTTGGTCGGCACCCGGGTCAGGCCCAGTTTTCGGCTCAGCCGACCGCTCACCGCGCCCGCCGTCAGGTCCTGCCAGCCCAGCCCGTTGAGGATGGATATCAGCTCGTCATCAGGGTTTTTCTGATGCTCCACAACCCAGCGCCCGGTCCATTTGAGCTCGTCGCCTTGACGTGTAAGCTCCACGACCTTGAGGGTTTCCGCACCGATATCGATTCCAACATAACGCTTTGACATAACTTTTCCTGGGTGGCCCGCCGTTGAGCGGAGGCTTGATCCTGTTACCGTTTCTGTGTCGACCTTTGCTAGACTGACGTGTCAGTCTAGGTGCGTAACACAGGTGAGGTGGGGGTGCCAGTAGAGTTTTTTGCTACAAATGGTGGGCAGCGGAAAAAATAACAGCACCGCCCGGAAAATACCAACATAACAGCACCGTCCCCGAAACCCCGAAACCTGCCCCTTGACGCGGTGGCCGGGGTTCCGGACACTCCGGGTCATGGAGACGATCGTCACATGGCTCACGGGGGTGGGGCTCGGAGAGGGCACGGCGCGGCTGATTGCGCTGGGTGGTGGAGTGCTGGCGGTAATCCTGCTGGCGTTTTTGGCCAACCTGGTGACCAAGCAGATCATCCTGCGCCTGGTCAAGTACCTGGTGGCCCGCACGCCCACCAAGTGGGACGACACTTTTGTGGAGCGCAACGTCTTCGGGCGGCTGTCCCACCTGGCGCCGGGCATCGTGATCTACCTCGCCATGCCCCTGGTCATCGGCGCCTTCCCCACCGCCACGGTGGTGGTGGTCAAGCTGACCCAGATCTACATGATCGTGGTGGGGCTCTTCGCGTTCCACGGCCTGCTGTCGGCCGCCAACGACATCTACAACACCTTCGAGACCTCCAGGCAGGTGCCGCTGACGTCGTTCATCCAGGTGATCAAGGTGGTGGTCTGGTGCGTCGGCGGCATCCTGGTGGTGGCGATCATCGTGGACAAGACGCCGCTGTACCTGCTCAGCGGTCTGGGCGCCATCACCGCCGTGCTGATGATCGTCTTCAAGGATCCGATCCTCGGCTTCGTCGGCGGCATCCAGCTGTCGGCCAACAAGATGCTGGCCATCGGCGACTGGATCGAGATGCCGTCGCACAAGGCCGACGGCGACGTGGTGGAGGTGGCCCTGACCACGGTCAAAATACACAACTGGGACAAGACCATCACCACCATCCCGACCTATGATCTGATCTCCAAGCCGTTCAAGAACTGGAAGGGCATGCGCGAGGCCGGCGGCCGCCGCATCAAACGCAACCTCCACGTGGATCAAAACTCCATCTGCTTTCTGGACGACCAGGCCCTGGCGCGGATCTCGAAGATCCAGCTGCTGCAGGAGTACCTCGAGCGCAAGCAGCAGGAGGTGTCCGAGCACAACGTCGAGCAGCACGTGGACGACAGCTGCCCGGTCAACGGCCGGCGCCTGACCAACATGGGCACCTTCCGCGCCTACGTCGAGGCCTACCTGCGGGCCCACCCGAAGATCCGCAAGGACATGACCTTTCTCGTAAGACAGCAAGCCCCAGGGCCCCATGGCCTGCCGATCCAGATCTACGTCTTCACCGACACGACGGTCTGGACGGAGTACGAGGCGATCCAGGCCGACATCTTCGACCACGTGCTGGCGGCGCTGCCGGAGTTCGGCTTGCGGGTGTTCCAGGATCCCACCGGCCTGGACTGGCGCGAGAAGGAGACAGCATGATGAACAAGATCCTGATCCTCGCGACCCTGACCACCCTCGCCGCCGCCTGGAGCGGGTGCAGCGGCAAGACCTGAGGCGGCATCCCCCGCGCCGGAGATGCCGGCGCTGATCAACAGCTCTCCGACGGATCCCTCGACAGCGGCGCGGCCGACGCGGCCCTGCCCGACGCCAAGGTGGCCGGCGATGTGGGCGCCGACCTCCCCTCCCCCGACGCGGCAGCCACCGCGGATCAGGCAGCGCCGGATGCGGCCAAGCCGTCCTGTACGCCCATGGACGCCAAGGGTGAGGGAGCCTGCGAAAAGCACATGGGCTACACCTGGGACGGCAAGGCCTGCAAGAGCGTCTCCGGGTGCAAGTGCGTGGGACAGGACTGCGGCAAGCTCTTCGCCAGCTCGGCGGCCTGCACCAAGGCCCACGCTCACTGCCCCTGAGCGCGCCTCCTCAGCAGGATCCATAGCCCCATGAGCAGCAGCCCGGCCCCGGGCGCCGATGTGCCCCGCGCCACCGCGCAGCCGCCCGAGTCGCCGCCGCCGCCGCCGGATCCCGAGTCACCGCTGGTGGTCCCGGCGTCGGCCCTGGCGCTGTCCGCGGTGGCCCCGCTGTCCGGGGCAGCCGACGCGTCCGCCTTGCCGCCAGCGTCCGCCGTGGCGCTGCTGTCCGGCTTGACGCTGCCGGCGTCCGGCGTCGACGCCGAGTCTGGCTGAAGGCTATCCTGACCGGCGAGATCCACCGGCGCCGTGGCGTCGGCCGTCACAATGGAGGCCTCCACCGCGGGGGTCAGGTCGGCCGACGGCGTGGTGTCGGCCGCCGGCGGGGTAACATCAGCCGCCGGCGGGGTAACATCAGCCGCCGGCGGAGTAGCGTCGGCCGCCGGCGTGGTGTCGGGCGTGGATCCGGAGTCGGGCGCCGCGCCGCCGTCGGGCTTGGGCGGCCCCGCCGAGAGCAGGATCCCGCCGTTGTCCAGCTTCTTGCCCTTGTCGTCCACCCGGGTGCCATAGACGTCCCAGCCGTTGCCTCCGCGGCGGTCCATCCAGACCGTCAGGTATTGCAGACCCAGCCGGGCGATCCAGACGCGCTCCTGCGCCTTGGCCGCGTCGCTGATGGTCAACGGCGGAGCGTCCAACGCCGCCCCCGCGCTGCTGACGCGGGTGGCGAGGACGTCCCTTGTCGCGCCCCGTTCGTCGGCCCAGGCCACGAGACAGCCGGATCCACCACAGGACGCGTTGGGCCAGGTCTGCGCCTTGCTCCCCTGGCCGAGGAAGAACAGCGCGCCGTCGGGCTTGCCCGCCGCGGTCAACCGCCTGGCCGCCGCCTGCTTCAACTTGGATCCGTCCTCCTGCACGAAGGTCAGCAAAAAACCGGTCCCCAGGGTGGTGAGGCCCGGCGACGACTGCGCCTGGGTCGCGCCGACGAGGACCAGCCCGGACGGATCCAACACCTTGCCGCTGGTGTCCAGCCGCGCGCCGTAGAGGTCCTTGTCGGCGTTGCGCCCGTCTGACCAGGCCACCAAAAAGAGCCCCGCGGAGAACGCCACGGCGGGCTCCCCCTGGTCCGCGGCCAGGGCGACCACGGCGCCGCTGGTCAGCACCTTGCCCGCGGCGTCGATGGTGGCCGCGTGGATGTCGAAGTCCTTGCCGTTGCGCTTGTCGGACCAGGTCACGAGGAAGCGCTTGCCGCCGTGGGCCACAGCGGGCGCGAACTGGCTCGACGGGTGCTTGACCACGGCGAAGCCCTGGGGATCCAGCACCTTGCCCGCGGTGGAGATCCGCGCGGCATAGATGTCGAAGTTGCCGTTGCGCGAGTCTTCCCAGGTCACCAGGTACTGCGTGCCGTCGAAGGCCAGGCGAGGCCGCGCCTGCACTGACGGGTGCTTGGCGATCACGAAGCCGTGGGTGTCCAGGACCTTGCCCTGGGCGTCCACGCGGGTACCGTGGATGTCGCGGTTTCCGGAGCGGCGGTCCTGCCAGACCACCAGATAGCCCTTGCCGTCGCTGGCGACCACGGGGCGCTCCTGGTCGTCCGCGGCGGCGGTCATTGCGGGGATGAAGCTCGAAATGGGTGGGGAATTGACGGTGGTGTCGCAGCCGGCCCAGGCCCAGGGGAAGAGGGAAGCTAACAGCGCGACACCGATCCAGCGGGAGTGAGTAAACATCGGCACCTCCGGACTATAAAGCTGCGCTGTGGTGGCCGATCCGCAACCTGCGCGCCGGGGCCTTTCGGCGGAGGCGCGCCTCAAGGCTCCAATACTACTCAACAAATATAGTCTAGCTGTTTGGTGGCTTTTCTGGAGGCCGCGAGGTCTGCTACTGCCCGAGCAGGTTGCGGAACATGACGTTTTCCCAGTATTCGGTGTGATAGCGGGCCACCTGCTTGAAGACGGTGCGGCCCATGGTGTGCTTGACGGTGGTGTCCATCATGCCCTTTGCCATGTTCATGCCGGTGTCGGCGAAGGGCTTGAGCATCTTGCCCGGCAGGGTCTTTTGGAACAGTCCGCGGCCCATGTTGAACAGCTGGCTGCCCGCGGAGAGCGGCTTGACCGACGTGGCGAAGGAGTCGACAAACTCCGTGGCCTTGCGGGTGACGTAGTACTCCTCGAGGGCCACGCGGCCGTTGGGGAGCTGCCGCGCGCGAATGCGCAGGGCGCCGTCGGTGGTGCCGGGGAACGGTCCCCGCTGGCGGTCCGGGTTGAGGAAGTGGCCGGTAAACTCCGCCAGGCCAGGCTTGTTCTTGATCGACTGCTTGTGGATCACCATCTGGAACTTGGCCGGGTGCAGCACCGCCGAGCTGTTCGGTACCGGGCGCACCCCGGAGACCTCGACGATGAAGCGCTGCACGCCAGGATCGGTGAGCGGGCTGTGCTTGGCGCCCTTTGAGGTGTGCGAACCCGGCGCGGGCTCCTTCCACGTGCCGCCCTTGTGGACGGCGAGCACCTTCATCCGCGGGCCGTTGCACTGGTTCCCGGAGCAGGCCCCGGTGAAGAAGCCATCAAGCAGCCGCTTCGGCATGTTGGCCGGGCCGCCGCCATAGGTGGAGCGGTGGTCCACGACCCAGATGGACCGCTTCCTGGCGTCCTTGCCGGTGAAGGCGGTGGTGCCGGGGCGGACGGTGTGGCGTTGGTCGGCGCGGAACTGCCGCGTGGTGTTGCCCTTGACCAGGAACATCGGGGCGCGGTCCGCGGCGCGGACCAGCCGCTGCGTCTGGCTGGAGAGTCGGGGCCGGGCCTCTGCCGTGGCGCCCATGGTGAACACGAAGATGACCCCCAGGGTGGTGTAGACGAATCTGGTCATGGCCGGTATATGTTCAAGGACCGTGCCACGAAGAAAGGTCAATCATTTCGGCTGGAGTGGTGGTCGAATGTCGAATGCTGGAAAGTGGCCAGCCGGGCTGCCAGTACGGTGGGGTGCCCGCCCCCACCCCGGAGGTGAGGAACTTCCGACTTGGGCCGATTTCCAGTATCCTGAGCGTGCATCCATGCAGACAGGACAGAGCATCGGTCGGTACGAGCTGGGAGAACGCCTCGAGGGGCGGGACTACTATGATCTGTGGCAGGCCTCGGATCCCTCCCTGCCCTCGTTGAAGGTCAACATCAAGCGGTACCGGGACGGGGAGCAGGCCACACAGATCCTGTGGCGGGAGATCATGGTCCTGCGCCGCCTGGAGCACCCCTCGGCGCCCAAGCTGCGCCACCTGGTGCAGCAGGAAGGAACGAGCCTCGTGCTGGATCCCCGGCGCGGCAAGCCGCTGCTGCAGTGGATTGAGGAGCAGAAGGGCGTCGACATTCAGGGTGCGGCCCACGTGCTCTTTCCCCTGTTGGAGGTCATGGAGCACTGTCACAGCCGCGGTGTGTTGCTCAACGAGATCTCCCTGGAGGACCTTCACATCTTGCAGACCGGCCGGCTGCAGCTCGGCGCGCTGGAGGGTGCGACTCTGCTCCACCACCACGAGGAGCTGACGCTCACGCCGCCGCAACACCTTGGCCTGACCCGACACCTGCTGGCGCCGGAGTTCATCTCGGGAGGTGCGGTGGACGCGCGCGCCGACCTCTGGCGCTTCGGCGCGCTGATGCTCGAGCTGCTCAACGGGCCGGGCGCCTTCTTCGACCACGTGGCGGCCACCGAGGACGCCGCGTCTCACGGCGAGATGGACGGGCCAAAGGGCCTGCAGCAGCTGTTCGATCGGCTCGTGGCCCATGACCCCGAGGAGCGCCCGGCGTCAGCGGCCGCGGTGAGCCAGGAGCTGGCCGATGTCCTGGGCAAGAAGCGCTGGGAGCGCATGATCGTGGAGCCGGCCGTGCCCCCGCGGGACCGGGGTGAGCGGCCGCTGTACTGCCCCGCGTGCCTCGCGACGCTGTCGTCCGGTTACGAAAAGCATCACCGCTGCGAGGAGTGCGGCCAGACCTGGGAGCCGGAGACGTCGACCTGCACCTGGTGCGGCGGGCCGCGTTTCGAGGGTGACTACTGCGCCTGCTGCTGCCACCCCACGGCCGTGGACCAGCAGGTGGAGCCCATCGAGATCGACCCCGACGACCTGCGGGAGGTCGGCACCGAGGCCACCAACCCCGCGGTGGACGCCGACGAAGGCCTGGTGATCTCGGCCGTGCCGGCTCATGAGGAGGAGTCGGGGCCGATCCTGCTCACCACGCCCAAGCGGCCCAGGGAGCTGGACAGCTCGGCGCTGCAGGAGATCATCAACGACAGCGGACCTCAGGTGCCGATCACCCAGCGGGAGACCGGCCCGCTGCACGGGGTGCCAGCCAGCCAGATCCCGCCCATCCACCAGCGGGAGACCGGCCCGCTGGACGTGGTGGTGGAGCGCAAGCCGCGCGTCGTGGTGCAGACGCGCGAGCCGGTGACCACGGACAAGAAGGGGGACCCCGACACCGACGAGAACGAGCCGGTGAAGGGGCCCGACGAGAGCCCCTCGATCCACGAGCGCGAGACGGGCCCGCTGCACGAGGTACCCGCGGGGCAGATGCAGCCGATCCAGGAGCGTGAGACGGGGCCGCTGCATGAGGTGGAGACAGGCCAGGTGGTCCACTCCAGCCTGGACGATGAGTCGGAGCCGACGGCGGACTCGGGGCACCGCACCACCGGCCCGCACATGGCCGTGGACGTCGACCTGGCTACGCCGATTCAGCAGCGGGAGACCGGCCCGCTGCACGAGGTGGACACGGACACCGACGCCCTCGGGCGCCAGCAAGACGACGTGGACATGGACGAGGAGGAGACCGGCCAGCTGCTGCTGCCGGCCCTGGCCCGCCCCCAGGGCGAGGACATGTGCTGCATCCGCTGTCACGCGGACAACCCCCGCGGGGTGGAGTTTTGCATGGGGTGCGGCGAGCGGCTGCACGACGTCGCGGCGCTCGTCGAGCCCGAGCCGGCCGCCCCGGGGGTTAAAGAAGAAAGCGCCGCCCTGCCCGAGCCCCACGTGGACGACCTGTTGCCGCCGGCGGAGGACTCGCCCACCATGATCTTCGGTCGCGAGCCGTCGGGGAGCCACGAGCCGCTGCGCGAGCCCATCGAGGCCTTGGTCCTCGGCTCCCCCGATGCCCTGGAGCTGCCGATGCTGCCGGTGGGCGCCATGCTCTCCGAGCGCTGGGAGGTGACCCGCCACCTGGGGACCGGCGGCTTCGCCCGGGCCTACCTGGTGCAGGACTCCAGCAGCTACCTGCACCGCGAGCTGGCGGTGAAGGTGCCCCTGCGCAGGCTGGAGGCCGACGTGCTGGAGCGCGGCCTGCTGCATCAGTACAGGGTCTGGAAGGTGCTCGGCAATCAGGAGCCGAGCTGCTTTACGCGGCTGGAGCGGGTGGAGCGCCTGGAGGTGGACGGCGTGGCCACGGTGGGCGTCTTCGTCGAGCGCATGCCTGGCGGGAGCCTGCAGAGTTTTTTGGAGCGACGGCCCCTGGACCGCGTCACCTTCGCCCGGGCGCTGTCGGCCTTCCGGCGGGCCTGCCTCGCCGTGGAGCGGCTGCACCGCCGCGGGCTGCTTCACCGGAACATCAAGCCGGGCAACCTGCTGCTGGACAGCGCGGGCCGCCAGTGCAAGCTCACCGACTTTGAGCTCGCTGTCCCTCAGGACACCCCGACCAAGTTCCCGGGCAAGCTCCTGGTGCCGGGGTACACCGCGCCGGAGTGCGAGAACGGCGAGTTCTCGGTGCGCAGCGACCTGTACTCCCTGGGCGCCTCGCTCTACCACATCCTCGGGGGCCAGATCCCCGACGACGGCCCTCCCCCGCCGCTGCAGGAGCTCAACCCGCTGGTCACCCCGGACCTCGACCTTTTGATCATGCGGTGCCTCAGCGCCGCGCCGGCGGCCCGGCCGGCCGACGCCGAGGAGCTGGCCGACGCCCTGGCGCACCACGGGCTGTGCGAGTCTGGCGCGGGTCACGCCCCCGGGACCCTGGCCCGGCTGCTCAGCGGGCACCTTGCGGGCGAGGACCTGGAGTACCTCGCCGAGAGCCTCCGCGCCCGCGGCTATCAGCTCGCGGATCAGGGCAGCCTCGAGGATCTGATCAAGGAGTACTGCTACACCGAGTCTCCGGCCGAGGTGCTGGCGCACAACTGTACGCGGCCCCAGCTGGCCCGCCTGGGCGCCGCCCTCGGCGTGGACGCCTCGCCCACCGTGGGCACCGAGGAGATCATCGGCCAGGTGCTGTGGGCCGTGGGCTTTTTGCCGGGCGAGCGGCAGGTCTCCGGCGTGCAGCAGACACGCAGCATCCTCAGCCAGCAGCTCCACGACCTGACCCGCGCCACCACCGCCGCCGAGTGCATGACGCTGGTGAGCACGGGCCTCGCCGCGGTGGAGCGTATGGTCGGGCTGCAGGTGCTGTTCTTCTCCCAGGTGATCCATGGCCCCAACGGCTTCCGCCTGCTGGTGCTCGAGGACGAGTCACGCCGGGTGAGGCTGGCGGACAAGGTCCGGGCGCTGGGTGACCTGTGCCTCACCCCGCCGGAGGTGCACCTGGAGGACCGCATCGGCAGGGCCTTTCAGTGGCCTCTGCTGGACACGGGCGTCCTGAGCCAGCTGGAGCACCTGCTCATGGAGCGGCGCCGGCTGAGGCGCTCGCCCGAGACGAAGCTGACCGAGGGCAGGCGCTCCGCGCGAGCGCTGCTCAACGCCGCCCTGGAGGTGGCAGAGATGGTCATGGCCAGCCCCCACTGCCCACGGGTCGTGCAGGTGTTCAGCCGCCACGACGACCTCTACGGGCGCCGCTTCTACCTCGGGCGGGACGAGCACGGGCAGGTGGAGCGTATCTTCACGCCGCAGCTTCTGGAGGTGGGGCAGGTCTACCTCTACCACGCCCTGACCGCGCCGGGCCGCGTGGAGCCGCTGCTCTTTCTGCTCGACGTGCCCGAGGGCTGAACCGCCCGGCAGCTGCCTCGGGTGGCCCTCGGCCGTCCCCGGCGCGGCCAAGAAACAGGTTTCCTATTCAAACGGGCTGTTCCATATTCTGATGGCGATGCCCTCCAGCACTGACAAGGCTCCCGCGGGGCGCTCCGGCGTCATGGCCCTGCGCGCCTACCTCTTCACCTTCTCCGCGCGAGGCATCCGCGCGGCGGGCAAGCTGCTGGCGTTCCTTTGCGCGGCGCGCTTTTTCACCGTCTCCGAGACGGGCAACTTCGCCTTCGCCTTCACCATCGGCACCATGGCCGGCATCGTCACCGACCTCGGCCTGTCCGAGTACCTCAACCGCGAGATCCCGGCGTCTCGCTTCGCCAACAGCTCGCTGGAGCGCCAGTCGCTGATGATCCGCGTGGCCGGCATCTTCGTCGGCGCCGCCATGGCCTACCTGGTGGTGTTGGCGGTTGACCGCGAGACCCCGCTGGCCACCGCCGGCACCCTGCTCTTCTGCTGCTCGGTGGCCGCCGCCGACTTCCTCGGCGCGGTTCGCCGGGCCCACGGGCGCAACGAGCTCGAGGCGCTGGAGAGCTCCCTGCCCACGGCCGGCGCGCTGGTGACCATCGCGATGCTCGGGCTGTACGGCGTCTCCTTCGACACGTTCCAGATCGCCCTCGGCCTCTCCGCCGCCACCCTGGTCGTGCTGCGCTTCGCCGCGCGCCTGCGTGAGATGGACGCCGCCCCGGCCGGGCCGCCCATCTCCCTGCCCGACACAGTCTGGGCCAGCCGCTGGTTCCTCATGCGAGCCATGGGCGTGTGGCTGCTGTTCGACATCCCCACGGTGCTGCTCAAGCTCATCTCCACGCCCGAGACGGTGGCCTTCTACGCCGCGGGGCTGCGGCCGGTGGGGTTCATCACCATGCCCTTCGTCGTGCTCGGCAGCGTGTTCACGCCGTCGCTCTCCCACGACCGGACGGTGAGCCACGAGCAGCTCAACGCCAACGTCAAGCGGCTCAACCTGCAGGCTCTGCTCATGGGCCCCGCGGGTTACTGCGCCTGCATGATCGGAGGCAAGATCCTGCTGCTGGCGTTCGGCAGCAAGTACCACGCCTCGGAGTCGATCCTCGGAGTGCTGGCCCTGGCCTTCGTCGTCTACTTCGCCTCGCCCAGCGCCGTGCCGCTGGTTGTGGTGGGGCGCGAGCGAGCGCTGGTCTTCGTCAGCCTGCTGGCCGCGGCGCTGATGGCGGGGCTCTGCCTGTGGCTCATCCCGATCCACGGCGCACAGGGCGCGGCCTTCGCCTGCCTCGGCGCCTTCGCCGCGGCCAAGCTGATCCACGTCGCGATGTACCTGCCGCAGAAGCTGTCGGTGGGCGACTGGCGTCACCTCGCCACGGCGGGCTACACCGTGCTGTGGTTGCTGCTGATGACCCGCCTGTCAGGCACGGCACAGCAGGTGGTGCTGGTGGTGGGCGGCGTGGCCGCGGGCCTCGTGCTGCTGCAGCAGATGCTCCGCACGCGGATGTTCTCCAGGGAGCACCCCGATGCCTGACAACCTCGTGCTGGTCAACAACGTCTACTCCCACCGCAACCCCGGCGACAGCGCCATCGTCGAGGCCATCGGGCGCTACGTCCAGGAGGTGGATCCCGGCGCGCGCGTCATCTTCCTCTCCCAGTTCTGGCAAGAGAACGAGGCCCACTACCAGGCGCTGGGCATCGCCTCGGCGCCGCCGCTGTGGGACATCCCGATGGACGACAACAAGGTGCGCCGCCTCGCCACGGCCGCCCGCGCCATGGCCGCGGTGCTGGGGCGGGTCAACGGGGGCGGCGAGCTGCCCTGGCTGCGAGACGTGGCCGCGGAAACCTTGCCGCTGTACCGGGACGCCACGCTGATCATCGACGCCGGCGGGGGCTCGCTCTTTTCGTCCAACCGCTACGCCTTCTACCTCGGCCTCTACCAGCACCTGTTCAACCTCTGGATTGGCAAGGAGCTGGGCAAGCCGGTCATCGCGGCGCCGCAGTCCATCGGGCCGCTGCACCGCCGCCACGATCTGGCCGCTGTGCGGGCGGTGCTCTCGCGGCTGGACAGCGTCATGGTGCGCGAGCCGATCTCGGCCCGGTTGATGCGCTCGCTGGGCGTGCCCTTCGAGCAGGTGCCCGACGCCGCGTTCCTGGCCAACTACCTCGGCGCCCCCTCCACCGCCGTGGAGCAGAGGCTGACCCGGCTGGTCGACGACGGCCCCAACGTGGGCGTCACGGTGCTCCACTTCGGCTGGACGGGCAAGGCCCACGACCAGGGCAACGCCGCCGTGGACGCCTGCCTGCGCAAGCTGACCATGGCGCTGCGGCGCCTCGGCGCGGGGCGGGTCCACATCTTCCCCCACGTGGACGCCGCCTTCGGCGACTCCGACCTCGAGGCGTCGATCAAGCTGCTTGATCTGCTGCACAGCTCCGGCGTGGAGGCGGTGCTGCACGACATGGCGGGCTGCTCCCTTGCTGACCGCTGCCACCTCTACGGGCAGATGGACGCCTTCATCGGCTCGCGGATGCACTCCTGCATCATGGCCATGCTCGCGGGCGTGCCGACGGTGGGGCTGGCCTACCAGCCCAAGACCCGCGGGGTATACGACTGGCTCGGCCTGGGGGAGTACGCCCTGGACATCCGCAGCTTCTCGGTGGACCAGCTGCACCTGCTGCTCCGCCGCGTGACCGACCAGGGGGAGGACCACCGCGCCACCTTCAGCGAGGCGGTGGAGCGGGCCCGCCGCCAGGTACGCCGGGGGTTCGATCGGTTGATCCGTCCCTGGCTTGTGTGAGGTACTTTGTTGTGAAGTACAATGGCGTGATGGCCAGCGACCAGCACAGCAGACCCCGGCCCTCGGCCCGGGGCGACGCGGCCCTGCGGGTAGGTGTGCTGGCCGCCTTCAGTCTGGCCATGGCGGCGATCATCGCCGTGTCCTTTGTGGTGACACCGGAGCAGCTGGAGCGCGGCGAGGTGACCCTCTCGCCGCCCTGCCTCTCCGCGCAATATTTGGATCGCGAGTGCCTGCACTGCGGGCTGACCCGGGCCTTCGCCGCCATCAGTCACGGGCAGCTGGGCCGGGCCCTGGGCTACAACCGCCTGGCCATTTTGTTCTACGCCCTGGTCTGGGCCTGCGCCCTGGCGGGCGCCGCGGCCGGGATCCGAAGCTGGATGCAGTACCGACAGGAGGAACCATGACGACACCCCAGTACCCACCGGGCTCCGGCCCACCAGGTCAACCGCCGCCGCCGGGGCAGCCGCCGGCATTTCAGCCGCCAGGCGCAGCCCCCGGACCGCCCCCCGGCTTCCAGCCGCCCGGGCCGGGCTACCCCTCATCGGGGGGCGCGCCCATGCCGCCCCGTGCCCCCGGGCCCGACGGGCTCGGCATCGCCGCGCTCTGTGTGGGCATCGCCTCGATCATCTTCGGCTGCCCCTGTGGGCTGCTGGGAGCGCCGCTGTCCGTGGCCGCCATCGTCTTCGGCGCCGTGTCGCTCAACCGCCTCAAGACGCAGCCGGGCCGGTTCGCCGACAGCACCAAGGTTCTGGCCATGGTCGGCATCATCACCGGCGGCCTGGCGCTGGTCTTCGGTGCGCTGATGACGTTCCTCGGCGCGGCCGGCCAGATCTTCAGCCGGATGGGCAACTACTGACGGTCGTCTACTTCTCGCCCTTCTTCTCCTCGGGGTAGGCCACGCGCCGGTGCAGCATCCCCTGGAGGTAGCCGACGAAGGCTTTTTTGATGGCGGTGAGCTGCCCCTGGGTCAGGGGGCACTCTTCAAATTGCATCTGCGAAAATTTCTTGAGCACGATGCGATCCACCAGCGCCGCCAGGGCCTCCTCGCGGTGATCGTCCAGGGTACGGGCGGCGGCCTCGATGGAGTCGGCGATCATCAAAATGGCCGTCTCCACCCGTTGGGGTCGGGGGCCAGGATAATGGAAGGCCTCGAGGTCGTCGGCGTCGCCGGCCTCCCGGGCCTTGTGGATGAAGTAGTCCATGCCGGTGGTGCCGTGGTGCTGGGGGATGAAGGCCACGACGTCCTCCGGCAGGCCGTGCTCGTGGGCGATCTCCAGCCCCTCCACCACGTGGGCCCGGATCGCCTCCGCGCTCTGCCGCGGGGTCAGCTCATCGTGCACGTTCGGTCCCACGCCCTGGTTCTCGATGAAGTTCTGCGGGGCGGCCATCTTGCCGATGTCGTGGAACAGGGTGCCGGCCCGGGACAGCAGGCGGTCGCCGCCCACGGCCTCCACGGCGAGCTCCACCATGCTGATCAGGTTCACGGTGTGTGAGAACGTGCCCGGCGCCTTCTCGCGCAGCTCGCGCACCAGCGGGTGATCCAGATCGGTGAGCTGCTTGAGCCGCCCCCGTGAGCTGCGCCCGAGGAACCACTCCACCAGGGGCAGCGCCGGCAGGGCCAGCGCCCCCGCGGCCACCGCGCCGGCGAACACCGCGCCCGCGTCCCACAGCTCATCCGCGGGCCGGGGCCGCCCCTCCATGGCGCGGCACGCCTCGTGGACAACCACCTGGACCAGGCCCGCCAGCACCGCTGCCGGCAGCACGCTGCTCCGGCGCCGACGGCGCACCAGCAGCGCGGCGGAGACCCCGCCCGAGGCGCTCACCAGCAGCGAGGCGAGGTCGAAGACTTGCACCACCATCAGCACCAGGGGCAGCGCGACGCCTGTGAGCAGCCCCGGCGCGCGCCCCAACACCACCCCCACGGTGAGGGCCAGGGCCGCCTGGGGCACGGCCGCCGCCGGCACGGGCAGGTAGAGCAGCAGCGCGGCGCCGCCCGCGGCCAGGATCAGCATGCCGCCATAGATCACCGCGACGGGGCGCGCGCCGCCAAGCTGTGCGCCGCAGACCTCTCTCGCCGCGACGACGAAGAGCAGCAGGATGGCCAGCAGCAGACCGAGGCGGGCCGCGAGGCCGATGACGCCGCCCGACCCGGCGGCGGCCTGGACGCTGGCCTTGACCGCGTAGTAGGCGCGAGTGTCCACCACCTGTCCCCGGCGGAGCAGGATATCTCCCCGGCGGATCAGCATCACCTTGATGCCGGTGACCTCCGAGATGTCGGTGATGTAGCGCTGGTTGACCCTGGAGTACACCACGTTGGCCGGCAGGCGGGAGAGCACGAACTCGATGACCTTGCCGCGGACGGTGGCGTCGGACTTGAAGAAGAACCTGGCGGCGCGGGTGGTGAGCGCGGGGCGCAGGTCCGAGAAGCGATGCAGGCCGGACACCGGGCGCCGCAGCACCTTCTTTCCCCGCTTGACGCGCACGACGCTGCGCCCGCTGGGGAACTCGTTGTCCGCCACCACGCCGGTGTCGAAGAAGGGGCGAAGGATGAGGAAGCAGCCGCGCACGAGCGCCTCGAGCTCCTTGCGCTGGGACGACAGGTCCGCGGTGGGAGCCGGCGGTGTTTTGCCGGGCACCCCGACGTCGGGGCGCCGGCGTGCGGCCGGGGTGCGCGCGTCCCCGCGCCGCCGAGACGCGTCCGCGCTCCCCATGTCGACGGCGGCGGAGCCTGCTTCGCGCTGAGCGGTGGCGGCGCTGGGCGGGGCGGGCGGCCGCAGGTCGGGGCGTGGAGGCGGCGCCGGCCGGGGCGCCGCGGGCCAGCCCCAGCTGTTCAGCGGACGGGCGAGGGCGGCGGCGACGATGCGACGCTGGTGCAGCTTCATCAGCGCGGCGTCCTGTTCGTAGATCGGGACGTAGCTCTGCTTGGCCTCCTCGGCCTCCTCGGCGTAAGTCTGGTGCAGGTCGTAGACCGCGTCGTGGGTCGCCCGGACGGTGTGACGTGCCACGCTGCCCTTCTCCAGCACCGTCAGCGGCGCCCAGCTGTCCCGGGCCAGGGTTACGCCCGCCAACAGCAGGGTGATACCGAGGGCGGCCGCCCAGCGGCCCCACCGGGGCGGAACTCCGTCCCGCAGGCTCGCACCAGACGCCGGGTTGTCACCTTGCTTCATCGCAACTCATGGTAAGCAGGCCACAGGTGCTCGTCAACTGGCCGTTACCTACCAAGAATTCAAGAATAAAACGTAGTTCGCCGAACAGCTGTTGGGCGGCATTGCACGCGGGCAGATGATCCGCTAGCATCGTCTGGCACAGCGGTAGATGGAGCAGAAATGATCGAAGCCGGAACTATGGTCGGCTCTCGCTTTCAGGTGGAGTCTCCCCTCGGAGAGGGAACCCTCGGGAGCGTTTATCGTGCCCTGGACCAAAAAACCCAGCGCCCAGTGGCGCTGCGCATTCTCTCGCCCGGGCTATGTGAGGACACGGTCGTCCTGGAGCGGATGAGGGGTCAAATCCAGACCGCCTCCAAGCTCCAACACAAAAACATCATACGCATGTTCGGCCTGGGGGTGGAGGGCGACCACCACTACATCGTCATGGAGTTCGTGGAGGGCCAGAGTCTGCGCAGGCTGCTGGACAAGAAAAAGGCCTCCCACAACACGTTCTCCCTCAAGGGCGCCTACAACGTGGTGGCACACCTTTGCAACGCGCTGCACCACGCCCACTCCTCACTGGTCCACGGCCTGCCTGGCCCGCGGTCGATCCTGGTCAACACGGTTGGCCGCGTGAAGCTGGGCGAGTTCGGCGTCTACAGCTCGCTGGCCGCGCATACGCCTCAGCTGCAGCAGCTACCAGACCTCTCCTGCATGGCGCCGGAGATGCGGGCCGAGCCGTCGTCGGCCACGCCGGCGGCGGACGTCTACGCGGTGGGCGCGCTGCTCTTCGAGCTGCTCACCGGGCAGCCGCCTTCCCCCGGCGCCACGAGGCCGAGCCAGCTGGTCGCCGACATCGGCGCCGAGGTTGACGACGTGGTCGGGCGCGCGCTGCAGGCCGATCCAGCCGCTCGCTTCCCGGACATTCGCCAGTTCAAGGCGGCGTTCTACGCGGCCATCTCGGGTTCAGTCGAGGGGGTGGCCAAGGCCACGAACCCCGGCGAGGACAGCGCGTCCTGGGTGGAGCAGCCCACGCCGCCGCCGGTGCCCGTCGAGGAGCCTCCCTCGCTGTCAGCGGCCTCGGCGCCCGTGGAGCCTGCCCCTCAGGCCGCTGCTCCGGCTCCTGCTCCGGCCCGGCCGCCGGCCGGGGGCACGCCCGCCGCCCCCGCGGCCACGGGCGGCGATCCCTTCGCCATCGCGCCCACGGCAAACGGTGGCGGCCTGGCGGCCGCCGCGGTGGCCCCGGCAGCGGCCCAGCGCAGGGTCTCCATGGAGGAGCTGCTGGCCGATGTGCCTGACGACGACACCGAAAAGTGGCTGGTGCAGAAGGACCGCCTCGACTTCGGCCCCTTCTCCCTTGGCGAGCTCAAGCAGCAGCTCTACAAGAAAGATTTCACCGCCAACGAGATGGTGCTCGACAAGGAGACCGGCGTCGTCATCCGCATCCGCAACCACCCCGAGCTCAAGGAGTTCATCATCCATCTGGAGAGCCACTTCTCCCACAAGGAGGCGGACCAGATGGAGGTTCAGCGCGTGGAGAAGGACAAGCGGCGGCGCACCTTCACCCTGCTGGCGGTGGCCCTGGCGTTGATCATCCTCGGCGCCTGCGGCGCGGTGGTGGCCTGGCTGATGACCAAGGACCCGAAGATCGTGGTTCAGGAGAAGGAAAAGATCGTCGTCAAGGAGACTGGCCTCAAGGAGGAGGAGCTCAAGCAGCTGCTGGCCAACCTCAAGGTCAACCTCAAGGTGGAGAAGAAGAAGAAGAGGAAGAGGCGTCGCGGCAAGCGTCGGACCAAGGGCGGCAGCGCCGCCGCGGCAGTGGGCGGCGAGGAGGTGACCTACCTCGGCGACGCCACCAAGGCTGGCGGCGACGAGCGCCTCTCGGAGCGGCAGGTGAACAAGGTGGTGCAGGCCAACTTTCACAAGCTGGTCACCTGCTTCTACAAGGCCCGCCGCGGCAACCCCGGGTTGCGGGAGATGAACATCAACTTCGGCATCGGGGGCAACGGGCGCGTCCGCACCGCGTCGGTCAACGGCAAGAAGGGCGGGGCCTTACGGTCCTGCGTCATCGGCAAGCTCAAGACCTTCAAGTTCCCCAAATTCAACGGCAACCTCACTCCGGCCAGCTTCTCCATGAGCCTCAAGTAGGCACCCTCGGCTCCAGCCGATGGCGGCCCTCAGGGAACAGGGGATCGGTGCTCGCGCGGCCCTGAGGTTCAATCCGAGCTCGCCGCTGCTGGTGGCGCTGCTGGGAGTGCTGCCCTACCTGCAGACCCTGTGGTTCGGGCTGGTGGACTACGACGATCCCTGGCTGATCCAGGACAACACGTTGCTGCGTGAGCCGAGCGGGGCCGGCCTGGCTCAGGTCTGGCTGGACCTGTCGCCGGAGCTGCGCCTGCGCCTGGGCGCGGAGTACCTGCCCATACGCGACATGTCGGTGATGCT
>PVBE013012403.1_pt1 | contig 17753 bp, 18 predicted proteins | sample 1631181 | NCBI WGS metagenome assembly PVBE01 (sample SAMN08397723, study PRJNA350692) | Marine metagenome, whole genome shotgun sequencing project. | isolation source: water | place: Pacific Ocean | collected 2012-04 | reverse complement strand
GTTCCCCCGGGCCACCGCCCAAGGCACTCCCTGCCTCCCATGTGCCTTAGCGCTCCTCCACCATCAACACCTTCCTTCTCAGGATTGCCTTCCTACTATACCGCCACCCCCTACCTCCGTCAAGCAGACCCTACCCCCTCCCTACCTCTGCCCGCGTAGCCGCTCCTCCTCCGCCGGCGTCTCTTCCAGCAGCCGGCGCCACGCGGGCGACCCCCGCCGGTCCGCGACGCTCCGGGCGGCCTCCAGGACCAGCCGAGCCCCCATCGCGAAGTCGTCCGCGTGGATGAACTCGGAATCGACGCCGCCATCCGGGGTGGCGTTGTGGTAGTTGCCCAGCGGGAACGCCACGCCGGTGGCCGCGTACCCCCGGGCCGCGAACGCGCTCGCCTCGCACGTGCCGCCGCTCATCAGCTGGCGCTGCGCTCTGAACCCAGGGTCTGCATCTCTCAGCCGCATCCGCGCCACGTGCAGCACCTGCTCGGCCTCGGCGCTGAACGTGAACATGGCGTCGCCGACGCGGATCACGGGCCCCTCGCCCGCGATGGCTCCCGGAAGCTCTCGGCTCGACTCGATGGAGACCACCAGGCAATCAAGCGGTATGCGCCGCTCCCGCGCGATGAGCCGCGCGCCGATCAGCCCCACCTCTTCGGCCCTGGTGAACACGCCGTAGACATCGCCCGCCGCCGGGTCCGCCGCGAGTCGATGCAGCGCCGAAAGCGCGGCCGCGCACCCCGCCAGGTCGTCGGCGGCACGCAGGCTGAGTCGGTCGCCGTCGCGGGAGAAGTCAGGCAAGTCGAAGACTACCGCCGCCGGCAGCGTAATCTTGTCTGGCTGGCTGACCGACACGGCAACCTTCCGGTCCTCCGGCGGCCCAACGGCGCCATCGAGGCGACCGGGGATGCGCCGATCCCCATCGGCCAGGACGAACACGGGCACGGGTTGCGTGAAGCAGGACGGGGGAACGCCGCCAAGAGCGCGAGCCACGAGCCGGTCGCCGTCGCGCTCCACGGCCTCGAATCCCGGGTGGTCCATGTTGGCCACAAAGGCGATGGGCGGCACGTCCCGCGCCGTGCCTGGGACTCGCGCGATGATGTTCCCGTAGGCGTCAGTCTCCGCGGACACGCCGATGCTTCGCAGCGATTCCGTGATGAAGGCGGCCACGGCGTCCTCGTGGAACGCGATCGCGGGGTGCTGGGCCAAGCCCTCCAGGAGCCGAAGAGGCAAGCCAGGGTCGTCGGGCATGGGATCCGCCTTTCTACGGCGCGGCACGGTCGAGGCGAGCCATCGGCGCTACCGAGCGACGATGTTGACCAGCTTCCCCGGCACGTAGACGACCTTGGCCACCGTGAGGCCCTCCACATGGCGGCGGACGTTGGGGTCCTGAAGCGCCATCTCCTTCGCATCACCCTCGTCGATGTCGGCGGGGGCCTGGAGGCGGCCGCGGACCTTGCCGTTGACCTGGACGACCAGGGTGATCGTCTCTTCAGCGGCCAGGTCGTCGTCCCACGACGGGAACGGCTGCTGGTGGACGCTGTACGCCTCGCCCGAGCGCTCCCAAAGCTCCTCGGCCATGTGGGGCGTCAGGGGCGCCAGCATGAGCGGGAAGGCCCGACGCGCCTCCGCCCAGGCCGCCGGGTCCAGACGCCCACCCTCCAGCGCGTCCTGAAGGTGGTTGCTGAGCTCCATCAGGGCCGCGATCGCCGTGTTGAACTTGAAGGCGTCCAGGTCGCGATGCACCTTGCGAATCGTCTGATGCAGCTTCCGCCGGGCAGCCCGCGTTTCTTCCGAGTCCGCGTTGGCCGCGTCGAGATCCGAGGGCTCCTGCCTGAGCAGGTCCCAGACGCGGTTCAACCACCGGGCGACCCCGTTGAGGCCGGCATCGTTCCACTCGCCGCCGCGGTCCCAAGGTCCGACGAACATCAGGTACGCACGCACCACGTCCGCGCCCAGCTCCTCCACGTACGGGTCCGGCGTGACGACGTTGCCGCGCGACTTGCTCATCTTGGCGCCGCCGGCAATGATGTGGCCCTGGCTGAAGAGGCGCGGGAACGGCTCGCTGAAGTCGACTATCCCCATGTCCCGCAGCCCCTTCGTGAAGAACCGGGCGTACAGCAGGTGCATAACGGCGTGCTCGGCGCCCCCGGTGTACTGGTCCACGGGCATCCAGCGGCGGGCGACGTCCGGGTCCCACGGCTGGTCGTCGTCATGGGGACTGAGGTATCGCAGGAAGTACCACGACGAGTCGAAGAAGGTGTCCATCGTGTCCGTCTCGCGCTCCGCCGGCTTCCCGCAGTCCGGGCAGGTGGTTTCGACGAACCCTCGGTTCAGCTTGAGCGGCGATTCCCCCGTGGGCCGGAACTCGGCGTCCTCCGGCAGCAGCACAGGCAGATCGGCCTCGGGGACGGGCACGATCCCGCAGTCCGGACAGTGGACCATGGGGATGGGTGTACCCCAGTAGCGCTGGCGAGAGATCAGCCAGTCCCGCAGCCGAAAGATGTGCGTGCGACGGCCCCACCCCTGCTGCTCCAAGTGGTCCGCAATGCGCTCGGTGCCCTCGGCGTTGGGGAGCCCGTCGAAGGGGGCCGAGTTTGCCATGACGCCCGGCTCCACATACGCCTCCGACAGACGCTCGTCGCCCGTCGCCCCGGGAGGGGCGATCACGGTGCGAACCGGCAGGCCAAACTGGGCGGCGAATTCGAAGTCCCTCTGGTCGTGGGCTGGCACGCCCATAACCGCGCCGGTGGCATACCAGGACACCGCGTAGTCGGCGACGAAGATCGGTACGCGCTCCCCGTTCACTCTATTGACGCAGTACGTGCCCAGGGCCACGCCTGTCTTCTCGCGCTCGGCCGACAGCCGCTCGATGTCCGACCGGCTGCTCGCCTCTCGAATGTACGCATCCGCGACATCCCGCTGTTCCGGCGCGGTCAGCGCGGACGCCAGCGGGTGCTCGGGAGCCAGCACCAGGAAGGTAACCCCGTAGAGAGTGTCGACGCGGGTCGTGAATACGCGAAGCTCTTTCTCTTCCAGGCCAAGGTGGCCGATATCGAAGGCGACCTCGACCCCCTCGCTCCGGCCGACCCAGTTGCGCTGCATCGTGATGATGCGCTCGGGCCAGTCGAGGAGCCCGGCAAAGTCGAGCAGCTCGTCGGCGTACTGGGTGATGCGCAGGAACCACTGGTCCAGCTGGCGACGGATGATCGGCGTGCCGCACCGCTCGCAGGCGCCTTCGACCACCTGCTCGTTGGCCAGGACGGTCTGGCACGATGGGCACCAGACCACGGGAGCGTGGGCGCGGTACGCTAGCCCGGCGCGATGGAACTGGAGGAAGAGCCACTGGCTCCACCGGTAGAAGTCCGGCAGCGCGCAGATGATCTCCCGGTCCCAGTCGTAGACCGTGCCCATGGAGCGCAGCTGGCCGCGCATCCGCTCGATGTTGCTCATGGTCCAGGTGTGGGGGTGGATGCCGCGGCTGATCGCGGCGTTCTCCGCCGGGAGGCCGAAAGCGTCGAAGCCCATGGGGTGGAGGACGTTGTAGCCCTGCATTCGGCGGAAGCGGGCGTGGGCGTCGGCCGGGGCCATGGCGTACCAGTGGCCGATGTGGACGTCGCCAGAGGGGTACGGGTACATGGTGAGCTCGTACCACTTGGGACGTGGATCGTCGTCGCGGACGCGATGGAGGCCGTCGGCGGCCCACCGTTCTTGCCACTTGCGGTCCAGGGCCCTGGGGTCCCACCGCAGCTCGACCTGTCGCATCCTGTGTGTGGTCATGGTCTTTCGCCTCATTCCTTGGCTCGACTGGGCGCCGTCTGGAGATCACCCGTTGCCGACCCCAGATTTCCGTTCGCGGCTCGACAAGCTCGCCACAAGCGGGGCGCGGCCGAAGCCTACGACAATCTATCCCCCATCCACAAAACAAACCCGCCCCACGTAGGGACGGGTTTCCTGGAGAGAACCCGCGGTACCACCCTGCTTGCCCTTCAACTTGAGTGAAGGACCACCTCAGCGGCTGTAACGGCGCCACCGTCAGACGCTACTGGGAGCCTTCCCAACCAAAGCCTTGTAGGGCCACCTTGGTTTGCGAAACACCCGAAATCTGCTTCGGGTGCAGGGCTCGCCCTGCCGCCTGCCGCTCCGGGGCGAGTTCACGGCGCCCGCGCTGCCGGCCTTCCACCCATCGCCGGCTCGCTGAAGCGTGGCCTGCCGCTACTACTCCCCTTCGTCGCGTTCGTCTTCAGTTGTCGAAACTTCCCCACCGGATCCGATCTCGCGCGAGCGGGTCAAGGGACGCCTACTCAGCCCCCTCCGTCTCTCGGTCTAGGAGGACGCGCTGCGCCACCTGTTGGAAGAACTCGTAAGGGTGGGCGCCGGTGAACAGGTACCGCCCGACCGTGAAGGCGGGGATGCCGTTGATCCCGTGCCCAAGCGCCTCCTGGTACTGGGCCTGCACGACCTCGCGGTGCGTCGCATCCGTCAGGCTGCGGCCCAGGGCCTCGGGGTCCAGACCGACCTCCTGGGCGACGCCCTGAAGCACCTCGGTCTGCTCCAGATCAAGGCCACGGTCCCAGTATGCGCGATAGGAGGCCTGGTGGAATGGCATCTCCGCGCCATGCTGCTTGGCGAACTCAGTGGCCTCCAGGGCGGGCGCGGTGTAGGGGACCAGGGTCTGACGGCGCATCACCAGGCCGGCCTCCTTGGCGAGCGGCCCGATGGGCTCGCCGAGCTCAGCGCCCGGCTGCTCCCCGTCCTTGAGCGGGCGCTGCCTGCCGCCGGGCTGGATATCCGGCCGCAGATAGAAGGCCTTGGTCTCCACCTCGACGTTGAACTCCTGCTGCAATCGTATCAGCCTGTCCAGGCCGATGTAGCACCAGGGTCAGATGTAGTCGTACCAAACCGTGATCGGGATTGCTTCGCCGTGGCCGTGGCTGTCCGCATGACCCGTCACATTGCCCCTCCTCATCCACGTTCGACGGTCAGTATACCACGGGGCTTGCAGGCCGGGACCGAGGGCGACGAATTCTTGACACGATTGGTCGGAATTGCTACGCTGACGGGAGTGTCTTGAATCTGCGAGCCAGTCATGGGAGGGGCGCGAGTGCCCATCTACGATTACCAGTGCGAGGCCTGCCAGCACCGGTTCGAGCTCAGGCAAGGCTTCGACGCGGAGTCGGTAGCCGTGTGCCCCTCGTGCCAGGGCAAGGCAAAGCGCAAGATCAGCCGCGTTGGGGTTATCTTCAAGGGCAGCGGCTGGTACGTGACCGACTACGCACGCAAGAACAGCACCCTGTCCGATGGCGGGCCGAAGGAGAGCGGCGAGCCGCTCAAGACCGGCGGGTCCGCCGAGTCCAACGGGGCGCCGGGGTCCACCATGGATACAGCGAAGTCCTCGGAATCGAGCTCGAAGCCGGCTGAGTCTAGCTCGAAGGCCGAGGGGTCGTAGCGGGGAGCGACAATCGGTGCGCGGGCTGGTCCAGCGCGTCAACAAGGCCACGGTTTCGGTGCATGGCGAGGTCCTGGGAAGCATCGAGTCGGGCCTTGTGGTGTTTCTAGGGCTCGGCGCCGGTGACACCATCGAGGACGCCCGCTACCTGGCCGAGAAGGTGCTCAACCTCCGCGTATTCCCCAACGACGACGGACGCTTCGACCGGTCCGTCATGGACATCGCGGGCGGGCTGCTGCTGGTAAGCCAGTTCACCCTCTACGCCGACACCCGCCGTGGGCGACGCCCCAGCTTCACCGACGCCATGGAACCAGCCGAGGCCGAGCCCCTGTACGAGCGCACCGTGGAGATCTTCCGAGCGTCTGGGCATCCCGTGGCGACGGGTCGGTTCGCGGAGCACATGGTCGTGGAGATCCACAACGACGGGCCGGTGACGGTCATGGTCGATAGCGCGGACAGGGTGAGGCCAAGGACATAGTTGCGAACAAAGATTCGCACGATGCACAATGCTCGTCACACGCCGCACCCGTTGACCTACCCAGGGGAGGGATAGAGGGGATGGCAGACTATCCGTATCTCAAGTCGCAGAAGAATCTCCCCCGATTCATGAGTCAGATCAAGGCCGGGGCGGTTCCGTCGAAGGTTGACATGAAGTATCTGAAATCGATGGGGTTCACCAGCAGCAACGACCAGGCCCTTGTCCCATTGTTCAAATCCATAGGCTTCGTCGATTCATCCGGGGCACCAACGGAAAGGTGGTCCCAGTATTGCGTCACAGACCAAGCGGCGCGCGTTCTAGCCAAGGGCATTCGGGAAGCGTACAGTCAACTGTTTGAGGTGTATCCGGACGCCCATCGCAAGGACGACGAGGCGATTCGCAACGTTTTCAAGGCGCACACGTCGGTAGCCGAGGAGACTGTTAGCCGCATGCTCGGCACTTTCAAGGGCCTCACAGCCCTCGCGGATTTCGGCAATGTGCGGGACACGCCCGCGGAAGCTCCATCCGGTGCCGCAGCGACTACCAACGGTGATTCCCGCTCCCATGAAAGCGCGAACCTGTCCGGCATGACGCTAGACCTCAACATACAACTGGCTCTTCCCGCCACTGACGATATGTCAGTCTATGACAAGATATTCGCTTCTATGAAGAAGCACTTGATGTCATAGGGCTGAAGTCGAAGATGATTGCACCGCTCATTCGCAGAGCCCGAGCATTCGAAGCTGATGCTCACCTGATGCTATCGCGGCATGAGGCATCACCGTCCCGGATCATTATACTTGAGAACACCTATGACCAACTGGACAAGCTCTCTCTCCAGCAGGACGATCTTTTCCGGCAAGCGCTACGATGTCTCGAAAGTGAATTGTACAGAGCGGCTCACGTGATGGCATGGGCCGCATTCATGGACTTTCTGGAAGAAAAGATGGCGTCTGATGGGCTCGTGAAGCTTGGGACTATTCGCCCCAAGTGGAACATCAGAGGCCTAGTGGAGCTTCGCGAGCATGTCCCCGAACAGCAGCTAGTCGAAGCTTGCCAGGGTCTCGGCCTGACCAGTAAGACGGTCACCAAGGCCTTGTTAGGGCTACTCAACAAGAGGAACGAGTGTGCTCACCCCAGTGAGTACTATCCAGGGCTGAACGAGACGCTGGGATATGTTACGGAACTGCTGCAGAGAATCGAGGCCATCCGCAAGCGCTCTATCTAGCGCTCGTACTCCAGGTCCATGCTGATGTCCAGCGCTGGGGCCGAGTGGGTCAGCGCTCCAACCGAGATCAGGTCCACTCCGCACTCCGCCACCGCGCGCACCGTCGCCAGGTCGATGCCGCCGGACGCCTCCAGCACGGCTCGCCCTCGGTTCATGGCCACCACCCGCCCCATCTCCTCCGGCGCCATGTTGTCCAGCAGCAGCAGCTCCGCGCCCGCGTCCAGCGCCTCCTCCGCCTCCGCCATCGTCGTCACCTCAATCTCGACCCGGATGGTGTGGGACGCGCGCTCGCGAGCCATCCGCACGATCTCGGCGATCCCCACCTCGCGGCCCCGTAGCGCGGCGATGTGGTTGTCCTTGACGAGCACCCCGTCCCCCAGGTTCTGGCGGTGGTTGCGCCCCCCGCCGGCCCGGACGGCCTCCTTCTCCAGAGCTCGCAGGCCGGGTATCGTCTTGCGGGTGTCGATGATGCGCGCCCGCGTTCCCTTCACGGCATCGACGTACCGGGCGGTCTGAGTGGCGATCCCACTCAGGTGCTGGAGGAAGTTCAAGGCGGTTCGCTCGGCTCTCAGGAGGCTGGCGGCGGCGCCACGGACTCGAGCGATGACGACGCCCGAGGCGAGCTCGACCCCGTCGAGTCTCAGAAGCTCGGTCTCCAGGCTGGAATCGATTCGCCGGAAGACATCCAGCGCGACCCGGCCGCCGCAGAGGACGCCCGGCGATTTGGTGAACAGGACCGCGGTCGCCAGCAGGTCGCCGGGGATCAGGGCGTCCGTGGTGGCATCGCCGAGGCCCACGTCCTCCTGGATCGCCCGGTCGATCAGGTCTGCCACCTGGGGAAGCAAGTCAGCCAAGCTGTTTCCTCTCGACGCGCCCGCGCCTACTCCGACGGGACGATGACGATGTGCCGCTCCCACCCCGCAGAGGTCTCCGGGTAGTCGGTCCGGTAGTGAGCGCCCCGGCTCTCCGTGCGCATCAGCGCCGCCTCCGCCATTATGCGTGCCACCAGCGCCATGTTGCGCAGCTCGTGGGAGGGCCGGTCGCGCGGCTCCGGCAGGGCCTGCTCCCAACCGCTCAGGGTCTCCGCCGCCGTGCGCAGCCCATCTTCGTCGCGGGTCATCCCCACCATGTCCCACATCAGAGCACGAACATGGTCAACGGTGGGAGGCGCTGCCGGAACGGCCACGTCTCGGCGCGGGAGGGGCACGGCGTCGCGCGGGCGGGGTCCGTCGGCGCCACCCTCCACCGTCCGGTGCACCAGCCTGCGGCCGAAGACCACCGTCTCCAGCAGCGAGTTGCTGGCGAGTCGGTTGGCTCCGTGGAGCCCATTGGAGGTCACCTCGCCGCAGGCGTAGAGGCCGGGGAGCGTGGTCTCGCCCCACGTATTCGTGAGGACTCCGCCCATCATGTAATGGGCAGCCGGCGCCACTGGAACAGGCTCGCGTGTTATGTCGAGTCCGTTCTCAAGGCACGTGCTGTAGATGCTGGGGAACCGCGTGGCCACCAGCTGCGGCGGCAGGTGGGTCACGTCGAGCGCCACGTGATCGGACCCGGCGCGCTCCATCTCGGCTCGAATCGCTCGGGAGACCACATCCCTTGGCGCCAGGTCCTTCATGGGGTGGTACCTCTCCATGAAGGCTTCGCCGGCCGCGTTGCGGAGCACCCCGCCCTCACCGCGCACGGCCTCCGAGATCAGGAACGGCGGTGCCCCCGGCTTGTGCAGAGCCGTGGGGTGGAACTGGAAGAACTCCAGGTCCATGACGGCCGCGCCCGCCCTGAAGGCCAGGGAGACGCCGTCTCCCGTCGCCACCTCCGGGTTGGTCGTGTAGCGGTAGAGCCGGCCCCCGCCCCCGGTCGCCAGAACGACGTGCAGACCAAGGTGCTCCCCAAGCTCCCCGGTGGCGGCGTTCAGGGCCTCGACACCCACGACGCGCCCCCCGGGTGCGCTCACGAGCAGCCGGGTCACGTCCACGTACTCCTCAATGTGCACGTTTGACATGCGGGACAGCCGTGCCAGGGTGAGCTCGATGCGCGCGCCCGTCTCGTCGCCGCCGGCGTGCAGGACCCGAGGCATGCGGTGAGCGGCCTCGCGACCCAGGGCGACCTCGCCGTGAGTCGTGTCGAACACCATGCCCAGCCGGACCAGGTCGGCGATGGCGCGGGGGCCGTCGAAGGCGAGGATGCGGACCGCTTCCTCGTTGCAAAGGCCCGCGCCGGCGGCAAGCGTGTCCTCGAGGTGGTACTCGGGGGAATCCTCAGGGCCGATGGCCGCTGCGATCCCCCCCTGGGCGAAGCGAGTGTTGCAGTCCTCGATGCCACCCTTGGTGAGAAGGAGCACCGAGCCGTGCTCCTGGGCCGCGAGGGCGGTGTAGAGCCCGGCGATGCCGCTGCCGACGATGATGTAGTCGTACGGTTGCTGAGGGGTCATGGGCGGCGCCCGTGGCCGCGCCGGCCTCGGAACGCGGGGGCGCTCGGGCGGGCCGTGGGCCGGTTTCGGTGCATCATGCTCCCAGCCCCTTCCGGCTACGCCACGCGCAGCATGCGCTCCAGGGCGATGCGGGCGTCGCGGGCCGTGTCCGGCCCAACCGCGATGGGGTTGACCACCTGCCCCTCCAGGAGCCCATCCAGGACCCACAGCAGGTACGCAGGGTGGATGCGGTACATGGTGGAGCAGGGGCACACGATTGGGTCCAGGCAGAACACGGTCCTGTCCGGGTACTCCTGCGCGAGCCGGCTTACCAGGCTCACCTCGGTCCCCACGCCCCAGACCGAGCCCGGCGCCGACTCTCGAACCATTCTGCTGATGTACTCGGTGGAGCCGACGTAGTCCGCCTCCCCGACCACCTCCATCGTGCACTCGGGGTGCACCAGGATGTTGATGCCCGGATACTCCTCCCGCGCTCGGCGGACCTGGTCGACGGTGAAGCGAGTGTGAACCGAGCAGTGGCCCTTCCACAAGATGACCCTCGCGGCCCGCAGCGCCTCCACGGTGTTGCCCCCCAGCGGCTTGTACGGGTTCCAGACCACCATCTCGTCGAGCCCGATGCCCATTGCGAGGGCCGTGTTCCGTCCCAGGTGCTGGTCGGGAAGGAAGAGCACCCGCTGGGCGCGCTCGAACGACCATTCCATCACCGCGCGTGCGTTGGACGACGTGCAGACGATGCCGCCGTTTCGCCCGCACAGCGCCTTGATGGAGGCGGCGGAGTTCATGTACGTCACCGGGAGGACGCTGCCTTCGCCGAGGGTCGAGGTCAGGTCGTCCCAGCAGCTCTCGACGTCGTCGGAAGGCGCCATGTCGGACATGGAGCACCCGGCGGTGATGTTGGGCAGAATCACGCGCTGATCGGGACCGCAGAGGATGGCCGCGGTCTCCGCCATGAAGTGAACGCCGCAGAAGATGATGAACTCGGCCTGCTCTTGGGACGCGGCATATTGGGAGAGCTTGAGGGAGTCGCCGCGGAGGTCCGCGAACCGAATGACCTCGTCCCGCTGGTAGTGGTGGCCCAGCACGACCGCGCGCGTCCCCAGGCGGGCCCGTGCCTCCACGATGCGCGCCTCCAGCTCATCAGGCGACATCTTCATGTACCGGATCGGCAGCCGCTGCCACTGGACCCCAGCCTTGAACTCCGCTTCCAGCGGCTCGGCCCGCAGGTCGCCGGTCCGGCAGAATGCGGACTGCTCCAGCTCCGTCACCGGCACCGCCGGATATTGGCGCGGCCTCGCCTCGCCCGAGAGCTTCGTCGTCACCGCTATGCTCCTTCTCCCTGGTGGCCCGCGGGCACGCCGCTGAGCGACCAGGGCCCCGTCCGGGTGACACGGAGGTCAACCATGCGACCGTGGTAGTCCGCTGCGCCGTCCTCGAAAAACACCAGCTTGTCGGTCCTGGTCCGCCCCTTCCACTTGCCCCGCTCGCGTCCGTCCACCAGGACGGGGAGCGTACGGCCCAGCAGCCGCGCGTTGATGTCACTCGCGATCCGCTCCTGGAGCGCCTCCACCCGTCTTACGCGCTCCCGCTTCTCCGCTAGCGGCACCGTGTCTTCCTGCTTCCTATGGGCGATGGTGCCTTCCCGGGAGGAATAGGCCGCCACGTGGACCTTGTCGAAGCCCACCGTCTCCAGGAGGTCCAGGGTGCCCTGGAACTGCTGCTCCGTCTCGCCGCAGAACCCGACGATGACGTCGGTGCTCAAGCTGACATCAGGGATCGCGGCGCGGACGCGGTCGATGAGCCGAAGGTACTCGTCGCGGGTGTAGGTGCGACGCATCGCGGCCAGCACATCGTCATCGCCCGCCTGAATCGGCAGGTCGATCTTCTCGCACACCTTGTCGAGTTCCGCGATCGCACGGATGATCCGGTCGGTCATGAACGCGGGGTGGGAGGTGAGGAACCGAATCCTGCGGAGATCCGGAAGGTCATGGAGGGCGTGGAGAAGGTCGGCCAGATCTTCGTCGCCGGGCAGGTCGTGGCCGTAGGCGTCCACGGTCTGCCCCAGCAGCGTCACCTCTCGCACGCCCCTGGCGGACAGCAGCTCCGCCTCCCGAACGATCTCCGGTACGGGCCGGCTTGCCTGCCGGCCCCGGCGGTAGGGGATGACGCAGAACGAGCAGAAGAGGTCACAGCCGTGGATAATGGGGATGTAAGCGGTGATGCCGGGCCTGGCAGGCACCAGCGGCCCCACGCAGCCCTCCGCGTCCACGCCGAGCCGCTCCGCCACCAGGTCCACGAGCTGTCCGAACTCCTGAGGACGGAGGAAGAGGTCCACGTACGGGAAGCGTCGGCGCAGGTCCTCCGTGCGTGGCCCCACCATGCAACCCATCAACGCCAGGATGCGGCCCGGCTTCGACTTGAGGGACTTCATGAGCCCCAGGTTGCCGACAACCTTGTCTTCGGCGCTCTGCCGCACCACGCACGAGTTCAGGACGACGATGTCCGCCTCCGCGGGCGACGCCACCGCCCGGAGGCCGAGTTGGTCGAAGGCACTCTCCAACCGCTCCGAGTCAGCCTTGTTCATCTGGCAGCCGATGGTCCACACGTGGTAGCTGCCCACGGCCGTATCGCCCGCTGGTGGGACGGCGGCGGTAGAGGACGGAATCTGGAGAAGCAACGGCTCCCGCATGCACCTGACCTGTCGCACCCGCGTGATTCGGGGTGGCGGAGGGACAGGGATTCGAACCCTGGAGGAGCCTTTTGAGCCCCTAAGCGCTTAGCAGGCGCCCGCACCAGGCCACTATGCGATCCCTCCGCGCGCTACCAAATATGGTACCAAGGGGCGGCTCCATAGGACAAGACGGAAATCGACGGCGTTTCGAAGCTAACATTGTGCGTCGCGTCACAAACCAAACGCCGACCCACGTGCGGGCCCCGCCTAGAGGGGTTCTCAGACCACCATGCCGGCCAGCGCGTCCTCTAGGAGCGTCAACGCAAAGGGTGTGGGCCACACAAGGACGAGACCGCTCACTGTCAGGACCACCTCCCAGAAGCCCAGCGACGCCGGCCGGACGCCGGGGCCCCTGGTCGCCACCCAGTAGCGGTTCAGGGCGCGCTGGGGCCAGACCATCGCTGGAGTGACGAGGGCCACGTTCGTCACTAAAAGCGCAAGCACCAGCACCGGACTCGTGATCCCGAAGCCGAGGAAGACCAGCGCCGTTGCCGCCGCCAAGAGGACGACGATGGTCCAGGGGTTCAGCCGAAGCTCTGGGAACGACTCCGAGACCAGCGCGCGGATGAGGTCTGTGGACGGTGCATCCGGAACTGGGCGTACACCGGGACCAGCAGCGTCAGGGCGTGCCATACCGGGTAGTACGGCCCGTGGCCGGGGGCCTCCCGCGCCAGCTGCCCCCAGGTCCGGTACACCCAGTGCAGGTAGTAGAGACCTGCGGAGAGGACGGAGAGGACGACGATGCGCCACAGGCTGATTGTGAGGCGCTCGGGCGTGGAGGCACTCATCGGCTACCGAAGATCCGCGCCGACAGCCCCTCGACGGTCGTCATGGGCTCCCTCCGGCGACGCTGACGGCGTCGGCCGCTAGCTGGGCCGGCGCGCCGCCACCTCTTCGCGCTCCTCCGACCCGACGCCAACCCAGACCGAGCCATCCTCGAAGAACTCCTTCTTCCAGATCGGCACGATCTCCTTGATTCGGTCCACGATGTAGCCGCAAGCCGCGAACGCCTCGACTCGGTGTGGAGACGCCACCGCCACCACCAGGCTCGCTTCCCCGACCTCCAACCGGCCTGTCCGGTGAGCCACCGCCACGTCGTGGATGCCCCACTGCTCCCGGACCTCCGCGACGACCTGCCGCAGCGTCTTCTCCGCCATCTCCGCGTAGGCCTCATATTCCAGGTGGAGCACACGGCGGCCGCGCGTTTCGTTCCGGGTCGTGCCCAGGAAGGTAACCACGCCACCGTTTCCCGGCCCCTCGACCACGGCGGTCACGGTGCCTGGGTCCAAGGGCTCGGCGGTAATGAGGACCTGCGGGATGCCCACATCACGCTCCATCGGTGGGTTTCGTTGGCTCGTGACCGCTCGGGGGACTCACCGCCCCATCTCAGGAGCCCAGAGGAGCGCACCCCCGCTCACCGGCGGGATGAGCGCCACCTCGTCCCCGTCCTGGAGCCGGTGGTCCCCTTCCGCGTACTCCTGGTTCACGGCGACCATGGTGGTGCCTGCCAGGCTGGCGACTCGCGGGTAGCGGCGGCCGACCTCGTCCATCACATCGGACACCGTCGACGCGGCGGGTAGGTTCAGGAGCACCTGCTCCGCTCCCACCCGCTCACGGTAGACGGCGAATAGCCTGACGGTCACGACGATCGGCTCGACATCTGCCATGGCCCGTCCATTATACCCGGGCGTGGCGGGCCGGGTCGAATCTCCCGCGTCGGGCGAGGCCGTTAGGCCCGCGGGGGCTTACGCCCTCCGCTTGCCCACCTCGGTGCGGATGAACTCGGCAATCTCCCGGGTGTTGGCGCCGGGGCCGAAGCACCCAGCGACGCCCTGCTCCTGGAGGACCGGTCGGTCCGACTCCGGGATGATCCCGCCAACGACCAGCACGGTGTTGCCGAGCCCCCGCTCCTTCAACGCTTTGGCGATGGGGGGCACCAGCTCGTTGTGCGCGCCGGAGAGGATGGAGAGGCCCACCACATCCACGTCCTCCTGGACCGCGGCCTCCACGATCATGTCCGGCGACTGCCGGATGCCGGTGTAGATGACCTCCATCCCCGCGTCCCGCAGGGCCCGCGCGATCACCTTTGCGCCACGGTCATGGCCATCCAGGCCGGGCTTGGCAACCAGCACGCGAATCACATCACCCTCAGCCATCCTGCTACCTCCTGCCACGAATGGGGCCTTCGGCCACCGGAAATGGGCCGGCGTCGAAACTTACGGCTGCACCAGCTCGATCAGCACGCCACGGGTCGACCGTGGGTGGATGAATGCGATGGTGCCGGAAAGGCCGTGGCGCGGCTCCTTGTCGATGAGCTGGACATCCCGCGCCTTGAGGATCTCCAGCGACGCCTTGATGTCCTCCACTTCCAGGCCGATGTGGTGGAACCCTTCGCCGCGGGTCTCCAGGAATCGGGCGACCCCGGTCCCCTCTTGCACGGGCTGGATGATCTCCAGCTGGGTCCCGCCCACCTTGATTAGGCTCGCCTGGACACCCTGGTCCGGCAGGTCCTCTATAGGGCTGGGACCGATGCCGAACAGGTCCTGGTAGAACTGGAGCGTCTCCTTGATGTCCTTCACCACGATGCACGTGTGGTTGATGTGCTTGATCGTGCAGACCTCTGCCATGTATCCCTCCTCCGTCTCGTTTTTCGCGGCAGCGTGGGCCCTACGCCCCGCGGGCCGCCTGCAGCACCTGGCGAGCGATGATGAGCCGCTGAATCTCCGACGTCCCTTCGTATATCTCGGTCACCTTGGCGTCCCGATAGGCCCGCTCCACCAGCGCGGGGTGGAAGTAGCCGTAACCCCCGTGGACCTGCAGCGCCCGATCGGCGCAGAACGTCGCCGCCTCTGACGCGAACAGCTTCGCCTGCGCCGACTCCCCCGTGAAAGTCTGGCCGTTCTCCTTGCGGGCCGCCGCGTGATGGGTCAGGAGCCGCGCGGCGCTCACCCGAGTGGCCATGTCCGCGATCATGAACTGGATCGCCTGGAGCTCCGCGATGGGCCGCCCGAAGGCCTCCCGCTCCGTGGCGTACTTTGCGGCGGCGTCCAGAGCCCCCTGGGCGATCCCTACCGCTTGAGCGGCGATGCTGATGCGGCTTGCGTCCAGCACCCACATGGCCGCCCGGAATCCCTGATCCTCGTCACCCAGCCGGTCCCTCTCCGACGCTTCCACGTCGGAGAAATATATCTGGGCGGTGTCAGAGGCTCGCAGCCCCATCTTCCCGCTCATCGGCTGGGCGTCGACCCCTCTGGCGCCCCGCTCCACCACGAATGCGTTGACGCCCCGATGCCGCTTTTCCCGGTCCGTGGTGGCAAAGACCACCAGGGTCTCCGCCACGCTGCCGTTCGTGATGAAATTCTTGCTGCCGTTGAGGATGTAGCCACCCCCCGACCGCGCGGCGGTGGTCTGGATCCCCGCGGCGTCGCTCCCTGTCGCCGGCTCCGAGAGGCAGAACGCGCCCAGCCTCTCCCCCGCGACCATGGGCGGGAGAAGCCACCGCTTCTGCTCGTCGTTCCCAAACGCGCTGATCGTCTGCATCGCCAGCGAGTGGTGCGCTATGTAGACCACGCTAGTGGCGGCGCAGACGCGCGCGATCTCCTCCACGGCAATAGACGATAGCCTGGATCCGCCGCCGCTCCCCCCGTACTCGGGATCGATCCCGATGCCGAAGAGCCCCAGCGCCGCCATGCCCCGAATGCCGTCCCAGGGGAACTCCTGGCGCTCATCGATACCGGCGGCCCTGGGCGCCAACTCCTGATCGGCGAAGTCCGCCACCGTCCGCTGGAGCAGCAGCTCCTCCTCGGTGCGCAGGGCGTCCGCCATCTCAACCCCTCGCGGCGCGGCTAGCCAGCTCGCCTAGACGGATGCCTTGTGCTCCATCTCACCGAAGACACCGCGGAAGGTGTCGCAGATCTCGCCGATGGTGCAGTAGGCCTCCGCGGCTTCCATGATGGCCGGTACGGTGTTCTCCGTGGACCTGGCTACCTTGTCCAGCTCCGCCAACGCCTTGCTCGCCCGGTTCGAGTCCCGCTTGGCGCGCACTTCCTGCAGCCGCGCGATCTGCGCCTGGGCCTGGGCCGGGTCGATACGCAGGACGCTGGTCACGCTCGGCTGGTCGGTCACGTATTGGTTGACGCCAACGATGGTCTTCTCTCCGGATTCCACCATCTGCTGGTGCTTGTACGCGGCGTCCTGGATCTCGCGGATCTGGTAGCCGGCGTTCAGCGCGGCCAGTGCCCCACCCATCTTGTCGATCCGGTCGATGTACTCGAACGCGCCCTTCTCCAGCTCGTCGGTGAGGTGCTCGACGTAGTACGAGCCGCCCAGGGGGTCCACCACATCCGCGACTCCGCTCTCGGAGGCGAGCACCTGCTGGGTGCGGAGGGAGAGCTGCACCGCCTCCTCGGAGGGGAGTGACAGCGCCTCGTCCCGTGAGTTGACGTGGAGCGACTGGGTGCCGCCCAAGACCCCGGCCAGCGCCTGAATAGTGCATCGAATGAGGTTGACGTCCGGCTGCTGCGCAGTGAGGGTCACGCCAGCCGTCTGGGTGTGGAAGCGGCAGGTACAAGAGCGCTCGTTCTTTGCCCCGAACCGCTCCCGCATGATCTTGGCCCACATGCGGCGCGCCGCACGGTACTTGGCAACCTCTTCGAAGAGGTTGTTCTGAGCTACGAAGAAGAAGGAGAGCCGCGGTCCGAAGGCGTCGATGTCCATGCCCCGGTCGAGGGCGGACTGGACGTACTGGATGGCGTCGGCGAACGTGAACGCGAGCTCCTGGGTCGCCGTCGCGCCGGCCTCGCGCATGTGGTACCCGCTGATGCTGATGGTGTTGAAGCGGGGCATGTTGGGGGCGCAGTACTCGAAGACGTCGGTCACCAGGCGCATGGAGGGCTCGGGAGGGTAGATGTAGGTCCCGCGCGCGATGTATTCCTTGAGCACGTCGTTCTGGATGGTGCCGTCAAGCTTGTCCAGCGGCACTTCCTGCTGCTTCGCCACGGCGGCGTAGAACGCCATCAGCACCGACGCGGTGGAGTTGATCGTCATCGAGGTGCTGACCTTGTCCACGGGGATCCCGTCGAACAGAACCTCCATGTCCCTCAGCGAGGAGATGGGCACGCCGACTTTTCCAACCTCCCCTAGGGACATCGGGTGGTCGGAGTCGTACCCCATCTGGGTCGGCAGGTCAAAGGCCACCGAAAGCCCGGTCTGGCCCTGCTCCAGCAGGTACTTGTTGCGTCGGTTGGACTCCTCGGCCGAGGCGAACCCAGAGTACTGGCGCATGGTCCAGATGCGGCTGCGGTACATGGTCGGCTGGACGCCGCGGGTGTACGGGTACTCGCCGGGATAGCCCAGGTTGGCGTTGTAGTCGAAGCCGTCGCTCTGGAGGTCCTCCGGGGCATACAGGGTTTCCTGGACGATGCCCGCATCGGTCTCGAAGGGCTCGCGGCG